>Ga0302310_10000867_pt1 | contig 26928 bp, 20 predicted proteins | sample III_Palsa_N1_2_FD_200451 | JGI IMG/M metagenome (GOLD analysis project Ga0302310, IMG submission 200451) | Peat permafrost microbial communities from Stordalen Mire near Abisko, Sweden - III_Palsa_N1_2 | ecosystem: Environmental > Terrestrial > Soil > Palsa > Peat permafrost | place: Sweden...
AAAACATCGTGGGCTTCAGCCCCTGCGGAATGCTTCTTCAAACGTCAGCTCCTGCCCGAGCCATCTTTCGCAGCCTATCCACCCGCAGCTCTGGCCCACCGCCCGCGCCCTCCATCCAATGGACGATGCGCGTCTACAACCAGCCTGCGTTACCATATCCGCACGATGGACACCGAACGGCAGACCGGGCGGCAGATGGGCGTGTGGGCTGCCACGGCTGTTGTCACCGGCGAGGCCATCTCCCTCGGCATCTTCCTCACCCCCGCCGGCATGGCGCGCTCGCTCGGTTCTCCGGCGCTGCTGGGCGCGGTGTGGTGCGGCATGGCCTTGATGACCCTGGCCGGCGCGCTCTGCTTCACCGAACTGGCGGTACGTTTTCCCCAGGCCGGCGGCGAATACGTCTACCTGCGCCACGGCTTCGGCCGCCGCGTTGCATTCCTATATGGATGGATGGCCGCTGTCGTCATGTATCCCGGCGTGGCTGCGGCGCTTTGCGTGGGCCTGGTTCCCTATGTCCAGTCGCTGGTCCCTATCCCCGGCTGGCTTGTTGCCTCGCTCCCGGCTCTTATCCTCATCGCTCTGGGCGCGCTCAATTACGCCGGAACGCGCCTTTCCAGCGGCGTGATGACCGCGCTCAACTGGATCAAGGTTCCCGTGCTTGTCGGCCTGGTCGGCTGGGCGCTCGTTTCCGGTCACGCCACCCTGGCCAATCTCGCCCCGCTCACCCTGCGCCGCACGGGTTCCGACCCACTCACCGGTGCCATTGCCGGGGCAGCCATCAGCGCCTTCTTCTGCTTCGGCGGATGGTGGGAAGCAGGCAAGATCGCCGGCGACGTCCGCAACCCGCGCCGCACCCTGCCCATCGCATTTACCGCCGGCGTGCTCATCGTCACAGCCGTCTACCTGCTGGTCAGCTTCGCCTTTGTCGCCGTCGTCCCTATGGCCCAGATCCAGAACAACACTGCTTTCGTCGCCCAATTCGGCCAGGCCTTGTTTGGAGCCCAGGGCGCCCGAGTGCTTTCAGCCTGTGTGCTGCTGTGCGTGTTAGGCGGGCTCATGGTTCTCAGCATGGCCGTGCCCCGCGTCACCTACGCACTCGCCCGCGAGGAAGCCGGCGATGCGGTCCATTCCGGCTCGCTGGCATTCTTTGCGCGTCTCCATCCCCGTTTCGGTTCGCCCGCCAACGCCGTCCTGCTGCAAACTGGCGTAGCCCTCGCCGTGCTGGCTCTGGGCGCGTTCGATAGAATTCTGGCCTTCATCATCTTTTCCGCCGTCGTCTTTCTCGCTCTTACCGTCGCCACGCTCTTTCGCTTGGATGAGCCAGTCCGGCGCTGGTGGTTCCCAGTCGCGCCCATCGTCTTCCTCGTCGGCAGCGGAGTGCTTGCCGTCATGCTGGTGCTACACAGTCCATGGCCGTCGCTGCTAGGTGCAGCCGTGGTCCTGGCTGGGCTGCCGCTGCGCTGGCTCCTGTTGCGTCCAATGCGCTTTGATCTGGACGCGCCTCGCCATCATCCCTGCGGAGGCGTCCTCGACGGCCCCATCTCGACACAGAACCAGGTGAAAGCCCCGGACTAAAAACAAACCACTCTCGTCCATCACGCACTCGTTTGGAAAAGGAGAAACCAATGCCCCACATCGATCTTCCCACGGGCCATATCGGCATTCGCGGTCCCATGGCCTTCCGCCCTGAGACGGCGCGTCCGTTGAATGACCTGGTTGAAGTCCTGCTCACCGGCCCCAGCACGTTGAGTCGCGGCGAGCGCGAGCTGATCGCCACCTACGTCTCCAGCCGCAACTGCACGCACTTCTGCCACAGCGTTCACGGCGCCATTGCCGCCGCACACCTGGGCGGCGATGAGGCGCTTGTAAAGCAGGTGAAGACCGACTTCACCCAGGCCGCCATCAGCCCCAAGCTCAAAGCACTGCTGGTCATCGCCGGCAAAGTGCAGCAGGACGGCAAGCTGGTTACCGCCGAGGATGTGCGGGTCGCTCGCGTCCTGGGCGCAACCGATCTCGAGATTCACGACACCGTGCTGATCGCCGCCGCCTTCTGCATGTACAACCGCTACGTCGACGGTCTCGGCACCGACCAACCCGACGACGAAGCCCTCTACCGCGAGCGCGGCCGCCGCGTAGCCCGCGATGGCTACGTAATGGTGAGCAAAGAGTATCTCGGCAACCACGCAGAAGCCGCCCACGCATAGCAACTTGGGTGCCCCATCCATCCGCAGTTTCATCGCGGATGGGTGGGAAAGCACGAACCTAAACTTGCCTCAACGTTCCAACCTCTCAGCGCACGCGCATCAAGGAGCAACCCATGCCCCACATCGATCTTCCCGAAGGCTTTCCCGGCATCAGCGCCGGATTCACCTACCGTCCCGAGACGGCCAAACCCATGCGCCAGTTGGCCCAAATTCTGCTCCACGAGCCCAACTCGCTCACACCCGGCGAGCGCGAACTGATTGCCGCGTTTGTCTCCTCGCGCAACAACTGCCACTTCTGCCAGGCCAGCCACAGCGCCGCTGCCGCCGCCCATCTCGGCGACGAGGCGGTGGTGAAGCAGGTCAAGACCGACTTCGCCCAGGCCCCCGTCAGCGACAAGCTCAAGGCGCTGCTGGTGATCGCAGGCAAGGTGCAGCAGGATGGCAAGCTCGTCACCGCCGCCGACGTCCAGGCCGCGCGCAGCCACGGCGCCACTGATCTAGAAATCCACGACACGGTGCTCATTGCCGCAGCCTTCTCGATGTACAACCGCTATGTGGATGGCCTCGGTACCTGGCAACCGGACAATCCCGAGATGTACGCGCAGATGGGCCGCCACCTGGCGGACGAAGGCTACAACGCGCCTTCCATCAAGCAGCCCTTGGAGCATCCCGTCGGCGCCGCCTGAGCCGAATCCTGTAATCCACGCAAAAAGGGACGAGCCATGGCTCGTCCCTCATTTTTCGGAATACCCTAGCGATCAAGTCCTACTTGCGCCCTTGAATAGTCTTCGGTCCGCCCCCGCCGCTATTCTTTTTCTGCTGCCGCTTCAACGCGATCGCATGCATCTCCTTGCCCATCTTCGACCTGTTGATCGAAAGCTGAATGCCAAGATTGATCAGGTTGCCCGTGCACCAATAGAGCGCCAGCCCCGAGGCGAAGTGAGACATTGAGAAGCCGAAGATGACCGGCATCAGAATGGCCATCATCCGCCGCTGGGCGGGGTCCATCCCCGGCGAAGGGGTAATGAACTGCACCAGGAACATGCTGATCAGAATGATGCCCGGCAGAACGTAGAACGGGTCGGGTACGGAAAGGTCATGCAGCCAGAACCAATGCGCCTGGCGCAGCTCGATCACATTGGCCAGCACGCGATAGTAGGCAAAGAACAGCGGCATCTGAATCAACAGCGGTAAACAGCCGCCCGCCACGTTGATCCCCTCCTCCTTGTGAATGGCCATGATCTCGGTGTTCATCTCCGCGCGCTTGGGGTCGCTCACCTTGAGATGTGCGTACTTCCGCTTGACGGCATCGATTTTGGGCTGGATGCGCATCGTCTTCAGAGATGTCTTCATCATCATCAGCCGCGTGGGCAGCATCAGCAGGTTGAAGACCACGGTGACGATGATGATGTCCCAGCCCCAGCTGGGCACCCCATGCTCGTTCAGGAAACGCAGCACCCAATAGAGCGGAGTTGCCAACACCGTCATCCAGCCGAACTGGATAAGCGGCTGCAGCGATTGACCGGTTGGCTTGCCGTCTGCGCCCGTTGCGTGGATGGAAGCCAGCACATCCATCGCCTTGGGCCCGGCGTAAACCCGCACCTTTGTATAGCCGCTGACGTCGCCCACCGCCAGTCCCAGCACGTCCGCCGGTTTCTTCTGGCTGTTGGAGTCATTCAAATCGGTAGGCAGGTCGATCTTGTGGTGCAGTGTAACCACCGTGGTCCCCGCCGGATCGTCCGGCAGAAACGCCGAAGCAAAGTAAAGATCGGTAACTGCCACATAGCTGTAGGGCTGGTCGAGCGTGGCATCGCCGCTCACTTTGCCCGCGGCTTCATAGTCCTGCTTGCCGTCGGCTGCCCAGGCGAACGTCGAGCTTGCCGACGTACGAATCATCGAACGTGTCGTCGACGAAGGCAGGAACTCCTCCATATCGCCGAGCCCTGACGGCCATTGCACCAGCGCACGCACCGGCGCACCGTTGCGCAGCACGTGCGTCTCAACGCTGACCACGTAGCTCGCGTCGAAACTGATGGTCTTTACCACATCCGCGCCGTTGGCCGCATAGTGGAAAGTGAGCGCAGTCGGCGCCAGAACCACCCCCGTCGCCGAGGGCTGCGCGCCAGAAACCGTAAGCTGATAGAGCCCTTGATTCAGTTGCGAAGTCAGCGCCGGCTCATAGGTAAACAGCGAGAGCGGAAAACCGAACTGCGCCGCGACCTGCGGCTGCACCATGTCCAGCGGCTTGCCCGCCGTGTCGTTGTACTTCTTCAGAATCCAGTGCTTCACCTGCGCGCCGCGATTGCTGAAAACGATCTTGTAGAGTTCGTTTTCAACCGTAGTGTCGGTCTCCATGGCCGCTGCCACAGTCGGTGTGCTCAAGGATGCCGCCTGCGTGTTTGCCACTCCGCCCGGTCCCTGGCTCCCTGCGGTCTGGTTCGTGCCGGCTTGACTCGCTCCAGCCTGGTTTGTTCCAGTTTGGTTCGATGCCGCTGTCTGTGTCTGGTTCTGCGTTGCCGAGTCAGGCGTTGTCTTGGGCTTGAAAAAATACTGGTAGCCCAGTAAAACCACCAGCAACAACAGGGCGAAGCCCATCATGGAGCGCATATCGCCCCCGCCGCCGCCAGCACCGCCACCGGGACCCTGCCCCTGAAGATTGGGATTGCGAATTTCTGCCAAAGGATACTTCCTTGTCGTCTAAAGCCCGGTCACAGGCGCTCGAAGCGCTCGGCCATCGGGTCTGCGCTTGCTCTATGGTAAAGGTTCGTGGGGAGAAACGGCGTGCCGATGCGGCTGAGGCCGCCGCGGAGGTACCTCGTCCAGCCCGCCGCGCGCGAACGGGTGGCAGCGCAACAACCTCCACAGGGCCAGCGCCACGCCGCGCGCCGGGCCGTGGATCGCGATCGCTCCCTTCGCATACTCTGAGCAGGTGGGCAGATATCTGCATCCGCCGGGTGAGAGCGAGTGCACCGCCGGAGAAATCCAGCGTTGATAGAAAGCGAGAGTAGCCAGCAGAACGCGCGTCATAAATGGCCACGAGTCAGCTCGTCGGGCGCTTCCTGATTCATGCGCGCCGCCTCCGCCCGTGCCTGATGAAGAATACGCACAATCTCCGCCTCAAGTTTCCCGAATTCCAGCGACAGCACAATCTGCCGCGGGTGCAGAATCAAATCGAACCCCACGGGAAGCAGTTCCACATGGCGCCGCAGAGCCTCACGCATGCGCCGTTTGATGCGGTTGCGTTCGTGCGCCTTTCCCAGCACTTTGCCTGCGGTCAAGCCCACCCGTGGCCCTGGCGGCAATGCGGCTCCAGCATAAGGCGCAGCCTGCCGCGCCAGAAACCAACTCATCGAAGCCGACTGCCGCTTGCGGCTGGCCGCATAAGCACGCTGATAATCGGCGTGCCTTTGCAGGCGGGCTGCGGTCAGCGAATGAATCCGGGATTCGCTGCCGGGTTGAATCTGGGGAGTGCGCCCGGCGTCTGGCGATTGAGGTGCAAGTCGTGTGGATGTGCGGGGAGGGCTGGTCATGCGAATGCCGAGGAGGCCTGCTGCCGTTCATATCAAAAATGACCTGTCATCCTGAGCGAAGCGTACTTCAGCGGAGTCGAAGGCGGGTGCCCTCTGGGCCCGGTTGCACCTCGGAACTCATGCGATGGACATTCGACTCCGGTCGCTAGTCGCGGAAGCCAGCGCTCACCGACACACGCTTGCGGCCAATGGCGCGACGGCGGCTCAACACGGCTGCGCCGCTCTTGGTCTTCATCCGCGCGCGAAATCCATGCGTCTTCACGCGTCTGCGGCGATTGGGTTGAAATGTGCGCTTGGGCATGAAAATGCGCTCCTCTGTCTTCTCGAAAATCTGGCCTTGACGGCAAACCCTGATTATACCGCAGGTTGAGCCCGGAATCCAGCCCACGCATCTTCGCGGCGCCTACGCTGCTCAGCAGGGCACGCATTTCCTCCCCGAGCGAGGCGCGAGAATAGCCAGGGTGAAGTCCACCGCGACGGAGTGAACCCAGGGGACGCATGCCTGCGCTTGATTGCCGCATTTCCTCCTGGAGCGAGGCGCGAGAATAGCCAGGGTGAAGTCGACCGCGACGGAGTGGACCCACGGGACACGTGCCTGAGCTTGGTTGCCGCGTTTCCTCCTGGAGGGAGGCGCGAGAATAGCCCAGGGTGAAACCCTGGGGAAGCATGGCGGCCGAGACCATTCGCCCCGGCGGGGCGAAGCGAGCATACGTGCAATCGCCCTCGTCCACAATGTCGCGCGCCGCTCCTCGCGCCTATGACTCTGGTAACATTTTTGAGTGTTGAAGCACCGCTCGGAGTGACCCTCGCATTGAGTTTCACCACCATTGGTGCAACTCTCCGCGACCACAAAAAAGTATGTGAATGAGACATTGCAAACACCGTTAGATGTGCTACCATCGGGACCGTTCAAGAAAAGTTTCCCAGCGTCCCACGGAACGGTTTCATCCTCGCCCCAAGGAAATATTCAAGGGGCAGACCAGCGGCAACCAGGCACTCGGCCAGCAGTTGTTGGGCGTAGAGCAGACGGCTCTGTGCCAATAGAGAGCCGTTGTCCGAATCTCACGGATGAATCGTTTCGCGCAAAAAACTAGGCGACGCAGGCAAGGATTAGATCGATGGCATTTGCAACTTCTACGGCAACCGTTCTCAACCCCTGGATTCAAATCCTCGCGGCCCTCGAAAAGAAAGTCATCCGCCAGTCGTTCGAGACCTGGCTTAAACCCACGCGCTACAGTCATGCCGCCGGCCGAACGCTGTATGTCCGTGTGCCCTCGCCTGAGTTCCAACATATCGGCGATAAGTATGGCGACCTGATTCAAGAAGCCATCGACCTGCAGTCGCTTGAGTTCGATGACGTCAGCTTCGTCACTGCCGAGGAGGATCCATCGATTCCTCCGCAGCGCCGCGATGGCGGCTTCGGCCCCGTGCCCTCGCATGCGCCCACTGCCCCGCCCCCAACGCCCGCGCGCAATCCGCAGCAGGAGCGCTTCGACTGGTCCACAGCCGCGCAGCTCAATCAGCGCTACACCTTCGACGCATTCGTCATCGGCAACGGCAATCAATTCGCGCGCGCCGCCGCGCTGGCCGTAGCGGAGCGCCCCTCACGCGCCTACAATCCGCTCTTCCTCTATGGTGGCGTCGGCATGGGCAAGACGCACCTGATGCACGCGATTGGTCACGAGGTAAAGCGACGCCAGCCCATGTCCAGCATCTCCTATGTCTCTGCGGAAAAATTCACCAATGAGATGATCACGTCCATCCGCAACGATCGCATGACCAGCTTCCGAGATCGCTTCCGCACCGTGGACGTGCTGCTCATCGACGACATTCAGTTCATCGCCCAGAAAGAGCGCACCCAGGAAGAGTTCTTCCATACCTTCAACGCTCTGCACGAAAGCATGAAGCAGATCGTGATTGCATCCGACCGTCCGCCCAAAGAGCTCACCGAGATTGAGGACCGTCTGCGTTCGCGGTTCGAGTGGGGCTTGATCGCCGACATTCAGCCGCCCGATCTCGAAACCAAGGTCGCCATCCTGCAGAAGAAAGCAGAGAGCGAGCAGGTTCAGCTCCCCACGGATGTCGCGCTCTTCGTCGCATCGAATGTCCGCACCAACGTCCGCGAGCTTGAGGGCGCATTGGTGCGCCTCATCGCCTGGTGCCAGCTCAACCGCATGGAGATCACGCTCGCCTCTACGCAGCAATGCCTGAAGCAGTTCATTGACATGCAGGTGCGCAAAATCACCATTGAGGCCATTCAGCGCGCCGTCGCCGAGCAGTTCGGCATGAGAGTCGCCGACCTCAAGCAGAAAAATAATTCGCGCAACGTCGTAGTGCCGCGCCAGATCGCCATGTACCTGGCCAAGCAGATGACCGAAGCCAGCCTGCCCGAAATCGGCCGCCAGTTCGGCAACAAGCACCACACCACCGTGATGCACTCGATCGCCAAAATCGATGAGCAGCGCCGCGCCGACAAAGACCTGCACCGCACGCTAAACAAGCTGCAAGAACAGCTCAACGGCTAGCCACCTTCGGTCGGGCAGACGCCTTCGGCGCGTTCCGGGTCAAGATGTGGGCGCCCCATCGAGCAAGCGGGGTACCCTCTGGGCCGGGGTCACGCAGGCTCATCGCGCAAGGGTGGGAAAGCATCAACCCGCGAGCGTCCCGTAGGGACCGCAGGAAAATAGCCCAGGACAAGCGCAGCGCAGGGTAACGGGCCAAAATGAAGCTCGCGTCCCGTAGGGACGCAGTGAAATGCCGGGAGCCAAGGTCTCGATTCTGACACCTGGGGTCCCCCGGATCATCCTGCGTCAGCTACCGCTGGCTTGCCTCGCCCGCCCACACTCTCCGATTAAACTCCGCGGAACTTCCCCGCGGCACGCTCAGGGATTTCCACTCCCCGGCCTTCAAATGCTTGGCCAGAAATACAATCTGCCCGCAGTGATAGCTGTAATGCGCCACCTGCCGGTTAATCGCCTGCATCACTGAATGCGCCTCCCCGCGAATGGTCACCGTCTTCTCCAGATCGCGCACATCAAGCGGCTCAAGCGCAGCAAACACGCAAGCCCAGCCCGCTTCCCACGACGCCATCAGCGCCTCGCGCGTCGCCAGCGGATCGACAAACTCCAGATCCCGTCGCCGATCCGGCTTCTCCCCATCCCTGGTCAGGAAATCCGTAAACCGCGAACGCATGTTCCCCGTCATATGCTTCACGATCAACGCAATTGAATTCGACTCCGCGTCGATCGCAACCAGCAGTTGTTCGTCTGTCAACTGCGCCAACGCCCGCTCTGCCAGCCCTTTGTAATAGCGAAACACCGCCAGGGAATCCTTCAGATAAGAAGTGGTAAATTCCAGCGCCATGCGGTAATTCTCGCACCGTCTCCGAAGACTTCCAACCCAAACACAAACAAAATCGATCTGAAAACTCGACCCTCGAAGCATTACTCTGGAAGACACAATCGGTTGCGTCTTTACCACGGAGAATCATGCCTTCCAGCCCTACCCTTTCCCGACGAGGCTTCCTCGGCGCATCCGCAGCCGCGGTTGCTACGCTCAGCGCATCGCAATCCCTCGTTGCCCAGTCCACCGCGCCGATGCCCTCCGCGATCACTGCGCTGCCGGTTCTCTCCGGCCAGGCCCGTCCCTTCACCAACGCCGAACGCCTCGCCCGCATCGAACGCGCCCAGCAGCTCATGTCCGCGACTAAGATCGACGCCATCGTCCTCGCCAACTCCACCACATCGTCCGTCTACTTCGCCGATCTGCGGCTCAACGGCGGCGAGCGCCTCTGGGCCCTCGTCATCCCCGCCAAAGCCAAGCCCTTCCTCGTCTGCCCTGCCTTTGAAGAAGGCCGCGCGCGCGAACTGCTCGAAGCCGGCCCCTTCGGCAAAGACGCTGACGTGCACACCTGGCAGGAAGATGAGAGCCCCTTCGCCACTCTCGGCAAGGGTCTCGCCGGCCGCGGGCTCACCAGTGCAACCATTGGCCTCGACGAGAACATGAAGTTCGTCTTCGCAGAAGGCATTCGCGCCGCCAATCCGCATCTCAACCTCGTTTCCGCCTCGCCCATCACCGCCGGCTGCCGCATGATCAAGGACGCGCACGAGATCGAGTGCCTGCGTCTGGCCTGCCGAGCCACGCTGCTCGTCTATCGCGCCGTCGCGCGCTCGCTTCAGCCCGGTATGACGACCGCAAATGTTCACTCCCTCATCGCCGCAGCCTACCAGCGCGTAGGATTCGAAGGCGAAGCCAGCCTCAACATCGACGAGTTCACCGCGCTGCCTCACGGTTCGCGCCAGCAACAGACCCTCCGCGAAGGCAGCATCCTCATGCTCGACGACGGCTGCGAAGTCGAGGGCTACACCTCCGACATCACGCGAACCTTCGTCCTCGGCAAAGCCACGGACAAGATGAAGTCTGTCTTCGACATCGTCCATCGCGCGCAAGCCGCCGCCGTCCAGACCGCACGCCCCGGCGTGCCCACCGCATCCGTGGACGCAGCCGCGCGCAAGGTCATCGTCGATGGCGGCTACGGCCCAGGATTCACCTACTTCTCGCATCGACTCGGCCATGGCATCGGCATGGACATGCACGAGTGGCCCTACTTCGTGAAGAACAACATGTTTGGCTACGACCCTGACCCGCATCTCAAGGCCGGCAACCTGCTAAGCGACGAGCCCGGCATTTACATCCGCGGCGAGTTCGGAATCCGCCTTGAAGACGACCTGCTCATCACCGAATCGGGCTCCGAGTTACTAACTCCGCAAAGTCCGTCCCTCGAAGATCCGTTCGGTAACATGGAATGAAGATCATGCAGCCAGGTAGCGGCGAGGCTCGGAATTCAAAATCGCGGCGCGACGGACTGCTGCTGTTGATCCTGGGCAGCATCGTGTTTGTTCTGCTGGGCGTGGCTCTGGAGAACTCCGCACCTGCCCCGTCCGCGGATTTCAGGGCGCTTTACTATCCCGCGCGCTGTCTCGTTCATAACTCTGACTTATACCTTGTAAGCGATGTGTTACCCATTTACCAAGCCGATAGCACCCATTTCCCGCAGGATAACTGGAAGAATCGCGAGATTGCAACGCGCAATGTTTATCCGCCCACCGCATTTACCTTCATGCTCCCCTTCGCCACGTTGTCGTGGGTGCCGGCGCATATCGCGTGGCTCACACTCACTCTGTGCAGCATGCTCGTGGCCTCGTTTCTCATCTGGCATTTCAGCGCCAGTTACTCTCCGCTCGTCTGTGGCGGCTTGATTGCGTTGTTTCTTGTCAACAGTGAATTGCTCGCCATCTCCAGCAACGCCGCCGGAATCGTCGTCAGCCTATGCATCGTCGCCGTCTGCTGTTTCCTTCGCGATCGCTTCGCCACCGTTGGCATCGTGTGCCTCGCCATCAGCCTCACCATCAAGCCGCAGGAGACAGGCCTCGTCTGGCTCTACTTCCTGCTTGCCGGCGGAACCTACCGCAAGCGCGCGCTGCAAACTTTTCTCGCAGCCATCGTTATCAGTCTGCCTGCTGTTCTGTGGGTATGGCACGTCTCGCCGCACTGGCTCGCCGAGTGGCACGCCAATCTCGCCACTTTCTCCGCGCACGGCGGCATCAACGACCCGGGCCCAGATTCCGCTGGCGGCCACGGCCTGGCCATGGTCATCAGCCTGCAATCCATCCTCAGCGTCTTCCGCGATGACCCGCGCTTCTACAACTTCGGCAGCTATCTCATCAGCGCCCCCTTGCTGCTCGCCTGGGCCATCATCACTGTGCGTACACGCACCAACCCGACCAGAGCTTGGCTGGCCCTCGCCTCCATCGCAGCTCTCTCCATGCTGCCGGTCTATCACCGTCAATACGACGCCAAGCTGCTGCTGCTCACGGTTCCCGCTTGTGTCATCCTGCTGGCCGAAGGCGGCCCCATTGGCCGTCTCGCGCTGCTCATGACGACCGCAGCCTTCGTGCTCACCGGCGATCTGACCTGGGCGATTCTTCTCGGCCTGATGAATCATGTCTATCCGGCCGCAACCGGCGTCTTCGCGCAGATCCTCATGGTTGCGCAGGTCTTCCCGCCGCCCCTAATTCTGCTGTCAATGGGTGTTTTCTATCTATGGGTCTACGCACGCAAAGCCCCACAATCCACCAGTGAAACTGAAATCAGCGCCTGAAGCCCCCATCGCGGGCCGCCACGAGTCCAGGAAATCAATGGTGGGCCCGGAGGGATTCGAACCCCCAACCAAGGGATTATGAGTCCCCTGCTCTAACCGTTGAGCTACAGGCCCTTCAATGACTTACAGACGCTGCCCGCGTGAGTGTAGCGGATATTGTAGCGGGTGGCAGTCTTTTAGGCCCGATTGTAGCGAAATCGCCCGACAGTTGAAGCCGCTCGAATGCGTGCTCGACTGCCTCAGGGGTTGGATGGATGTAGCGCTGCGAAACCACGATGCTGCTCTGACCCGCAATCCGCATGATTGTGAAAGCATCCACTCCCGACTCCCCAGCCTAATCAACATTGTATGGCGTAGGGAGTGGAGCACAAAATCGCCTGGGAATAGCGGCCGGCGCTTGCCCTTCACCTTTGGAGCAACAGCGTCCCGATGCAGGTGGTTGACCGAGGTTCCCACGTAGGGCTTGCCTTCTCCGTTGGCAAAGACAAACCCGCTCGACTCGGACTTCTCCCGCACCGGGAGCATGGAAACCACGCGATCCGTGAGCGGGATTTCCCGGCGAGCATTCTTGCTCTTGCCCTGGCGGACGCGCAGAAACCGGAACTGGGTCCCAGTGATAGGCGAGAGTGTAATGTCCGACCACTCCAGATGAAGCGCCGCACCTGCCCTCGCGCATCTCTCGACTACGGCATGGACGCAGAGCCTTTATTCACCCGGGATGGAGAAGACCACGCTAACCTCGGTTTCTACCTCCACCGGTTGCTGATTGAACAGATATGGCTTGTACCGCCAGGTGCTAACGGCATTCATGGCGGCTTGCCTCAACATGACCGGGCCGGAGACGACGCGCAGGTTTTCGATCGTTCCCCACTTGGAGATGTTGGCGTGCAGCACTACGGTGCCGGCGACGTGCGCCGACTTGGCGATCGCGGGATACACCGGCATCGTCTTCTGCACCAACAGGCCCGCAGCAACACCGCTTGTGATATTGACCCTCGCGGGAATCTCCACTGTCACTTTGGGCCCCTTGTTACCGATGCCAAACACAGAGCCGACACCGCCGCCCCCGCCACTGCTCAGGCCCTCAGTGCCGGCTACCGCAAAGCCTGAAGTCGGCGGTGCTTCCGGCTTCGGCACAACATTAATGTCATGGGGGATCCGCTTCGGCGCGGCCAACTGATCGTTCATCATTGTCGGCTCCACCTGCTGTGGAGTTTCTTCTACTATGTCGGTGGTCGGCGGCGTCGCAGGCTTTGCAGGTTGCGTCGTCGGCAACGGCTGCGTCGAAGGCGAGAGCTTGAGCGTATTTGCCTCCGGCTGCGCAGCCTTCGCCAGCAATGTCGCCGGGGACGGCTTGAGGTTGTTCGCTGTGGAGTTCATTTCCGGCGACGCAGGCTTATTCGCGATCGACTGCTTCACCGAGTCCAGCTTCTGCCGGAAACTGGAGAAACGCAGCGGAACGAGGATGATTAGAACCAGAATCGGAATGACGACCGCAAGCGTCAGCAACACCTTTTTCCTTCTGGCGCGCCTCAGAGCTTCGCGCTTCGAGCGCGAAAGATCGTCGTGGGTCGCGTAGAAGCCTGTTGCAGAGAACGGAGGCGCTGGTGTCGACCCATCCATCACCGCCAGCACTCTGATCTGCTTGGCCGCGGGCCGTTCGGGCGGCGCCGTCTCGACCGCATGAACTGCATGAACTGCATGATCGGCCGCAGCCCTAAAGGGGTTGGAGTTGACCTGTACAGTCGCCGACGAGTGTCCGCCGTCCCATTCGCTGAAATCCTCGGGAAGCGTATCGGGAAGTGGCTGCATTATTTCTGCTGGAGATGCCATTGACCGTCCTCTCCTTTCTCATATATCGCACCTTTGTAAGTGCGCGTTTCAAGTTCGTCTTTCTGGATGGGGGTGCTGATCGGTACAACGCTCTGTTTCGCTTCTTGCCGGCCGTTATCGTCTTCGCTGCGCACAGGCGCGAATGGCGCGTTGGTGCTTGCCTCGAGTAGAGAATCCAGGTTCGATACTCCCTCGATCTCAATTACCTCCATGGCTTGTGCCGGCGCATATTTCATGGTGTCTGCCGGGGTAAAAGCGACATAGAGCTTATGCCTTCCTGGGATGAGCACGTCGCCTGCGGCAGGAGAGTAGACGAAGGTTCCAGGGACCAAAGAAGTGGCATTGAGCTGGGTGGCGCTGAGTGCGGAGCCATAGGGAATCGCCGCAGGAGTCTCCCACCTGATCGTCGTTGGCATTGCCTTCGTCACAGCAATCGATACGGTGGCCTGCACGGTGGTGTAGTTCTCCGTATCCATTGGAGTGAAAACGGCAGAGAGCAAATGCTTGCCAACCGGCAGCGTTTGGCCAACCGCCGGAGTGTAGACGAACGTTCCTGGAACGGATGCGGCGGCATTCAGCTGGGCGAAAGTGAGCGGAGTACCATCAGGAATCTGCGCGGGTGTCTCCCACATCACGGCCGGGTCTGCTTTGTTCACTGTGAGCGATACCGCGGCCCGTGCGGAAGTGTACGCAGCGCTATCTGTCGGAGTGAAGGTCACAACCGGCGTATGGGTTCCCGCCGCAAGCACAGCGCCTTCGCCAGGAGTGTAGGCAAACGTTCCCGGCACTGATGCCCTGGCGTCGAGATGAGTCTTGCTGAGCCTTGTCCCGTAAGTAATTGGTACAGGTGTCGGCCATGCAATGGCCGGTACCGACTTGTTGACGGTCACCACCACCGTGGCCTTCGCCTCCGTGTAACCGGCGGTGTCTGTCGGATTGAAGGTCACTGAAAGAGTGTGTCTCCCAACCCTGAGTTGATCTCCCGCGCCTGGCGTGTAAACGAAGGTTCCCGGAACCGATGCCGATGCGTTGAGCTGAGCGTCGCTGAGCGGGGTTCCGCAGGGAATGGGTGCAGGCGCGGACCATGAAATTGCCGGAGTTGATTTGGCGACTGTTACCGATACCTCGGTCTGCGCAGTGGTGTAATTCGCGAGGTCGGTCGGCGTGAAAATGACTGCGAGCTTGTGTTGCCCCGGGGACAGCACCTCGCCTGCAGCAGGGGTGTAAACGAGTGTTCCCGGAACCGATGCCGTTGCATTGAGATGCTTGTCGCTGAGCGCGCTGCCGCAGGAGATCGCTGCAGGCGTTGGCCAGCTGACGGCCGGTGTTGCCTTGCTGACGGTGATCGAAACGGCGGCCTGCACCGGAGCGCCGCCCGCGCCATCCATCGGCGTAAAGGTCACCCATAGCGTATGTGTTCCCGACGGCAACAGGTAGCCCGCTCCGGGTGTATAGACGAATGTTCCCAAGGCCGATGCCGTGGCATTGAGGTGGCTGGCGTTGAGTCTGGTCCCATAAGTGATCGGCTCGGGCGCTGGCCAGTCGATGACAGGCGCCGCAGCGGTGGTTTGAGGCTCCTCTATGGTTGGAATCTTCCCCGAATTACTCTTGCCCAGGCCTCTCAGTCTGAACCCCGTCGTCTTTTCCTGAATCGGAGGCAGCCCGCAACTGGATCGCGCCATCTGACGAATCAGCCGTGAAATGGACGAATCCGCAGGCGAAGATGGAGTGGTGGAATTCTGTACCTGGCGTGCAGCCGCATAGTCGTCGGGAACCTTCCACTGCACCGGCCGGTTAAGGGCCTTGGTGATATGTTCATCCGTGAGTCCGAGCGAGTTCGAATCATATCGGTTGATCACGACCTCGAGTTTGGGACTGTCCATATTGAAAAACTGCGTGATCACGCGATTTGAGTTGCGCAATTCAGAGATGCCTGCCTGGGTGACCAGATAAATTGCGGAGGCATCTTTGAACAGAGCCGTGTCCATCAAATCGAGTCTCGATCCCACGTCGACAATCACGTTTTCGAATTCGCTGCGTGCGGCATTCATCAGTTTGTCGATGGCTTCATTCGAGGCCTGGACCTTGGGAACCTTGCTGGGCGCGGCGAGAACGGATATTCCCGAGCGGTGCTTGACCAGAAGCCTGGAAAGAAAAGTCGCATCCAGCCGGTCCACATCCTGAAAGGCATTGTCAGTCGAGTACTCGGTGATGATGCCAAGATTGAGCGCGGCATCTCCAAGCGGAAGCCCGAGATCGATCAACAACGTGCTTTGACTGGACTCCTGGCCCAGCGTTATCGCAAAATTACAGGCGATGGTGGTGACACCGGAGCCTCCCTTGACTCCGAGAAATGGCAGCAGCCTGCCTCGAGGCTTTTTCGCCCGGCGAGTTCCAGGGCGCGGTGCTGAGGAGCATCTGGAGAGAGCCTCGGCTATAGTGCCTGCATCGAAGGGCTGAAATAGAAACTCGCGAGCCCCCGCACGCATGCAGCGAAACACCAGTTCCTGATCGGCCTTCGCCGAATAGACCATCACCGTCGCCGACTCCTCGGCGCAGATGCTCTCCACCAGTTCAAGCGCATATTCCAGGTCGCTGTCCAGGTCAATGATGATGACGTCGTAAGACCGCTCCAGCATCTTCGGCACATTGTCGAGAGCTGGGGGATACGAAGAGAACTCGCGGACTTCGCCTCCCGGGAATCCGGCAAGAGCGCTGACCAATGCCCGGCGTCGTTCTTCGTCCGGACCAATCAGGGCAATGGACATGTTGGCCGTTTCAACGGAGTTGGACTCGCGGCGGTGGACAGGCGTGGAAGAGAAGGAACTCCGGCGCATGCTGTTCGATGGCCGTTCCAACTGTGCTTCACGCTTCAGGCTGAACTGATAACTCTCGTATGCTTCGGACATGGCGTACACTCCAATTTGCAAAAGGGAATAACCAAATCAACATTCTGATCGCGATGCCGGAGTTGATGGCACTTCGCGCTTTCTTAAACCGCTTTCTCAAACCGTTCCCGAGATCGACAGGTCTCATGAAAAGCATTCCGAGAAACCCACCCAATGCGAGGAGGCCCAGAACAAAAACCTCCCCGTCATACCTGCGATCTCCATTTCGACGAACAATTGTTCTGAACCAATCCCAATGCTGCCATGGCGCCAATCTGAGACCGCGATCCTCGCCCGGAATAGCAAGAGCACCAACCATCTCCGGATGCTGCGGTTTTGCTGATCCTTCGAAGTCGCCAGGGCGAAACAAATGGGGAGTTGGCCAACACGAAAACTAGTGGATCTCTCTTGCTCCTTCTCTTCGCATTCGGAAACGATTCGACGCAGATGCCTGTCAAAGCAATTATTGAGTGGGCTCTGCGGTAACCTATTCCCGCCACCAAAGTAACCTGTAAGAGTCATAAATCTCAGAAAGAAGGGTCAATGTCCATGACACCTTTGTGTTACATCGATTTTTAGAAGATCTGACTCCAGCAGCTTTTCTGGCTGGCAGTTCAATCATTCGGCAGTCGCCTAAGCCACGATGACCGGCTGAATTCGCGCATCCGGGCTTCGACAATTCGGCCTGGAAAGCGATGGAGGCCCATCAGGAAGCTTCATGCTCTGGAAAATTCGCCGGCTGAGGAGAATCGTCACCTAACCCACTGCAGCGGAGAGTGAATCGCTTCCAAAGAGCCCGATCCGGTCGAAAGTGCATCGTCACCACCGTCGGCAACAGCAGCAACAACCACCAGAACAACCTCCGCATCAGCGCCGGCGTGGTCGTGCGATTCTGAAGCAATCGTTGCGCGCATGGCTTCTCTGCGAAAATAGAACTGCATGCTCTCGCTTCAAAATGCCGGCAAGCGGTTCGGTCCGCGCGTTCTCTTCCTTGAGGCCAACTGGCTCATCCGCGCGAACGAGAAAACTGCGCTGGTGGGCGCCAACGGCACTGGCAAATCCACCCTGATGAAGGTGCTCGCCGGCCTCGAATCGCTGGACTATGGCTCGCTGCAACAAACTCGGGGAATGAGCTTCGGCTACTTGCCCCAGGAAGGCTTGCGCCTCACCGGTCGCAGCGTCTTCGAAGAATGCCTCACCGTCTTCGATGAGTTGCGCGACATGGAAAAGGAAATCGAGCGCCTCGCCGGTCAGCTTGCGATTCTGAATCACGCAGGCGCCGATTACGAATCTGCCGCCGAGCGATTCTCCGTGCTGCAGGAGCGCTTCCAGGTTCTCGACGGCTACGCTCTCGACGCGCAGGTAGGCGCCGTGCTCACCGGCCTCGGCTTCAGCAAGGAGGACTGGGCGCGGCAGACTGACGAGTTCAGCGGCGGCTGGCAGATGCGCATCGCGCTGGCCAAGCTGCTGCTCGCCAAGCCAAATCTTCTTCTGCTCGACGAGCCTACCAACCACCTTGATCTTGAAACCCGCAACTGGCTCGAGGACTATCTCAAGAGTTACCCCTTCGGATACATCCTTATCTCGCACGACCGCTATTTTCTCGATGTAACCATCGATCGCACCGTCGAGATATGGAATAAGCGCCTCAATATCTATCAGGGTAATTACACAAAGTATCTGAGTCAGAAAGACGAGCGCCGCACGCAGCTTCAGTCAGCCTACCGCAATCAGCGCATCCAGATCGAGCACCTTGAAGCCTTCATCAACCGCTTCCGCGCGCAGGCCACCAAGGCCAAGCAAGTGCAGTCCAGAATTAAGGAGCTCGAAAAGATTGTCCGCATCGAAATACCCGAAGAAGAGCCCGTCATTCACTTCAAGTTTCCCCAGCCGCCGCCGTCAGGGCGGATGGTTGTTGAAGCAGCGGACTTATCCAAAAGTTATGGATCAAAGCAGGTTCTCAACGGTGTCAACTTTACGATCGAGCGTGGTGACCGCGTAGCTCTTGTCGGTGTCAACGGCGCTGGAAAATCCACACTCATCCGCCTGCTCACCTGCGATGAAGCGCCAACTTCGGGCCACGTCAAGCTCGGCCACAACGTAGTCAGCGAGTATTTCGCGCAGGACCAGTACAAGGTGCTCAACGGAGATGCACGCATGCTCGACGACATCAGCCGCGCCGCGCTCAAGGTGCCGGAGCAGGCGCTACGCTCGCTTCTTGGCTGCTTTCTCTTCACCGGCGACGATGTATTCAAGCCCCTTGGCGTGCTCTCCGGCGGCGAGCACAATCGCTACGCGCTGGCGCGCATTCTAGTCTCGCCCTCCAACTTCCTGCTCCTCGATGAGCCCACCAACCACCTCGACATGCGCGCCAAAGACGTGCTGCTCGAAGCTATCGCTGCCTTCTCCGGCACGGTGGTCTTCGTCTCCCATGACCGCTATTTCATTGATCGGCTGGCAACGCGCGTGCTTGAAGTTGAAGGCGGGACCGTCACCAGCCATGAGGGCAATTACGAAGACTATCTCCGCCGCAAAGAGGCCTTCACTTTCAGCGCCAACAGTTCCCCAGAAAAAGTTAGCCTCGGATACGCTTTGAAAGGGCACGACTTCAGTCGTGCAAATTCCGCTGGTAGAAAGGCTGGGGCTTCAGCCCCTGCTGACTCATCGCCGGCTGCCGCTGCTGCCAAAACTATCGTCATTGAAGGTGGCCCCGACGACGCTGGCAAGAAACGTCGCCTCAATCCCATCAAGCTGAAGCAGATGGAAGACCGCTGCGCCTTTCTCGAAGAAGAAACTCCGCGCATCGAAGCCGCCATCGCACACACCGAGCAGCAACTGGGCATCTTCGTCTCCATAGCGGAAACCGCACGCCTCACCGCTTTGGCCGAAGATCTGCGCAGCCAACTCGCCGCCTCCACTGCCGAGTGGGAAGACCTGATGATGCAACTTGACGCGCAGACCGCGATCTCCTGAGACGTTCCTTATCGCCCGTCGTGCATAATCGAAATGAGATGGCCCTTTTGTGGAATCCCGAGAGCTGGTCGCAGCGGCTGGCGGAATTGGAAGCCCAGTCCGGCGACCTGAAGGAAGCTCCGCTGCGCCGCGACGTGCGCTCGCTCGGCATGCTGCTTGGCGACGTGCTGCGCGAGCAGGCCGGCGACGACCTGTTTGCCCACGTTGAAGCGCTGCGCCAGGGCACCATCCGCCGCCGTGACGCCGAAGTCCGCGGCAGCGAGGAAGAAGCCGCTCGTCACGCCGCCGCCGCGCTGGAATTGGTCCACTCGCTTCCCGCCGAGCGTGCCATCCTACTCACGCGAGCCTTTGCTTTCTACTTCGAGCTCATCAATCTTGCCGAGACCAACCATCGCAAGCGCCGCCGCATCGCTCTGCGGCTCAGTGGCCAGGCCGGGCGCCAGCGTGGTTCGCTCGCCGGAACGCTGTCGGAGATGCGCCGAGTCGGGATCAGCGCCGAGGAAGCGCTGGACTGGCTGCGCCGCGTGCTCATCGTGCCCGTCTTCACTGCTCATCCCACTGAGGTGGCGCGCCGCTCCGTGATGTTCAAGCGCCGCCGCATTGGCGATTTTCTCGCTACGCTTGACCGCATCCCCGTTCCCGAGCAGGATCTCGCCCGCCTCGAGCAACTCGTGCTCGCCGAGATCACCAGTCTCTGGCAGACCGACGAAGTCCGATCGCGCCGGCCCACGGTGTACGACGAAATCAAGATGGGCCTCGACTACTACGATGTCTCCATCTTTGAAACCTTGCCCAGCCTCTACCGCGAAATCTCCGAGGCGCTGCACGCGTCCTACGGCATCGAAGTCGACACTCTAGCATTACCGCAGGTGCTCCAGTTTGGCTCGTGGATTGGCGGAGATCGCGACGGTAATCCCTTCGTTACGCCGCAGGTCACACGCGACTCGATCCAGCTTGCCCGCGGACATCTGCTGCTCTACTACCAGCGCCAGTTGCAGGAGATCATCGACCTGCTCACCACCAGCGCCCAGCAACGGCCAGTGAGCGATGCGCTGCTTGCGCGCCTGCAAGCGTACGTGGCTCAGGTGCACACACCCGAGTCCCAGGTCTTCGGCGAGCAGTATGAGTTCGAGTATTACCGCCGCTTCGTCATCTGCCTCAAGGCCCGCGTGCAGCGCACGCTCGAACATGAAAGCAGGCCGCATCCCGGCGGCAATGGCGAGCCGCTGCCCATCACCTCATACACGCTTGCGCAAGGCCAGGAACAGCTCGCCCAGGTGCTGCCCGCCTACTGCTCGGTCGATGAGTTCCTCGACGATCTGGAAACTCTACGCGCCTCACTTGCTGAAAATCGCGGCGTCCGCATCGCCCGCACGCTTATCGATCCGCTCATTCTCCAGGTCCGCACGTTCGGCCTGCATCTGCACACGCTTGATATCCGTCAGCACGCCCGCGTACTCGCCGCCGCACTGCAAGAGGCCATCACCGACACCATGGCTGCTTCACTCCCTGTCGGCTTGTCGGCTGAAACCGCCAGCGTGCTTGAAACCTTCCGTGTTATCGCGGAGGTCAAGACCAGCTGCTCGCCGGAAGCCATTCGCCAATACGTCATCAGCGGAGCCGCAACTGTTGAAGACGTTCTCACCGTCGTCCGCCTGGCGCGCCTCGGCGGAGTAAAAGTCGAAGGCTCCGAACGTGACCCGGGTCTGATGCCCGTCCCCCTCTTCGAGTCCATTGAAGACCTGCGGCAGGCCCCCGCCGTTTGCCGCGACCTCTGGTCCCGCCCCGATTATCGCAAGCTCATCGCCACCTGGGATAACTGGCAGGAAGTCATGCTCGGCTACTCCGACTCGAATAAGGACGGCGGCATGTTGACCTCGACCTGGGAGATATTCCGCGCCCATCGCGATCTACACGTAATGGCGCGCGATGCCGGCATCAAACTTCGTTTATTCCACGGCCGCGGCGGTACCGTCGGCCGCGGCGGGGGGCCCACGCATCGCGCGATCTTTGCACAGCCCATGGATTCCTTCGACGGCCAGCTACGCATCACTGAGCAGGGCGAGGTACTCAACTTCAAATACGCCGACGAGGTCCTCGCCGAGCGTAATCTGGAACTCATGATCGCCGCCTCGCTCGACGCATTGGCGCGTCCCAATGCACGTGACCCTGAAGGCCACTTCACGGGTGTCCTGAAGCCAGAGTGGGAGGCCGCGCTAAACGAGCTGTCGGATCTCAGTTTCGGCTTCTATAGAAAACACATTCTCGAAGATCCGGATGTACTGACGTATTTCGAGCAGTCAACGCCCGTCAGTGAATTGGAGAATGCAAAAATCGGCTCACGTCCCTCGCGCCGCAAGGCCTCGCCCTCATTGGCCGATCTGCGCGCCATCCCCTGGGTCTTCGGATGGACGCAATCGCGCTTGCTCGTCCCCGCATGGTTCGGTGTCGGCTTCGCTTTGGAGGAATATTTGACCCGGCCCGGATCGCCCTCGGGCTCGAATCTGGGGCTGCTGCACATCATGGCCCGCGAGTTTCCTCTTTTCATTGACCTGCTCCGCAACGTTGAAATGGCGCTCGGCAAAGTCGATCTCGCCACGGCCCGCCTCTACTCCTCACTGGTTGAGGACGCAAAACTCCGCGAGCGCATCTACGACCTCTTCGACGCCGAGTTCCATCGCACCGTCCGCTCCATCCTGGCCGTGCTTCGCCAGACTGAGTTGCTCGAGAAAAATCAGGTGCTCGCCCATTCCATCCGGCTCCGCAATCCATACGTCGATCCCATGCACCTCATCCAGGTAGACATGCTGCGCCGCAAGCGCGCCGGCGAAGACACGCCGGAGGTGAATCGCGCCATCGCCGCGACGATCAGCGGCATCTCCGCCGGCCTGCGCAACACGGGATGAGCCGGCGCCGATCCATTGGCTCAACTCGGTGGTCTATTGTGCCGTCTCCAAAGTTCATATCACAAAACAGCTTGTCATCCTGAGCGAAGCGTTCTTCAGCGGAGTCGAAGGACCTGCGTTTCGGAAGCCGGACGAACGCCAATCGGCCTTAAGCAAATGCCACGAACTTCTGAGACACCACACTAGATTCGTCTCCACATCTGAACTTGAACCTCGCCTAGCCGCTTTCCACTTGGCCCGCATCGAACTGAGCTGAGGACCGGAACATGAGCGAAAACGAGCAAAAGCCCGAACCCAATTCGCCCCCCAAGGCAAACGATCAACCCGTTCCGAAGATCGATTTCGGCACCGACGAGAAGCCCAATGCGGCGCCGAATTCTGGACAAAGCAAAGACACGGGACCTGAGAAAGACTCTGGCAGTGATACGAAATCTCCACAAGAAAAAGACGGCGCACCAGCCAAGAACTCAGAATCGAGCCAGAACGTCGAATCGATCAAGGACGCTGAAGCGAAGAGAGACACAGAGACGAAGAAGAACGCTGCACCGAAGAACGAGGGCGAGTCCATCGAGAAGCTTTCATCGGATGTGGAAGAACGGTTCGAGCAGCAGCTGAATGTGAATCGAAAACTTGCTGCCATGCTCGAAGAGCAGCTTGACATTCTGCTCTCTGTGCGGCAATCCGTGCTGGCAATCCAGAAGACCCTCGAAAGCAATGCCGCGTCGAAAAAGAAACTGGAGCAAGCTTTTGAAACTGTGAAGAATGGCGCGGAAGGCTTGCCTGATATCCATTGGATTAACCGGGTGCGCGGAATGCTCGCCATGTTGCAGCGCTCCGGCATGGTCTAGGGCGCGGTCTGGTGCGAGCTCACATTTCAACCGGTATGCTGGATGAAGGTCGATCTTCCATGAAACTGACCTGGAGAAGCTCCCGGTATTGGCGCGCAATCGCATGGCTTGTTGCAATCGCGTTTTCGACCCGTCTTCCGGCGCCCAGCCAGCAACCGGCTCCCGCAGCTGAGCCGGTTCCCAGCGCGCCCTCCGCCAAGACACCCGAGCGGGAAAGCTTCTTCGCTCGCTGGGCACACTTCTATGCGCAGGACTGGGCGCCTTCAACGACCGCTTCGTCCTCACCGGCACCTGCGCGCCGCGGCCTTCCATCTCCGCTCGATTCGCCGCCATTTCCAAACGCCGACTGGTCCTATGGTGGCTCGCCCGTCATAGGAGAGCCGGATACCAACAGCTATCCGCTGATGACCGCGATCAACAACGCCTCCAGCCGAAGCAAACTCTATGGCTGGATCGGTCCATCGCTCAACTTCAGCACTTCCTCTCATCTCAACTTGCCGGAAGCCAATGATCTGTACTCCAATCGCTTTGAACTCAATCAAGTCGTCCTCTACGCCGAGCGACTCCCCGATTCCGTTGAGCGCGGTCACATCGACTGGGGCTACCACCTCACGGCGCTCTACGGAACCGATTATCGGTTTACTTTTGGAAAGGGCTATTTCAGCGGACAGTGGCTTGATCACCACCGCCAATACGGATTCGATCCCACTCTTGAGTATCTCGATCTATATATTCCGAACTGGTTTCAGGGAGCGAATCTGCGTTTGGGTCGCTTCATCTCCGTGCCTGGCATTGAGGCCCAGCTTGCCCCCAACAACTACATCTTCAGCCACTCGTTGCTTTATTCCATTGACCCATTTACAGACACCGGCCTCATTTCAACGCTTAAACTCAACGATCAGTGGCTGCTTCAGGCAGGCATAACCGCCGGACACGATGTTGCACCATGGACCCCGGATGCCAAGCCCTCCGCCACCGCATGCATCAGCTATACAACGCGCTCAGTCAATGACAACCTCTATGCCTGCGCCAACGGCATCAATAGCGGCAAGTACGCTTATAACAATCTCCAGCAGTATGACTCCACGTGGTACCACAAGTTTTCAAAGTCAGTGCATATGGCCGCCGAAGCCTGGTACATGTACGAGCGCGATGTGCCTGCTGTCGGAGGCAGCATACCTCCCGAAAGCGGCGCCAATGCCGCATATTGCTTCGCGGGCGAGCAGCGGTGCACTGCTCCCGAGTACGCAGCGGTAGGTTATCTCCAGAAAGAGCTTTCGGCGCACGATTTTCTTTCTTTTCGAGCCGACTTCCTCGATGACAAGAAAGGCCAGCGCACCGGCTATGCGACTCGGTATTCAGAGAACACCGTCATGGTTTGTCACTGGGTCGGCTCGACGGTCCAGATTCGCCCCGAGATGCGCTTTGAGCGCGCCTGGGACAGGCCTGCTTACGACACCGGCCGCCATCAGAATCAACTCACCGTCGCCAGCGACTTGATCTTTCACTTTTGATTCATTCTCCAGCCAGCGGCCGGCCAATCTCCCAATGATGCCCGTACGGATCGGCAACGCGCCCCACCCGCCATCCATAGGCTTCGGCGACCGCGTAAACTTGAGATGCCCCAGCCTTCACTGCCCTCTCGAACATCGCATCCGGATCGGCGACCGTGAAAATGATTCGCACCGAGGAGCCCCCGAGCGATGCAGGGCTGAAGTTGAAATGCTCCGGCGACTCGTCGGCGACCCAGAACTCCGCACCATCTACGGAGAGCCGCGCCACCACGCTGCCGCCGGGATCTTCAAGACGATATGCTTCAGCCGCTCCAAATGCAGCCTTGTAAAACTCGACCGCCTGCGCGCTGTTCCGCACAGAAAGCCACGGAACAATCGACGGTGAAACGGGAACTGCCGGCGCATCGTTGCCCATTCAACCCTCCTTTTTGGTCGCAGTTACCAATGCAGGGTAAAATGCACCGCGACGTGCAGCGCCATCACCAGCCCGGTGGCCAGAATGCCGGCTGCAATCGGCCCTTTTTTCCGCCACAGCATCACGGTTGCGGCCACAAAGATCGCTTCCGGAATTGCCATGACCGCCAGCCAATAAGCCCAGCTCGAGTGTTCGAGCCCCGGAAACAAAATCCCAAGTATGCGCAACGACGCAAACGCGCATCCCACCAGCGCCAACGCTGACAGCATCCCCAAACCAATGCCGAGCACTTTCTTCCCAGTTTTGTTCATTCTCGTCTCCTTTTCCGATTTTCTCTGCAACCACGCACGCCAAACGCTCGCCGCATGACGCAAAATCGCCGCTGCACTGCCGAGCGCCCACAGCAACGCGGCCAAATCCCCCTCAATAAAATCCAACTCACGGAGCATCGCCGCCGCCCAATCGCGGCTCTCCGCCGGCGCCAGGCGCACCACGGCCCGCAGCAGCTTCGCAGCCAGGGTGCGCGGCGCGCCCATCAGCCCTCCGCCAGTCCCAAGGCCACCTGTCCAAGACTGGCGTCGGCGCTGCCAGCCGCATTGGCCCGCGCAAATCTCAATCCATCCGGCGTAAACCGGTACATGTGCCGCGGAGGCTTGCCCGGCTCACCAGCCTCCCACTGCGTCTCCAGCAATTGCTTCTCAGCCAGCCGCATCAGGATCGGATAGAGAGTCCCCGACTTCAGCCCGGTAACCCGGCTAAGGTCGTAGCCGTATTTCCACTCCTCCGCCCGCTCAAGAAAAGCGTCCAGAACCAGCAGCGTTTGTGGTGACAATCGAAGCTTCATTTGGAAAACTCTACATATGTAGAGTTTCTTTGTCAAATACTATTTTTGTACCACCCATGCGTCGCAATTGTTGCTGGTCAGCCCGCGCAATCACCACACCCTCAATACATAAGCCGCTTTGTTTCTCGTCTTTTCAGCGCCCGCCCCTTGCCTTTTCCGGCGATTCCGGTCTAGGCTATTGTGTATGCGTCGATGTCGCTAACGCCGTCCTGGTGAGAAGCTCCGATGCAGACGCGCGTCCGATTCGCGCGTAGATTTTCTAGCTTTGACAGCTCCACCGCACCCCAAAACATCTTTAACTCGATGGCCGGGGCCCATTCGCCCCAAAAGAGGAGATCATCATGGCGCGCATTGCCGCGGATGTAACTGAAATCATTGGCCGCACCCCGCTGGTTCGGCTTAATCGCGTGGCGGCTGGCCTTCCCGGCACCGTCGTGGCCAAGCTGGAAAGCCAGAACCCGCTCTCCAGCGTGAAAGACCGCATCGGCCTGGCGCTCATTGACGCCGCCGAAAAGGCCGGCAAGATCACCCCCGGCGAGACGGTGCTGATTGAGCCCACCAGCGGCAATACCGGCATCGCGCTGGCGTTTGTCGCGGCTGCCAAGGGCTACAAGCTGATCCTCACTCTGCCCGAAACCATGAGCCAGGAGCGCCGCGCCGTTCTGCTGGCATTTGGTGCGGAGATCGTGCTCACCCCGGGGCCCAACGGCATGAAGGGCGCCGTAGCCAAGGCCGAGGAGATCCTCGCCAAGACTCCTAACGGGTATATTCTGCAGCAGTTCAACAACCCCGCCAACCCGGCTATCCACTACG
>Ga0302310_10000868_pt1 | contig 26926 bp, 27 predicted proteins | sample III_Palsa_N1_2_FD_200451 | JGI IMG/M metagenome (GOLD analysis project Ga0302310, IMG submission 200451) | Peat permafrost microbial communities from Stordalen Mire near Abisko, Sweden - III_Palsa_N1_2 | ecosystem: Environmental > Terrestrial > Soil > Palsa > Peat permafrost | place: Sweden...
GTCCTCTTCTTCTTTGTTTTTTTTTTTTGGTTTGTGTTTGGGGGGGGGGGGGTGCGCGCCCCCCCCCCGCGCCACATCACATCGGTTACTTCTTGCCCGCGTCCTTCTTGGCCGGAGCGGCAGCAGCAGCCTTGTCATCCTTCTTCGCATCCGCCGCCGGTGCGGCGCCCGCGGCAGCAGGTGCTGCAGCGGCCCCTTCGGCTGGCGCAGCTTCGGCGGCGACCGCCTCGGGCTCCTCGGCACGTGGGCTGTGGATGGACACCACCGCCGGATTGCGACCGTGGCCCAACGACGGCAGCTGCACGCCTTCGGGCACCGCAATGTCGGCAAGGTACTTGATGTCGTTGAGGCTCATGCCCGCCATGTCCACTTCCAGGAAGTCCGGAAGATCCTTCGGCAGACACACGACTTCCACATCGTTCATCAGGTGCGACACGATGCCGCCCTGCACCTTCACGCCCGGCGACACATTCGCGTTGCGGAAATGGATGGGCAGACGGATGCGCAGCTTCTCGTGCTCCAGCACGCGCTGCAGGTCCAGGTGCACCACCAGATTCTTGGCCGGATGCATCTGCACATCCTTGACGATGGCTTCCTGCGTCTCGTTCGCCACCTTCAGCTGCACGATGGACGAGTAGAACTTCTCATTGTCGATCATCGTCAGCAGCTTCTGCTGATCGAGGACCAGGGCACGTGGGTTCTGACCGCCGCCGTAGAGAATGGCCGGAACTTTTCCAGTGACACGCAGGCGGCGGCTCGCACCTTTGCCTTGCGTGTCCCGGAATTCCGCGCCGATCACAAATGAAATGCGCATTTTAAGAACTCCTGACAATCATCAAATCGCCGCACCATGCGGCTGCCACGCCACCTACGCGACCAAAGGGGCGTGATCAACATGCCGTCCCGACACCCGATGTGCCGGCACAACGTCGTCAATTCCTAATCAACGTACAGCGAACTCACGGACTCCTCGGCCCGTATCCGCCGTATCGTCTCCGCCAGCAACGCCGCCACCGACAGCTGGCGGATGCGCCCGAGCTGCTGCGCGGCCTCCGACAGCGGAATGGTGTCGGTCACCACCAGCTCATCGAGCGCGGACTTCGCAATGCGCTCGAGCGCCGAGCCCGACAGCAGCGCGTGGGTGATGTACGAAGTCACCTTCAGCGCACCCGCATCCTTCAGCGCCTGCGCCGCCAGGCACAGCGTGCCGGCGGTATCCACCATGTCGTCCACCAGCACGCAGTTCTTGCCGGCCACCTCGCCGATGATATTCATCACCCGCGATTCATTTGGACGCGGCCGGCGCTTGTCGATGATGGCCAGGTCCGCATCATCCAACCGCCGCGCGAACGCGCGCGCGCGCGCCACACCCCCCACGTCCGGCGACACGACCACCAGATCGCTGTCGTTGCGCTTCCAGGCATCCCCGAGCAGCACCGGCGAGCCATACACATTGTCCACCGGGATGTCGAAGAACCCCATGATCTGGTCGGAGTGCAGATCGAGCGTCAGCAGCCGGTCCACACCGGCGCCGGCGATCATGTTCGCCACCAGCTTCGCCGTGATCGCCGAACGCGTCGCACGCGGTCGCCGGTCCTGGCGCGAATAGCCGAAGTACGGCACCACCGCGGTGATGCGCGCCGCCGAGGCGCGCCGGCACGCGTCCACCAGTACCAGCAGCTCCATCAGATGATCGTTCACCGGCGGACAGGTGGACTGCACGATGAACACATCACGGCCGCGCACGTTGTCGATCAGCTCGACGGCGACTTCCCCGTCGCTGAACTTGCCGACCTCGGCACTGCCCAGCGGCACCCCCAGGTGTCGCGCAATCTCATGCGCCAGCCCCCGGTTGGCATTACCGGTGAACAACGCCATCGTGTCGTCAGTCAACCCACCGCTCCTTCAAAAACCGTCGCTCCTGCGCAAGTGGCTGGGGTGGCAGGATTCGAACCTACGAATGGCGGGATCAAAACCCGCTGCCTTACCACTTGGCGACACCCCACCATCGGACAATCCTAACTACCCGCCAGCCAAAGGTGAGACGTTCATTGCGCGGGCCACTATGCCGCGCCACTGCGCAGGGACCCGCTCCACGATGTCTTGTGCCTCGTTCCGGCTCGCGCAGGGTGCGAAAATGCAGGACCCCGTCCCCGTCAACCGTGCCGGTGCGAATTGCCCCAGCCAATCCAGCGCGCGTGCGACCTCGGGGTAGCGCGCGCGCACCACCGGCTCGAAATCATTCCGGCCACCGGACTCCAAAAAGCCGCCCATTGTGATGGGGGGTGAATTTCGTGTCAATTCAGGTGCCTGGAACACCGTCGCCGTAGGGACGTGGACCTGCGGATGCACCAGCACGAAGCAGCGATCGGGCAGGTCGACCGGGGTCAGCCGTTCACCACGGCCTTCCGCCCAAGCCGAATGCCCGCGGACGAATACCGGCACGTCAGCACCCAGTTTGACGCCAATGGCAGCAAGATCGTCTTCTTTCAGCCCACAGCCCCACATGCGATTGAGCGCCACGAGCACCGTCGCCGCATCCGAACTGCCCCCGCCCAGTCCCCCGCCCATGGGAATGTGCTTGGTGACACTGAGGTTGGCGCCCGCGCGCGACCCGGCCGCCAGCTGCAGCGCGCGCGCCGCGCGGACCACGAGATCGGCCTCCGGCGGCACCTCTGCGGGCCCGGCCAGCCGCTCGATCCTGCCGTCGGCTCGCACCTCGATGTGGATGTCATCGCTGAGGTCGATGAGCTGAAAGAGGGTCTGCAGGTCATGGTAGCCGTCGGCGCGCCGGCCGATGACATGCAGGAAGAGGTTCAGTTTGGCCGGTGCCGGCCAGCGGATCGCAGCGGTCATGGGGTGCGCCAGCTCTCCAGGATCAGTTTGACCCGCACCGTGCCACGCTCGACAGTGACCTTCTGCGGCAGCGCCCCATCGGCGGTTTGCATGTAGGCACCGAAAGTCACGGTCCAGCCGTTCTGGGCGAGGGAGCCGAGGTAGCCTCCTGCATCCGGCGTTTCGGTGCTGGCACTGGCCGGATCCGGGACTCCCTGAATCCAGAAGCGCAGGCTCGCGAGCGGCGGCTCGAACCCCATGCGCCTCACCAGCTCCTCATGCGCCGCCTGGCTGTCGAGGGCCTCGCCCGAGGCCGTGGTCAGGGTGAGCACGCCCGCATCATCGCTGATGCGCACGCCACCGACGCCTAACGGTCCATCCAGACTCACGGTGCTGCGCGCCCCGTCCTGGATCCAGCGCAGATGGCCATTGAAGCCATCGGAACCGGCCACGACGCCGATGCGCCCTTGCGTGGTGAACTGCGCGCGGGACTGCAGCAGGGAGCGGCGGGCGGGCCACCCGGCCGCCACCTGCTCAGGTGTCGCGGTCGGCGCGACCGGTGGCGGCACGCTCTGGCAGGCCGCCAGCAGCAACGCCGCGGCGATGAATGGTAGGAACTGAAGCGGCCGCGCCACCGCGGCTGGCATGCCAACCGTCATTTCACCAGACGATGCCGCGTGGCCTCGAGCGCCGGGGAATCCGGATGGCGGGCCAGGGCATCGGTCAGCACCTTGCGCGCCTGGGCCTGCGAGCCGCTCACCCACAGCGCCTCGACCCAGTGCGCGGCGATATCAGGGTCCTGTCCCACGGTGTAGGCGTGCTCGAGGATACCGGCGGCTTCGCGCGAATCCCCGCGACGCAGCCGCACCCAGCCGAGGCTGTCCAGGGCTGCCGGGCTGTCCGGCGTCGCCTCCAGTGCCTGGCGGATCAGCTTCTCGGCGCGCGGCAGCTGCTGCTGGTGATCGGCCAGCGTGTACCCGAGTGCATTCAACACCGTCGGATCATCCGGTCGTTCCGCCAGCAGCACCTCGAAGGCCTGCACGGACTCGCGGGTCTGTCCGGCACGCTCGAGCATCGTCGCGCGCTCGTATTCCAGCGTCGGATGATGCGGATAACTCTCCAGCGCCGCGGTCAGCAGTACCAGCCCGCCATCGGCATCGCCGTGGTCCGCCAGCAGGTGCGCTTTCTGCACGACCAGGTCAAAGGTGCTGCGCGTGTCGTGGTTGCCCAAATCATCGACCAGCGCGAAGGCCTCCGCGCGCTTGTTCGTCTCCAGCAGCAGCCCTGCGGCTGCGACCCGTGCCTGCGCACCCATCGAGGAGTCGATCAGCCGCCGGTAGATCGCCAGTGCCGCTGCCTTGTCGCCCTGGGCCTCGGCGATCTGCGCCAGGTAGAACATCGCGCCATCGCCGGCTTCCCCACCGCGCATCAGATCGGTGAAGCGCTTCTGCGCCTGCGGCAGGTCGCCGTTGTCATAGGCCAGCAGCGCCAGGCGCCGGTCGACTTCGTTGGCGTCGATCTCGCCGCCGGCGCGCAGCCGTTCGAGTTCCTTGCGCGCCTCATCCGTCCGCCCCAGGTCCTGCAGGACTTCGGCCAGCTCAAAGGTGCCATCGGTGGCGTCCACCTGCATGATCTGGCGCGCCGTCGATTGGGCCAGGGTGGCATCTCCGCGCAGCACCGCGATCCGCGCCATCAGCCGCAGGGCGTCGGCGGATTTCGGATCGCGCTGCAAAGCCTCCTGGACCAGATGCTCGGCGCCCTTGAAGTCATAGGCTTCCACCGCCAGATCGCCCAATGCCGTCAACACGGTCGCCGAGCGCTGCGGGGTATCCACAGCGGCACTCAGGGCCGCGAACGCCGCGGTGGCATCGGACTGTTGGGACAATACCTGCATCGAGCCGACGAGGTCGGCGTCGGTGGCCTTGGCATCCTCGGCGAGTGCCGTGGTGATCGCCGCCCGCGCCTCCGGCACGTGGTAGAGCTTCAAGGCGACGGTGGCATAGACCAGCGCGGCCTGCGGATCCTGCGGCGCCACCTTCAGCCAGTTCTGGGCCGCCATCCAGGCCGCCGGAATGTGTTCGCAGTCCAGCGCCACCTGGGTGGCATGGCTCGCCATCTGTGCCGTGGCTCCCACCGAGGCGGCGGCAAAGTCCTCCGCGGCGGTCCGGCAGTCCCCGCGCTGCAGCGCCAGCTCTGCGGCCACGCTGGCCTGGGCGGGATCCGTGGGCGTGTCGGTGCTGACGGCCGCCATCGCGGCCGGGGCAGCATCGGCCGCCGAATCCAGTGGGCCGCCAGAGGCGGCCGGCTGCTCCGCCGCAGCGCTCACGCCTGCCGAGGAGGCGGTGTGGCATCCTGCCAACATCAGCGCCACTGCCACGCCGACCGACAGGGTCATCCAAGTTCGTGTCGCACCCATGTGGCCACTATATAGCCTTGTACCTGCATTAGGCATCAGCAGAGAATTTGTAATGAAGGATTCGATTCGCCAACGCCTGGAGAGAATGGTCGACCGCTTCGAGGAGGTCGGGGGCCTGCTGGCCGACCCGGGTACTGACGGCGGGTCAGCGCAGTTTCGTGATCTGTCGATGGAATATTCGCGTCTCCAGCCCCTGACAGAACGCTTTCAGGCCTACCGTGCACTGGAGTCCGAGCTGGGGACGGCCCAGCAGATGGCCGCGGATCCGGACCCTTCGATGCGCGCGATGGCCGACGAGGAAGTGCAGCGACTGGGTGGTGCCCTGATGCAGTCCGAGGCGGACCTGCGCACCATGCTCGTGCCGCGCGATCCGCGCGATGAGAAGAATATCTTTCTCGAAGTGCGTGCCGGCACCGGCGGTGATGAGGCCGCGATCTTCGCCGGCGATCTGCTGCGCATGTACACGCGTTACGCCCTGGCGCACGGCTTCAACACCGAAATCATCAGCGAAAGTTCCGGCGAGCATGGCGGCTACAAGGAAGTGATCTGCCGGATCGCCGGCCACAACGCCTTTTTCCAGTTCCGGTTTGAATCGGGCACGCATCGCGTGCAGCGCGTACCGGCCACCGAGGCGCAGGGCCGGATTCACACCTCCGCGTGCACCGTCGCGATCCTTCCTGAAATCGATGAGGTCGAGAAGATCGACATCAATCCGGCGGACCTGCGCATCGACACCTATCGTTCCTCGGGTGCCGGCGGCCAGCATGTGAACAAGACCGATTCGGCCATCCGCATCACGCACATCCCTTCCGGACTCGTGGTGGAGTGCCAGGAAGAGCGCTCACAGCACAAGAATCGTTCCAAGGCGATGTCGCTGTTGAAGGCGCGGCTGCTGGCCGCGGAGCAGGAGAAGCAGCACAGCGAGCAGGCCCACGCCCGCAAGCTGCAGGTCGGTAGCGGCGATCGCTCGGAGCGCATCCGCACCTACAATTTTCCGCAGGGCCGGGTCACGGACCATCGCATCAACCTGACCCTCTACAAACTGGCCGATGTCATGGACGGCAACCTGGACGAGCTCATCGGCGCCCTGCAGCAGGAACATCAGGCCGAGGAGCTGGCGGCGCTGCAGTGAGGGCCCGCATGCGCTTGGATTATGGCGCGTTAAGCATTCTTAATTCGGCAGCTGCCGCCCGCCTACGCAGGTTCGCTATTGTTTGGGAATGTATCCGCGCCTGCTCTCATTGACCGCCGGGATCGCGCTGGCGATGCAGCTTGCACATGCGGATCCCGCAGCCGTTGCCCATCCCGTGACCGCAACGCCGCCCCTGCAGGCGGTGCCGGCGACGCCGGTCTCGAAGAGCGTCCAGGCCCGCATGCGCGGCTGTAATGCCACGGCCGATGCCAAAAAGCTGCAGGCCACCGCGCGCGAAACCTTCCTCAAAAGCTGCATGGCGCCGCGGCGCACGCACCCCTTGTCACGCCCCGGCAGCCAGCCCAAGCCGAACCCTTAAGCCCGGCTGATTGTCCTCCAGCAACAGCTGCGCGTGATGCAGCCGCGAGATCGCCGCGACGAGGCTCAGACCCAACCCGCTGCCGTCCGTGGACTGCGCCTGTGGCAGGCGGACGAACGGTTTGAGCGCCGCGGTGCGGTCCCCCTGCGCGATACCCGGTCCGTCATCCGCGACCATCAGCCACACCGTCTCACCGTCCCGCTGCGCACGGATGTCGATATGGCCGCCGGCCGCCAGGTACTTGAGGGAGTTCTCGACCAGGTTGGCCACCAGCTGCGCCAGCAGCTGCCGGTTGCCGTTCACGCAGCAGCTGCCCGTCGCCTGAACCTGCAGCGTCATGCTCTTCTCGCGCGCCGCCGGCTCGTACAGCTCGCCGATGTCGGTGATCAGCTCGGCAAGATCCACCGTCGCGCGATGGGCCGCCGCCATGCCCGACTCGGCCTGCGCGATCTGCAGCAGCGTGGCGAGCGTCCTTTGCACGCGATCCAGTTCGGTCAAAGCCGCATCGATGCCGGCGCGCACCGGCTGCTCGGTGGTCGGCATCCGGCCGGCATCCTCCAGCCGGCCGCGCAGCCGATACAGCGGCCCGCGCAGGTCATGCGCCGCGCTGTCGAACGTCGCCCGCAGCAGCTGGGCATTCTCCGCCAGCCGGTCGACCATGTTGTTGACCGCGAGCGCCAACGCATCGAACTCATCCTGCGAGCCGTCCATCGGCAAGCGACGATCCAGATCACCGCCGACGATGGCATCGCAGGTCGCCGCTACGCTTTGCACCCGACGGGTGAGCTTGCGGCTGAGGAAATAGCCGGCGATGGCGCCGGCCAGGGCCGTGAGCCCGATGCCCCACAGGGTCGCATAGCGGAAGGTGCTGGCGAAGCGCCGCTGCTGTGTCACATCGAGCCCGACCAGCAGCCGATGGTTATCGGGCAGCAGTGACACGCTGGCCCGCACCGGGTGCATCCGCACCTTGTCATCTTCGCGGGGCGATTTCAGATCGAACTGAGTCCACTGCGCGTTGGGAATGCCATCGAACGGCCAGCTCGTGAGATTGCCGCCCTCCTTGACCAGGTTGGCATCCACCAGCAGATACACCGCGCCGGTCTGACCCCAGCTGTCGGCGCGAAAACTCAACTCATCGGCGAGCCCCGAGAGGCCATCGCGACGGTATTCGTCGGTCAGGCCCTCCAGTTCCGCGGAGATCACCGCGTCGGCCTCGTTCTCCAGCACGCGCGTGGTCAGGAAGTACACGGTGCCCAGCAGCGCGCCGACGCCGAGGGTGAAGATGGCGCCATACCCGAGCGCCAGGCGGGCGGCGGAAGTCCTAAGCGGACTTATCTTCATCGCGGATCACATAGCCCGCGCCGCGCACGGTATGGATGAGCGGCCGCGCGAAGCCCTTGTCGACCGCCTGGCGCAGGCGGCTCATGTGTACGTCGATGAGATTGGTCTGCGGATCGAACTGCAGGTCCCAGACGCCCTCCAGCAGCATGGTGCGCGTGACCACCTGGTCGGCGTGGCGCATCAGGAACTCGAGCAGCTTGAATTCCCGGGCGGTGAGCTGAATCTCCTTGCCGGCGCGCGTCACCGAGCGGCTGAGCAGGTCCATCTCCAGATCCGCGACCCGGATCCGCGTCTGCGGCACATTTTTTTCGGCGGCGCTGCGCCTGAGCAGCGCTTCGACCCGCGCCAGCAGCTCCGAGAAGGCAAAGGGCTTGGTGAGGTAGTCATCGCCGCCGGCCTTCAATCCCAGCACCCGGTCATCCACGGTGCCGAGCGCGCTCAGCACCAGCACCGGGGTGCGCACGCCCTGCTCGCGCAAGGCCCGCACCAGTGCCAGTCCGTCCAGGTGCGGCAGCATGCGATCGGTGATCAGCAGATCAAAGGCCTGCTCCTGCGCCTGCTTCAGTCCGTCGCGGCCATCCACGGCCAGGGATACCGCATAGCCGCTTTCCGTAAGGCCCTTCTGCAGGAACTTCGCGGCCTCCAGATCATCCTCGATCAGCAGCAGATTCATGCGCGACTCACTTCGGTTGCTCCTGACGCACGGCCAGATCGCCCATCATGGCCAGCACCTGGGCACCGCACCACGGCACCACCAGTGCGCCACAGATGATCCCCAGCGGCACGGCGAGCGTGGCGATGACCCGCATGTCCGAAACACCCATGCCCAGTACCGCGGCGGCGGCCACCGTCGCCACCAAGAGAATCATCAGCATCAGCACGCCGATCAGGATGGCCGTCAGCACCGAGGTGCGCCACCAGTTGCCGCGCAGCAGCCGGAAGCTGTAACGCATCGCCTCGATGGGCCCGAGCTTCTTCAGGAGCAGCGCCACCGGCGCGAAGAACAGGCCCAGCGACAGCCACGCCGCCGGCACTGACAGCGGGATCAGCAGCAACAGCATGCCGACGTTGGCGGAGGCCAGATTCGTCATGGCCGGGTTCAATCCCGTCATCGGCAACGCCGCGCCGAAGGGCAGCATGGCGACGCCGATCGCCACGGTGCACAAGGCCACGCACACGATCATCCGTGACAGCAGCACGCCGGCAAGCCGCAGTTCCGCCACGAAACTGGTGCGTTCGCCGGCTGCCAGCGCCTTCTGGCGCAGGATCAGGGCACTGCCGAAGAACAGTGCGAGAATGCTGCCCGCGACATTCCAGGCCCACCACACCGGATCGGTGCTGTCGAAGCTTTGCAGCGGCAGGTCCATGGCGAGGTCACGCAGATTGGCCAGATCGCCGGAAATGGCGACAATGATGCCGTAGGGCAGGCTCGCGCTCAGGGATAGACGGAAAATCCGGGCACCGGTCTTCAGCACTTCGCCGAGCGTCTGCGCCCTGGCGGGGGGATACAAAATCTGTGGCATACGCCAATAGTAAAGGATGACCGTGCAGCTCACGACTTCGGATTTGCTGGCGCGCGGCACGGCACGGCTGGCGCCGGTCCTGGAACGCCCGAGCCTCGATGCGGGCATCCTGCTGGCATTCGGTCTGGGAATCCCCCGCGTGCGCCTCAAATCCCATCCCGAGGAAGCGCGCTCCGAGCAGGATCTGCAGCACTATCTTGGTCTGATCGAACGTCGCGCCCACGGCGAACCGTTGGCCTACATCACCGGGGTGCGCGAGTTCTGGACGCTCGAGCTGCGCGTGAACCGCGAGGTGCTGGTACCGCGGCCGGAAACCGAACTGCTGGTGGAGCGTGCGCTGGTGCTGTGCGCAGTCCCTGCCGCGCAGGTGCTCGACCTGGGCACCGGCTCGGGCGCCATCGCGCTGGCGCTGGCGGTGGAGCGGCCCGACTGGCGGCTGCTGTGCATCGACGCATCGCCGGCGGCCCTGGCCGTGGCCGCCGCCAATGCGCAGCGGCTGGGTCTTGCCAACCTCTCGTTCGAACACGGCAATTGGTTCTCCGGGCTCACCGCACGGCGCTTTGACCTGGTGGTCAGCAACCCGCCTTACGTGGACGCCCGCGATCCGGCCCTGCTGGCCCTGGCCCACGAACCCCGCCAGGCGCTCACCCCCGGGGTGGACGCCCTGGCGGACCTGCGGACCATCATCCAGGCGGCACCGGGGCATCTGCTGCCGGGCGGCTGGCTGGCCCTGGAGCACGGCGCCGCCCAGGCCGGTGCCGTCGCCCGTGAACTTGTCGCGCGCGGCTTCGGCAGCGTACGCTCGCACCGCGATCTCGGCGGCCACGAGCGGGTAACCGAGGGTCAATGGCCTTAAGATCGCGCCACACTCGCCACGGCAATAAGGGAAGCATTTCATGATCCGATTCCAGACCACCCTCGGGGACTTCAGCATCGAACTGTTGCCCAAGGAAGCGCCGATCTCGGTCGAGAATTTCGAGCGTTACGTGCGTGAGGAGTTCTTCGACGGTCTCATTTTCCACCGGGTCATCCCCGGCTTCATGATCCAGGGCGGCGGGCTGACGCCTGACATGAGCCAGAAGGACAATCACGAGCCCATCAAGAACGAGGCCACCAATGGCCTGAAGAACCTGCGCGGCAGCCTGTCGATGGCGCGGACCAACGACATCAACAGCGCGACCTCGCAGTTCTTCATCAATCTCAAGGACAACGACTTCCTGGATCACAAGCCGGGCTCCTATGGCTACGCGGTGTTCGCGAAGGTCGTGGACGGCATGGACGTGATCGATGAAATCGCCGGGGTGAAGACCGGGCGGCGCCGGGGCCACGACGATGTGCCGGTGGAAGATGTGCTCATCATCTCGGCGCGCGAAGTCGCCGCCAACTAAGTCTTAGTTCTTGCGCAAGCTGCTGCGATGGCTCCTGGGCCTGCTCCTCGCGGGCATGGTTCTGAGCATCGCGGCGGTGCTGGTGATGCGCTGGTGGCCGCCGGTCACCAGCGCCTTCATGCTCGAAGCCCGCCTGGCGGGGCTGGCGGACGGGGAATTCGACCTGCACCTGCATCACGTGTGGGTGGATCGCGATCGCATCTCCCCGAACGTCCAGCTGGCCGTCATCGCCTCGGAGGACCAGAAGTTTCCGTTTCATCACGGCTTCGACGTTGGCGCAATCCAGGACGCGGTGCGTGAGCAGGAAGAAGGCGTGCGCTCGCGCGGCGCCAGCACCATCTCCCAGCAGACCGCCAAGAACCTGTTCCTGTGGAATGGCCACAGCTATGTCCGCAAGGGCGTGGAAGTGTGGTTCACCGCACTGCTGGAGCTGCTGTGGCCGAAGATCCGCATCCTCGAGGTCTATCTCAACAGCGCCCAGTTCGGGCCCGATGTCTACGGTATCGAGGCGGCCGCGCAGCTCTATTTTCACAAACATGCCGCGGCGCTGACCCGCAGTGAGGCCGCCCAACTGGCGGCCGTGTTGCCCAACCCCGTGAAGCTGCATGCGGACCGGCCCTCCGCCTACGTGGCAGCCCGTCGCCAGTGGATACTGGGGCAGATGCGCGACCTGGGTGATATCGCGTACCTGAAGAACCTGTAGATGGCACGCATTCTGCTCGCGACCTTCGGCTCCCTGGGCGACCTGCACCCGTGCATCGCACTCGGCCTGGCACTCAAGGCGCGTGGCCACGTGGCCCGTATTGCCACCAGCAGTGACTACCGTGGCGCGGTGACCGCCGTCGGCCTGGAGTTCGCGCCGGTCGCGCCGGCGCTTGCCGATCTGGGTACGCCGCAGGAGCTGGCGCGGCGCCTGGCCGATCCGCTGCGCGCCACCCGGATCATGGTCGCGGACCTGCTGATGCCCCACCTGCGCGAAGCCCACCAGCAGCTGCGCACCGCCGCCGCCGACGCGCAGCTGCTCATCAGTCATCCACTGACGTTCATGGTGCAGATGGTCGCCGCCGAACAGCGCAAGCCGTGGCTGTCAACGGTCCTCGCCCCGGCAAGCTTCCTGTCGCGCGATGATCCACCGGCAATCCTGCCCATCAATTCGCTGCAGATCGCCCGACGCCTCGGCCCGCGGATGTACGAGCTGCTGCTGGCTTCGATCCGGACGACCGTGCGGCGCTGGGAGCGGCCGCTGCACGATTACCGTCGCGAACTGGGACTGCCGGCGACTCGCCAGGTGATGGTCATGGAAGGGCAGTTCTCGCCGCTGGGGACGCTCGCACTGTTTGATGCCCCGTTGATGCGGCCGCAACCGGACTGGCCACCCCATACCCGCATCTGCGGGGCGCCGCTGTTTGACGGCACCGTCGCGGAACCGGGCGTGCTGCAGGAACTGCAGGAATTTCTTGGCGCGGGCACCGCGCCGATCGTCTTTGCGCTGGGATCCTCAGCGGTGTGGCTGGGTGGGGAGTTCTGGCCGGCGGCGGTGAGCGCAGCGACGCAGCTGGGGCGCCGGGCCATCCTGATCGCGGGATCGGCGAACCTGCCGCACCTTCCGCCCGCGGTGCGCGCCTTCGAATACCTGCCGTACTCGCAGGTGTTTCCCCACGCCTGCGCGGTGGTTCATCAGGCCGGTATCGGCACCTTGGCGCAGGCGCTGCGTGCCGGACAGCCGCAGCTGATCACTCCGGTGTGGTTCGATCAGCCCGACAACGCGGCGCGCGCCGTGAAGCTGGGTGTCGCGCGCACGCTGCCCTTTCGCCGCCTCACCGCCGCACGCCTCGTGCAGCAACTGCGCCCGCTGCTCGCTGATCCGACGTACGCGCGCCGCGCACGCGAAGTCTCCGCGACCCTGGGCGCTACCGATGGCGCCGGGGTCGCGGCCGGCTGGATCGAGGAGACTTTGAGCCGTTCAGTGCAGTGACTGGCCCGAGCCGCGGCCCGGATCGCCCTCGGCGTGACCCTGCCCACCGTCGGCGGCGAACAGCGCGTCCACCGCCGCCGCATCGTAGGCATACGGGCGATTGCAGAAATCGCAGGTGACCGTGACGGCGCCCTGCTCCTTGAGCACATCGCGCACCTCGGCTTCACCCAGACCCCGCAGCATGTTGTCCACGCGGTCCGTGTCGCAGCGGCATTCGAAGCGCACGGGCGTGCCGGCGAATACCCGCACATCGTGCTGGCGGAAATCCTGCATCAGCAGTTCCTCGCCGGTGAAGTGCAGCAGGTCCGCAGCGGTCACCGCCTCGAGACTGGCCTGCGCATCCGCCCAGGCCGTGCCGGCTTCATCATCGGCCGAGTCGGCGGCGACCCCGCCCACCTCGGGCAGGCGTTGCACCAGCAGTCCCGCCGCCTGATCGGTATCGGCTGCGAGCCGCACCCGCGTCGGCAGCTGTTCGGAGGAGTCGAAGTACTGTTCCAGGCAGGCCGCCAGCGAATGACCCTTGAGCGGCACCACACCCTGGTAGCGCATGTCGCGCTCCTCGGCTTCGATGGTCACCGTCAGGCGACCCTCATCGCCCACCAACCAGCGGAACACTTCGGGCGTCAACGAGGTCGCCGCGCCCGCCCCCTGCGCCCGAGCCAGCGCCCGGTAGCGGAAGTCATGGGTGCATTGCGCGACCAGCAGGCCGACGGCGCCGTTGCCCTGCAGCTGCAAGGTCAATGTGCCCTTGAACTTGAGGGTGGCGGCCAGCAGCAGCGAGGCACAGACGGCCTGGCCCAGTAGCTCCTGGACCGGAGGCGAGTACTCGCGGAACTCGCGCAGATTGCGCCAGCCCTGGCCTATACCCACCCAATGCCCACGCACCGGACGACCCTCGAAAATGAAGCGTTGCACCTGCTCCGGTGCGCGAAATTCGGTATCCATGCCGCCCACTTTGGGGACACTTCCGGGCAATCACAATACCCGAACGGCGGACCCGCTTTATTTCGCCCGGATGGAATTGATCTCTATTTATATCCGGGTATAATTATCTGATGAACCCGACCTACACCGCATTCGAGGGGACCCGCCGCCTCGCCGCCGGCGCCCTGCCCGATATCGCCCTGGCGGTGAAACGCGCGCAGGAAGGCGGCGCCGCCCGGCCGCTGCTGATTTTCGATGATGGCACCGGACGCTCGCGGGACGTGGATACGCGGGGGTCGGATGCGGAAGTGGTGGCACGACTGGTACCGCGCGGCCGTCCCCGGCTGGGCGTGGTCGCGCGCGAAGTGACGCTGTTACCGCGGCACTGGGAGTGGCTTGCGGTACAGCCCGGCGGCGCCTCCGTCGCGTTGCGCAAACTGGTCGAGGCGGCCCGGCGCGATCCGACCGGCACGGACGAACGGCGCCAGGCGCAGGAGCGCGCCTACCATTTCATGTCCGCCATGGCGGGTGATCTGCCGGGCTTCGAGGAAGCCACGCGGGCGCTCTTCGCCAACGAGGCGAGGCGCTTCGCCGAACTCATCGCAGCGTGGCCGCACGATGTGCGCGAGCACGCGGCGCACCTGGCAGCGTTTTAGCTAAGCCAGTTTCTTCTTCAGCAGCTCGTTCAGCTGCGCCGGATTGGCCTTGCCGCCGGTGGCCTTCATGACCTGGCCGACGAAGTACCCGAAGAGCTTGTCCTTGCCGGCGCGGTAGTCGGCCAGCTGGCCGGGGCTCTTCGCCATGACCGCATCGATCGCCTGCTCGATGGCGGCCGGATCCGAGATCTGCTTGAGACCCTTTTCGGCGATGACGGAATCGGCATCCGCTCCGCTCGCCCACATGGCCTCGAAGACCTCCTTGGCGATCTTGCCGGAGATGGTGCCATCGGCAATGCGCTTAAGCAGACCTGCCACGCGGCCGGCGCTGAGCTTGCTCTCACCGATGTCGATGCCGTCGCGGTTCAGCGCCGCCGCCAGCTCGCCCATTACCCAGTTGGCGGCGAGCTTCGGGTCCTGCGGCAGCTCCTGCGCCACGGCCTCGTAGTAGTTACCGAGTTCGCGGCTCACGGTGAGCACGCCGGCATCGTAAGCCGAGAGACCGAAGGCCGAAACGAACCGCGCGGCCTTCTCATCCGGCAGCTCCGGCAGCGTGGCGCGGACGCCGGCGATGAACGCTTCATCCACCGCCACCGGCAGCAGGTCCGGATCCGGGAAGTAGCGGTAGTCGTTGGCCTCTTCCTTCGAGCGCATCGAGCGCGTCTCACCCTTGTCGGGGTCGTACAGCCGCGTCTCCTGCAGCACCCTACCGCCGGACTCGATGATGTCGATCTGGCGCGCCACTTCGAAATGGATCGCCTTCTCCACGAAGCGGAAGGAATTGAGGTTCTTGATCTCCGCGCGCGTCCCGAACTTCTCCGTGCCCCGGCGCCGCACCGAGACATTGGCGTCGCAGCGGAACGAGCCCTCCTGCATGTTGCCGTCGCAGATCTCCAGGTAGCGCACCAGGGTGTGAATTTTCTTCAGGTATGCGACGGCCTCTTTCGCCGAGCGCATGTCCGGCTCCGAGACGATCTCGATCAGCGGCGTCCCGGCACGATTCAGGTCGATGCCGGAGTTCGCGCCCAGTCCCTCATGCATCGACTTGCCGGCATCCTCCTCCAGATGCGCGCGGGTGATGGCGATGCGCTTGATCGTCCCATCCTCCAGCAGGATGTCCATGTGGCCCTTGGCCACGATGGGCAGCTCGTACTGGCTGATCTGGTAACCCTTGGGCAGGTCGGGATAGAAGTAATTCTTGCGTGCGAACACCGACAGCGGCGTTATCTCGGCTGCAACGGCGAGGCCGAACTTGACCGCCATGCCGACCGCGGCCTGGTTGAGGACCGGCAGCACGCCCGGATAGCCCAGGTCCACGAGGTTTGCCTGCGCGTTCGGCGGCGCCCCGTAGGCGGTGGCCGAGGCGGAGAAGATTTTCGATTTCGTCGCCAGCTGGGCGTGGATTTCCAGCCCGATGACGGTTTCCCAGGTTTCGTTATTCATAGCCAGGAGGGACACGGGTGTGCCAGTCGGTTTCGCGCTGATAGGCGTGGGCGGTGCTGAGCAGGCGGTCTTCGGCAAAATGCCGACCGATGATCTGCAGGCCCACGGGCAGGTTCTGCACCAGGCCGCAGGGGATGGACATCGCGGGCAGGCCCGCGAGGTTGGCGCCGATGGTGTAGATGTCGTTCAGGTACATGGTGATGGGATCGGCGGTCTTCGCTCCGAGCTCGAAGGCGACAGTGGGCGTCGTGGGTCCCATGACCACGTCGACCTGGGCGAAGGCGCGCTCGAAGTCATTCGCGATCAGCCGTCGGACCTTCTGCGCCTTGATGTAGAACGCGTCGTAGTAGCCGGCCGAGAGCACATAGGTGCCGGTCATGATGCGCCGCTTCACCTCGGCCCCGAAGCCCTCGCCACGCGAACGCTTGTACAGATCCATCAGATCCTTCGGCTCCTTGGCGCGATGTCCGAAGCGCACGCCATCGAAGCGCGCGAGATTGGAGGAGCACTCGGCCGGGGCGACCACGTAGTATGCGGGCACTGACAGCGCGAGGTTCGGCAGGCTCACCTCGATCAGCTGCGCACCGAGCTTCTCGTACACCGCCAGCGCCGCGCGCACGCACCGCTCGTTCTCGGGGTCGAGGCCTTTCTCGAAGAACTCCTTGAGCAGGCCGATCTTAAGGCCCGCGAGCGGTTGCGTGAGGGCGGCCACATAGTCGGGTACCGGCCGCTCGACGCTGGTGGAATCGCGGGCATCAAACCCCGCCATGGCGCGCAGTACCAGCGCCGCATCCTCGGCCGTGGCAGTGAGCGTGCCGCCCTGGTCAAGGCTTGAGGCGAAGGCGATCATGCCGTAGCGCGACACGCGGCCGTAGGTAGGCTTGAAACCGGTAATACCGCACAGCGCGGCCGGCTGCCGGATGGAGCCGCCGGTATCGGTGGCGCTGGCAAAGGGCGCCAGCCGTGCCGCAACGACGGCGGCCGAGCCGCCCGAGGAGCCGCCCGGGACCAGCTTGTGATTCCAGGGGTTCTTCACCGGCCCGTAGTAGCTGGTCTCGTTGGAGGAGCCCATCGCGAATTCATCCATGTTGGCCTTACCCAACATGACCATGCCTTCGGCCTTGAGCTTCGCCACGACGGTCGCATCGTAGGGCGCGACGAAGTTGTCGAGCATCCGTGATCCGCAGGTCGTCCGGACCCCCTCGGTGCAGAAGATATCCTTGTGAACCAGTGGGATACCCGTGAGCGGGCCGCCGCCGCCGCGCGCCAGCACGCCATCGGCCGCGGCCGCCTCCTGCATGGCCGCCGTGGCCGTCACCGAGATCATTGCATTAAGCGCAGGCTGATGCGTTTCGATGCGCGCCAGCAGCGCCCGGGTGAGTTCGACACTGGAGAAGTCACGGGCCCGCAGCCCGGCCGCGAGCGCGGCAAGCGTTTTGGTATGCAGGTTCACTCGATGACCTTTGGCACCAGGTACAAGGATGCGGCAACCTGCGGGGCATTGGCCTGGTAGCGCTCATGCGCATCTGTTTCCGTGACGACGTCGGCCCGCAGACGCTGCACCAGCCCCGGCAACGGATGCGCCATGGGACTTACGTCACGGGTTTCAGCACGCTCCAAGTCGCCTACAAACGACAGAATGCTCGTCAGGCTCTCCTGGTAGCGCGGAATCTCGGCCTCGTCCATTGCCAGACGCGCCAGATGGGCAATTGAAGCGATCTCTTCCGGCTTCATTTTCTTAGCCTCGGTGCAAGCGTGATGCACTTATAAAAACTGCGGGAAAATGGGCGCCAAATGATACACATCGCCTTGCCCTATGTCGCATCGGTTGCTATGGTACGCGCCACTTTGGGAGGCTCCTCCCGCTTGCTTCAAACGCCGGTTTTTTCATGTTCAAACGTCTTCGCGGTTACTTTTCCAGTGATCTGTCGATCGACCTGGGTACAGCAAACACCCTGATCTACGTGCGCGACAAGGGCATCGTGCTCAACGAGCCCTCGGTCGTCGCCGTTCAGGATGAGCCCACGCGCGGCGGCAAGATCATTGTCGCCGTCGGCTCGGAGGCCAAGGGCATGCTCGGCCGCACGCCCGGCCACATCAATGCCGTGCGGCCCATGAAGGACGGCGTGATCGCCGACTTCACGTACACGGAGAAGATGCTCCAGTACTTCATCAACAAGGTCCACGGCAACCGCATGCTCAAGCCCTCCCCAAGGGTGCTGGTGTGCGTGCCGTTCGGCTCCACCCAGGTGGAGCGCCGCGCCATCCGCGAATCGGCCGAGGGCGCCGGCGCGCGCAACGTGGCCATCGTCAGCGAGCCCATGGCCGCGGCGGTCGGCGCCGGTCTGCCGGTACACGAGGCGCGCGGCTCGATGGTGCTGGACATCGGTGGCGGCACCTCCGAGGTGGCCGTGCTGTCCTTGAACGGCATCGTCTATGCCAACTCCGCCCGTATCGGCGGTGACCGCTTCGACGATGCCATCATGAACTACGTGCGCCGCAACTACGGCATCCTCATCGGCGAGGCGACCGCGGAGCGCATCAAGATCGAGATCGGCTCGGCCTACCCCGGGCAGCAGGTCCGCGAGCTGTCGGTGAAGGGCCGCAACCTGTCCGAAGGTGTGCCGCGCAGCTTCACCCTCAACAGCAACGAAATCCTCGAGGCGCTGCAGGAGCCGCTGCAGAGCATCGTCAGTGCCGTCAAACAGGCCCTGGAACAGACGCCGCCGGAGCTGGGCGCGGATGTGGCCGAGCGTGGCATCGTACTTACGGGAGGTGGCGCCCTGCTGCGGGACATCGACAAGCTGCTGACCGAGGAAACCGGCCTGCCCGTGGTGGTGGCAGATGATCCGCTGACCTGCGTCGCGCGTGGCGGCGGACGCATTCTCGAACTCATGGATGAGATGGGTCCGGGACACTTCGGTCTCGAGTAACCGCTTGCCTCCCGCACAATAACGAGTGTGGCCTACGGCGCAGGAAACTACCGGGCATCGCAGGGACGGGGACCGGCTGCTGGTTTCAGCTTCACGCTGTATGCGGTCCTCGCGATCGGCCTCATGGTGCTCGATCGCCGCGGCGGCTGGCTGAACCACGCCCGCTACTACCTGAGCGCTGCCGCCTATCCGCTGCAGCTGGCCGTCAGTTCTCCGGCCCAGGCCTGGCACTGGACGCAGGAGAGTTTCACCGCCCGTGAAACCCTGCAGGCGCAGAACGCGGCGCTGCGTCAGCGTGATCGCGACCTGTCACTGAAACTCATGCGCCTTACCGCCCTGGAGCGCGAGAACGCCGACCTGCGCGGCCTGCGCGCGGCCCTGCCCCCGGTCGCCGATCATTGGATGGCCGCCGAGGTCATCGCCACCGACGAGGATCCCACCAGCCAACGCCAGCGGTTGGTGATCAACCGCGGCTTGCGCAACGGCGTCTTCAAGGGTCAGACCGTCATGGACAACTACGGGGTACTGGGCCAGACGACCCGGGTCGGTCCGTGGAGTTCCGAGGTGATGCTGGTGACGGATCCGGAACATGCGATCCCGGTGGAGATCGAACGCACCGGGGGACACACCATTGCCCTGGGCACGGGTGATCCGGACTCCCTGTCACTGCGCTACCTGCCGGGAAATGCGGATATCAAGACCGGCGATGTGCTGCTCACCTCGGGCCTGGGCGGGGTGTTCCCGCAGGGCTACCCGGTGGCACGCGTCGCGGCAGTCCGCCACGATGCCGTGGAACCGCTCTCACAGTTTCACGCCACACCGCTGGCACACCTGTCATCACTGCGTGAGGTGATGCTGGTGTGGTTCCAGGATAAGCATCCGGCGGCGCCCAGCCAGATGAAGGATGGCCAGTCAACCGCCGAGTCAGCCAGCGGCAATCCGGCCATGCAGCGCCAACCGGCGCCGCCGCTGGAGCTGTTGCCCGTGCCCAATGAGCCCAAACTGGTGCCGCTGCTGCCCCCGAGCTCCGCACCGCTGCCGAAAACCGCCAAAGCCGCCCCAGCCCGTGCCGCGGCGAAGTCAGCGCACGCGCCATGATCGACCGGGCGAAGGACTCCTTCGGTTTGATGCTGCTGACGGTGCTGGTGTCACTGATCCTGTCCGTGCTGCCGCTGCCGGTCTGGCTGGCCGCCGTGCGGCCCGCGTTCCTGGTGCTCACGGTGCTGTACTGGTCGATCTCCGTGCCACGGCTGGGCGGCATCGGGCTCGGTTTCTTCAGCGGCCTGGCACTGGATGTGTTCCGGGGCGCAGTGCTCGGCCAGAACGCCCTTGCCCTGTCGGCCATCACCTATGTGGCCGTGCGCGAGCACCAGAAGATTCGCCTGAAGCCCTCGTTCCAGCAGGCGCTGATCATCCTGGGCGCGCTGGTCGCGTATGAGTTCATCCTGTTCGCGATCGATGGCTGGACCGGCCACCCCGTCACGACCCCGCTGCGCTGGATTCATACCCTGACCGGCGCCATCATCTGGCCCCTGGTGACCGCAGTGCTTGATCGCACGCGCGGCACCCGCTGACATCAAGGGCCTGTCGCCATGCGCGGCGTACGCATCAAGGACCATTGGAAGGAGCAGCGGCTGTTCGAGCAGCGGGCGCTGGTCGCCAGTGCGGTCGGCACCCTCCTGCTGCTGCTGCTCGCCGCGCGGCTGGTGCTGCTGCAGGTGGTGCGCTACGAGTACTACTCGCAGCAGTCGCAGTTCAACCGGGTGCGCATCGAACCGATTCCGGCCGCCCGCGGCCTGCTGCTCGACCGTAACGGGGAAACCCTCGCCGGCGGCCAACCTGGCTACCAGCTGGAGCTGGTGCGCGAGGAAGTTCCCGATCTCGATGGGACGCTCAAGGGCCTGGTGGGTATCGGCCTGCTGACCCCCGAGGAACTGCCGGACATCCGCCGTACGGTGCTTTCGCGTCGCAGCTTCGACAGCGTGCCCGTGCGCCTACGCATGACCGATGAGGATGTCGGGCGCTTCGCCGTGCACCGCTTCGACTTTCCCGGGGTCGACATCAAGTCGCGCCAGCTGCGCTCGTATCCCAACGGCGCGCTCGCCGTGCACGCGCTCGGCTACGTGAGCGCGCTCAGCGAGACCGACCTGCAGCATGTGGATACCGCCGCCTATGCCGGCACCTCGGTGATCGGCAAGCTCGGCGTGGAGGCTGCCTACGAGAAACGGCTGCACGGCACCAACGGCTACCGCGAGATCCTGGTCAACGCGCAGGGTCGCTCGGTGGAGAAGATCGGCAGCGTGACCCCCCAGCTGCGCACCCAGTCCCCGATTTCCGGCGACAACCTGGTCCTGGGACTGGACCTGGCGGTACAGCGCGTCGCCGAGGACGCTCTCGGCGATCACCGCGGCGCGGTGGTCGCGATCGATCCCAGCAACGGCGATGTGATCGCGCTGGTGAGCAAGCCGGGTTTCGATCCGACCGAATTTGCTCGCGGGATCACGCGCGCGGAATATGCGGCGCTGTCGAACGACGATAACAAGCCCCTGCTGAACCGCGCCTTGCGTGGCACCTATCCGTCAGGTTCGACCATCAAGCCCGCCATTGGCCTGGTGGCCCTGACCGATCATGTCATCACGGCCGACCGCAAAGTGCTGTGCGGCGCCACCTTCCAGCTGCCGCACAGTGCGCACGTCTATCGCGCAGACAAGACCGACCCCAAGGGGATGCTCGATCTGCCCGAGGCCATTGCGCGCTCTTCGGACATATACTTCTACAAACTCGCCTCGGAGATGGGCATCGACAAGCTTGCGGCGGGCCTCGCGCCGTTCGGCTACGGACAGCTCACCGGCATCGACATCAGCGGTGAGAAGCCGGGGATCCTGCCATCGCCGGCGTGGAAGCGCACGGCCTTCAAACATCCCGCCGACCAGGTATGGTTCCCCGGCGAGACGGTGAACATGGGCATCGGCCAAGGCTACCTGCTGGTGACGCCGTTGCAGGTCGCGCACATTGTCGGCGTCATTGCCGAGCGTGGTAGAAGTTTCCGGCCGCGGCTGGTCACCGGCGTTCGCAGCTCCGACGGTCGCGTGACCACGTTTCCGCCCATCGAGGAGAAGCCGGTGGAAGGCATCTCGCAGGAAGACTGGACCACGGTCATCAACGCCATGATCGGCACCACCACCTGCGCGCGCTACTGCGGTACCGGCAGTACCGCGTTTGCAAAAAGCGCCTACACCGCTGCCGGCAAGACGGGCACGGCGCAAGTCTACACCGTGGCACAGAACGCCAAGTACAACGCCAAGACCGTGGCCGAGAACCTGCGCGATCACGCCTGGTTCGTCGCGTTCGCGCCCGCCGAGGCACCGCGCATTGCCGTTGCCGTGCTGGCCGAGAATGCGGGCTTCGGCGCCGGCACCGCGGCGCCCATCGCCCGCAAAGTGCTGGATGCCTACCTGCTGGGACCGGACGGCAAGCTCAAGACCTTCGCGGTGCCGACGCCGGAGTCCAGGGCAGCCCTTGAAGTGGCACCACCGCCCGCGTCCGCGCCCGCAGCGGCGCCGGAGCCTGAAATTTCCGGCGAACCACCGGCGGAACCGCAATGATCCGCGAAGAGATCAACGCCGGACCGAGCGCCCGGCGCGCGGTCACGGGTGCGACCCGGATGCTCCTGGCACTGAAGCTCGATGGCCCATTGCTGGTCGGCCTGGGACTGATTGCGGCCTACGGCCTGGTCGTACTCTACAGCGCCTCCGGACAGAGCCTGGGCACTGTCGTGCGCCAGGTCGGTCACCTCGGCATGGGCACCGCGGCGATGCTGCTGCTGGCCCAGGTGAACCCGAACTTCCTGCGGCGCCTGTCGCCGTGGCTGTACCTGGTCGGTGTGTTCCTGCTGTTCGTCGTCGCGGCCATGGGTGTCATCGGCAAGGGTGCGCAGCGCTGGCTGGATCTGGGAATCCTGCGCTTCCAGCCCTCGGAGATCATGAAACTCGCCGTGCCGATGATGTGCGCGTGGTATCTGCACGAGCGGCCGCTGCCCCCCTCGACGCTGTCGCTGGTACTGCTGACGGTCCTCATCATGGTTCCGGCCGGACTCGTCGTCATGCAGCCGGATCTGGGTACGGGTGCGCTGATTGCGATCGGCGGCGCCCTGGTGGTGGTCATGGCGGGCCTGCAGTCCACCATCATCCTGGGACTGATCGCCCTCGCCGGCCTCGGTGGCTGGGTCGGGTGGCACTTCCTGCATGACTACCAGCGGCAACGCATCTTCACGTTCATGGATCCGCAGACCGATCCCCTGGGCGCGGGCTATCACATCATCCAGTCGCAGATCGCCATCGGCTCCGGCGGCGTGTTCGGCAAGGGCTGGATGAACGGCAGCCAGGCGCAGCTCGACTACCTGCCGGAGAGTTCCACCGACTTCATTTTCGCGGTCATCGGCGAGGAGTTCGGGATGCTCGGCCTCTTCATCCTGCTGCTGCTGTACGCCTTCGTCGTCGGCCGTGCGGTTTACCTGTCGACCCAGACCCAGGACACCTACGCGCGACTGCTGGCCGGCAGTCTCGCACTGACGTTCTTCGTGTACGTGTTCATCAACGCCGGCATGGTCAGCGGCCTGCTGCCGGTGGTCGGCGTGCCCTTGCCGCTGATCAGTTATGGCGGCACCTCGATGGTGACCCTGCTGGCAGGCTTCGGTATCCTCATGGCGATGTACTCACACCGGAAGCTCGTCGGTTCATAGTGAACCGCGCGCACCTGCAAGTGTGGCTCAGATGCACAGTGATCCTGTGCGGCGGGCTGCTGTCGGCCACACCGGCCGGTGCGAGCCACGGCTTCGATCTGTCGCGGCCGGAAATCCAAAGCTTCATCAGCAGCGCCAGCCAGCAACCGCCGCTGACCCGCGCCGGCGTCACCCGCATCCTGCGCCATGCGCGCCCGCAGCCGGGCGTCATCGACAAGATCACGCGCCCGGCCGAGACGGTGCTGCCGTGGTGGCAGTACCGTGCCAACTTCCTCACCGACCAGCGCATCAATGATGGCGTGCGCTTCTGGCAGGCGCACCGGCGGGATCTGGAAAGCGTGGCGCGCGATGCGGGCGTGGCGCCGCAATACCTGGTCGCGATCCTCGGCTGCGAGACCTCCTACGGGCGCATCACGGGCAAGGACCGCGTGCTCGACTCGCTGGCGACGCTGGCGTTCGACTATCCGCCGCGCAGTGACTTCTTCCGCGGTGAACTGCTGCAGTTCCTGCTGCTCGCGCACGAAGCGCACCTGAACCCCGTCAAGGTCAAGGGCTCCTACACCGGCGCCATGGGCGCGCCACAGTTCATGCCCTCGAGCTACCGCCGCTACGGCGTGGATGCCGACGCGGATCATCACATCGACCTGTGGAGCAACTGGCGCGACATCTTTGCCAGCGTCGCGAACCTGCTCAGGCAAAACGGCTGGCAGAGCGGCGGCGCCGTGCTGGCCGAAGCGCAGCTGGCGCCGGGGATGGCGCCGCCGGTGGTGCCGCGGCTGCTCGATCTGACGCAGACGCTCGATGGCCTCAAGGCCCTAGGCATCACCACCAGCAGCTCTCTGGAGGGCAGTACGCCGGCGGTGCTGATTGCGGCGGATCAGGCCAACGGCCCCGCGTATCGCGTCGGCTTCAACAACTTCTATGTGATCAGCCGCTACAACCGCAGCGCCCGCTATGCGATGGCCGTGGACGATCTTGCAACCATGCTCGCGCAGACCGTGGCGCACGACGTGGCCGCGAGTCGATGACCCGCCCGGCGCAGTGGCTGCTGCCGCGGCTGCTCGCCGGCTGCGTCCCCCTGCTGCTCACCGGGTGTGCGCTGGTGGGCACCCGTGCTCCGAGCGGCGCCACGCAGCCGCACCCGCCTTTGGCCCCACCGCGTGCGGCCCCGGTGCCCGCACCCGGCGCGCCGACACCGGCCGAGATCGCGGCCATCCCCGATGCCGTGCCACGCATCGAGCCGCGCGGCCGCAACGGCAACCCGCCGTTCTACGATGTGCTGGGGCGTCACTACACGCTGCTCGCGACGCCGGACGGTTACCTGGAACGCGGCGTCGCATCCTGGTACGGGCCCGGCTTCCATGGCGTCAGCACCTCGCTCGGCGAGCCCTACGACATGTATGCCATGACCGCCGCCCACAAGACCCTGCCGATCCCCTGCTATGCGCGCGTCACCAATCTTGCCAACGGGCGCTCGGTGGTCGTGCGCATCAATGACCGCGGCCCCTTCGTCGCCAACCGGCTCATCGACCTGTCCTACACCGCCGCGGCGAAGCTCGACATGCTGCGGCTGGGCACGGCCATGGTGGAAGTGCGCGTCATCACACCCGGCGACCCGCAGAGCGAAGCCCTCAACCGAGCCACCGAAACCCCTGCGCCCACGCTGTATGTGCAGGCCGGTGCCTTTGCCGTGGCCGCCAATGCGCAAGGTTTGCTGCAACGGCTGCAGCGGGCCGGACTCAGCACCGCCTTCGTGCTGCCGCCGCAACCCGGCAGTCACCTGTATCGCGTGCGGGTGGGCCCCGTGGCCAGTGTCCCGGACTTCGATGCGCTGGCGGCACGCCTGGCAACGCTGGGAGTTCCCGACGCGCGGCTGGCTCCCGACTGATAAGCTCGCGACCCTCGACTCCAAGGTTTCATTGAGATCACAGCGGATGATTCGTAGCTTCCTTGCCACTGCCGTGTTCGCCCTCTCCGGCCTCGCCGCCATGGCCAGCGCCGGAGCCGCCGCCCCCATTCCGACACCGCCGACGGTACCCGCCCGGGCCTACCTGCTGGAGGAGTACCAGACCGGCCGCGTACTCGCCTCGGACCATGCCGACGATCGCATGGAACCCGCGAGCCTCACCAAGCTGATGACCGCGTACATCATTTTCACGGCGCTCCACGATGGGCGCCTGAAACTCACCGATCAGGTCACCATCAGTGAGCACGCCTGGCGCTCGGAAGGCTCGCGCACCTTCGTGCAGGTGGGCACGCAGATCCCGGTGGACATCCTCATCAAGGGCATGATCGTGCAGTCGGGCAACGATGCCACCGTGGCCCTCGCCGAACGGCTCGCCGGCACGGAAGACGCGTTCGTGCAGGTGATGAACGAGTACGCCAGGCGCTTAGGGATGCTGCACACCCACTTCGTCAATGCCGACGGTTTGCCCAATCCCGATCACTACACCACCGCGCGGGATCTGGCCCTGCTCGCCCATCACCTCATCCAGGATTTTCCGGACTTCTATCCGCTGTTCAGCCTGCACGAGTTCTCCTGGAACAACATCAAGCAGCAGAACCGCAACGGCCTGCTGGGCGCCGACCCGACCGTCGATGGCCTGAAGACGGGGCACACCGACAGCGCCGGGTTCTGCCTCGTCACCTCCTCGCTGCGCAATGGCATGCGCCTGATCTCGGTGGTGCTGGGCTCCGGCTCCATCAAGGAGCGCGAGCAGGCCAGCGCGACGTTGCTGGGCTACGGGTTCTCGTTCTACCAGACCGTGAAGGTCAAGGGCCGTGGCGAGGTGCTGGCGCAGCCGCGCGTGTTCCTGTCCGCCTCGAACACCGCACCGGTGGGACTCAACCAGGATCTGTATGTCACCGTCGGCCGCGACGTGGCCGGCCAGCTGAAGGCGACGAGCACTCTCGAGAATCGTCTGCTCGCGCCCCTGGCCGCCGGCACCAAGGTCGGTGACTTCACGATCGCGACGCCCGATGGGACGGTCGTGGCCAAGGCGCCCATCGTCACGCTGCAGGCGGTGCCCGCCGGGGGCCTGTGGACCCGCATGACGGATCACATCTCGCTGTGGTTCAAGTAACCTGATCGCCCATGGCGACGCCGCTGCCCCTGTGCTACCTCAATGGCGAGTACCTGCCGCTCGCCCAGGCGCGGGTGTCGCCGCTGGATCGCGCGTTCCTGTTCGGCGATGCGGTGTATGAGGTCATGCCGGTGTACGGCCGGCGGCCGTTCCGCTA
>Ga0302310_10000871_pt1 | contig 26869 bp, 18 predicted proteins | sample III_Palsa_N1_2_FD_200451 | JGI IMG/M metagenome (GOLD analysis project Ga0302310, IMG submission 200451) | Peat permafrost microbial communities from Stordalen Mire near Abisko, Sweden - III_Palsa_N1_2 | ecosystem: Environmental > Terrestrial > Soil > Palsa > Peat permafrost | place: Sweden...
TCCGTTGGTGTCCGTCCGGATAATAATAAACAAAATCAGTAAGTGGAAGCGAAGGAGGAAGCCTTCTTTTTGAAACAAGAAGCAAAAACTTTTGATCGAAAGGGTTGGGACGCCTGATCGGTCGCATCGGCGCCCCAAACCAAATTAGCAAAGTTTTTTTGCTTCTTTTTGTTCACAAAAAGAAGACTGTCCTTCACTTCCTCCCGCGTGACCAGCGATCCGTTTCATGGGCATCTTGTTACCTGGTCCGGCTCTCTATAGGTTCCGGGGCGAAATCATCGGGCCGAGGAAACGCCATGGTCGCCGACCGCCGGAAAACATTGAATTGGCTCATCGTCATTGCGGGCACGATGAGCGCCCCCGCCTTTGCCGATAGCAATACGGCACCGGCTGGCGCACCCTTTTCGGTGAGGCAAAACCAAGCCCAGATCGTGGACTACTGCACGCTCGAAAATCTGCCCCCCGGCGCGTGCAGCCCCGGAACCTTCTGGGAGGTCAAGGGTTCTTGTCCGGCGCCGGCAAAAGTGGCGGCGGTGTCGTGCGCGCTCGATGATTTCGACGGCGGGCCGAGGCTGATCAGCAACGGCATGAGTGCGAACCGCGCCACCGGGTCTTGCGTCTGGCAATTTACCAACCTCAGGCAAAGCGACGCGCCGACGGGAACCGTGACCTTGCTCTGCACCCAGCAATAGGTGCGTTCCGGGATCAGCCTCGGCTCAGCGAAATCCGCCCGGGTCGCGCCGTGAGCGGCATCCGTCCGGACGCTGGAATGCCTCTGTCCAACGCACCCTTGTCTCGTCCAAACCCCAAAGAAACCAATCAGCTTTGGCGGCTTGTTGCCGTCCAAAATTAATTGTTTCAGACTAACCTGACCCCTTCCTTCCCGCCGTGGTCTCGGTTAGTGAGGGAGGGGTTTCCCAGAATTCATCAGCAGCTGCATGCTTTTTCCCACCGTAGAATACGGCTTGTTCTTTCTGGTCGTGCTGGCGGTGGCGTGGGCGCTGGCGGGCCGGGTTGGCTTACATAAAAACTTCCTGCTGCTCGCGAGCTACTGCTTCTATGGCTTCTGGAACTGGCACTATCTGCCGCTGCTAATCGGTATTTCGCTGGTGAGCGCGCTGATCGCGCGGCGGGTCCAGGCCGCCGGCACCACCGCCGCGCGGAAACGCTGGCTCGCCTTGGGGGTGGTGCTCTGCCTCGCGACGCTGGCCTATTACAAATACACTGAATTCGCGCTGCTGGCGGTTCTCAACCTGTGGTCCTATTTCGGCAATCCGCCCGACATCGACGTGCAGTCGCCGCTGTTGCCTTTGGGCATATCCTTCTTCGTGTTCCACGCCATTTCGCTGCTGGCCGACGCCTATCGCAACAAACTGCGAGCGCGGATCGATCTGCGCGACGCACTGCTCTACATCGCGTTTTTCCCGCAGCTGATCGCCGGACCGATCTTGCGGGCGTCCAATTTCCTGCCTCAGCTGGCACGGCCACGCAACCCGCGAACGATCCGCGCCAACACCGCCTGCCTGCTGATCGTTGCCGGATTATTCAAGAAAATCATCATCGCCAACACGCTGGCGACCCGGCTGGTCGAGCCGGTGTTCGCCGACCCCGCCTCCTACGCCGGCGGCGATACGCTGCTCGCGATCTATGGCTACGCCGCCCAGATCTATTGCGATTTCTCCGGCTACACCGACATCGCGATCGGCTGCGCAATGCTGCTGGGTTACCGTTTTCCGCGCAACTTCAACGCGCCCTACACCGCGACCGATCCACAGGATTTCTGGCACCGCTGGCACATCTCGCTGTCCACCTGGCTGCGCGACTACCTCTATATCCCGTTGGGAGGTTCGCGCGGCGGCACCATTCGCACCCTGGTCAACATCATGGTCACCATGGTGCTGGGCGGGCTGTGGCACGGCGCCAACTGGACCTTCGTGGTCTGGGGCGCGCTGCATGGCGTGCTGCTGGCAGGGCATCGGCTGTGGTCGGCGCTCCGGTGGCAGCGGCTAGCGGCGGTGCGGCAAACCGTCGCCTGGCGTTGGCTTTCCCGCCTGTGGCTATTTCATGCGGTTTGCCTCGGCTGGGTCTTCTTTCGCGCCCCCTCGTTCGACATCGCCTTTGCCATGCTGGCCAACCTGGCCCACGCCGGGCCGCTTACGCTCGCCAGCGTGCCGGTCCTGCTGGTGCTGATCGCGGGCCTCGGCGGGCAGTATCTGCCGCGCCGCTGGGGGTTCAGCCTCGAGTTCGCGCTCGCCCGGGCGCCGATTGTGCTGCGCGGCGCGGCGCTCGCCTGCGCGATGTTCGTGATCCAGTTGCTCGGCCCGACCGGGGTCGCGCCCTTCATCTACTTCCAGTTCTGAGCCATGAAACGGCCCGCGCGGATCACCGGCTTCCTCGCCTCGACCAGGGACCTCGCGCTCGGCGCCGCCGGCTTCGTCGCCGCTATCGTCTTGATCGATTCCGGCGGTCTTTCGCAATGGGCGGAACGGCTGGATCTCGGCCCGCTGCGCACCATTGCGGTGCCGGTGACCGAGACCGTGGATCGCGGGCTGCGGCCACTTGGGATCGACCGGGTACGGCTGACGGCGCTCGCTGAGCTGGGTCGCGTCAGCTGGTCGGACAATCCCGCAGCTCTGGTCGCAGCCGCACCGCCGCCGGCGCCGGCGAAGCCGCCCCCAGCAAAGCCGGTCAAACTTGCCGCAAACGTGAAGGCTGCGCCCGCGCCGATCCCGCCCGCGCCAAAGTCGGCGGCGCCGTTGCTCCTGTCCCCCGTCGTCGCAGCAGTGCCGAGTTCCACCGCGCTGCCGCCGTTGCTGCCGGTCCCGCCCGGACGGCCGCGAGTGGTGGCCCTGGTCGGGGATTCGATGATGGCGGTCGGACTGAGCGACGTGCTGCTGCGCCAGACCGCCGACAACGCCGGCCTCCAGGTGATCAAGGCCTTCCGCTCCGGCACCGGGCTCGCGCGCCCCGACGTGTTCGACTGGAACGCAGAATACCCGGCGATGATCGGCAACGCCCGTCCCGACCTCGTGATCGTCGCGATCGGCGCCAACGACGCCCAAGGCTACATCGACGCCAAAGGCAAAGTCGTCTCCTTCGGCAGCGATCCCTGGATCGCCAACTATAGGACGCGCATAACGGCTTTCATGGATATGCTGGAGGGCTCGGCGCGCCAGGTGATCTGGGTCGGGCTGCCGCCGATGCGCGCAGCGCTCTACGATGCGCACGTGGCCACCATCAACCGCATCGCCTACACCGTGGTCAGCACCTATCCCAACGCTGCGTGGTGGAACCCCGCTCCTTATATCGGCAACAAGGACGGCGGTTTCAGAAACCTCGGCCAAGTCGCGGGTTACCATGGCCGCCCGAAAATTGCCCAGCTTCGCGAACCCGACGGCATCCATCTGACCGACGACGGCGCCCTCTTGCTGACCGATGTCCTGATTCCCTGGCTGTCGCCGGCTGCGGCGCACCCGCTGCCAGTCACACATTGACAAAGGGTAGAATCTTCTTTTTGTGAACAAAAAGAAGCAAAAAAACTTTGAAACTTAGGACAGCGCCATGATCGATCCCACGCTTTACGCGCTGGTTGAGGAACAACGCAGCTATCTTGCGGAGCACGGCGACCATCCGGCCGATCGACCGGATGCGGACCCTGCAAACCTGTTGCCGGTCGAGGTCCTGAACGTGGCGGGGGTGCCGGTGCGCATCCTGCGGCCCCAACAGCCGCGTGCGATTTACTTGCACTTTCACGCCGGCAGCTACGTCTTTGGCGCCGCTGCGATGATGGACCACGCCAACAGCGTGCTCGCTCGCAGCATCGGCGCTATCGTGGTGAGCGTGGATTACCGGCTGGTGCCGGCCGCAAGCTACCCCGCCCCGATCGACGATGCCGAAACCGCGGCGCTCTGGCTGATCCAGAACCAGCCGTTCGGCGCCCTGCCGATGCTGATCGGCGGTGAGTCGGTCGGCGCAACGATATCCCTGCTCACGCTGCTGCGCCTCCGCGATCGCAGCAATCACACCGGAAATTTCCGCGGCATGAATCTGATCGCCGGCACCTATGATTTTTCGATGACGCCAAGCCAGCGCCTGGCGCCCGAAAGTTATTTTCTTTCGCCCACCGCTCTCCGCCGCACCCAGACCACCGTCTTCCCCGGGCTTTCCCCGGAACAATTGCGCGACCCGGCGATCTCGCCGCTCTACGCGAACCTGGCCCACCTGCCGCCGGCGCTGATCACCGTGGGCACCGCGGACTCCGTGCTCGACGACAGCCTGTTTCTCGCGGCGCGCCTGGAAGCCGCCGGCGGACGCGCCGAGTTGCAGGTCTACCCCGAGGCGACCCACCCGTTCATGACCCTGCCGACCGCAATGGCGCGCGAAGCGCACGGCCGGGTGACCAGATTTCTCGCCGCCGCGATCGTCAAAGGGGCAGGGAAGGAAGAGTCTTCTTTTTCTTGAAAGAAAAAGAAGCAAAAAGAACTTTATACGTTTTGGGACAATGCGATGGCGGTGAGGTCTTTGCTTGGGGTGAGAGCGAGACGGTGAGACCCGGCTGGTCTCATCGCCTGCACTCGCTGGGATGTCTCAGGGGCGCGGCACGACCGGAACAATGCGCTCAAACTGTGCCGCGCCCCTGAAACGTCCCAGCGAGTGCAGGCAGTGGGCAAGCGAGACTTCTCCGCCCCGCTCCCTCCAGGCAGATGCCCTCGCCGCCATCCCACTGACCCAAAACGTATAAAGTTCTTTTGCTTCTTTTCTTTCAAGAAAAGAAGACTTCCTCTTACTTGCCTTCTCTGTGGCCTCAAATCGCTCGGCTTCGTAACAAATCCGCGTAAATTTTCAAATAATCGTTCAATCTAAGGTCGGTATCCAGTGGTGCTTGCACCGACTGGGAGAGTTCGTCGATCAGCGATGGTTTACGGGCAAGTCTCGCCAATAGCTGCGCCAAATGACCGGGGTTTCCGGTCTCGAAGTGCAGTCCGTCGACTCCGTGGCGCACTTTTTCCGCCATTCCGCCGATATCCGAGCAAATCACCGGTTTTCCGGCAGCGAACGCCTCCTGGATCACCAGCGGGGAATTTTCCCACCAGATCGAAGGCGTCACGATCGCATCCATCGCAATCATTAGGCTATGCACTCGCGAATTATCGTATCGGCCATGATAAATCACATTCTTTCCGGTCTCAGCAAGCGCTTTCGTCACCGCTACCTGGTATTCCGGAGGTTGACTTGAATAGTCACCATAAATGTCAATAACGAGATTTTCGATCTCCATTTTCTCGAGCCGCCTGGCTGCTTCGATCAGTACCACGATACCCTTCAACGGTGACATCTGACCGAAGAAGCCGATCCTAAGCTCGCGCGGCTCGATAACGCCGTCCTCGCTCATGCCGTCCCGATCAAAAATCGCCGCCCGCTTGCGTTCGCCGGATAGCGCGGACGGCAAATTCTCCAGCATCACCATTTTTTGTCGCGGGATGCCCCAAGCAATATAGCGATCGGCGAGGAAATGACTTGGTGAAATGAATAGATCGACGTCGTCGAGAAAGGTCATGACAAAGCGCTTGCGCAGGAAAAAATCCCGTGCTGACTTGTCCTTGAAGCAGGCGGCGCAGGCGTCGATGGTTTCCTCGTAGCACAGCCGCAAATCGCCGGTTTTCACCATTTGGCCGTTGTGGTTGCAGATCAGCAAGTACTCATGCAGGCTCAGGAGGATTTTCGTCGCCGGCAGCGTGCGTCGGATGATCGCGAAGGTTTCGACCCCGAACCGGGAATAATGATGGAGATGCACGAAGTCGGGCTTGAGTTCGGCGAGCAGTTGCTCGAGTGCGTCGGGATAGCTTGGGTCGGGATTGGCGAATTTAAAATAATCGAACGGTGCGTTGGAGTAATAGACGTATTCGGATGGTCCGTACGGCTGCGCGAAGGTGGCGCCGGCGCGATTTTCACTGCCCGACCCCGAACATCCGGCGAACCAGGCCGGATATCCACGTTGCTGCAATGCCTTGAACAAGGCGTAGGCCGAGATCTCGGCGCCGCCGCGGGTAATCCGCGGGTGGGAATGCGACATCACCAGAATGCGCGGCCGGCCTCGATCCCAGGCCGCGTCGATTTCCGTTGCGGCCGGCGCGACCGGAAGCTGGGTCACCGTTTTGCCCTTTACCGCGGTTGGCGCTCGTTTCATGCTTTGCGACCGCGCTGGGCCAGTTCCAGCAACGCCGGCCGATGCAGCTTCTGCAAGCGCCAGGCATTGTAGAGCGTGAGATTCTGCCGCCAGCCACCCTCATAGCCGCCCTGCGATTGACGTTCGAGGTGATAGAGCTGCGCGCGAGGGTCCACCGCGCAGCCAAGGCCGCGGGCGCGCAGCCGGAGGCAGAGGTCGGCGTCCTCGAAGTCGCCGATAACAAAGCCTTCGTCAAATCCGCCGACTGCGCGGGCCAGATCGGTTCGCATCACCATGCAGGCTCCGGTTACCGCCGGAACCCGCACTACGCCGTGAGTTTCCCCCGGCGCGAGGCCCTTGCGCGGATGCCTGCAAAAGACCCAGTCGGCGAATTCGGCCAAATGTTCGAACGCCATGCCTTCATGCTGGATTGACTCATCCTCGAACAGCAACAGCCCGCCCGCGACACCGATAGTGGGATCGGCGGCGGTGGCCAGGAGATACTCCAGCCAGTCCGCAACCTTCGGAAAAATGTCGGAATTGAGGAAGCAGACATGTTCGCCGCGGGCAAAGCGCAGGCCGATATTGTTGGCCGGCGCATAGCCGAGATTGACGTCGTAGGTCAGCAGCTTGAAGGAACGGCGAAATCGCGCGAGGCAGGAAGCCGCAAGCGTGCCCGCCGCGCGGATCACGGTCGGGTCGTCGAGCACATAGATCAGCTCGTGATCCGGGGCCAGCGTGCGCGCGAAGAATGCCAGCTGGTATTCCATGAAGTCGATCCGGCCATAAAGCGGCACGACGATCGAGCAGCGCACCGTCTCCGGCTGCGCGCCGAAGCTGAGCGCGGTCACTTCCGGCGGAGTGCTCAGGCGATCCAGATTCAAGGCCGCTACCGCCGGCCCGATTACGTGATCGTAGCCAAGCTCCAGGGCGCGGTAGCGCAAATCGAACTCGTCCAGTATGCTCTTCAGCGCGTCGGCGCCGCAGGCGGCGCGCGGCGTCCGCACCGTCCTGAAGCCGAACTCGCCCTGGGTGGTTTCGATTTCGAAGTAGCACACCTCGCCCAGTACGTAGAGATCGGGCACGAAGGTGAGAAAACCGCAGCGTTCGTTGGTAAAACCGGTGGCAGGCGCGAGCGCAGCCACCACGTCGGGACGCGCGATCTCGATCCAATGATCACGGTTCAAGGTTTCGGCTCGCGCGCCCGACCGCAGCCTGATCGATGCGACGTGGCGGAACGGATCGGCGAACCAGCCCTTGAGCAAGATCCCGCGCGGCGGGCACAAATAAGCCATATCGACTTCAAGCATTACCGGCGCCGGCAAGGTGTCAAGCGTGTCCCGCCCGGTGAAAGCGGGCCGGCTCAACAACTTCAGAATCCGTGCCCGATGATCGCTGCGCGGCGCCCGGTCCAATTCGGTGCTCACGCGCGTGATCGCCTCGGTGTCGCCGATCCGCTCGGTTCCGCTCGAGATACCGAGTTGAAAGTCCGCGCTGCGTCCGTGCAGTGCCAGCCGCACCAGCTCCGACCCGCCCCGCGGCGCATCGACCAACAGCACGTATCCGTAGCCGAAATCTTTCACATCAGCCCGGGGAAACAGGCAAATTCTAGCCTCGGCGCTCTGTTCGCCGTGGTCGAATGTCAACAGACACTTCGCTCGGTCGTGATCGTCGTCCCAGCCCAGACCGATCCAGCCGCAAGCGATCCACCAGTTGGTGTGGGTGCTATAGGCCAGGAAATCGACGCAGCCCGACCCGTGGTCGCTGGTTTGGTCCAGGGTCAGTGACATTTGGGTGATCTCAATAAAAGCAACAAGCTGATTGTGTGGTTGGACAATGGCGCGGGTTGCCACTGGGGTTTGCGGGGATTAGTCGGGCAAGCGGCGTCAAGCGCATTCTGTTGCACAGCGATAACCGACTGCCAAGTGCTCGCTTCGTACCCCGCGACCGGGCTCGGCCCGGATTTTCTTACACTGGGGTGGTCACGGCGTTGAAGCCGGTGCCGCCGCGCGACCGTTTCGACTTCAAATCGAAGCCGGGAAAATGGCGGTTGCCCTGGGGCGGGAATGAAGTTAGCGTCCGCGGAGGGCAGCCGCGCGTTTACGCGCGATACACCAGTATAGGCGCACAGAAGTGGGGAATTCGCGAACAGATGCAGGACCGAGACCGTCGCACAGGCCATGATCTTCGATGTTTCCGCGGCGGTCGAGCCTGACTGCAAATCCCGGCTCTGACGCGCGATCGATCGGCGGAGCTGCCGCAATCCGGGCACCGAGTTGGTCTTCCAGCCGCGGCTCGGTTCGATCCGGCTCCTCCCGGCGGGCCGCGGACTCTGCCCCTCCGATCGCGCACTTAAAGGAAAACCATTGATGCCCTTATCGCAATTGTTCGCCCGGCTCCGCAAATCGCGACAGCATGCCGAAATCGAAAAAGCGCGCAATGTTGAAGAATATCGCGGCATCAAGGAGTCACTGCTGGCTTATGAGATAATCCGCGCACGCTACCCCACCGACCCCGATGTTTATGCCGAAGAGGCAGCCTGCCTGGTTCGCGCTAGGCGGCTGGAGGACGCCGACACCCTGCTGAAGCGGATCATCTGGAAATTTCCGCTTTCCGAGCGGCTATGGCGGGATTTCGCCCAACTCGCGGTGGCCCGTGGCAACTGGAACGATGCCCGGGCGCGCTGGGAGAATTTCCGGGCGCGCTTTCCGGACCAGCCGCTCGGCGCGGCGGGGCTGGCGGAGGCGTTGCGCCACCTTGAAAAGCCGGTCGAAGCCGGCGCTGTGATCGACGCGGCCCGCAAGGAATGGGCCGACGACGAGACCCTCGCGGTCGCTTACGCCAAGGAAGCCAACGAGCGGCAGGATTGGCCGGAAGCCGAGCGGAGATGGGGGGCGGTACGCGCAGGATTCCCGCAGCGGCTTGACGGCTATATCGAAGCGGCAAAGGCAGCGCAATCCGGAGGGAGCGGGAGCGGCGCCGCCGCACATATCTTGGAGGAGGCGTTGGAAAAGCTTCAACCCCATTCGTCGATTGCCACCACCTGCATCGAGACCGCGGCCGCGCTGACCCGGGCGCGGCAGTTCGACGAGGCGGAGAAATTGCTGGCCGCGGCCGCGCTGCGATTTCCCAAGAACCCGACGTTGTTGGTCGATTATGCCCAAGCCGCGATGCACCGGCTGGACTGGGCCGCCGCGGTTGCGCGCTGGCAGGAGTTCCGCACCCGGTTTCCGGATAAGCCGCACGGCTATTGTTCCGGCATCGTGGCGTTGCGTGGCGCCGGCAAGCTCGATGAGGCGGAAAAATTGGCGCTCGAGGCGATGCCGCTATTTCCAGACGACTTCAGAATCTGGAACGAGTACGGGATCGTGGCCCAGACCAGACGGGACTGGCCCGAAGCGCTGCGGCGGTTTGCCGAATTGCGCGAGAAGTTCCCTGCCCGGGCCGAAGGCTACACCAGCGCGGCCAACGCGTTGGCCCAGACCAAGCAGCACGCGCAGGCCGCAGTACTGCTGGAAGTGGCCGCCCAGTTGTTTCCCGATGACGAGCGCGTCGCGGTCGAGCGGGTCTGGAACGCGTGCAACCTCAAGGACTGGCCCGAGACGATAAGCCGCGCCGCCGCTGTCCGCTCGGCATTCCCGAACAATCCGGAAGGCTATTCGCTCGGAACCCTGGCGCTGCTGCGGGAGGGCAAGATCGGCGAAGCCGAGACTCTCGCCGCCGCCGGCCTGCAGCTGCTTCCACGCAACGTCTTCCTGTTGAGCCAATACGCGTCTTGCGCCGAGCAGCGCCGCGACTGGGACACCGCGATCAAACGGTGGGAACAGGCATTGGCGGTCGCTCCGACCAACCAATCGTCGCTCACCGGGCTCGCCGGTGCTCGCCACGCCAGATCGCTGGGAGTCGCGGATGGATCCCACTCGGTAGCGGAGACCGACGCAGCGGCACCGGAGGCTGCCGCCGCCGAGACCAACGCCGCCGTCGGCGACGTGACCGAAGAGCCGGAATTCTTGCGCCGCTTCGAAAGCCTGGGTGATAACTGCGAATTCGGCCTGGTGCAGCGGCTTTGCGGTCAGGAGCCACTCGGGCTGCTGCGCTGGGCAACCACCTACGCGCACAAGCTGGTGGCAGCGTTGCAGGCCCGATTTGCCGGCGTCGGAGCGGTCGAGAATACCACCGTCTATATCAACCCCGCCTCAGAGTGGTCGGCGGCGGACACCCGCTATTTCAGCATGCATACTTTCATCTACGATCTGAAGCTTGATCCGGACGCTCTGATCAAGCAGATGGCGCGCCGTTTCGAATTTCTGAAGAACAAGCTGATCGAGGATCTCGAGGCCGGCGAAAAGATCTTCATCTACAAGCGCCACGACGGGGTGCTTCCGACCGCGCAGATGCTGGAAATCCTGGCGGAACTGAAACAATATCATCCGGGCAATCGATTGCTCGCGGTCCGCAAGCCGGAGTTGCCGGAACAGGACGGTACCGTGATCGACGCCGGTGGCGGTCTGTTGATCGGCCATCTGTCGGATCTTTCCGCCGACCCCCAGGCGGTCAGGCGCTATTTCGGCAAATGGATCGCGCTGTGCAAGAGCGCTTGGCGGCTCGCCCAGTCGCCGGAAGAAGACAGCGAAATCATCGTCGAGTGGCGGGCGGCCGATAGTTACGCCACCGAAGCGGAGCAGTTGCAGAAAGCCCGCGAGTGGGATCGCGCCGAGGCATTGCTGCAGGAGGCGCTCAAGATTTATCCCGGTTCGGACGAGCTGCTGAAACGGCACGCCCTGCTCGCCGAAGATCGCGGCGACCGGCTCGGCGCAACCGAACGCTGGCAGCGATGGGTCTCGGCCAGCGACAGTGACCCCGGGGAGATCGGCCGCTGCTGCGCAACATTGCGCCAGGCCAAGCGATTCGACGAGGCAGAGACTTTGGCCGCGGCGGCGATCGTGCGCTTCCCCAAACATGTTCATCTCGGGCTCGAGTATGCGTTGGTGGCGCAATTCCGTCGCGACTCCAAACTGGCGATGGAGCGCTGGGAGCTGTTCCGCGAGCGGCATCCCAGAAACATCGACGGCTACGTCTATGGCGCCCATGCCTCCCGCGAAGCCGGTGAATTCGATGAGGCGGAACGGCTCGCCCAACTCGCGACCGAGCGCTTTCCCGGCAACGAACGGGGCTGGATGCAGCTTGCCTTCGTTTCGCAGGACAAGCGCGCTTGGGCCGAGACCGCGGCGCGCTGGCGCACGGTGCGAGAGCGCTTTCCGGACGTGTCCGCCGGCTATCTGTGGGGAGCGTTCGCCTGCAACAAGTTCGGCCAGGCGACCGAGGCGGAACAGATCTATCGCACCGGGACCATGCTGTTCCCGGACTCGCCCGAGCTTGCCCACGAGTACGCCAACGCGGCGGCGACGCGGAACGATTGGCGGGAGGCGTTGAAGCGCTGGGAGGCCGCGGCACGGAAGTTTCCCAATTTCGCCCCCGTCCAGCTCGGCGCCGGGCGGGCCGCGCATCAGCTCCAGCTGGCCGCGCTCGATAATCCCGCATCCGACAACGAGGCCGATACCGCCGATCGCCAGGGCGATCTGCTTAACCTGATGATGTCGTTCGAGGGACTTGGCGACAACTGCGAGTTCGGGCTGGTGCAGCGGCGGTTCAAGGCCGAGCCGCTGGGACTGCTGCGCTGGACCGGCATCGGCACCGAGCAGATCACAAGGGCGCTGGAGAACCGGTTCCCGAGCACCGGTGACCCCGAAAACACCTGGATGACGGTTTCACCCGGCGGCGAATATTACGTCCGCGACCGGGTCAACCAGTTCTTCATGCACACTTTCATCCAGGCAAAGGACAGCGACGCCGACGCCCAGTTGCGCCTGCAATGCCGCCGTCTGCGCTTCCTGCGCGAAAAGCTGCTGCGGGATCTGCAGGAGGCGGAGAAGATTTTTGTCTATAAGCCGAGGGCCGGACTGATCAGCGACGATGAATTGCGCGCGCTGCGCGCGGCGGTGCGGAGCTACGGGCCGACCAATTTGCTGTGTATCCGCATGGAAGACGCCGAACATCCGAACGGCGTGGTGGAGTGGGTCGATGAGGGTCTGTTGCTGGGCTACATCGACCGGCTTTCACCGCAGGCCAACGCGAGTGAGGTGGCCTACGATTCCTGGCTCGCGATCTGCCAGAAGGCGCGCCGCCTGGTCGACGAGCGGGCCTCGGCCGGCCACGGCGCTTTGGCGGCGGAGACGGCATGAGCGCCGCATTCACGCTCGACCAGTTGGGAATTCTGACCGGAACCGACAAGAGCTCATTGGAACGCGACTATTTGCGTCACTATGAGGCGCTATTTTCGGAGTGGCGCGACCCGCCGATCAATGTCCTCGAGGTAGGCATCGCGGGCGGCGCATCGCTGCGCATCTGGCAGCAATTCTTCAGCAAGGCGACGATCGTAGAAATTCATGTAAGCTTCTGAAGGACGACCAGCAGGCAGACTGTGCTTGACGAACCGATCATTGAATTACCCGCACATTGTAGGTTGATGCGGTGGGAGTTCCCGCTACCACTTCGCACACTTTCGCGGTGACCGTGCCCGCCGACGAGACGTATCCTTTCCAGAAGACGGAGTCGCCGGGGTAGGTTACAGGAGTAACCTGAACTGCCATTGAAGTTGTTGCTCCGGGAATCGACACGGTACCCGACAAACATGCACCGGCCGCGAGAGCGGATCCCCCGATGCTGCCAGATGTCCCAGACAAATTAATCCACCCGATCGGGACGACCTGAAGATTGGTAGAAGGCAGGGTGGTGGCCTCATACGCATCCCCGGGAGGCAATGAAACCGGAGTATTGGGAGCTTCGAGAGTCGTGCCGATCTGAATCGATGCCCCGCTTGGCGGATACACCAGCAACGCGTTGGCGCCGTCATTGTAGACATACTGCTCGGTAACCCCTGAACCGCCGATGAATATCGCACCGGTTCCCGCAGCTACCGTCGTCACGAAATTGTTCCGCGCCGTAAGCACCAAGGCGGTTCCTTGCGTGCTGCCGGTTGCTGTCAGGCTGCCTGCGAGCGAACCCGTAAGGATCGGGTTCCAGCCACTGGTCGACGGCGTGGTGGAGCTGCTTTCATCAACGAACGCTGAGGCTTTCCCATTAGGACTGTTGTCGCGCAAATATATGCTGCCGTTGATTCCCGAAACCGACCCGTTCGGTGATCCAGGGCCGGCCTCGATGACTTCGTCGATATTGCTGGCTGAAGAGGCTGCCACTTCGACAATCGAAGGCAATACAGGATAGCCCGACGTCGAGGTCAAAATGGTGGGGTAAACCCCTGACCCCATATAGCTCCAAGTAACTCCGCCATCATAGCAGGTTCCGCTCACGCACGTGGGGGCCGTTGTACCGGTCGTTCCCTCAGTGGTCGCCACACTATGCGTGATAGCCTGGGAACAAAAACTTTTTGCTTAGCGAGCTACCGCCAGCGTTGTGGTGGACTTTTGCGCTTGGTTCTACGTCAGCGGCTCGGAACGGCCTTTTATCTATAACCCGCACTTCCGCCGTATTGAGCGGCGGTGATCGACCAGCGCCCATGGGTGGTCATACGGCAAGTCAGGTCAGTCGCTTGCCGCCGCGCACTTGACCCGCATTTCGTCCTTCAGCTTGACCGCGGCGGCGATCACCTGCAGCCATACTTCGAACGAAGCGCCGGCTGCCCAGCGCGGCGTGGTGAAGCGATCGATGTAGCCGGTCATCAGGCGTCCCGGTATGGTCCACTCCACTGTGCCGATTTTTTCCGGCTGTGCGGGCACATCCATCCACATCAGCACCGACGGGCCGAATTTCCGCATCGCCTCGAGCAATCTGTAGGTGTCCTCGCCGGCGGGCATCGGGGCCTCCGGGCGATACACGAAGACGCTGTCCCCCTTTTGGAGATCCTCGGTGAGCTTGCGCGCCAGGAAACGGTAATGGACGCAGATATGTTTCCTGATCTCCTCTTCCGACGTTTTGGCGGCGAGATGTGAAGTGTGGGCGCCGAAGCCGTAGCGCCGGTGGTTGGTGACCCATTCGTCGAGGTGACCGAACAAGGTGAATTCGAGCTCCGCCGGGTCATCGATGCCGTCGAAGCGCGCGTTCAACGCGTCGATCAAGCCAGGCAGCGGAGTGCGCGAAAAGCGATATAATCCGAGCGGTTCGGCCCGGCAATGACGCTGGATCAAACCCAGTTCGCAACTGATGCCCAGGCTTTCGACCCGCTTCATCAGCGGTGCGAGCTCGGGTCGCGGTGGCGAGAGTCGAAAGTCCGGTTCCAGCATGAAGGAAGGTTAGTCAGGCGCCGGCGGGGGTGTAAAGCACAATTTTGGCGCTGACGGCGGCGCGAATTCGACCGCCGATCAGGGATTCGAACGGGTTGTTAACCGGCCGGGCCCAAAATCCTCGGGCGGGTTCGCAACCTCGGGAGATCGACCTTTGATCCGGCTACGCATCGCAACCAAGCTCTATCTGGCGATCTCGATCCTCGGCCTGGTCGCCCTGGTGGTGGGCGTTCTGGGCATCGCGACCTTGCGCGCCTACAAGCAGGTCGTCGACGAGATGGAGCAGGTATCGCAAAGTGCCGTGCTGGGCGAACGGGTCAATGGCCTGATCCTGGCCGTGGTGATGGATTCGCGCGGCATCTATATGTCGGCCAAGCCGGCCGATTCCGAGAAATACGCGGCACCAATGCTGAAAAACCTCGGCCTGCTGCGCTCGGTTCTGAACCAATGGGAAGAACACACCCCGACCGCGCAACGCGGGCATTTCGCGGCGGCAAAAGCCGCCACCGAAAATTTCATCGGCTTCAGAACCGAGCTGGTCCGGTTGTCGCGGCAAGCTACCATCGCCGAGGCCCGCAGCTTCGGCGACAATGACGCGAACCGCAAGGCGCGCAGCGCGCTCAACGATCAGATCAAGCGCCTCGCCGCAGAAAACGAGGCAGGGGTGAGCCGGCTGGGAGGGCTCGTCGATACCGACTACGGCACCGAGGAGCGCAATCTGATTCTGGTCCTGGTCCTCGGACTGCTCGCAGGCACCGTTGTCGCGAGCCTGATCGTAGCCCGCCAGATCGTGCGGCCGCTCGGCAGGATCACGGCCACAATGAAGCTGCTGGCGACCGGCGACTACAATGTGACGGTGCCCTACGCCGCCGCGCGCGACGAAATCGGCACCATGGCGGCGGCGGTGGAAGTGTTCAAGACCAATGGCATCGAGGCCGAGCGGGTGCGCAACGCGCAGGGTGCCGAGCGGCAGCGTGCCGAGCAGGAGAAAACCGAGAGTCTGCAGCGCCTGGCCGAGGCGGTCGAGACCGAAACTCGCTCGTCTCTGGCGGATGTGGCGGTGCTCACCACGCGGATGGCAGACAATGCGGCTGGCATGACGCGATCGGCGGTCGCGGTCGGCGACAATAGCCAGTCGGTCGCCGCGGCGGCGGCCGACGCGCTGGCGAACGCCCGCCAGGTGGCGGTGGCTGCCGGCGAACTCAGCGCCTCGATCAGCGGGATCGCCGTGCAGGTCGGCACCGCGGCCAGGGCAACCGGTGAGGCGGTGGACGCCTCGGAGCGCACCCAGATCGTCATCGGCCAGTTATCGACCGCGGTAGGAAGGATCGGCGACGTCGCCAATCTGATCAATAGCATCGCCTCGCAAACCAATCTGCTGGCGCTGAACGCGACGATCGAGGCGGCGAGAGCCGGCGAGGCCGGTAAGGGATTCGCGGTGGTCGCCAGCGAGGTCAAGGGCCTCGCCAACCAGACCGCTAAAGCCACCGGCGAAATCGGCGCCCAGATCACCGAGATCCGGACGACGACGGCGGAAGTGGTACATTCGATGACCGAGATCAACGCCGCCATCGCCGGCGTCCGTGGGGTTTCGGAGCGGCTGGCGATCGCGATCGAGGAGCAAGGCGTCGCCATCCAAGATATTGCGCGCAGCATCGCACAAACTACGCAGGCCGCGCGCGAAGTCGCCGAGCGGATCGCCAGCGTTTCCCACGAAGCCGCCGCAACCGGCGCGCGGGCGGCGGTGGTCGGTCAGATTTCTGCCGAGGTCTCAAGCGGAGTGGGTCGCCTGCATCAGGTGCTGGTGCGAGTGATCCGCACCTCGCACGAGGAGGTCAACCGCCGCCGGGATAGCCGCGTTGAACTTGGCCGCCAGGGCAGCGTCTGGGTCGGCGGGGAACGCTATGACGTCACCGTCGCAAATGTTTCGGAAGGGGGGATTTTGCTGTCCAACCTGCCGGCGGCGGTCAGGATTGACGCCGGGACCAAGGTAGAGATTGCCATCGCCGGGCTGGCGTCCCCGCTTGTTGCGATCGTTCTCGCCGCGCAGAACGGCACGCTGCGCGGAAAATTCGAACTTGATGTCGGCGAAAGCGAGCGCTGGCGGCAGGAGTTGGCGCGCCTCGGGGCCAAGTACGCTGAGGCAGCCTAGACGATAGTTGGCTACCCAGGATGCCAAAAGCGATTGGTTGCCGACGCAAACCCGCGAAGACCGCTAGAAGGAAGGGAAGACTTCTTTTTGTGAACAAAAAGAAGCAAAAAAACTTCGTTAATTAATTGGTACAAAACGCCGGCAGCCCACACCCCGTCCTGATTTAGCAAAAGTTTTTTGCTTCTTTTTTTCAAAAAAGAAGACTTGCTTCCACTTCGCTTTGTACCGGTCATACTCCGGAACGACCCCTCAGCAGGAGAATTTTTAATTATTTGGGCAGACAGTCGAGCCGGGGAAGCCCTTCTCGCGGCCGAGGGTCGCCGTCAACGGTCGCCCGCGGTGCCTGCGGCATAGGAGGACAGCAGATGGTAGCTCATATAAGCAGCCCCAGGATCGGACGCGCACTGCTATTTGCCGCAATCAGCGTCGGATTAGTCACTGCAACCGCGTTTTTTATTCTCCTCACTGATTTGCCGCGCCGACAGGCCTCCGCTGCGCAGTGGGTGACCCACACCCTGATCGTGTTGAACGGGGCCGCAAGCCTTGATGCGGATATCGCCACCACCACCAGCGAAGCGCGCGGCTTCATGATCGACCGGCGACCCGACAGCAGGGCACGGTTCGAAGCCAGCGCACTCCAGGTGTCGGCCGACTTCGGCGCCCTGCGGGTACTAACGGCCGATAACCCGGTCCAGCAGTCCGCACTTGACCGCCTCGGCCGGTTGATCGGGCTCCGCGTGCAGATGCAGCGCGGCATCATCGCGCTAGTGGCTGCGGGTGAGGCGCCTGATGGGCCACGCATCACCGCGAGGCGACTCATCAACCGTGGCACGAGCGACCGGATTGCAGCGGAGGTCAAAGGATTCAAGGCGGAGGAGCAAGGGCTTCTGATCGTGCGCCGTGCCACCGCGCGTCGCGTGGTGCGGATGTGGTTGGGGGTCTCGCTTGCCTGCGGGCTCCTGGCCGCGGCGAGCGGGTTCTTCGCAGTGGTCTTGCTGATGCTGAGTGCCCGCCAAGACAAACACACCGCCGAGCTACGCGAGCTCAACGCCGGGCTCGACGAGCGCGTGCGCGCGCGCAATGCGACCCTGGCCGCGAGCGAAACCAGCTATCGCCTGCTCGCCGAGCATCTCGAGGCCAGCGAAGCGCGGTACCGGCTGCTCGCCGAAAGCACCAACGATCTGATCATCTGCACCCGGCTCGGCATTGAACGCACCTACGTTTCACCAGCGTGCCGAACCATCTTCGGCTACGAGCCCGAAGAAATGCTGCAACATCAGGACGCCGGCAAACCCCACCCGGACGACTTGCAAGCAGCCCTCGACGCAGTCGGTCTGGTGGCGCTTGGAACGGCTGAGCGGACTTTGATCACCTACCGTGCCCAGCATCGGCAGGGGCACTGGATCTGGATCGAGGCGACCGTGAACCTGATCCGGGATCAGATCACGGGTGCTCCCGCGTCCTTGATCTGCTCGCTGCGCGACATCTCGGAGCGTCGCGCCCACGCCGACGCACTGGAAAGCAGCAACGCGTCGCTCGAACATACCACCCGCCATTTGGCGCGCGCGCGCGATACCGCAGAGCGTGCCAATCGGGCCAAGTCCCGTTTTCTCGCCGGGATGAGCCACGAATTGCGCACCCCTTTGAACGGAATCCTGGGATACGCCCAGCTGTTGCGGATGGAAGGCAGCCTCAGTGTCGCGCAGCTGGCACGGGTGGATGGGATGTTGAGTGCCGGCCAGCATCTGCTTGAAATGATCCACTGCGTGCTCGACCTCTCCGAGATCGAAACCGAACGCTTCGTCTTGCAGCGGACCGACGTCGATGTTCACCGTCTGGCGGCCGCTTGCCTCGATCTGGTGCGTCCCGCGGCGGAGCTCGCCAAATTGGCGCTCAGTCTTTCGATCGCGCCAGGCGTGCCGCCGCTGATCGTGACTGACCCGCGACGGTTGCGGCAGGTGCTGCTGAATCTGCTCGGCAACGCTGTAAAATTTACCGCCCAAGGCACGGTAGAATTGCGGGTGCTGACCGCCGCGGACGGCGCCGAACTGAGGTTCGAAGTGGTCGACACCGGGCCCGGCATATCGCTCGAGCAGCATGCGCGCTTGTTTCGGGACTTCGAGCGGCTTGACAATGTTGCCACCCGCACGGCCGAGGGCGCGGGACTCGGGCTATATATTTCCTCTCAGCTCGCTGTACTGATGGGCGGGCGTATCGGCCACTCTGAAAACCCGGCCGGCGGAAGCTTGTTTTGGCTGGAGTTTCCGTTCGCAATCGGCCTCGCAATCGCGCCGCACCGGCCCGGGGCGGCGGCCTGGCTCGACCCCGCAGACCTCGAACCGGGGCCGCCGGCCGCGCGCGTGCTGCGCGTGCTGGTGGTGGACGACGTCGCGATGAACCGCGACATCGCGGGTTCGTTCCTGGAGCGGGCGGGCCACGAGGTTACCTGCGCCGAAACTGGCGCGGCGGCGATCGCCGCGGTTGCCAGCACGGATTTCGACGTCGTGTTGATGGACGTCCGCATGCCCGAGATGGATGGTCTGGAGGCGACACGCCGCATCCGCATGCTCCCCGGCGCACGTGCCGACGTGCCGATCTTGGCCCTGACCGCCCAAGCGTTTACCGACCAGGTGAACGAGTGCCTTGAGGCAGGGATGGACGGCCATCTCCCCAAACCGTTCGACCTGGAGACTCTGGTAAGCGCGGTGCTGGGCGTCGTGAAAACGGGGCCGGGCGTTCGCCCTGCGGCCGCAGCCGCGGCAGGTGCGCCACTTTCCCTTTTCGGTGCCGAACTGCCGGTGTTCGATCAGACGGCATTCACCAATACGGCGATCTTTTTGGCACCGGAGGCGGTCGCTTCGTATTTGCGGGCGATCACGGAACTGAGCGGGATGCTGCTGCAGGGGTTGGGTGAGTCTGACGCGTTGATCGGGAGTGCGGCTAAGCTCGCCGATGCGGCGCACACCCTCGCTGGCAGCTCCAGCATGTTGGGCTTCAGGCGTCTGCCGGCGATCGCCCGCCAGTTCGAACGTGCGGCTCAGTCGCAATCGGACGAAACCGCGGCACTTGCCGGCGCCCTCCGCGCCGCCCTCCGGGCAACTCTGCAAGCCATCAAGGACAACTCGCTGACCGCCGCGGAAGCCTAGAGGGTGTTATGAACTTTGAGTCTCTGATTAATTTATGATTATGGAAAAGACCAATTGTTCTTTTTTGTGAACAAAAAAGAACCAAAAAAAACTTTGTCACTTGTTTGGGGCACGGTTCGTGCCCCTGCAATCCGCCGGCCGTACCGGCCGGGGGATTGCAGGGGCACCGGTCCCGATACACACAAGTGACAAAGTTTTTTTGGTTCTTTTTGTTCACAAAAAGAACAAATTCTCTGTCCTCTCTGGCATCCTTACGCTTCACCCCAGCAAGTTCATAACACCCTCTAAGGTGAGGGTATTGGATTCCTAGCAGAAGGAACTCTTTGTATCGTTGATCCACCTGCTCGTAACGCCGGTCTTTGCGCTGCTTTTTTTCGTCATTCTGATTCCAGAGGAACATCAGCAGAGTGGGAACGAACGCGAGCGCGGAAACTACCGCCGCAAGTGCCTGGATGGCATCCAGATGGTGGTTACGGTAGTTCCACGCGATCCCTCCTTAGCCACCGGAGGCCGGGATACGACGACCTTGGTGGGCGAATTCCTTGTCTCTGCCGCGGACAACGTGCCTCGCCAATCCTATCTGCGGACTTCGCGGATTAGTAGTGGCTTGGGGAATCGCCATTCGACTTCTTCTTGCGCCCTCTGCCCCATTCGTGGTTCTTTCCGGCGCCTCGGAGGACCATGACATGAGCGGTCATAGCTACAAGGACGCTGGTGTCGACATTGAGGCCGGCGACGCGCTGGTCGAGGCGATCAAGCCTGCGGCCAAAGCCACCGACCGGCCGGGAACCATGGGCGGTCTGGGCGGCTTCGGCGCGCTGTTCGACCTCAAAGCAGCGGGCTTCAGCGACCCGGTGCTGGTATCGTCCACCGACGGCGTCGGCACCAAGCTGCTGGTTGCGATCGAAACCGGTCTGCACCGCACCGTCGGGATCGATCTGGTTGCGATGTGCGTCAACGACTTGGTGGTGGCGGGCGCCGAGCCGCTGTTCTTCCTCGATTATTTCGCCACCGGCAAACTGTCGGTGGAACATGCAGCGGACGTAGTGCGCGGTATCGCCGACGGCTGCCGGCAAGCCGGTGCTGCTTTGGTCGGCGGTGAAACCGCCGAAATGCCGGGGATGTATCGCGCCGGACACTATGATCTGGCCGGGTTCGCGGTGGGTGCTGCCGAGCGCGGCGATCTGCTGCCGCGCCACGTCACCCCCGGCGACGCGATCCTCGGGCTCCCCAGCACCGGCGTGCATTCCAACGGATTCTCGCTGGTGCGCCGGATCGTGCAGGACTCCGGGCTGGGCTGGCACGACCCGGCGCCGTTCGCACCGGGCAAAACGCTGGCGGAGGCGCTGCTCGTCCCGACCCGGATCTACGTCAAGCCGCTGCTGGCGCTGCACCGCGCCGGATTGCTGCGCGCCGCCGCCCACATCACTGGCGGCGGCCTGCCGGGCAATCTACCGCGCGTGCTGCCGCCCGACACCGCTGCGGTGCTCGATGCCACTGCGTGGGTGCCCCCGCCGGTGTTCGCCTGGCTCGCCCGCACCGGCAAGGTGCCGTCAGCGGAGATGTTACGGGTGTTCAATTGCGGCATCGGCATGGCGCTGGTGGTGAAGGACGCCGAAGCGGCGCTCGCCGTGCTCGCCAACGAGGGTGAGGACGCGTTCCCGATCGGCCGCATCGAGGCCCATCCCGGCGCGCCGCACGTCCGCGTCGAGCCGCTCGACGATCTGTTTGCATGAAGAAGCGCGTCGCAATCCTGATCTCGGGGCGCGGCAGCAACATGCGCGCGCTGATCGAAGCCGCCAGCGATCCCTCCTATCCGGCTCAGATCGTGCTGGTACTGTCGAACCGGCCGGATGCGCCAGGGTTGGAGGCCGCCCGTGCCGCCGGGATCGAGGCAATCGCGATCGACCACAAGGATTATGTCCGTGACCGCGCCGCGCACGAAGCGGCGATCCATCAGGCCTTGCTGCAGCGCGAGGTCGAGGTCGTCTGCCTCGCCGGCTACATGCGGGTGCTGACGCCATTTCTGGTGCGGGCGTGGGCGGGCCGGATGCTGAACATTCATCCCAGCCTGCTGCCGGCGTTCCCGGGATTGGATACCCACGCCCGCGCTTTGGCGGCGCGGGTGCGGGAGCACGGCTGCACCGTGCATCTGGTGACCGAGGAGATGGACGCGGGACCGATCATCGACCAGGCGCGGGTTTCGGTGTTGCCGGACGACGATGAAGAGGCGCTTGCCGCCCGGGTGCTGGAGCAAGAGCACCTACTCTACCCCAGGGCGCTTAAAGCATTGGCCGACGGGTTGACGCGGGGTTCAACCCCGAATTGACAACGTTTTTGCTTCTTTTTGTTCACAAAAAGAAGGACTTAACTTTCTTCTCTGCGGCTAACCGAGAAAGATCCCCAGCAGCGCCAGGATCACGACGATCACGATCGCGTTGTAGAGCACGAATTTGGTAAACCTGTGGAAGAACTCCGCACGGTCGGCGACGAATGTTTCTTCGGTGACGGGCGCTGGGTCGGCCATGTTTCAACCTCGGTCTTTGCTTGGAACGTTGCGGCCAGCCTAGCAAAACGCGGTGCGGAAGGGAACCGTGCTAGCGAAACCGCGCCTCGCTGAAGCGGGCGTGCAGCGCTAGCCCTTTGGGGCCGAGCTGAACCCGTTCCCCGTGCATGGTGACATCTTCCACCGCCCGCGCAGCTTCCATGAAATCGGCGACGTTCGAGGCGATCAGGTAGAGCGGCGCGGGGTTGGCGGCGTATTGGAAATGGCCGTGCGCGTAGGAGTGCCTGGTCTCCTGCCCGACCCGGTGCAGGATCGCCACCAGCGAGCCGCTGAACAGCGAACACATATGGGCGTTGCCGCCCTGCACGGTGAAGAACAGGTGCGTGCTGGCGTAGAGCCGCAGCTTCAGTTCGTTGTAATCACCCGCGCGTCCCGCCAGCAGCTCGTGGAAGTCGATCACCTCGGGATGGCGGCAGAGCACGGAGGCTTCGTCGAGCTGCTTGTCCTTCTGGTGATCGCGGGAAAAGCCCCGCGCCCGCAGCGAGCCAGCGCTGCTGGGCAAGAACACGATTTGGTATTGGCGCTTGTAGCGCTCGAACAGCTCATCGAGATGGTCGAGCGGAAAGTAATTCAGCGGGGGAAGCAGATAGGCCGAGCTGAATTTGTTGTGGATGGCGAGGATCGGCTTATCGAAGCCGAAGTCGGTGGCGTATTGGGCGCGGTAATCGGGAAACCATTCGCGCGAGGAGCGGCGCGGGAAGTGATCGTCACGGTTGGGCAGCCAGACCGGACGGCGCAGGGGCGAGACCCAGCTGCGCTTGGCGTCTTTCTCCAGGATCTGGTCGTCGGTGAGGAAATAATAGAACGACCGCATCCCGCGGTAGGTCAGGATCTGGCGTCCGACCATTTGGCCGGTCTGGTAGAGGAAATGGATGAAGGGCACGAAGCTGTTGACCTCGGCGCCGAACTCGCCGGTGCATTCCAGGATCGGCGGCAGGTCCTCGGGGACGAATTTCAGTTCCGACACGGGTTTGCTCCACGCTTACGCCAGTTTTTCAATACTTCCATCAGTCCTTGCCGTGCCTTGTGCGCGTCGCGCGCGAGCTTCACCAGATCCACGATCTCCCACGGATGCTCGGCGAGCGAGCGCAGAATGAACTTGAACCTGATCTGTCCGTGTTCGTCCAGCGCATGTTGCGCGACCGGCGGAAGCGAGCGATCGTGCGGATCGCAGATCGCGCGCAAAACCGCAAAAGGCAAATGATTTTCGCGCGCTACCTTCACCACTGCGGCGCTTTCCATGTCGACGCCGGCGGCACCGGTGACCTGAAATAGGGTCGTCTTCCGAGTGCTGCTCGCGACGACGCCGTCGACTGCGAGGATCGAGTCGCAAGTCGAGCCGCCGAAGGCTGCGACCAGGCTTGGGTCGCAGGCGAAGTCTTCCCGGCCGATCCGCACCGCCTTCGGCACCAGCACGTAGCCTGGCAGCAGCCTGGGATGCAGCCCTCCGGCGAGTCCGAAGCTGACCAGCGCGCCCACCCGCCCGAGCAGGCTGCGGGCCGCCCCTTCGTTGCCGCCGATCGCGACCGGCCCGAGGTCACGCACCAGCTTAGCCTCAGCCTCCAGCCCGACGACAAAACCCACCGGCGTCACGGGCAGAGCACCGCAGCCAAATTAATAAAAGTTTTTTGCTTCTTTTTTTCAAAAAAGAAGACTTCACTACCTTGTTCTTTTTGATGCTTTAAGAAGCAAGATGCTTCTTTTTTGAAAAAAAGAAGCAAAAAACTTTTGATAATAAGATGTTGAGCCACTCAGAAGCCCCAAGTAACGCGGGGCTGGTTGCCGCGCAAGAGATTCTGGAAGCGACTTAGAGCCAGTAAGGGGAAAAACAGTTTATAGCCGTGGTAGCGGAGGTAGAAGACGCGCGGGAATCCGACCGCGGTGTAGGGTTCTTCATCCCAAGTGCCATCGAATTTCTGCTCGGCCAGCAGATATTCAATGCCGCGCTTGGTGGCGGGATGAAAACGCTCGCCCGCCGCCATCAAACCCAATACCGCCCAGGCGGTCTGCGAGGCGGTGCTCTCGCGATACTCGCCGTGCGGCGCCGCGCCATAGCTTTCGCAATCCTCGCCCCAGCCGCCATCCTCGCGCTGACGCGCGATCAGCCACGCCACCGCGCGGCGAATCGACGGATCCTCGTGCGACAAGCCAACCACGTTGAGCGCACACAACACCGACCAGGTGCCATAAATATAGTTGGTGCCCCAGCGGCCGAACCAACTGCCGTCGGCTTCCTGCTCGCGCCGCAGATAGTTGAGCGCGCCCTGCATCACGTCACTGTGCAACGGCTCGCCGATCTGGGCAAGGAACGACACGCAGCGTGCAGTGACGTCGGCGGTCGGCGGATCGAGCAGCGCGCCGTGGTCGGCGAACGGGATGTGATTGAGGAAATCGCGGTCGTTGTTGGCGTCGAACGCGCCCCAGCCGCCGTTCTTGCTCTGCATGCCGACAATCCAGTCCCGCGCCCGCTTCACCGCCGGCTCGTAGCGCGCCTCGCCGTTGCGCGCGAGCAACATACCCACCACCGCGGTATCGTCGACGTCTGGGTAGTGGTCGTTTTCGTACTGGAACGCCCAGCCACCGATCGGCGCATCGGGGCATTCCACTGCCCAGTCGCCGCGGGTTTCGACGATCTCCTTGGAGAGCAACCAGTCGCAGGCGGCACGGATTTCGGCGGTGAACGCACCTTCGGTTTCGGCGATCGCGTGGCCGGCGAGGCCAGTATCCCAGATCGGCGACAGGCAGGGCTGGCAATAGGCTTCCTGCTCGCGCCACACCAGCAGCTTGCGTACCGCCTGCCAGGCAACGCTAAAGTTGGGATGGTCGTGGGCGAAACCCAGAGTGTCGTACATCATCACCGCATTGGCCATGGCGGGGTAGATTGCGCCCAACCCATCCTCGCCGTTCAGTCTTTCGGTGATGAAGCTAACGGCGGTGGCGATCGAACGTTCCCGCAGAGGCTTCGGGAAATGCGGCTCGACCACCCGCAGCAGACTGTCCAGCCCCTTGAAGAAATGGCCCCACCAGCTGCGGTAGGGGCCGCGGATCCAGTCCTTCACCTCTGCCGGCGGGGTACGGAACAGTTCGGCGATGTGGGTGTTGCGCGGGTTGCGGGCGCAGGGCTTGGTCGCCATCAGCACTAGCAGCGGCGCCAGCACGGTGCGCGACCAGTAGGAGATTTTCCAGATCGTGATCGGAAACCAGCGCGGCACGATCATCAGCTCGACCGGCATCACCGGCACCGCGCGCCACGGCACTTGGCCGTAGAGCGCGAGTTGCGCACGGGTGAAGACGTTGGTGCGCTCGGCGCCGCCGGCGGCCAAGATCGCCTCGCGGGCGCGGCGCATGTGCGGGGCGTCGGGATCGTCGCCGAGCATTTTCAGCGCGAAATAGGCCTTTACGCTGGCGGAAAGGTCGAACTTGCCGGCGTGGAACAGCGGCCAGCCGCCGTGATCGCCCTGGATGCGGCGCAGATAGACGCCGATTTTGCGCTCGAGTTCGGGGTCGATCAGATCGAGAAAATGTTCCAGCAGCAGATATTCGGCGGGAATGGTGGCATCGGCTTCGAGCTCGAACACGAAGTGGCCATCCGGCTTTTGCAAGCTTTTCAGCGAGGCCGCGGCGCGCGACACGGCGCTTTCGAGGGTGCTGGCATCAAGCGGCATGGAAGGTCCGGTGAGGTGTTAACAGGAAATTTGCTGCGCTGCGTCCGGACCTGATGGCACCTTCGATCGTTGCAGGCAAGCCCGTTCGGGTAAAGTCGCCCGCCAACGCCATGTTTAGGAGGCCTAAATCGGTCCCGGGACGTCTGGTTTCCTGTTCGGGGGTGGCGGCGAAAGTGGCGCGTTTTTCCTTGACGACGCGCCAGGTTGGGAGCGGTCGGGGGCCGAAGCCCAGCGCGGCGCAGACCTCGGGCCAGATCCGGGTGGCGAGAGATTCCGGGTCTTCCTCGACCAAGCGGTTGCCGGCGCTGATGGTGACCGAGACGTAGCCCTGTTTGGCGAACACCCACTCGGCGGTGCCGCCGATCAGGCCGACGAAGCCGGAGGGTGCCTCGGCGCGGTAGTGGATATTGAGGATGGCCTCGTATTGGTCGGGGACGACGAGGCCGGCGATGAGGTCGGCGGCGATGGACGCAGGCACGGCCAGGACGATCAGGTCGTGGGGTTCGATGGGGATCACGCCGTCGGGGCCAGTGAGTGCGGTGACTTTTCCGGCCTGTGTGGTGATCGCGGCGATGCGGTGGCTGAGCCGGATGTCCGCACCTTGCAGGCGGAGCCGCGCGAGGGCGGGATCGATGAAGGCGGAGGAGAGCCCGTGATGCGGCCACAGCGGAATGCAGGCGGCGCCGCCTTTGGCGAGGGTTTCGCGCACCACGGCACCAAGCAGCCGGGCGCTGCCGGCTTCGGGCATGGTGTTGAGGGCGGCGATCGCCAGCGGGTCGAGTAGCCGGCGGCGCAGTTCACCGGGTTTAAGGTGGTCGGCGACCGTGGCGGGGGAAGGGGCTCGATGCAGCGATAGCAGCGGCAGGAATTCTGC
>Ga0302310_10000873_pt1 | contig 26830 bp, 19 predicted proteins | sample III_Palsa_N1_2_FD_200451 | JGI IMG/M metagenome (GOLD analysis project Ga0302310, IMG submission 200451) | Peat permafrost microbial communities from Stordalen Mire near Abisko, Sweden - III_Palsa_N1_2 | ecosystem: Environmental > Terrestrial > Soil > Palsa > Peat permafrost | place: Sweden...
GCCGCCGATGCGAAGGGCATACGTATCGAGCAGGTGATTGACCCGTCCGCCGGCCCGGTCAGCGGCGATGGCGCCCGGCTGCAGCAGATCATCTGGAATCTGCTGAATAACGCCACCAAGTTCACGCCAAGGGGCGGCAGGATCTCGGTGCTGCTGGAGCGCGTGAATTCGCACATCGAGGTCACCGTCTCGGACACCGGGGAAGGCATCGGGCCGGACTTTCTGCCGCGCATTTTCGACCGCTTTAGCCAGGCGGACTCATCGAGCAAGCGCACGCACGGCGGAGTCGGATTGGGGTTATCGATCGTCAAAAGCCTGGTGGAGGCGCATGGCGGCACGGTCAGGGCCAAGAGCCGTGGCCGGGGCCAGGGCGCGACCTTCATCGTGGCCCTGCCGCTTCGGGCATTGCATGTCAGTTCCGAGCCGCGCGAACACCCGCGTCACTCGGTCGGCTACGCCGGCGATCTCGGCAAGGATGAATGGCCGATGCTGACCGGTATTTCGGTGCTCGTCATCGACGATGAGAAGGATGCGCGCGATCTGGTGCGCGTCATTCTGGAGGAGCGGGGGGCCAGCGTGCGCACGGCGGCATCCGCCGCGGACGGCCGCGAACAGATCGCAAAATCGCCGCCGCAGATCATCGTCTGCGACATCGGTCTGCCGCAGGAGGACGGGTACGATTTCATCGCGGAGATCAAAGGCCGCAACATCGCCACGCCGATCGTGGCGCTGACCGCATTTGCGCGGCCCGAGGATCGCGTGCGGTCCATCAAGGCCGGCTTTGCCGGCCACCTCGCCAAGCCGGTGGAACCGGCGGAGCTGCTGGTGACGATTGCCAGCCTCGTTGGGCTATATTTCGCCTGATATAGAGCATTAACCGACTACTTTCCCCGGAGCGTTCAATGAGCATCAAAGTCCTGTTCACGGCAACGGCCAGTTGCACCGGCGGTCGAAACGGCCACAGCGAAGCATCGGATCATTCCGTCTCGGTGAATCTGTCGGTGCCCAAGGAAATGGGCGGCCCCGGCAAGCCCGGCACGACCACGCCGGAACACTTATTTGCCTGCGGCTACGCGGCCTGCTTCGGCGGCGCGCTCGACTACGTGGCGTCGCAGCAGAAGAAGAATGCCAAGGGCGCGACCGTCACCTGCAGTGTCTCGATCGGCCCGCGCGATGCGGGCGGCTTCGGGCTGGCAGTCAAGCTGCACGTGAAGGACACCACTCTGCCCAGCGCCGATCTTGCGGCACTGGCGCGCGAGGCCCATGAAAAGATCTGCCCGTACTCGCACGCGACGCGCGGCAACGTCCAGGTTGATCTTTCGGTCGAGGGCTCTTAGGGACTCAGGAGCATCAGCCAGGCGCACAGCGTAAAGGCCAGAACGAAGGCGGCATCAGTGCTCAGCGCAAAGGCCCGCAGCCCGCGATCCGCCGGGGTCATCCGCAGACATACACCGTAAAGATAGAAGGGCGTACCGGCCCAGACTGACCGGAACGGAATTCTGCGGCGCAATAACATGCGAGCGATGATGGCGTTACCGCCCGCGGCATAGATGACACTGGCAGCGAAAGCCATGGCCACTGCGTCAATGGAGCGCATCAGTGCCAGCGGACTCGTTGGTCCCTGTCTCATTCGAGGCGATTTTCCCCTCCCTCGGCGGCGGCCCCGCTATTGTCGTATTGGCGCAGCCGCAGGCGGGTACTATAACGCGCCGCTTCGCGCGGTTTAGTATCATTTGTTCCCGCGACTCAAACCGCATCGGCAAGGGAGTAGGCGTGATCAGATTAGGGAAGATTGCGCTGGCCGGCGCAGGTGCGGCGGTTTGCCTCTGCCTCTCAGGCTGCGGGAAATCAGGCGATGGCGCGGCGGCACCTCCAGCGCCGCAGGTGACCGTGGCGCAGGTGCTGGAGCGTCGCGTCAAGGACTGGGATGAGTTCACCGGCCGCTTCCAGGCAGTGGAAAGCGTCGAAATTCGTCCGCGCGTATCGGGCTACATCGATGAGGTGGCATTCAAGGAAGGAAGCCAGGTCAAGCGCGGCGATCTGCTGTTCGTAATCGACCCGCGTCCCTACAAGGCTGAGGCGGATCACGCGGCCGCAGACGTCACGCGCTACAAGACGGCGCTGGAACTGGCACAGATCGAACTCTCCCGCGTGCAGCGACTCAGGGACAGTGGCGCGGTGTCCGTGGAAGAACTGGATGAGCGCAAGAGCACGGTGGCGCAGGCGCAATCCAATGTGGCCGGTTCGAGCGCCACCCTGGAATCGGCCACGCTCAATCTGAATTTCACCCGGGTCACCAGCCCGATTGCCGGCCGGGTCGGCCGCGCCGAAGTGACGCGTGGAAACCTGGTCACCGGCGGCGCCAACGGCGGCACACTGCTGACGTCAGTGCAGTCCGTCGATCCGATCTATGTCTATTTCGAGGGCGACGAGCAGGCCTATCTGCGCTACAACCAGATGGCGCGAGCAGGCGAGCGCCCCAGCTCACGCGATGCCCCCAACCCGGTTCACATCGGTCTCGCCAATGAGGATGGGTTCCCGCACGTGGGCGCTATGGACTTTGTCGACAATCAGTTGAATCCCCAGACCGGCACGATTCGGGCGCGCGCGATCCTGGATAACAAGGAGGGGCTGTTCACCCCCGGATTATTCGCGCGGGTTCAACTGCTCGGCAGCAGCGAATACACCGCCATCCTGATCGACGATAGCGCCGTCAACACGGATCAGAATCAGAAATATGTGTTCGTTCTCGGCGCCAACAACCAGGTCGAATACCGCCGTGTGCAACTGGGTCGCATCATCGACGGACTGCGCATCGTGCGCGAAGGGCTGAAGGCGGGCGAAACCATCATCGTCAGCGGCGCGCAGCGGGTGCACCCGGGCATCACGGTGACGCCACAGAAAGTCGCGATGTCCAACGGCGATGTCGTGCCGGGCCCGGCGCCGGCACCTGCGCCGACCAAATGAAGGCGACGGGTCGATGAATATCTCGTCCTTCTTTATCGAGCGGCCGATCTTTGCGACTGGCCTTGCCATCCTGATCACGGCCGCCGGCCTGCTGGCCATACCGTCGCTGCCGATAACCGAATATCCAGAGATCGTGCCGCCGACGGTGGTCGTCAGCGGCCAATATCCGGGCGCCTCGCCCAAGACCATTGCAGAAACCGTCATCACGCCGCTTGAGCAACAGATCAACGGCGTTGAAAACGCGATCTACACCAATTCATCGGCGACCCCCGATGGCAATTTCGCCATCACGGTCACCTTCCGGCTGGGCACCAATCTCGACATTGCGCAGGTGCAGACGCAAAACCGGGTCACCCAGGCCGAAACGCGCCTGCCGGACGTGGTGCGCCAGCTCGGACTGGTGACGCAGAAGAAGTCACCCGACCTCACAATGGTGGTATTTCTAAAATCCACCACTGGCGCCTACGACTCGCTCTACCTCCGCAACTACGCCGTCATCCAGATCAAGGACGTGCTGGCGCGGCTGCAGGGCATGGGCGATGTCGAAGTCTTTGGCTCCGGCGATTACGCCATGCGGTTGTGGCTCGATCCGGGCAAGATCGCCGCGCGCAATATGGACGTCGATGAGGTGCTGAAGGCCGTCAGCGAGCAGAACGTGCAGGTCGCGGCCGGGCAGATCGGGGGCCAGCCGGCGCTCCCCGGCACCCAATTTCAGTACATCGTCAATGCCCAGGGCCGGCTGCAGACCGAGCAGCAGTTCGAAAATATCGTCATCAAGAACGGCGCCAACGGCGAGACGACTTACCTGCGCGACGTGGCGCGGCTGGAGCTCGGACCGGACACCTACGCGTTGCGCAGCATGCTCGATGGCGGGCCGGCCGTCGCCATCCCCGTGTTCCAGCTGCCGGGTGCCAATGCGCTGAAGCTGTCCGACGGCGTGCGCGCCACCATGAAGGAACTGGCCAAGACCTTTCCCGAGGGCGTCACCTACGAAATCGACTACGACCCCACGGTGTTCGTCCGCAGTTCCATCGAGGCAGTGATCCATACACTGTTCGAGGCGGTGCTGCTGGTGGTGCTGGTCGTGGTGGTATTTCTGCAGACCTGGCGTGCCAGCGTCATACCGCTGGTGGCCGTCCCGGTGGCCATCATCGGCACCTTGGCGGCACTGCTCATCGCGGGCTTTTCGATCAATTCCCTGACACTGTTCGGATTGGTGCTGGCAACCGGCATCGTCGTGGACGATGCGATCGTCGTGGTCGAGAATATCGAACGCAAGATCGAGGACGGGCTCGCGCCCCGCGCGGCGGCTCATGCCGCCATGGGCGAGGTTACGCGGCCCATCATTTCCATCATGCTGGTGCTGTGCGCGGTGTTCGTGCCGGTGGCCTTCGTCAGCGGACTCACGGGACAGTTTTACCGCCAGTTCGGCATCACAATTGCATCGAGCACCATCATCTCGACATTCAATTCGCTGACGCTGTCACCGGCACTGGCGGCGCTGTTGCTGAAGCCGAAGAATGCCGAGCCCGATTGGTTCCAGCGCGGCATCAATCAGGTTTTCGGCAAATTCTTCGCGCTCTTCAATCGTGGGTTCGCCCACGCCTCGCAGCGTTATAGCCAGGCCGTCCAGCGCATCACGGCCATGCGGATCGCGGTGCTCGCGGTATTTGCGCTGCTGCTGGTGGCGACCTGGGGCATGTTCCAGGTGGTTCCCGGAGGATTCATTCCTCCCCAGGACAAGCAGTACCTCATCGGCATCGTGCAGTTGCCGGATGCGGCATCGCTGGATCGCACCGAAGAGGTGGTCCGCCAGGTATCGCAGCTCGCGGGGCAGACCGCGGGAGTCGATCATGTGATCGGTTTCTCCGGTCTGTCGGTCCAGGGCTTCGTCAATCTGAGCAATGCGGCGGTTTGCTTCTTCCCCCTGAAGCCCTTCAGCGAGCGCCGCACCAAGGCACTGTCGGCCGCCGGCATTGCCAGCGCATTGAACAAGAAATTCAGCAGCATCCGCGGTGCCGTCATTTTCGCCGTGCCGCCACCGCCGGTGCAGGGCCTGGGCACGACGGGGGGATTCAAGCTCTACATCCAGGACCGCGCCGCCCACGGCTACGACGAGCTGGCGCGCGTCACCGCCGAAGTGCTCAGCAAGGCCCGGCAGCAACCCCAGCTCAACCCCTACGCGACCTATTCGACTTTCCAGAACAGCGTGCCGCAGCTGTTCGCGGATGTCGACCGCGTCAAGGCAAAACAGCAGGGCGTGCCGCTGTCGAGCGTGTTCGATACCTTGCAGGCCTATCTCGGGTCGGTCTACATCAACGACTTCAACCGCTTCGGTCGCACCTACCGGGTGTACGCGCAGGCGGAAGCCCGATTCCGCAGCAAACCGGAAGACATCGCCAATCTCAAGACTCGCAACCTCAACGGCGATATGGTGCCCATGGGGGCCATTGCGGATGTGCGCTTCGAGGCGGGCCCGGATCGCGTCTCGCACTACAACGTGTATCTGGCCTCCGACATCAATGGTCAGGGCGCCCCTGGTGTCTCTTCGGGCCAGGCCACTGCGGCGATGGAACGCGTGCTGAACGAAACACTGCCCAATGGCTTCGGTTATGAGTGGACGGATCTGACCTTTCAGCAAAAAAGTGCCGGCAACACGGCACTGCTGGTCTTTCCAATCTGCGTCATGCTGGTGTTCCTGATTCTTTCCGCGCAGTACGAAAGCTGGGGCCTGCCACTGGTCGTGATCCTGATCGTGCCGATGTGCCTGCTGAGCGCCATGGTGGGCGTGTGGCTCAAGCACTCCGACAACAACGTGCTGACGCAGATCGGCTTCATCGTGCTGGTGGGACTGGCGTGCAAGAACGCGATCCTGATCGTCGAATTCGCACGCGAACGCGTCGAGCACGGCATGGCGCCGGTCGCCGCGGCGGTGGAGGCCTGCCGCTTGCGCCTGCGCCCCATCCTGATGACCTCCTTCGCCTTCATCATGGGGGTCGTGCCGCTTGTGATCGCCAGCGGCGCCGGCAGCGAAATGCGCCAGGCGATCGGCATCGCGGTATTTTCCGGGATGCTGGGCGTGACGCTGTTCGGACTGTTCCTGACGCCGGTTTTCTTCGTGACCGTGGAGAGCCTGTCAGCGCCGCTGCGCGACAAGCCGGTCGATACGCCAACGCTGCCGCCCGCGCTGCCGCCGGTACAGGAGCCGCACGGTGCGTAATCCTGCGGGCGCGCTGGCCCTGGGGATGCTGCTGACGCTATTCACGGGCTGCGAGGTCGGCCGCAACTATCACCAACCGGCCACGCCGGTCGATGCGCATTTTGTTGGCGCAGAGGAGGCGGGGCTGGCCGAGAATGAAGCGGTCGAAAAATACTGGACCAGTTTCGGCGATCAACTGCTCGATTCGCTGGTGGACGACGCCCTGGCGCACAACAACGATCTGGCGGCCGCCGAAGCGAATCTGCGGGCCGCGCGCGCCGCCAGGCGCCTGGCAGGATTTGATCTATTTCCCACCGTGACGGCCGCTGCCGGCTACACGCATCAGCTCGATGCCCAGCAACAGTTACCGGGGGTCGATCAGCACGACCGGCAATTCGATACCGCTGATGCAGGTTTCCAGGGCCTGTGGGAGCTGGATCTGTTCGGGCGTGTGAGGCGCAATGTGGAGGCCGCGCGCGCTGATGTCGGCGTCGCAGCAGCGACGCTGCAGGACGCGCGTGTCAGCATCATTGCCGAAGTGGCGCGCAATTATTTCGTTCTGCGTGGACTGCAGGATCAGCTGGATCTCACCCAGCGCAATGCCGATAGCCAGTTCGCCTCGCTCAAACTCACGCGCGTGCGCCTGGAGGCGGGCAGGGGCAATGAGCTGGACACCTCGCGTGCCGAAGCGCAGTGGCAAACCACGCTCTCGTCGATACCGACGCTGCAAACCTCGCTTGCCACCACGATATACCGGCTCAGCGTACTGACAGGACGCCAGCCCGGGGCGCTGAGCGCAAAGCTGGCGCCGGAACCCATGCCGGCGCTGCCGGCACTGAATTCCATCGGCACGCCGGAGCAACTGTTGCGCCGGCGTCCCGATGTGCGCGTGGCCGAGCGTCAACTGGCGGGTGCCACCGCGCGCATCGGTGTGGCGGCCGGCGATTTATTCCCCAAGGTGACGCTGGTAGGAAGCATCGGCTACCTGGCGCCGACCTTCGGCCAATTCGGCCAGGAAGATTCGCGCTTCTTCACGGCGGGCCCGAGCATCACCTGGGCGGCGTTCGATCTGGGTCGCGTGCGCGCGCGCATCGGATCGGCCGAAGCGCTGACTGATGCGGCGCTTGCGAACTACCAGGCCGCAGTACTGAACGCGCTGGAAGACACCGAGGGAGCGCTCATCAGTTTCGGCCGCAGCCAGTTGCGACGCGACGCGCTGCAGGTAGCGGCAACTGCCAGCGACAAAGCGTCGGACCTGGCGCGCAAGCGCTTCGAGGGCGGCTTGATCGACTTTCTGGAAGTGCTCGACGCCGAGCGCACCGCGCTGAGCGCGGATCTGCTGCTCTCGCAGAGCCGGACTGATACGGCAACATCATTGGTTGCCGTCTACAAAGCCCTCGGCGCCGGATGGGACCTGGACCAGCCACCAACACGCCGTTGATTCGTACAATGCGCGGTTCATGACTCCCGAGCGCGACATCTGGCTTGGCCTCGACACCGGCGGCACGTACACCGATGCGGTGGCACTCGACGGCGATCGTCATATCGTCGCGAGCGCCAAGGCGCTGACGACTCACTGGGACCTGGCCGTCGGCCTGGGTGAGGCGATCGGCGCGCTGCTCGCGCGCCTGCCCCCGGATATCCGGCGGGAACAGGTGTCACTGGTGTCGGTGTCCACGACGCTGGCGACCAACGCGGTCGTGGAAAGCCGGTTCAGTCCCATCTGCACGATTCTCGTGGGTTTCGATGAGCGCATGACCGAAAGCTCAGGTCTGCAGCGCGGCGGCGGCGGAGTGGTCGTGCGCGTGCAGGGCGGTCACGATGCCACCGGCGCCGAGGCGGAGCCGCTCGATGAGGCCGCGGTTGATGCGGCCGTGCGCGAGTTCGGTGAGCAAGTCGAAGCCTTCGCCGTGGCGGCACTGTTCTCGGTACGCAACGCCTCGCACGAGCGGCGCGTGCGCGAGCGGATCCGCGCACTGTGCGGGCACCCGGTCACCTGTAGCCATGAATTGAGCTCACAGCTGGATGCGCCCAAGCGGGCGTTGACTGCCGCCCTGAACGCACGGCTGACGCCGCAGATCCGGCACCTGCTGGAAGCGATCAACCAGGTGCTTGCGCGCGAGGCGATCGCGGCGCCGCTCATGATCGTCAAGGGCGATGGCACGCTGATGCGCGCCGAGGTGGCGCTGGAGTGCCCCGTCGAAACCGTGCTGTCGGGTCCTGCGGCCAGCGTCGTGGGCGCAGGTTACTTGAGCAGGCAGAAGGATTTCATAGTCGCGGACATGGGTGGCACTACGACCGATGTCGCCGTGGTAATCGGCGGTCAGCCGGTGATTCGGGCCGAGGGCGCCGTCATCGCCGGCTGGCGCACCATGGTCGAGGCGGTGGACGTGCGCACCTGTGGTCTTGGCGGTGACAGCCAGGTACAGCTGGACCGCCATGGGCGTGTGAGCGTCGGTCCGCGCAAGGCGATGCCACTGAGCCTGCTGGCACACCGGTTTCCCGAGGCACTTGCCGCCTTGCGCGCGCTCAGCGCCAACAAGCGACCGCCGCCGTTTGCACCGCAGTTTATCTATCGCAATCCCGGGCGGGATCCGCTCGCGCATCTGGATTCGATTGAGCAGCGAGTCTGGGCCGCTCTCACCTCAGCCCCGCGCCGACTCGATGAGGTGGCGCGCACCTCGCAGGGTGTCGAGGCGGCGCGCCGACTGGTCGATCGCGGTCTTGCGACCCTGGCGGCGTTCACGCCCAGTGATGCCATGCACGTGCTGGGGCGACAGCAGGATTGGAATGCCGAGGCCGCGCGCCTGGGTGCAGCCATCCTGGCCACCGAGGAGTGCAATGCGGCGGCTCGCACCGTTGCCGATACGCCGGAGCAGTGGAGCGAAAGGATCTACGAGCACGTGGTGCGCGAAGCGGCGCGCGTCGTCATTGAATGCGCGCTGGCGCATGACCCGGGGGTGGAGGCCAGGAACGCGCGCTGGGGACCTTTAGGCGCCTTGATCGAGGAGGTCATCGCCGGACGCCGCTTTTCGAAGCTGATCGACGCGACGTTTCGGTTGGCGAAGCCGCTGATTGCCATTGGCGCCCCCGCCGGGGCTTATTACCCCGAAGTGGCACGCCGCTTGGGCGCCGAGCTGCTCGTGCCGAAGCACGCAGCCGTGTGCAATGCGGTCGGCGCGGTGGCCGGCGTGGTATCCGAGACGCGGGAAGTCCTCGTGAATCAGCCGACCCTGAATGTTTTCCGGGTGCACGACCCTGCGGGCAGCCGCGATTACGCCGATGCTGCAGAGGCGGTGGAGGAGGCCACTCGGGTCTCGCGCGAGCTGGCCCTCTGGGCGGCGCGCCGTGCGGGCGCCAGCGACCCACATGTCGAGACCTCGGTGTCGGAGCGACGCGCGCGCGGTGAACTCGCGGGCGGTTATCTGGCGGAGGCCACCGTGCGTTCCAGAGCCACCGGCCGACCCGCTACGGGTCGGCCGGTGGAATCGACTCAGGCCGGGATACGAGATTCCTCGGTCCGAGGTGTCGGCACGCGCTGATCGACGATGCGTCGATCGGGAAATCCGATCGGCTGTTGTCCCCGACGGCGATCGCCCGCCCGCGGGATGTTGCCCATCGTGACCGTGATGGCGTTTTCCTTGGAGTAAACCCGGCTGGCAGTGAGCAGAGCCAGATTGAGCAATTGCAGGCTGCGCCGGGCGGCCACCATGACCTTCATGCGCGAGCGTTCGGTTTGGGCGTAGCGCTTCACCACCGCCAGCGCGATGCGCGGATGTTCGTCATCGTACTTGGCGTGGTTGCGGAACCACCTGGTGGTGCGCGGATTCATCGTCACGCCCGGACGCGATCCATAGGATTCGAAACCTTCGAGCAGCGCGCGGCTCAGATCGCCTGTGGCGCCCTCGATGGCGAAGCTGGTCGCGGCCACCGCCTCTTCGAGCGATCCCTTGGCATTGATGTACCAGATCCAGTCGCTCAGTGACTGCACATCGCGCAACAGGGCTCGTTCTCCTGTAGCCAGGGCCATCATGTCTTTTCGGGGAATGCCGAAGCCTTCACCCATCCACAGCCAGTGGTCGGCGTGTGCCTTCTCGACACGAATATTGTCGATCAGGAAGGAGCGCGAATATTCATCCTCGACCTTGATCAGCGCCTCGGCCAGAAACTTGGGAAAGGCGTGAATGAACGGGTAGAGCTGCAGAATCCAGCCGCGCATGGCCTCGAGCGACCAGCTGCCGTTGATGACCTTGGTGGCAAATTCTCCCGACACCAGGTCATTCCAGTCGGGTTTCACATACGTATGGAGGCTCTCGACCCAATGATCATCGGCCAGTGATTGGTTTTTGTGGTCCATTGCAGCTCCAATGCTGGTTGTTGTTAGCGACCGGGCCCAGCCGACGTGATGCAAATCACCGCGCGGGCGGGCCAGAGGTCCCAAAAGGGCCTAAATCGCCCCATCACCGAGAAATTGCATATGTCGCATCGCTTAACCTATTGGTTTTTCTCGATCTTTCTGCGTCTATAGGCAGATTATGTCGAGTCTACGGGGGAGTTTCGAAGCGCGCAACCCTTGCTGAGGTCGCCGAGGTCAAGTCGGAGCTGCCGCAGTCGGTTATTGATCGGTTATTTAACAGTTGTTTTGGGGAGGCCATAGCCGTGACCGCTCTCTCGGTAACGCGCGTTTCTGCCCGATAAGCTCTCTGTCAACTCCCTTTACCTTCGGTGATCCCAGGGATGATGCGATCCGAACGCAGCAGCCCCCTCGGGTCCAATGCGATGTCACGATCGGCGCTGCGGTTCGTTGCGCCCGTGCTCATATCGCTGACCGTCATGCTGATGGCCGCCGTGGTCAGCATCGAGGTGCTATCGACCGTGCGCGCCTGGGTGGGCGGCGAGGGCCTGTACTCCAAGGGACAGAAGAACGCGACCTACTACCTGTCGCAGTACACGGTTACCCACTCCGAAGAGGACTTCAAGCAATACCTCACGGCCATTGCCTTTCCGCTTGGTGATCTACAGGCGCGCCTGGCACTGCAGCGCCGCCCGGCGGATGTGAAGGGCGCCTGGGAGGGCTTCCGGCAGGGCGGGAGTGATACGGCCGATATCGGCAGCATCATCCTGCTGTTCAGATTGTTCGGCGAGGTGGGCCCGGTCCGGCGTGCGATCGACATCTGGACCGAGGGGGACTCCTACACCTTGCGCCTGTTTTCCGTGGCGGCCCGCATCCATCCGGCCGATGGCAGCGTAGTACCGGATGATGAACTGATCGCAGCGCGATCCGAACTTAACCGCATCAACGGCGAACTCACTCCACTGTCGGCTCGATTCTCATCCACCCTGGGGCAGCTGGCGCGTTGGACCCGCAGCCTGCTGATCATTGCGCTGGCGATCGGGACGCTGATCACCGCCCTGTTGTGCATTCGTGTCACGCGCGCGCGGGTGCGTGAACGCGATGCGAAGGAACACGGACTGGCGCGGCTGACCGAGCTGTACGCGGCACTGAGCCAGGCGAGCCAGCTCATTTCCCGGGTTCGCTATCGCAAGCAACTGTTCGACGAGTTGTGCCGCATTTGCGTCGGTACCAGTGGCTTGATGCTGGCGGCGGTGGGAATGCTCAAGCGCGACCAATCCGGCGTCGAGTTCCTGGCCTTCCACGGCGATCACCAGGAGCACCTGGACGAGCTCTCGCTGGCGTCCGCGGCGAGCCCGACAGAGCGCCCGGACGTGCTGCACATCGCGCTGCGCACGGGCAGGCCGCGCGTCATCAACGGCATTCGTCCCTCCCGCGGCGTGGTTCGCTCGGAAGCCTCCTTTCCTCTGGTCTGCCAGAAGGAGGTCGTCGGGCTGCTGTGCGTGTTCTCGCGGGAAGAGGACTATTTTCAGAAGGACATCGTCGAGCTGCTCGAGCAGTTGGCGATGGAGGCATCCTTCGCGCTGGACAGCCTGCACCGGGAAGCCGAGCGCCGGCACCAGGCGACGCTGCTGGCGGACCAGAATCGGATCCTGAGCCTGATCGCCTCGGGAGCAGCGCTCGAGGTGATCTTCACCACCCTGGCCCAGTTCGTCGAAGCGCAGTCCGACGGCGGCCTGTGCTCGCTGGTGGCTCTCGATCCCAATGGCGCCCGAAATTGCATGGCCGTCGCACCCTCGCTGCCGCCTGGATTTGATCGGGCGATTGCGGAAGCGTCGGATCGCAAGGACGTGACGCCGTGCATCGAATCGATTCGTCATGGCGCGCCCGTGATGGTGCGCGATCTGGACGAATATCCGTTAGGCGAGACCATGCGGACCCAGGTGCGCCAGGCGGGCCTGCAGCTGGCGCGCGCGTGGCCGATCTTCGGCAGCAAAGATCAGGCACTGGGGGCGCTGTGCCTCTACGGCCGCCGCGGTACGGACCCGCGGCCGATGGATGAGCGCCTGATCCGCATCTGTACCAATCTTGCCGGCATCGCCATCGAAAGTTGTTGGGCCGCGGATCGCATCCGCCATCTCGCGCATCACGATGACCTGACCGGGCTTCCCAATCGACTGCTATTCAGCTATCAGCTGCTGCAGGCGATCGCGCGCGCGCAACGAGCCGGCGGATCGGTCGCTGTACTGTTCCTGGATCTGGATCGGTTCAAAATCATCAACGATACGCTCGGCCACGATGCGGGCGACCATGTGCTGCGCCAGGTGGCCAAGCATTTGCGCGAGTGCGTGCGCTCGGGCGATACGCTGGCGCGCGTCGGCGGCGATGAATTCACGCTCATCGTCCAGCAGTTTGCGGAGATCCAGGAGCTCAGCGCGGTCGCCCAAAAGTTGCTCACGGCCATGACGCGGCCGCTGAAGATCGGGGGCAAGGAATACCATCTGTCGGGGAGCATCGGCATCGCGGTCTATCCGAAGGATGGCATCGATAGCTCCTCGCTGCTCAAAAACGCCGATATCGCCATGTACCGTGCCAAGGCCTCCGGGCGCAACACCTTCCAGTTCTATTCCAATGAGATCGACGTCCACAGCGTCGATCGGCTGTCACTCGAGAATGAACTGCGGCAGGCGGTTGCCCGCCGCGAAATCGAAGTCCATTACCAACCGAAGGTGGATATTCAGACCGGCCGCATTGCCGGTGCGGAAGCGCTGGTGCGCTGGCGGCATCCCCAGCGGGGCATGCTGCAGCCCGGCGATTTCATCTTTGTCGCCGAGGAGGCGGGCCTGATCTCATCCATTGGCTGCTGCGTACTGGAAACCGTCTGCGCCGATATTGCGCAGTGGCGCGATGCGCGGCTGCCGCCGACCCGGGTGGCCATCAACTTGTCCGCTCAACAGTTCGCCGATTCGCGGCTGCTGGACAATCTGAATCGGGTGCTGCGCGAGACCGGATGCGACCCACAGCTGCTGGAATTCGAAATTACCGAAAGTGTCGTGATGACCGATCCCGAGAAGGCGCTGCACCTGCTCGAGCAGATCAAGAATTACGGTATCACGCTCGCAATCGATGACTTCGGCACCGGGCATTCCTCTCTGGCCTACCTCAAGCGCTTTCCGGTCGACAGCGTGAAGATCGACTACACCTTTGTACGCGATATCGCGGCAGATCCGGATGACCTCGCCATTACCAAGGCAATCATCGCGCTGGGCCACTCGCTGGATCTGAAGGTGGTTGCAGAGGGCGTCGAAACCATCGCCCAACTGGAAATCCTGCGCCGGCTTCAGTGCGACGAATGGCAGGGGTTTCTTTTCAGCCGCGCCGTGCCGTCGGGGGAGTTTCAACGCCTGCTGGCGGCCAACGCCGAATCCCTGGTGGCGATGGCGGGCGGCCCGGACGCCGATGAGTCCGCTGGCCAGGCCCCCTGGCGCCTCGCCGCGCCGGAATAAATTCACACTGCACAGGCGGCCGCCAAGATTCGCGCCCGTTGTGGCAAGCGAATAGGCCCGATATTCTCCGCTGCAATCCAAGGAGAATTGACGTGCTCAAATTTTATTTCCACCCGGCTCCCAACCCAATGAAGGTCGCGCTCTTTCTGGAGGAGAGTGGCCTGCCGTACGAGGTCGTGCCGGTTGATATGCGAAAGGGGGATCAGTTCAAGCCCGAGTTCCTGGCAATTAATCCGAACGCAAAGACGCCGGCGATCCTTGACGGGGACATCAGGGTCTTCGACAGCAACGCTATTCTGCTTTACCTGGCTGAGAAAACCGGCCAGTTCCTCCCGCGGGAAGGTCTCAAGAATCGTGGCGAACTGCTGTCGTGGCTGATGTTCATTGCTTCAGGCATTGGGCCGTACTCGGGACAGGCGGTGCATTTCGGCAATTACGCGCCAAAGGGCCTCGACTACGCCGTCAAGCGCTACGACTTCGAGGCTCGACGCCACTGGGAGATTCTGGACGGGCAGGCGCAGTCAGGTCCTTTTCTGCTCGGAGAGAAATACACGATCGCCGATATGGCCGCGTGGGGTTGGGCGCGAGCGGTGCCCTACGTGCTGGGCGAGAAAGCGTGGGAGACGCTCCCGCACCTCAAGCGCTGGTTCGACCTCGTGAACGCCCGGTCGGCGGCACAGCGCGCGGAAGCACTCAAAGACAAATACGTCTTCAAGGCCGAAATGGACGACGAGGCCCGGAAGCACCTGTTTCGCCACCTAGCAGCCAAGTGAGTCGGCCGCGGCGCACCGGTAGTTGGCTTGCTGCCCTCGGCTTTCTCTGCCTGGTTGGATGCTTAGCCTCACAGAGGTCAACCGAATCGAAACTGATCTCGGAAGGCTACCTGATCCCCTCGGGTGATCCGGGCATTCAGCTCTACATTCGAAACAAACATCGCCAGGGGATGACTCATTTCAGCGCTGAGCGCACGGTCATCTATGTCAATGGTGCCACCCAGGCGAGCGAAGCCACCTTCGATCTGGCCCTGGACGGCTATTCCTGGATGGACTACCTGGCCACCCGCGGCTATGACGTCTATTTCGTCGACTTGCGCGGCTATGGCCCCTCGTCCCGGCCGGCCGAAATGCAGCAGCCGGCCGTCGATCATCCAGCCGTCGTCCGCACCAACACCGCTGTCAAAGATCTGGCAACAGCAATCGACCATGTGCTCGCGCGCCGGACACTGCAGCGCCTCGACCTGATCGGCTGGTCCTGGGGCGCGACCATCGCCGGCGTCTACACGGCGGAGCACAACGAGAAGGTCAGTCGGCTGGTCCTCTACGCGCCGCAGTGGGTGAGGAATGGTGCTGCTCCAAACGGCCAGGCTCCACTGGGCGCCTACCAGGCCTGGACCGTGCAACAGGGTCGGGACCGGTTGCAGGCAGGTGCTCCGGCAGCGCAAAGGGACCAGATCTTTCCGCCCGAGTGGTTCCAGAAGTGGTCAGCAGCAGAGCTTGCCACTGATCCTGAAGGCGCCGCGATGGACCCGCCGGTGGTACGAACACCCAACGGAATATTCCAGGACAATCGGGACTACTGGTTTGCGGGAAAGCCGCTTTGGAATCCGGCCATGGTCACGGTACCGACCCTGGTGGCGCGAGGCGAATGGGACGAGGTCACCATCCTGGGGGACACGCTGGGCGTTTTTGCTGCCTTATCGAATGCCCGCTCGAAGCGACTGGTGGTGATCGGGTCAGGGTCCCATATGGTATTCATAGAACGGAATCGCGGGCAGCTGTTCCAGGAGGTCCAGATGTTTCTGGACGAGGGAGTTGAATGACAGAATCCATCAGGCGCGTCGTCACCGGGCATGACGCGCACGGAAAATCCATCGTCCTGTCGGACGGACCGCCCCCGCAACACCACTCGATGCTGGGACCTTCAGTGGGCGCCGATTTCTTCGAGATATGGAATGTCGCCAGGGCGGTGCCAATGCTCACCGCTGCGGAATCGCGGGAACCCAACGAGCGTGAGTTCACCATCATGCCCACCAGCGGGCACCTGCTGCGGATCATCGAGATATATCCGCTCAGCGAGGGCGGCGAGCGCACCGTCATGCACCGGACCCAGACACTGGACTACGTCGTGGTGATTGAGGGGGAGGTGGTGCTGATACTGGACGACAGTGAAGTGAGCTTGCGTAAGAGCAACGTGGTGGTTCAGCGCGGCACGGACCACGCATGGGAAAACCGCTCCGATGCGCGCGCGATGATTGCCTTCTTCCATATCGAGGCGGAATTCAGCGAAGATCTGCTCAAGACGCTCCCGCAACCACTGCAACTGATGCGGTAATAACCGCGCCAGAATGGGCCGACGGCGAGCGCTCCTGAAAGCAACGCCCGCCGCCAGAACGGAAGTGCCTGGAAGTCTACTTGGCGGGGTGCTCGCCTCCCTGCACTGCGGCCTCGGTCGACTCCGGCGTCGCCGGCTTGACCTCGACCTTCACGTTGGGCAGGCCATTGGTTACCTCGAAAGCGACGCGCCGATTCTTGGCGCGATTCTCCGGGGTGTCGTTGCTGACCACCGGATTGGCCTTGCCATAGCCGCGCGCAGTGAGCGTCGTGCCATTGGCACCTTTACTGATCAGGTAGGACTTGACCGCATCGGCGCGCCGCTGCGAGAGCTGCAGGTTGTACGCGTCCTTGCCTATCGAATCGGTATAACCCTGCACCTCGACGCGAAGATCAGGCTGCTGCTCCAGCGCGCCTGCGACCTGATCCAGTGTCTGCTGTGCGGGTGCCGTGAGCCTCACCGAGTTGAACTCGAAGTCCACCGCCCGAACGATTACGGTCTGTTCAATGATGCGGCAGTTGGCATCGACCTGAAAGCCGGCGGGAGCATTGCAGGGCGCTGGAGCCGCGACCACGGCGGCGGGTTCGGGCGCAGGTGCGGCAGCCGCTGGCGGCGGAGGCGGCGGCGGGGGAGGAGCGACAGGTGCTGCTGCCGCGGGCGGCGAACCGAAGGAGTAGCGCACGCTGATCAGGGCCGTATTGGCCAGGTAGCGCTGTTCCAGCGCGGGGCCGACTCCAAGCGGGGGCGCGAAGGCACCGCGGTTTGTCCAGACATGGCGATAGTCGAGGCCTAACGTCAGATGGCTGGTGACGTCGTAGCCGAATCCAGCGCCTGCCTGATAACCGAACTCCGTGGCGTACTCACTGGGGAACGGAAAACCACCGAGGTTGGCATTGTGGTAGTACGAACGAACTGCGCCGGCGCCGCCGCCCAGGTAGGGATGCACGACGCTGAAGAATCCGCTCGGGGCTTTGAAGTCGTACCATAAATTGGCGAACGCGCTCTCGGCTCGATCCAGTCCGTGGTCGTCACCTAACAAATCATGATCGAGGCGATTGGAGCGATGGTCCAGTTCCAATTCCGGACGCAGCCCATTGGCGAAGGAATAGCCACCGATCAGTCCGGCAGCCCAACCCTGGTCGAAGTGGAGGCGGTCGACGACTCGGCCGTCCTGGCGGAAGTCTTGCGGGCTTTCCCAGTTCATACCGCCCTCAACGCCCACATAGGGGCCGTCACCGGCCCGCGCGATCAGCGGTGCGGTTGCGACCAATAGAGCGGGAAGGGACAAAACCAGTCTGTGACGCGCAATCAGATTCATCAGTGCTTTTCCTTGGAGGAGCGAGGGGCAGCATTAGGCGCGTAAAGCTGGTGCCTGCCGCTAAGACGGGAGCGCTCGCCGACGTAGGTCTTACCTGACGTCGATGTACAAACGCAACATTAAAACGAATAGAAGCTTGGGCGCCGTAAACGGTTGGATATATTGGTAAAGTCAAGGGCTCAGTTCATGGTTATGTGCAGGGTGTCGCGAATGCGACGCAGGTGGCGCCGCGTGAAAAACGCCTCGCATCCCCAAGCGAATCAGTGCGTAGCATCGTGCACGCCGAGCGCGATCGGTCCGCATTCGACTCGCGGATAGGGATATCCAAGGCGAACGGTCTGTTGACTCACGCTATTCGTAGTAGGACGTTAGCGCCCCGGACGTTCACTGAGCAAAGTAGGCCGGGTGATCGAGATCGGCGATGAGCCCAGGCTGCTGGGGTTGCCAGCCAAGCAGTGAGCGGGTCCGCTCGCTTGAACTGGGAGCGTCCAGGGCTGCGAACATGGCGAACCAGCCGAAGTGCTCGGCCGCCTCGTCGCCCGATTTCGAAACGACCGGAACGTTGAGGCGCCGTCCAATCACCTCAGCAATCTCTTTGAAAGACACGCCCTGCTCGGCAACGCCATGGTAGTGGCCTGGCTCTGCGCGGCGCTCGAGCGCAAGAGTGTATAGGCGGGCAGCGTCGAGCCGGTGCACCGCCGGCCAGCGATTGACTCCATCGCCGACATACGCAGAGACACCCTTCTCGCGCGCCATCGCAATCAGCATCGAAACGAAGCCGTGATCGCCATGACCATGGACTGACGGGGCGAGTCGGATCGTTGATGCCTTTACTCCTCGCTCCACCAGCGCGGCCGCGGCCGCGTCCGATTTGCGGGGAAAAGGTGAAGAGGTGGGTGGCACGTCTTCCTCAGTCGAGATGCGGCCCGGGGCGAGAAGGGCCACGCCGGAGGTGACGAGCAGCGGACGATCGGAGCCTTCGAGCGCGGCGCCGATGGTCTCGATGGCGCGCTGGTCTTCAGCGCAGTTCTCGGCGAATTTCGAGAAGTCGTGGTTGAAGGCTGCGTGGATGACCGCATCCGATTTTTCCGTGCCGGTGCGAAGACTCTGCAGGTCCGCGAGCGTGCCGCGATGCACCTCGGCGCCTGCCGCAACGAGTGCGGCCGCGCCCCGGTCCGAGCGGGCGAGCCCAAGTACCTGGTGGCCAGCACCAATCAGATCTTCGACGACAGCCGAGCCCACCCAGCCGGTGGCTCCAGTGACAAATATGCGCATGACAGCTCTCCAAATATCCGTTGCGGCCAGTGTCCGCTGTCGCGCTATCGTGGTAAAGTAGTTATCTTATACTAGTATAGTAGCTAATACGATGAGCCAACCTTCCGGGACCGAGAGCGTGCTTGGCTCTTATTTGAAGGATCGGCGCGCGAAGCTTGATCCCGCAGCGCTTGGTTTTGCGACCCAACGTCGCCGTACGCCGGGATTGCGCCGGGAAGAAGTAGCGCAACGAGCCCATATCAGTCCGACCTGGTACACATGGCTGGAACAGGGACGTGGCGGCGCGCCCTCGGCGGATGTCCTCAATCGAATCGCGCGTGCGCTGATGCTCACGGATGTGGAGCGCGAGCATCTATTCCTGCTGGGTCTTGGGCGGCAGCCTGAAGTTCACTATCGAAAGGATGGAGGCGTCACGCCACGGCTGCAACGCGTACTCGATGCGCTGGAGCCGAGCCCGGCCCTCATCAGGACCGCCATTTGGGATGTGGTCGCATGGAACCGGGCGGCGACGGTGATGCTGATCGATTACGGTTCGCTGCCTCCTCAGCAGCGCAACATCCTGCGCTTCATGTTCCTGGATCCTCGCGCGCGCGCTGCCCAGCACGACTGGGAGAGCGTGGCACGGTTCGTAGTGGGCGCGTTCCGCGTGGACGCCGCACGTGCCGGAGCGGCGGCCGAGGTGGAGCCCCTGGTCGATGAGCTCTCGCGGCTCAGCCCCGAATTCAAGCGAATGTGGGGCGAGAACGATGTTCAAACCCACGGCGAGGTCATCAAACACATACGGCATGCGGTCCTCGGTCCGCTCGCCTTCGAATATTCCGCATTCGCGGTTGACGGTCGGCCAGATCTCAACATGGTCATCTACAATCCGGCGACACCCGCGGATGCGGAGAAGATCAGGTCGTTGATGAGCTAGGCGAGGGCCGTATCAGACATGCTCAGGGGGCGTTGTAACAGGAGGCGGAGAAACAATCATCAGGTAGTACTCGAGCATATTCGCCAGGCGACGGAAATGGTCATGAGCGTTGGACTTCACGATGTAGCCTGCAACGTGTGAGTCATATGCGGCCGTCAAATCCCGATCGTTATCCGAGTTGGTGAGCATGAAAACGACGGTTCGCTGCAGTGCTCGAATATTGCGTATCTGTCGCACCAGACCCAGGCCGTCCAATCTTGGCATTCGGATGTCGACCAGCAGCAGATAAGGCGGCTGCAGCTTTTCCTGGCCGTTGCTGCCCTGAAGGATATCCAGGGCTTCGACCCCATCGCGGGCACGTATGACGCGATTGGCGATGTTGGCTGCCGCGAGTCCGCGCTTGACCGTCATCGCGTCAATGTCATCGTCCTCTACCAGCACAATGGCGACTTCGGAGCTCTTCATTCCGTGCCTTCTGTCCATTGGACTGTCTTTGGCCAATCAAACCAGAATCGTGCGCCGCGGCCTTCGGCCGCATCCACCCCACATTGCCCGCCCATCTTTTCCACCAGCTTGCGCACAATCGCGAGCCCCATTCCGCTGCCCTCGACTTGGTCTCGGGACTTGAGCGTTTTGAACATCTCGAAAATTTCTTCTCTGTAAGGTTCGGCGACGCCCGGTCCATCATCAACAACCCAGAAGCGAATCCACTCTCCGCTACTGTGCGCCTCGACAATCACATTTCCGGCATCTCGGTCGTGATGCTTGATCGCGTTACCGATCAGATTGTGGAAAATCTGGGCGAGCGGCGTTCTGACTATTGCTATGTGGGCGAGCAGGGGATCACAGGTCACCGAAAAGCCGGGCGGAATGTGGATCGTGCTGGCGACCTCCGCGATCAATTGCGCTGCCGTCATCCGGGTACCCGATGGCGCCGAAAACTGCCCCGCCCGCGCGTAATCACGGATATCGGTCAACAGGTTCTGCATGCGCTCAATCCGGCCCTGAATAAGAGACAGGCGGGATCGCGACTCCGCCGTCATCGAGAGGTCGTCATCCAGGATCCACTGTGTCACCGAACTGATGCCAGTGAGTGGCGACCGCAGATCATGCGAAGCAGTGTAGACAAAGTCGTCGAGCTCTTTATTGATCTGCTGGAGCTCGGCGTTTCGCCGTCGGAGCTCTTCGTCTCGACGCCTCCGCTCACCGATATCCCGCATGATTTTGGAGGCACCGATCACGGCACCGAAACGACTCCGAATGGGCGATATGGTGAGTGAGACATCGATCAGGGAACCGTCGTTTCGCCTGCGGATGGTCTCAAAATGCGCCACCCGCTGACCCTGCTTGATCCGATCAATGATCATCGACTCTTCGTCCTGCCGATCCTCGGGAAGCAGCCGCGTCACGGGCTGGCCGATCATTTCCTCGGCCCGGTAGCCCAGCAACCGTTCGGCGGCCGGATTCCAGCTCCGAATAGTGCCATCCAGGCTCTTCGTCAAGATCGCATCTTCGGCGGATTCCACCAGGGCCGCCATCTCCTGCTGGACAGTCTCAGCCCGGCGACGTTCGGTAATATCGATGATGGAGGCGAAGGTTACAGGTCCGGCGGCAGTCTGAATCGGATTCAATCCGATTTCGATCGGTACTTCCCTGCCGTCTTTGCGAACTCCGTACAGGTCGCGGCCGGCGCCCATGGAACGTGAACTGGGCGCAGCCATGAACGCCTCAACCTCTTGAGCATGCTGATCCCGATAGCGCGCCGGCACAAGCACATCAATCGGCTGTCCAATGAGTTCACTTCTGTCGTAGCCGAATAGCGCTTCGGTATTTCGATTGAGCAACATGATGCGCCGCTCATGGTCAGCAATCAGCAGGGCACCCGGAACTCCTTCGATGACGAGTTCAAACCAGTCGCTGCGTCGCAGCAGGTCGGGTGCAAACGCCATTTCCCTAGATGTCCGAAGTTCGAACTGTTGGCTGGATGGATCTTCGTGCGCTATCTGCCTCTCGGAACGTGCCGCGGACTGTACGTCACTAAAGACCTGTTTTGCAAAGTCGTTCCATGAGTCGTGCCGTGATGAGTCGCATTGTGATGAAGCGCACGCTCTGAAATTCACCGGCTGAGCACTACCTCCGCGCTGCTGCGCAAGAACCGGCGGACATTAGCGAGAAATTCTGATTCGGCTGCTTTATTAGAATGAGTCTTTCCTACAGTCCATGGCTGGTCTCGCTCTCGGTCGGTGTTGCCATCCTGGTGGCCTACACCTCGCTGCAGTTGGCTGCGCGGGTCGCAGATTCCCAACCGCTCTCCGGGAAGCTCTGGCTTGGACTCGGCGCAATATCGATGGGAATCGGCATCTGGTCAATGCACTTCCTCGGCATGCTGGCTGTCTCGCTGCCGATCCAACTGCGGTACGACATCGGCCAGACGTTTGGGTCCCTCGCCGTCGCTATCGTGACTTCGGGCTTCGCGATCCGAATTGCCAGCAGTCCCAAGTTGAAGCTCACGCAGCTCGCAGTTTGCAGCGTCGTCATGGGGACCGGCATTGCATCGATGCACTACATGGGAATGGGGGCAATCCGGATTACACCGGCAATTGCCTATGACCCGCTGCTGCTCGCGGTGTCGATCGCGATTGCCATCGTGGCCTCTTTTGTCGCCCTGTGGCTCACCTTCGTGCTGCGTAGCGCGCGCTATGGTCGCAGCGCACGGCTTGGTGCCGCCATCGTCATGGGCCTTGCCATCGCCGGTATGCATTTTACCGGAATGGCGGCAGCGAATTTTGCGCCCGGCGCCGTCTGCCTGGGCGGAGTGGCGTTCAACGATAACTGGCTGGCGTTGTCGGTCGGCATTGCAACCATTGCGGTGCTCGCCATCACCCTGATGAGCCTGGTTTTCGAAGCACACCTGGAATCCGGGGTGCGCCTGCACGCTCAGCGACTGGAGGAGGTCAATGCAAGTCTCAGACACCAGGTCACGCACGATGCACTGACCGGGCTGCCGAATCGCGCGCTGTTCATCGAGCGCCTGCAACAGGCGATTGATTCACCGGACAGCCTCAGGCCGCTGGTAGCGGTAATTTTCGTCGACCTGGATCGATTCAAAGTCATCAATGATCTACGCGGGCATAGCGACGGCGATGTGATTCTGAAGGAAGTCTCCACCAGGCTACGGCAGCACATTGGCGAAGCGGGGACTGCGGCGAGACTCGGGGGCGATGAATTCCTGGTGCTGGTACAGGCGAGTGACAGCCAGAGCGTCCGACGCGCAGCGCAGGATGTCATCCGGAGACTGAGTGAGCCGTATTACCTCGGCTCTGTCGAAATTCATCTGACAGCCAGTGCGGGGGTGACCACGTTTCCATTCGATGGAGCACGGCCCAGTGCCCTGGTCTCGCACGCTGACGAGGCGATGTATGACGCGAAGAATCGCGGTGGCAATGGACTTCAGTTCTTTGTACCCGGAACGACCATCTTCTCGCCCGAGCGGCTGCAGCTGGAAAACGATCTGTGGCATGCGGCAGACAAGGGGCAGCTGGAGCTTCACTATCAGCCGAAGGTGGAAATCGCCACCGGTCAGATTGTCGGGGTCGAGGGGCTGCTGCGGTGGCGCCATCCTGTCCACGGCTGGATTCCGCCTGGCGAATTTATACCCCTGGCCGAGGCCAGCGACCTGATTGTAGAGATTGGTCGCTGGACTCTTGATCAGGCTTGCCGGCAGGCTCAAATCTGGCGCAGCGAGGGGCTCCGTCATCTGAGCATAGCCATCAATCTGTCGGCACGGCAATTCAGACATCCGCAAGCCGTAAGCATGATACAGAAAGCGATTGAGCAATATGAGTTGAGTACGCGGGATATCGATATCGAGGTTACCGAGTCCATTGTAATGTGTGATTCCGATCATTCGATCGAGACGCTCGATCGGCTCGCTCACCTCGGGCTTAAAATCGCCGTAGATGATTTTGGAACCGGATACTCCTCGATCAGCTACCTCAAACGCCTGCCGGTCAACATTCTGAAAATCGATCGAAGTTTTATCGTGGATCTCGGTACCAGCGTGAAAAGCAATGCGATCGTAAAGGCTGTCATATCACTCGCACATAGCCTGGGGATGCTGGTAGTCGCCGAGGGGGTTGAGACGGATGAGCAGCTGGTGCAGCTACGCAGCTTCAGCTGCAATCAATTTCAGGGGTATCTGTGCAGCAAACCCAAATCCGCCGCCGATCTGGCGCCTTTGCTGCGGCGGCAGATGAAATCTCCGACCTCGAGTCTGGATGAGGCGTTGTTGGTGGGATCAGTTCTTTAGCCTGCCGAGTCCCTCACCGAAGCGGTATCCTGGAGCGTGGCATACGCTGATTCCCCAACTGCCTGTTCCATTGTCCGCTACTCGTCGCTGACGGCTTCTACTATAGAGTCAACATGGGCGACACATTGACCAGGTTGGTACATTGAGACGCCAGGGATCCATTTCGATGTGGGTCGGCGTCGCAGGCATCGCTTCGCTGTACATAGGCAGCACATTACCAACGCCGATCTACCCGCTATATCGGCAGCAATTTGGCTTCTCCGAATTCATGGTAACGGCGATCTATGCCAGCTATGTCATCGGAAATCTGGCGGCATTGTTTGCACTTGGGCGACTGTCCGATCAACTGGGCCGCCGCCCCACGACCCTCATTGCCTTTGCCGTACTTTTCGCCAGCGTTCTATGCTTTCTGGCGGCGAGTGGTACCGGATGGTTATTCGCTGCAAGAGCCCTGAATGGACTCGCTGCAGGCCTGGGGGCAGGGGCCCTCACCGCCTGGATCGCCGAACTGGAGCCCGGCCACAGCAAAGCTCGCGCTGCCCTGGTTGCGAGCGCAGGAAATCTTGCCGGGCTGGGCGCCGGGGCATTAATCGCTGGTTTGCTCGCGCAGTACGGTCCGTGGCCGCTGCGCACGAGCTATGTGATTTACCTGGCGATGCTGCTGACGATTACCATCCTGACACTGTCTATGCCCGAGGGCGTCGAAAACACCGTGCGCACAGCAAACGACTTGTCACTGCGCCCGCGTATCGGCGTGCCGCGCAATATTCGCCTCGCGTTTATCGCACCTGCCGCAATGGCCTTTGCCACCTTCGCGCTGGGTGGTTTCTATGCCGCGCTGACGCCGGGTCTGCTCTCCCAAACATTGCAGCAGCACAATCTTGCGGTAGTCGGCGCGCTGGTCGCGCTGTTCTTCGGTACCGGCGCCGTGACTGCCGCCAAGGCTGGCAAACTTGCCCCCCGCACGGCAATGTTGAGTTCTACCATCATGCTGCTGGTGGGACTGGCACTGCTGGTTACGGCTGAGCAATTGCGATCGATGGTCACGCTGGTGATCGCCACGGTCATCAGCGGCGGCGCCACTGCGCTTGGCTACCGATGCAGCCTGCAGATCGTCAACGAAATCGCGCCGGCGGAGCAGCGTGCCGAACTGGTCTCGAGTTACCTGCTGGTGTGCTACACAGCGAATTCGCTACCAGTGATCGGCGTGGGCTTACTCTCACTGCGGATCAGCGCCTTATCCGCACACCTCGCATTTGCAGTCCTTCTCGGGGTGCTGTCTGTGATCGCCTGCGCCACAGGGTGGAGATTCGTACCGAGGCAGTCGGCAGCCTAACGGGTCACGCGACGCTATTCGAGAACCCGCCGAGTGAAAGACCGGCAGCCCGGCTGTCGTACATTTAGACTGGGTTTCTGATGTGGCGATTGGACGAACGCAGTGGGGAGACCTCAGGAGCGACGCGCGACAAAACTGATATTTTTCGTCGTTGGTTTCGTCGCGGCTTCGTGGGCCTGTGTCGTTCCTTTCGCAAAGACTAACGCCAGACTGGAGGAGGGCACCCTCGGACTGGTGCTTTTGTGCCTGGGTGTGGGCTCGATACTCGCGATGCCTGTGGCGGGCGCGCTCAGCACTCGTCATGGCTGTCGAGTTGTACTTATAGCCTCATCTCTGCTCGCCTGCGCCACGTTGCCGCTGTTGGCGACCCTGTCCTCCCCGCCATTATTGGGAGTTGCTCTTTTCTTCTTCGGCGCTGCCCTGGGCTCTGCGGATTGCGTAATGAACGTTCAGGCGGTCATCGTGGAACGTGCGAGCGCGAAGCCTCTGATGTCAGGTTTCCACGCCTTTTACAGCCTGGGTGGCATCGGCGGGGCCGTAAGCATCAGCACTTTACTGACGATGGGGACTACGCCGATCAACTGCATGCTATACGCACTCGCATTCATGGCCATGTCAATTTTGACTGCCTACCCGGGGCTGCTGCCTTACGGCAATCCGGCCGAAGGGCCCGCGTTTGCGATTCCTCGAGGCGAAGTACTTTTGCTCGGCGTGCTGTGCTTCGTGGTTTTTCTCGTTGAGGGGTCAATGTTGGATTGGAGCGCAGTCCTGATGACCGAGCAGCGAAGCACGGGCGCGGCCCAATCGGGTTTTGCCTACGCCAGTTTCTCTGTGGCGATGGCATTGGGTCGGTTGGTTGGCGATAGAGTCGTCGCCAAGATCGGCAGGCCCCTCGTAGTCAGTGGCGGAGGATTATTGGCGGCAGCCGGCATTGCCTTAGCCGCTTTGTGGGCGATTCGCACTATAGCCTTGATCGGCTACGCACTGGTCGGCGTTGGTTGTTCCAACATCGTGCCGGTGCTGTTCACTGCGGTGGGTCGACAAAAGAGCATGCCGCAAGCAGTCGCGGTACCGGCGATTACCACTCTGGGCTATGCAGGCATTCTCGCGGGCCCCGCGGGAATTGGATTCATCGCTCAGCACAGCAGCTTGCCCATCGCGTTCCTGTTTGTCGCCGTGCTGATGGTTGGCGTCGCCGCGAGCAGCAGGTTGCTGCCAGCATTTGACGGCTGACGCTCCTCCTCTCGGATCGCGCATCCTGGAGAGTGGGCATCCGACGCCCGCCGGCGCGTGAGCGCTGCGGGTTTCCGGATGCCCCT
>Ga0302310_10000875_pt1 | contig 26798 bp, 19 predicted proteins | sample III_Palsa_N1_2_FD_200451 | JGI IMG/M metagenome (GOLD analysis project Ga0302310, IMG submission 200451) | Peat permafrost microbial communities from Stordalen Mire near Abisko, Sweden - III_Palsa_N1_2 | ecosystem: Environmental > Terrestrial > Soil > Palsa > Peat permafrost | place: Sweden...
GCCGGCCAGACCCGAGCGGAGCTGGCCAAGGCACAGGATGCCTTGCTGGAGAATGCCAACAAAGAAGCTTCACTCGCCGGCATCCGCCCGAACTCGCTGCCGCCGGCGCCGCAATTGAATATCTCCGTCGACCGCATTCAGGCGCAAACGCTCGGCCTGTCGCTGACCGACGTGTACAACACTATTTCGACCGAGCTTGCGCCGGTGTACATCGACCAGTTTAGCTACCAAGGCCGTATCAAGAAGGTGTTTATCCAGGCGGATGCACCCTACCGAATGGGGCTCGATGCATTCGACCATCTTTACACGCCCAGCGGCCTCACCAGCGCGAGCGCAGCCGGTAGTGCGACTAACAGTGCCAGTAGCGCGGCCGATGGAGTCGCGAGTTATCTCACGCCCGTCAATCCTTCCGCCACCAACACCAGCATCGCGCCGTACAACATGGTGCCCTTATCGAGCGTCGTGAAAAAGCATTGGAGCGTGGGGCCGGTGGCGCTGCCGCGATACAACGGGTATTCCGCCATCGAGATTGTCGGCAATCCCGCGTCGGGTTACTCGACCGGTCAGGCCATGCAAACCATTCAGAAAATCATGGACAGCAAACTCCCCCAAGGCTTCGCAGCCGACTGGACCGGCCAGTCGTACCAGGAGTTATTGAGCGGCAACGCCGCCACACTGCTGCTCTTACTCTCCATCGTGGTGGTGTTTTTGTGCCTAGCGGCTCTCTACGAGAGTTGGTCGATCCCGGTGGCCGTGCTCTTGGTGGTACCGCTCGGCATGCTTGGCATGCTCGTGTTTTGCAAGCTGACGGGCACGCCGAACGATATTTACTTCAAAATCGGCTTGGTGACCGTCATTGGTCTTGCTGCTAAGAACGCCATCCTGATCGTGGAATTCGCGGTTGACGGACAGGCAAATGGATTGACGCTGTACGATGCGGTGGTGAGCGCCGGCAAGCTGCGGTTACGCCCCATCCTCATGACCTCGCTGGCCTTCATCCTGGGTGTATTCCCGTTGCTGGTGTCGAGTGGGGCCGGCGCCGCCTCGCGCCACGAGATCGGCACCGGCGTGATCGGCGGCATGCTGTTCGCGACCTTCCTAGGAGTGCTCTTCATCCCTGTGTTTTATGTGATCGTCCGCCGCATTCTGGGCGATAAGCTCGACGAGGTCTCGCGGACCATCCCGCAACATGGGGAGGGCGTCGGCGGCACGCAAAGGGGCTCCAGCGAGGAGGCGGGCGTCTGACGCGATGGGAGAGCGCTGCACACCCCCCCACCTTTTGGGTACTCTCCAATATAGCCCCCGCTTGGTTGTAGTCTCCTACCCAGACACCACTCGCGTTTGTCCGCCCTCCAGTAAGCCACGATCCAGCCGATATCATCCAGGTGGGACGACACTCTGCCCCGGACGCCCCGGTTCGTGCGAGCGCCGGTCAGCACAAGCCCGATGTACGCCGCCGCAGGTGACGCGTGGCACTACTTCACGGTTTCGGAGGATGGATGACAAGTGGTTGCGTGCGCAAAGCGTGGGGCGCCTCTCACCTGACTCGGCATGCAATCCATGGCTCACTGGCAGTCCTGCTCGCTATGCTCGCGGGGCAATCGGTGGCGCTCGACTCTTCGCTGCGGCCGAGCCAGCACATTCTAAACACCTGGCAGATTCCCGAGGGTCATCCGCAATCCTCTGCGCAATCCATCGCCCGGACGCCGGACGGGTATCTGTGGGTCGGTACGGAGGAGGGTTTAGCGCGCTTCGACGGAGTCCAATTCACCGTTTTCGACCACGACAATGCAAGCGGCATCCCGCAGAGGGATATCACCGCTCTGTCCGTCGATCACGCCGGGCGGCTGTGGATCGGAACGGGGTCCGGCATCGCGGTCCTCGACAAAGGTCGCTTCACGCCGATCGACAAGATCGCCGGACTCGCGCACGCCTATGTACATGCGATCAGCGAAGGGAAGACCGGACGCCTTTGGGTGGGTACGGAGTACGGTCTGTTCGAGATCGACGGCTCGCACGCACTCGCGTTCGATCAATCGAACGGCCTGCCAGATGGCCGCGTCCAGGCGCTACTCGAGGATCGCGAGGGTGTACTGTGGGTCGGCACTAGCGGAGGTCTGGTACGCTATGATGGGAAAAGCTTCGAAACCGTAGCGCTGGGAAAGGGCAGAACCGGTACGCCCATCACGGCGATACATCAGGATCCCGATGGGACCCTGTGGGTCGGAACCGGAACCGGAGCGCTCTATCGCCGCGCGGAGAATCGCTTCGAAATCATGGCGGAACCGGGCCGACTCGGCTCGCTGGTTCGCTCACTGATGCGCGATCACGATGGCAATTTGTGGATCGGTACCCGGGGCGGCGGACTCGTGAGATGGCGAAACGGCGAGTTCAGCGCGCAGGGCAGCAGTCTGTTCCCCGGCAGCGATATCCGCTCGCTCCTGGAGGACGAAGAGGGAAGCCTGTGGGTCGGCAGTTTTGGTGCTGGGCTATTGCGGCTGCGCGATGGGAAATTCACCCCGGCGGGCGCTCCTGAGGGTTTGCAAGGAGATATGACCTGGACTATCGCTCCGCGCACCGGCGGCGGCCTGTGGGTCGGGTCGGATGGAGGACTCAGCAGTTACGTCGAAGGCCGATTTCAGCACATTGCATTGCCTCCCGGTCACGATAACGCCACGGTGCGTACCGTGCTCGAAGACCGACACCATGTCCTGTGGGTCGGCACGAAAGGGGCGGGCGCCTATCGACTTGATCAGCACGGCGTGACGTCGTTCAACCGCCATAACGGCCTGTCGGGGGACAAGGTGATGGCGCTCCTCGAGGATCGGCAGGGCCTTATGTGGGTGGGAACGAACCAAGGCCTCGACGTCATCGATCACGGGAAGATCGTGTCGATGCAGGCGCTCCTGCCCGGGCCAGGTCCAACCTCGGTGCGCCTCATTCACGAGGACCGTGCGGGCAAGCTTTGGGTTGCGACCCAGGCCCGAGGTGTGTTCGTGATTGACGCAGGCGCTACCCGCCACCTGGGCGTGGCCGACGGACTGCCAGGCGACTGGGTCATAGCCATCCATGAGGACGAGCGAGGCGTCGTCTGGCTCGGCACGGCCGACGGCTTGGCGCAGTGGCGCAACGGCAAACTGCAGTCGCTGGCGCGATTCGAAGGTCCGCTGCGTGACATGATTCTGCAATTGTTGGAAGACGATGCGCACCGATTATGGATCACGACGAACAAGGGTCTGTTTTCGGTACCGCGCGACGAACTGGACGCCTTGGCGGACGGCGGAAGCAAGTTGCCGAGTTTTCACGCCTACGGCCTCTCGGATGGCTTGCGCACGGCAGAATTCAATGGCGGGAATACCTACGCGGGCTATCGTTCGCCAGACGGCCGGCTATGGTTCCCAACCATGCATGGCATCGTGGCGATTGATCCCAATCGCTTTCGAACCAATAACCTGCCCCCGCCCGTGCTCATCGAAAAGGTCGCCGTCGATGGCGTCCAGCTGCCGCTCATCGACGGCGCAAGGGTTGCGCCGGGTCCGTTGCAGTGGGAATTTCACTACACCGGTCTGAGCCTCCTGGCGCCGCGGAACTCACTCTTCAAGTATCGCCTCGATGGCTTCGACAAGGGCTGGATCGACGCGGGAAACCGCAGGACCGCCTACTACACGCGACTGCCGCCTGGTGAATACACGTTCCGCGTGATCGCCAGCAATAATGATGGGATCTGGAACGACACGGGCGCGAGCTTTCATTTCACGCTCGAACCGCACCTCTATCAAACGCTCTGGTTCCGTCTCCTGTGCGTACTCGCCGCCGTGGTGGCCGTGGGGCTATGGTACCGCCTGCGGGTGGGGCGCCTCAGTCATCTGGTAGCGCTGCGGACCCAGGATCTCGAATTCGCCAACGCCGAGCTTCTCCTAGCCATGAACCGAGCAGAACTCGCCGCCCACGCGAAGTCGCAGTTCCTAGCCAACATGAGCCACGAAATCCGCACGCCGATGAACGGCGTGATCGGCATGACGGAATTCCTGCTGGACACCAGACTTGACCAGGCGCAGCGAAACTATACCGAGACGATACGCGACAGCGCAGCCAGCCTACTCACGATCATCAACGACATTCTCGACTTCTCGAAGATCGAAGCCGGCAAGTTGGATCTCGAGCGGATAGATTTTGACTTGCGTACCTGCTTGGACGATGTCGCGAGTCTGCTGGCCATTCAAGCCGATGCCAAGGGACTAGAACTGATCACCGGTATCGACCCGCTGATTCCGGAAAGGCTGCTCGGCGATCCAGGCCGCGTGCGGCAGGTATTGCTGAATCTCGGCAGCAACGCGCTCAAGTTTACCCGCAATGGCGAGGTGTCGATCGATCTGCGGCTCGACAGCACCGACTCTCTCGGCGCCACGATCCGCTGCGAAGTGCGCGATACCGGCATTGGAATTCCAACGGACCGCGTCGACTCGCTTTTCGAGCCCTTCTCGCAGGTCGACGCATCGACGACGCGACACTACGGCGGCACGGGTCTCGGGCTGTCGATCGTGCGTCGCCTGATCGCGCTGATGGACGGCGAAGTCGGTGCCGAAAGCATCGTGGGCGCCGGATCGATGTTCTGGTTCACGGCGCGATTCGCCGTTGCAGCGGACAAGCATGAGAGTCGCGGCGACGGCGCCAATGTGCTGGGAAAATGCACTGCTTTGATCGTCGACGACAACGCAAAGAGCGGCACAGCACTGAGTTTGCATCTCGCGCAGCTCGGAATGACTTTCGCCTGTGTCGATGGCGCCGACGCGGCTGTGCGAGCCCTGGAATCCGCCATTGGCGGATCTGCCCCATTCGATATCGTGCTGATCGACCATCTCATGCCTGGCTGCGATGGCTGTGAACTCGGCCGCCGCATAGCGCGCGACGCACGATTCAAGGCCATACGACTTGTGTTGCTGACCTCTGCCCGGGAGATTCGCGGAGCCGCAGACTTCGCGAAATCGGGTTTTTCAGGTTATCTCCTCAAGCCGGTGTCGCACCGCGCGCTGCGCGACTGTTTGAGCGGCCTCATGTTGGCGGACGGGAGACATTGCCTCGAGCCTGTACCGGCCGTTGAGGCCGCCGCGCATTCCCGAGCTATCCGCGATGATCGGCGCATCCTCCTGGCCGAAGATAATGCAGTGAATCAAAAAGTAGCTCGGGGCATTTTGGAAAGACTGGGCTACGAGGCGGACATCGCGAACAACGGTGTCGAGGCCATTGAGCTGTGGGAGAGCGGACGATATGCAATCATCCTGATGGATTGTCAGATGCCGGTGATGGACGGATATCAGGCCACGCGGGATATCCGTCAGCGCGAGCGCGAGCGCGGCGCAAGTCGCGTGCCGATCATTGCGCTGACGGCCGACGCGATGCAAGGCGCCGAACAACAGTGCAGGGAAGCTGGAATGGACGGTTACATGACCAAGCCGCTCGATCGCGCGCGACTTGGCGAGACGATCGGCCGGCATCTGGCGGCCGTCAGTTCAGGACGCATCAGGGAGATGAATGCCGCCTGTCCGGAAGCGTCTGCCAAAGCCGATGATCCAGTCGATTGGGCGCAATTCCTGGCCGCAACGGACGGTGACCCCGAGTTTGAACGGGAGCTGGTGCAATTATTCATCGATTCCGGTGACGCTGCTCTGAGCGACATCGGTGCCGCGTTGGGTCGCGGCGATCTGGCGGCCATCGGCCGCGTGGCGCATGCGTTCAAGGGCTCGAGCGCCAACATGTGCGCCCAATCGGCGAGCGAAGCCGCGGCTCGCCTCGAAGAGGCTGCGCTCCACGGAGCGCTGGATCAGGTGTCGCAGCTGGAAGAGAATCTACGTCGTGAAGCCGGTCGGGCCATACAGTATCTGCGCGCGCGCCAAGCTTGAGGCGTTTTGGATCGACGGAAACCTTCCATGGCGAGTGAGGCGCCCGACCAACCTAAGCGCCGTTTAGGAACTGAGGCCGCACGCCGAAACAATGGTGGCCAACATGATCCCCGCCGTGTCAGTCTGGGCTACGGAGTACCGTAATCGACCGGTTCAGTCGGGTACCGAACAAAATGACATTTATGCATAGACCGGGGTGGGCGCACCGTGGATCTGTCTATCGAGGCCAAGTACGCCGGCCACCTCCGAATCCGGGAGCGGGCGGTGCAGGAAATATCCCTGTACCGAATCACAGCGCTGCCTGCGCAAGAACTCCAGTTGACCCGACGTCTCCACCCCTTCTGCCACCACTTTTAGCCTTAGACTATGCGCCATGGCAATTATCGCGCGGGTGATTTTCTTGTCACCGGCGTCGCCAGGAATATCGCGAATGAATGAGCGATCCACCTTGATCGTATCGATTGGAAAGCGCTTGAGGTACGCGAGCGAAGAATAGCCGGTGCCGAAATCATCGATCGATATCTGCACCCCAAGAGATTTCAATTGATGCAGTACCGCGACGGCGCTCTCCCCATGCGACATGACCACGCTCTCGGTGATCTCCAACTCCAGATTCGACGGATCGAGCCCGCTCGCGCGAATGATCCGGGTTAGATTCGGAAGGAGCATGGGGTCTGCGAATTGGCGTGCCGACAGGTTGACCGCAACATCCAGTCGGGGGAATCCCTCCTTCTGCCACGCCTTGGTTCGCGCGCAGGCGGTTGCAAGAACCCATTCGCCGATGGGAGCGATCAGTCCCGTCTCTTCGGCGAGCGGAATGAAGTCCATGGGTGGAACGAGACCGCGGCGCGGGTGCTGCCAACGCAGCAGGGCTTCGATTCCGGTGATCAAGCCGGTCTCGACTTCGACCTTGGGCTGATAGTGCAGAAGAAACTCGTTTCGTTCCAGCGCATGTCTTAAGTCCGACTCCAGCTCCAGCCGTTCCACCGTATGCACGTTCATGGATGGCGAATAATAGGAGTAACCATCGCCCCCGGTGCTCTTCGCCCGATACATAGCCACGTCAGCCGCCTTGAGGAGTGCTTGCGAATCGCTGCCGTCGGCCGGAAAGACGCTGATGCCAATGCTGACCTTGATGTGACAGTCTTTCTCTCCCAGCAAATAAGGAGCACCCAATTGCTCGACGAACCGCCCGGCTCGGGCGGAGGTGTCCGCCAGATTTGTGTGATTTTCAATCACTATCATGAACTCGTCGCCACCCATTCGCCCCACGGTATCGCCTTCCGGAGACAGGGCGCGAAGGCGATCAGCCACCTGGCGCAACAAGACGTCCCCGACCTCGTGCCCCAACGAGTCGTTGATCGCCTTGAATCGATCCAGGTCCATGTACAGAATAGCTGATTGCGTCCCCGCGCGGCGGCATCGGGCCAGGGCTCGGTCAAGGCACTCCCTAAGCATGACTCTATTTGGAAGGGAGGTAAGCTCGTCGTGAAAAGCCATGTACTTGACCCGATCCTCGGCACGCTTTCTTTGTCGCAATATGCGCAGGGATAACACGACGCCAAGTATGAGAAACCCGGGCGTTACGACAAACATGATTCTCTGGAGCCATCGATAGGACGTCCGCGACGCGTCGCTCAGGGCATTCACGAATTCGCTTTCGACGGGGGTCAGATGCTCGTTGATCCCGGAGATCTCTGTCAGAATAACTTGAATCCTCTGGTCGCTCGGAGATGGCGAGTCGATCTCGCGCTGCAGCCGCGTGCCGGCATCGTCCAGTTGAGCGATATACTGGTCAGCCCTGACCCAGGCACCAATGGCGCGCTGCATGAACCTCATCCCGTGAAATCTACGGTAAAGATTGAACATGCCGTCTACATCGTCCGGGTGATTCCCGCCCTGCACGAAATTTTGACGCACCACTTCCAAACGCGGGTTAGGCAACTCCATTTCGAGGCGTGCCCGATAGTCTCCCAGGGGAATGGCCATGTCGGCGCGAAAGTTGCGCAGCTCTTCGGGCGCGCGGCCGGCGGCGAAACTCTGCAAATGAAACACGGCATCCTTCTGAGCTTGCGCCCACATACTCTCGCCGCCAACATACGCGCGGATCGACGACAACAGTCCGAAGCTGAAATTCGCGAGCACAAATAGACAGAGAACGATGGCCGCAAACATCCAAATGATCCCGAACGGAGAACTCCTGCCCCCGGACCCTCGTTCGGCTAGCGTTGATATCTCGGGGTTGATCTGTTCGCTCACGGCCAGCAATTCACTGTGGGATCTGCGGTTGTGGCGCGCGACCCTGACCGTCATCGCTGGCGCATGTGTTTGGTCTCGGGCTCATGAGATTGACATGGCGTGTTACTTTGCGCGTTTTTCCAGCCGCGGCCAACAACCGGCGGATAATTCGGTCGCCGCGAAGCTGCTTGTCTATCCTGAACCTATGGGGAGCACACGGGCGACGTCGGCGGATTGTATTCCGCTGCTGCCACCTACGCTGTGAGCCAAGCTCCATAAACGGCCTCGAAAGCGGGTCTGTCCCACCATTAGGAGACACGGGCAGCCATTTTAAGCGCTGGCTTTTGATCGACAAGCCGCAAGGTGGCGCGGATGTTGTAGAGGATTCCCTCATGCGGCCCGCAAGTCACGACTCATGGAACTCGGCGCGGGCCGCGATAACGAGCGCGACGGCGGCCGGCAAGTTGCGCCGATTCCCTGCGGTACCGCCCGACCGGTGGGCCATTTCGCGTTCGTCGAGTTGGTTTTCAATCTCACTGCTTGACGAGGTCCAGGATCTCCGTCGCCTTCATTTGTCCCAAGGCTTCTTCCAGGGCTTCGCCGCGCTCTCTTCGGCAGGCAGATCGGGAGAAAGTCGATGTCGCACACCACCCTCCGTGGGCGCATCCTCAATGCGCTTGACCTGCGCGGCGTCGCCGGAATGGGTTGATGGATAGGCGGATGCGAGCGCAAGCTCACGGAGGGCGCTGGCTCGTCGCAACACGATCGCCTCAGAGTTGGTTAGCTTTTTATCGCCCATTCATACACGTTCCTTATGTCGCTGCTAATTCGACACGATCGGCGTTCGTGAAGTTGCACCGGAACCGCGCACGGTCGTCATAATGAGGCGAAACACTACAATGCTTGCATAGTTCCGGAGCAACGCTGTTCCACTCACGGCTTGCCGTATCGGACGGTTCAGCCCTTGCCACAATTCTTGGATCGGATCAGCAGGCAGGTTGCCTCCCATACCCATCCAATGGTAATGACCATCAGTAGAACGCGGAAAAATATTCTCTCAATGCGTGAGGGAAACCCCAGGCGGATGTCGCTATATAGCTATAGGGAGGATTCGTTCTACGAAAGCAGACTTGCTTTATGAAGTCGGTGCCATCAAATCTGTAAGCGCGCGATACCTCAAGCAAACGCCGGGCGATAAGTGGCATCGCGCCCTTGCTTAGCGTCTATGTCATCAAACAAATAGTCACGATTTACAGAACCGTGAACTACGTCACATTTATCGATCGTTAGACGCCACGTTATGTCGGTTACCGAACCGACGAGTCGGTCGACGACAGCGCATGGTAGGGCCGTTCGTGAGCAAGGAATCCAGATGCGTCTATCTGCCACCCCCGCTAATCGACAACGGATTACACCTTCTCCGGCCCTCGCGGATCCCCGTTCGACGTTGGCAGACCTACCTCCGTGACCGCGCTGGTACTTCTCGTCACGCGCGACCGCGATCTCATCAAGCGTATGGCGGAATCGCCCAGCTTAGGCTCGATGCCCATTGATTGCGTCGATCACCTCTCGCAGGCTAGCGTTCGGCTGTACGTCCAGGATACGTCCCGAGTGCTGGCTGTGGACTTGAGCGCATTAAACAAGCAAGAACTGGAGGCGCTTCGGTTGTTGATGCTTGCGTCACCAGAGGTGCCGATTCTCATCGTATGTAACGACGACGAACCAGTTCTGCACCTCGAATTACTCACACAAGGAGCACAAGATGTCCTCCTCAAATGCAACTTGAGTAGTGATGCCCTGCGGCGCGCAGCGCAAAGTGCTATCGCAAGAAAAGCACGGGAAATGGCTGTGTTCGATGATAACGAGCGCGCACGCGTGACGTTGGCATCCATCGGCGACGCCGTACTGAGTACTGATAAAAAGTGGCTGATTGCCTTCATGAATCCGGTTGCCGAAGAGCTGACGGGATGGACCTGCTCGCAGGCTGTGGGACAGCATGTGGCCCGCGTATTTCAGGTGCTCGACGGTGTTACGCGAGCGCAGATCTTGCCACAGATGGAGACAGCAGTAGGTGGGGGTAGCACGGTTATATTACCGCCCAATTGCGTCCTCGTGCGACGCAATGGCCAAGAGTTGCACATTGAGGATTCGGCCGCCCCCATCCATGATGTCAGCGGGGAGTTCGCGGGCATGGTCGTGGTCTTCCACGATGTAAGTGAGTCGCGCGCGATGAGGCAAAAAATGTCTCACCTGGCGGAACACGATGTGCTGACGTCCCTTCCGAATCGCGCGCTACTAAACGATAGGCTGGAGCATGGCATTGCCATCGCCCATCGGCACAACAGCCAGATGGCAGTTCTCTTCATCGATCTTGATCGCTTCAAACACATCAATGACTCACTCGGTCATCTGATCGGAGACCGTATCCTGAAAGCCGTTGCGGAACGTATTCTTCCCTGCATTCGGCAATCCGACACAGTGAGTCGCTATGGCGGAGACGAATTTATTGTTCTGCTGTCAGAGATCAACCGCGCGGAGGATGCAGCAGTGATGGCGGAGAAGATACGGCTTGCGGTTATGGAGCCCTACACCATTGACAGTCATTCTTTACATTTAACCACAAGCATCGGTGTGAGTGTCTACCCGAACGACGGTGAGGACGCGACGACCTTGATTCAATACGCCGATACTGCGATGTATCACGCCAAGGAAAAAGGCCGCAACAATAGTCAGTTCTTTAAAGATGACATGAATGTCCGCGCGGAAGAACGGCAAATTATTACGGGCGATTTACGCCATGCGCTCATGCGCGGCGAGTTCTTCCTCGTGTTTCAGCCGAAGATCGACCTAGTCAAGGGCAAAATTACCGGCTTTGAGGCGCTGATCCGCTGGCGCCATCCCAGTCGCGGCGTGCTTTATCCAGCTGCCTTCATTCCGATTGCCGAGGAGTGCGGGCTCATCATACCGATTGGCGAATGGGTATTGCGGGAAGCCTGCGCTCAGGCGCGGCAGTGGCTTGAGGCGGGTCTAAGGTTTGACACGATGGCAGTCAACATCTCGGCCGTAGAATTTCGCAGCGATTCTTTCTTCGATGGCGTCTGCCGCATCTTGCGCACCACCGGATTTGAGCCCGGTTTCTTGGAGATCGAGCTAACCGAGACTGCGGTTATGCGCGACTTCGAGGCCACCAGCGTCATTCTAAAGGCTCTGAGCGCTATGGGCATCAGCATCGCGGTGGACGATTTCGGCACCGGCTACTCCAATTTGAGCTATTTGAAACGCTTTCCGATTAACACGCTAAAACTCGACCGATCCTTCATTCAAGACCTACCAGAGAGCGCGGATGTAAGCACCATCGTCAGTTCCGTCATCCGAATGGCTCACGGGTTGCACTTGCAAGTCATCGGCGAGGGCGTCGAGACACTTCAGCAATTGAGATTTCTCAAGGCGCACGATTGCGAGGAAGCACAAGGCTATTATTTCAGCAAACCCTTGGATCCGCATGATTGCCGGTCGTTGCTCGGGGCCACGAACCCTCGCTGGCTTAAGCAGTTTCCGTCGCTTGCCTTAATCGCGTCAACATAGGAAGCTCCGTCGGTGTTACTAGATGAGTTGCCAGCCAAGACGGTTCACACGCTGCGAAGAAGCATCACGTGGACCGAAGTCGAGGTAGTGTATCCGATCAAGAATCCGCTGCGCCGCTTGACTAGCTATCTGGCACGGCCACGCCGCTGGGCGCTGGGCATTCGACGAAACGACCCTAAAAATTGGGTGCGACTGCTCAAATTGCGCGCGGGTGTAGGGCGGCCCCGTGGTTGAAGCAAGTATGTTCGGATGCGATCCGAAGTCCCCGTTGGCATCACTAACCGAAGGATAGGTAATCATGGCACGCGGCTGGCACGGAAATGAAAGTCGGTGGGGCGACCGGGTCAATGTCAACGTCCCGGTGAAGTTGTGGGCTGACACTTTGGCGGGTGCGGACGCTTGCATGAGTAACCTCAGCTTGAGTGGTGCGCTCGTGAAAGCCAACGTCGAGCTGGGACTTCATTCAATCATCGAAGTGAACATCAAAATGCCGACGACACTGCGCGCTGAGGCAATCACGGCATATGTCTCCCGAAAGGTCGAGCAGGGCGTAGGTATCGAATGGTGCGAGTTCGCCCCGACTGTTGTTAAAGACCTACTGCGATCCTCTTCGATCCCATCGCCAATTTAGTAGCTCCAATATGGTGGATAAATCGGATCGCTCAATTTGCGCCAGATATCTCCGCGGGTTTTCCGACCAGGCAGGCACCGGCCGGCCGTTTTTTGGTGCAACGGTGCCTGGCGCGGAGACAACGCACGCCACAGTGCTTTTTGCCGATATGAGGGGATACACAACCCTTGCCGAACGATTGCCCCCCGCACGGGTCGTATGCCTGCTTGAGGAATTCTTCGCTATTCTCGCGCGTGTCACTGTGGCGTTCGGCGGCGAGGTGTTTCACATGGCCGGTGACGGCATGATGGCCGGATTCGGAGTCCGAGATCCGAAGCGGTTGGGCGCCTGCGCGGCGCTAGCCGCCGGGCACGCAATGCTCCAAAGTTTCGCGCCGGTAGCGGTCCGATGGGGGGACGAGTTCTCGGTCGCCACCGGCATCGGCATCGGCCTTCATTCGGGGGAAGTCGCCTTAGGAGTTCTCGGGCCGCCAGGCAAACAGGCCATCACCATGATTGGAGACACCCCTAACGTTGCCGCCCGCCTTTGCAGTCGCGCAGGCGCGGGCGAAGTGCTGTTCTCATGCGCGGTTTCCGATGCCCTGGGTGTGGACGACGACGCGCTGGGTATGGGAGCGAAGCCATTCCTTCAATGGCCACAATTTGAACTACGCGGGCGTCGTGAATTGATGGACATCTGGTGCGTTCCGTCGCTGGAAATGCGCTGCAGCGGGGGCCTTTGAGTCAAAACCTGGATTGTGTGGAGATCATTGATGCCAACGGCACAGTCCAACGGGTATCCGCAGCCATGCAGCCATTCAGTGGACAACAGTGTGATCTCGAAGCGTCATTGCTCGTGGCGAATGCACGGGTGGCGGAGCTTGAAAAACAGCTGGCAGAGGCCGCTAAAACGGAGAGAAAATACCTTGCCGCAGAACTTCACGACGATGTTCAGCAGATTCTCTTCGGGCTGCGTTTAAACATGGCGCCCTCGCGACGGGAGCTTATCGATCAGCTGCCAACAGAGTTGGTCGGCGGATGGATGCAGATGGTGCAAACCGCCATAGATCACCTTCACGAACTCACCGTCGTTCTGAGCAAGCCCCAGATCGATAACCAGAGCTTGCCGGGGGCAATGCGGTCGTATCTCGATCTGTTGCCTTTAGCTCCGAAGCAAAATGTTTCGTTCCAGACGGACACGATAGTCGGAACCCTGGCTCCAAATGTCGCGCAGGCCTGCTTTCGCATCGTCCAGCAAGCACTGGGAAACGCCGTGCAGCACTCCGGCGCTAGGAATCTTTGGGTGCGCCTTAAAAGTTCAGCCGGTCGCCTGACCGTATCCATTCGAGATGACGGCGTGGGCTTCGACGTCAACATTGCGCGCGCACACGCGATCGACGCGGGAAGCATTGGCTTGAGCAGCATGCGGGAACGCGCGGCCTTGGTCGGCGGACATTTCGATTTACAGTCGTCCATCGGACAGGGAACGAGGATCCGCGCCTCATTTCCGTTAGAAGTGGCCGGTGCAACAGGGCTAAGTAACGGTCCAGACCTCGCATCAAGAAATATGGGATAGGGGCAGTGCAGGACCGGGCCGGAACGGGTGTTTCGTGAGGCATCTCTCGGGTCAATGCCTTGACGGTCTCCTGGGAGGCCTGCACACGGTTCCTGCGTAGGAGAGTGCTGATAGGCGTTGCGTAGAGAACGCGCAGGACACGACTCCCAAATAGCTTTAAGGTAGCTCCGAACGCTTGAACGTTGATGTCCGTTCGCTTTCCCCACCAGCACCGGCTATTACCTTGTATATTTCCCCGCACGTCGACCTCTCATGCACGCTTGACAAGTACTTATTAGCGTGTCGGGTTTCTGCCCTCCCCCTGTCATGAGCGAGGCAAAGCCTCCTCCCGTCGTCGATCCGGACGCGAGCTTGCCTGCCGCCCCCATCCACGACGCCCTGTATCGTGAAATTCTAGATTCGGCCATTGATACGGCGGTCATCGGAGTCGATGCCCAAGGCGACATCATTAGCTGGAGCGCCGGGGCGCAGCATATTACCGATTGGAATGCAGCGGAAATGCTTGGTAGGCCGCTCGCCACCATCTTCACTCCTGAAGACCGAACGGCGGGTCGGCCCGCGATGGAGATGCGGGCTGCCGCTCAATCGGGGCGCGCGACTGATATGCGTTGGCATCTGCGAAAGGATGGGCGCCAATTCTTTGCCCACGGTTCGATTAGCCCTTTGAAGGAACCGCTCCATGGTTATGTAAAAGCGTTTCGCGACGCGACCGTTCAGCATCAGACTGAGGTGGCGTTAAAGGAAGCAAGAGAGCGCATGGAGTTCACGCTTGCCAGTGCGCAGATCGTCGGCACCTGGGATTGGGATCTCATCAATGATCGGGTGAATGCCGACAGCCGTTTTGCGCGCATTCATTCCGTCGACCCGCAAATCGCGTCATCGGGAGCTACACTCGCCGATTTTGTCCGGGGTATTCACACGGAAGACCGCGACCGCGTCCTGACGGAACTCAATCTCTCCATCGCCACGGGCACACCCTTCGAGAGCGAATACCGGCTTACCCGCCCAGATTTAGAATCCCATTACGTGCTGGCCCGGGGCCAATGCATTTTTGATGCGGCAGGGGCGGCTATCCGTTTCAGCGGCGTCACCGTGGATGTCACCGAGAGGAAGACCACCGAACTGGCACTCCAGTTGAGTGAAGAACGCTACCGCTCACTCTTTAACTCGATGGACGCCGCATTTTGCATCATCGACATGGTGTACGACACCGACGGGCACGCAGTGGATTACCGTTTTGTCGAAGTGAATCCCGCCTTTGCGACCAATACGGACTTGCGAGGTGTCGCCGGTCGAACCATTCGCGATCTGGTGCCTACGATTGAGGACTACTGGATAGAAATCTATGCCGAAGTCGCCGCCAGCGGAAAGGCTAGACAGTTTGAGAATCATGCAGAGGCCTTAGCCGATCGATGGTACGACGTTATCGCATTTCGGATTGGAGATCCCAAGCTTCGCCGTGTCGCCATTCTATTCAATGACATTACGGCAAAGAAACGCGCCGAATCCGACCTGCGCTTGAGCGAGGCGAGGCTCGAGAACGCACTGTCGATTGCCGCTCTCGGTACGTTTGAGTGGACTCCACGAACTGGCGCTTTTCAACTATCCCCACGGGGGCGAGAAATCTTCGGGTTTGAGCCCGACGATGAATCGGCGTCTCTCATCGCAAGAGGGCGTATCCATCCGGAGGACAATGCGCGTGTGCGTGAGGAGGCGTTCGCATTGCTCGACAGCGGGTCGCGACGAATCACGGAATATCGAGTGATTTTGCCTGACGGAGCGGTGCGCTACGTTAAAAGCATGAGCGACGCCGTCAAGGACGCCGATCAAGGACGGGAGCGATTTGTTGGTGTGCTGGAAGACGTCACGGAGCGACACCTGGCGATGCATCGCATGAATCATCTCAATGAACTGCTCGAGCAGCGAGTGCTCGCGCGCACGAAAGAATTGGAGCGGAGCCAAACACGACTCCAGGCGTACTTCAACGCATCGCCAGAATACCTGTATATGTTGAGATTGACCGAGGACGACAAACTCGTCTTCGAGGACGTCAATCCGGCCGGTGCGAAGCTCTATGGCCTGGCACGCAACGACATGATCGGGCGCGCTCCGGTCGACGTCCACGACACAGAGGCGGGTAGAGAGGCCGGATTGGACATTGAACGCAATGCTCGACGCTCGCTGGATGGGGGCCAAACTCTACGGTATGAAGCCACCCGCCAATATGGATCTAAGACGCGTGTGACGATCAACACAATCATTGCGCCCGTGGAAAGGACCGCGGACAAGCGCGGGCTGGTGCTGGTTTGCAAACGAGACCTGACCGAACAACGTCACGCCGAGGAGGCGCTGCGCCAAAGTCAAAAAATGGAAGCCATTGGGCAACTCACGGGCGGAATTGCGCACGATTTTAATAATCTTCTCGCCGCCGTGATGGGCTCCTTGGAATTGATCCACAACCGTATCAAGCAGGGCCGCGGCAACGAGATAGATCGCTACATAGCAGCCGCTCAAGAGTCTGCGAAACGTGCGGCGGCCCTGACCCAGCGGCTTCTTGCGTTTTCTCGGCGGCAGACTTTGTCGCCGGCACTGACCAATGTGAATCGCTTGGTGCAAAGCATGGAGGAGCTCATCCGGCGTACCATCGGTCCCTCCGTTCAGTTGGATGTGGCTGCGACCGAGAACCTGTGGCTGACGCAGGTCGATCAAAATCAACTGGAAATCGCTCTTTTGAATCTATGCGTCAACTCTCGCGACGCCATGCCCACCGGAGGGCGCCTAACCATCGAAACAGCTAATTTCGAGGTGGATGCACGGATGGCACAAGAAAGTGAACTGACCGTAGGTGACTATGTGTCATTAAGTGTCAGCGATACCGGCGTCGGCATGACGCCCGAGGTGATATCACGCGCTTTCGATCCCTTCTTCACGACCAAACCCTTTGGCTCCGGCACCGGCCTCGGATTGTCGATGGTCTATGGATTCGCCAAGCAGTCAGGCGGGCACGTTAGGCTCTATTCCGAGATTGATCGAGGTGCGACCATCAGTATTTATCTTCCCCGCCTGAAGCCGAACATCGATCTCGTGCGCGAACAAGTCTCGTCAAGAGAAACTCCAATATCTGTGCCCGGAGGAGCGGTGTTGGTCGTGGACGATGAAGCTATGGTAAGGATGGTGGTGCTCGAAGTCCTGGAGGACCTAGGTTGCGCATCGCTCGAGGCGAGTGATGGCGCCGTCGCGCTTGAGATCTTGCGCTCCGATACGCGAGTGGATTTGCTGATCACGGATGTGGGAATGCCGAATATGAATGGCCGCCAACTTGCGGATGCAGCGCGGGCATTGCGACCTGGCCTCAAAGTGCTATTTATTACGGGTTATGCCGAAAATTCAGTGATTAATCATGGTCATCTCGATGCAGATATGCAAATCATGACAAAGCCTTTCATGATGCACTCCCTGGGCGCCAAGATTAAGGGAATGATCGACGGTCCTAGTGACACGCCGGTATAGAGAAACCTGCGATCGCGCCGTCACGGGTCTTTTTGTGTTACACTCCACAGCAGTTGCTGTCAGGTCGAAACCCTTGCTCCGCAGAGTGCAGCTGGAGTCCGTAAGCCGTAGCCTAAATGCGAAACATGGGGGTACGGTGCCGTACGGACAGGAATGGTGTTTCCTGACTAAACTGCTGAATGCTGCATTCATTTCTTACGACGAACCGCGCTTTATTGATTGAACGGTGTCGTGCAATGGCGGCCGCGCGGGTGCAACCCGATCGTGACAAATTAAAAATCAGCCACGGCATTCCGCTCTTTCTCGACCAGCTCATCGAAACGTTGCTGATAGAGCAAACGGCCGAATCCGCCCGAAGCCGCTCGCTCTCCGGTATTTCTGGTGGCGGCTTGTCATCCGAAATCGCCGACACGGCAACCCTGCGTAGCCGCGAACTCTTAAAAAGCGGGTTTACGCTTGAGCAGGTTGTTCGAGAGTATGGGGATGTGTGCCAGGCTATTACAAATCGAGCCTCTGAGACTCGGGCGCCGATCGCAGTCGAGGAATTTCGAACGCTCAATCGCTGCCTCGACAATGCCATTGCCGGCGCTGTGACCGAATTTTCCTCTCAACACGTGACCGCCGCGGCCGAGGAAGCCTTTAACGCCCTCAATTCACGACTGGGGCCACTGGCCCACGAGCTACGCAATTATCTGCACGCCGCCCTGCACGCCGTCAAAGCGATCAAAGCGGGTAACGTCGGGATGGGCGGCGCGACGGGAGCGGTCCTCGATCGCAGCCTCCTCGGGATGCGCAATCTGATCGACAGCTCCTTGGCCGAGGTGCGCGTCACCGCGGGGATCCCGCCTCGCGCCCAATCCATTCGACTCGCCGACTTCTTAGGTGAAATAGAGGCCGCTGCCGCCCTTGATCCTCGAGCAGCCGGGATTAAGCTCACCGTGACGCCGGTCGATCTCGATATCGTGGTGTACGCCGATCCTGAAATGCTCGCTTCGGCGGTTGGCAATTTGCTGCAGAACGCGTTTAAGTTCACCAAGCGCCACACCGAGGTGACTTTGCACGCGTACCTTGGGGAAGACAGAATCTTCATCGAGGTCAAGGATCACTGTGGAGGCCTCCCGCCGGGTCCCTCGGAGAACCTACTGCGGCCGTTCGCGCAGAAAGGTAACGATCGATCCGGCCTGGGCCTAGGACTCGAAATCTGCCGGCGCAGCGTCGAAGCGAATCACGGTACGGTGAGCGTGCGCGACCTACCCGGTATTGGGTGCGTATTTACGATTGCGCTGCCGCGCGACGCACAGGGTGCGCGCTTGACACTGGCTACTTGAACATGGTCGCTAATGGACTTGGTTCAATCGGACAAGGTGAGACTTCTACCATGCTCGACGGTCATCGGTCGCTTCCGATCCAAAGCAAAATCATCTGCTGGCTTCGCCTCCGGATCTTGATCTGCAGCGATGGCTTCCGCATTCGTAATGATGCGCTACGAACGAGCTGTGGAGATAACGGCGACTCACGCTGTTTTCCCGAGAAGCACACGATGCGTGGCTGCTCTGCACAAACGAGGCGCGCCAGCATGGCTCTCCTTCCGTTCAAGCGATATAGTCGCCTGTAATGAACGGAGTTGCCACTTATCCCGGTGTCTCAAGAATGAGGGCCAGCTCTAGCGACTACGGGCAAGCTCGCAGCGAGATGTATACTGTCAGTTCATCAGCAGGAGGATGCATGAGCCAAGACGCGCATATAAGGGAGCAAATCGAAGCGGCCCAAGCAGAAATCAAACGACTCAAGGCTGGCGGCGAGCTTGCACTCAGCGGGCACCAAGAAGACGACAATTCTGAAGCTCAGATAAAGTCACTGGAAGCGATGGTCGCCGAGCAGCAAACTCGACTGAAACGCCTGAAGCAACAATCCAATCAGGATTAGCGGAAAGTTGGGCGCATTAGTGATCAATTAGGTCAGTCATGTGGTTGGGGCCGATGCCACGAGCATTGGTCACTGCAGTTCCGAGTCGCATTTCTCGGCTGACACCGTCAAAATGATTTGTGTCGCCTATGCCGTCGGCGCGCCCGAATTCTCCGCGCCCATGCCCGAAAAGCCGATGCAATAACCGCCGTCGACGGGCAAAATGACGCCGGTAATATAGGCCGCTTCGTCGCTCGCCAGGAACAAGGCGGCGGCGGCAATATCCTTGGCGAGGCCCCAGCGGTCCAGCGGAATTCCCGGGAGCCTTCGGCCGCCCGGTGGGGGTTCGGGACATTCCTTCGACATCGGCACCAGGCCGGTCCAGATCGTGCCCGGGGCAACGGCGTTGATGCGAATATTTCGGCCCGCATAGTCGAGGGCCGCACTCTTGGTAAGCTGGTTTACACCGGCTTTGGCTGCTCCATAGATGCTGTGAGCTTTCCAGCCAACGACGCCCGACGCCGAGGAGATGTTGACAATTGCGCCGCCGCCAGTCTTCAGCATCGACAGCACGCCGTACTTCATACCGAAGAACACGCCGCGGATGTTGACCGAATGCACGCGGTCCCAATTCTCCGTGGTCTGCTCGTGCAGGGGCGCAGTTCCCCCACCGAATCCGGCATTGTTGACCAAAATGTCGACCCGACCGAATGTTTGTTCAGCGGTCGCGATCATGTTCTGGACGTCGGCTTCGTCCGCGACATTGGCCGTCACCCCGACCGCTGCGGCACCGATTGCCGCCGCGACTTCATTTTGCTTGCCGCTAATGTCGGCGCAAATGACATGTGCGCCTTCGGCGGCGAACCTGTGTGCCATGGCCTTTCCCATACCCGAGCCCGCCCCGGTGATCACGGCCACCTTATTTGCCAGTCGCATCTTCACTCCTCGGTTGCATTACCCTTGCCGCTTGTTGCCGAGTTAAATGGCGTCGAACCGCTGCTCATAATAGATTGACGGCGACTTTACCGAAGATTCTGCCGCTTGCGAGGTCCTTGAAGGCGTCTTGCAGTCGAACCAGGTCGTAGACGGCGTCGATAACCGGCCGGACGCCAAAGCGCGCGCAAAAGGCAAGCATCGCTTCATGCGCATCGCGATTGCCGACGACGATATTGGCGAGCGGTTTACCCGCATCGTGGCCGCGGCTCGCTTCACCCGCGAGCCGCCCTACGCCGGAGATGATTCCTCCTTCTGCGAGCACGCTAGCGCACATTTCAAGCTGGGCCACGCCGACCACGTCCACGACGACGTCTACGCCGCGGCCGCCTCGCGCAGCACGTGCGGCGCTGGCCCAATCCGGCTCCGCTCGATAGTTGATCCCGATGTCCGCCCCAAGCGCCTTGGCACGGCGGAGCTTGGCGTCCGACGATGAGGTGATGATCGTGTGGGCGCCGGCTGCCTTGGCCCATTGCAGGGCCGCCATTGAAACCCCTCCCGTCCCCTGCAGTAACACCCATTCACCGGGTTTGACGGGACGCGGCCCAAAAAGAGCGCTCCATGCCGTCAATCCGGCGCAGGGAAGCGCGGCCGCGTCGAGATCGCCCAACTCGTCGGGAATGAGACAAAGACTCTCCGCATCGAACACCGCATATTGGCGCGCGGTTCCGTCGATAGGTCCGCCCAGCATGCGCATCGAGGGTATCGGCCCCGTAAGCCAGCCCTGCGAATAAAGAGGGCTCACCCGATCGCCGAACTTCACCCGGGTGATACTTCCGCCCACCGACACCACGGTGCCGGCGCAGCACGATAGGGGCACATAGTCCGGTTGCTTCACGCCGGGAGCTTGGCCCCGGATGATGAGCAGGTCGCGATAGTTTAAAGTCGCGGCGGTCAAACGCACCAGCACTTCCCCGACGCCCGGCGCGGGAACCGGTACTTCCCGGACTTGGATCGAGTCGATGCCGGCGCCGCCGCGTGCGAATGCTGCCTTCATGTTTTCCATGTGGTTAGAGGCCCGTGACGATGAAGGCGCGATACTCGGCGCCCTTTAGACGATGTGGCGCGGCAGCCTGATACCCGGGACTGTTGTACCACGCCCGCGCATCCTCGATCGCCGGGAATTCAAGGAGAACGACGCCATCGGGCGCATCGCCCTCTAGCGCCTCCAAGGCGCCGTATACGGTGAGCGGTTTGAGTTTGAAGTCACCCTTGTTTTCACGGGTTAGACGCTGGTAATCGACCATCGCCGCCGCATCTCGAATCGGGCCCTCGCGAAGGAAAACTACATAGGCTGTCATTGTCGCTGACCTCGATTTGATACTTGTTCCGGCACGCAATCATCTGATTTCGTTTAGCGCGAACCAAAGGCATAGTGCATGTTGATCCCAAATTCGCGTGGCGGTGTCATGACGATTCCACTGGTTCCTGTGCCGCCGTAGTAGTTCGTGAGCCCATTTTGACTGGCGGCCCCAATATTGTAGGTTGTCACAAGCGGCGTGCTGGACAGAGACAGTACGCGTTCGGTATTGGTTACATTCTTGGCGAAAAGCGAAACTTCCCACGGGCTACTGCGACCCCGAACGCCGAGATAGAGGTTTAGGATCGCATAGGCACTGTAATCGTCCAAGGGATTGGTCGGATCGTTCTTTGAGCTGCCGTACAGGGACAATAGACCCCGTAGATAGCCGGTCAGAGCCGAGGAGATAGGCACGCGATATTCACTCTGAAGGGTGGCACCCCACTGTGGTGCAAATGTCGCCCGATAAGTTACATTGCATCCCGACACAGTTCCCCCTCCCGTGTCGGCGACGATTTGCGCAACGGTGGGAACGTTGGGCGATACGTCTGGAATACCGTCACGGGGAAAATAATCATTGCAAGGAATGAGACCATTCTTGATCTCGCTCTGGGCAATTGAGGCCGACAAATCGATGTCCCAGCGGGGATCCGGGGAAAACGCAATGTCACCCTCGACGCCGTTCACCACCACCGGCACCGGCGCTACGAAGTTGTACTGACCGACGGTAGCGAATCCCGGGAAAAAAGTTTCCGCGTAGAAAACGCCAGAAGATGAGCGATACTGATAGTTGTCAAATTTCTGATGATAGACATCGAGCGACGTACGCAAACGATTGTCCAAGAATTCGGCCTTGACGCCGAGTTCATAGGAAATGGACTTCTCCGCCGGCAAGTCTAGGAAATAATCCTCAAGTGGCGACCGTTCAGAGTTGAAGTCGCCGACGGCGTCTCTACCAGGACGCCACGAGCTTCCAACCGTTGCATAGGCCATCAGGTCTTTGCTGAAATTATGCTTGGCCGATACATTGAAAATGGTGTAGTTGGCATCACTCAGCTGGGGACCGAGGGGCATCCCGCCGATGGCCAAATTGCTATATTCGTCGTATTTGATATAGCGTGCACCGCCGGATAGCTCGTTGTTATCGCCGAGATGCAGCGTTACATTGGCGAAGAAGGATTTCTCGTGATCAACCTCCCGATTGGTGATGGGGGTGAGGTTGACTGAGCCGCCTACGGTCGGGCTCGGCGGTCCGTACAAGATCAGCGTGGGAGCCGAAAAGCCGGCCTTGGCGTCTGACTTCTGATAAAAGCCGCCCAGGACGTAATCAAACAATCCGGCGATTCGCGCTGTATTGGACAGGCGAACCTCCTGAGAGTAAGTCTGTCCATCGACATCAGAGGGCTCTCCGAACCCTTGCGTAAAAGCGGGATAGTTAGGCGGGAAGTAGCCACCTACATCGCTGGGTTCGAATTCTCGAAATCGGTCATCGTTCCACGCCCCGACGTAGTTGAGCTGTTGGCCCGCAAAGTCCCATTTCACCTGAAGGTTATAGGTGTCGACATATTGGGAGACCGTACGCGGCGCAACTTCCAGGGAAAGGCGTTCCGCCGGCGTGATAAAGGCAGCGGTGTAAGAGCCCCCCGGCAGGCCCGGGTTCAGGGGTGCCGCGGGCTCGACCAGTTGTTCTGACTCGACTTGATCGTAGGTGACGGTATCCCGCTTGGCGGTCTGCGCGGTCACGAGAAAAGATAAATTGCTGAGCGGGTCAAAGCGGACGCTTACGCGGCCGCTGTCGCTCCGCGTCTCAGGTTTTTCCGGATCGTTGAGACTGCGCACAAGGTTGCCTTCGTTCTCATCGAACAGCCCGGCGATGCGAACCGCAAGCATGCCGGGAATGACCGGGAGGTTTACTGCTCCCCGGAAATTGGTGGCGTCATAATTGGAAAAGGTCGCATCGAAGGTACCACCAAATTCATTCAGGTCCGGGGTCCGAGTCGTTACCGTCATCGATCCGGATGGAGCAGCGCGACCGCGTAAGGTGCCTTGGGGACCGCGCAACAGCTCAACCTGCTGAACATCGTACATTGATTGGAACAGGTCGCCCAAGGGAAGCGGCGCATCGTTCAGGTAGAACTCCACAGTACCGTTGCTACCGCTTGCGTTGACATCATAATTTACGCCGCGGACCGAGGCAGTGAACCCCAACCCGTTGGGATCGTCGCCCAACGTCAAGCCGGGAATCACGCTGGTGAGATCTTCGAATCTCAAAATATTGAGTTTCTGGATGTCTTCACCAGTGACTGCGTTGACCGTCGCCGGGACATCCTGAACGTTTTCTTCCTTACGACGCGCGGAGACGACAATTTCCTCGAGCCCCGACTCCTCGGATACACCCTGCGAAAGCGCCGGCCGCATATCGCCCCACCCGGCGGCGACTAGCGCGCCCGACCATAGGACACTGTGAATTTTCTTCATTTTGCCAACTCCCCATCTTTTGTTGTCTGAAATTGCCGGCAGTTATTTGCAGTTATTGAGGCTCCGGTGTAGCGGTTTTGCTCGTATCATCGGCCGTGCCATCTATGCATCAAGGGTCAACGGTCAGAGTCAGATAGCGTCCTCCCGCGACAGGCTGCTGGCTTAGCCGCGTTTCGATACGCGCTGGGGGTACACCCCACGCGGTCAACAGATTCAGCATTCGATCCAGGCGCCGCTGGGCTACTGTCGTGTCCTCCTCGAGTATCGTGCCGTTCGTGAGTTCGACTCGATCGCGGTACACGTCGATCTTCACCTTATGGCCTTTGATGTCGTCGAAGTACATTGCGGCACTCGTAATGACGAAGCTCTCGGGCAAATGTACGAAATCTTCCCCGAATCCAAAATTGAGGCGAAAAGTACGCTGCTCGAACGGTGGCTGAGGCGGCGGCGGGCGCTTGTACGAGGGTTGTCGCGGATAGGTGGGGTCGCTTGCGAGGCCGCGGCCTTTGCGAAAGGGAGGGGAGGGCCGCGCCTCTGGACCCGGGGAGAAGCCGCTCTGCGGGAGGACCGTATCGCAAGTGAGGTCAATCTCGGGTAGCACCGAGACCTTCACGTGATTGACCGGTACACCACCGCAAACTTTTTCTCCCTCGCGTTCTTCCCCTTCAACCAGCACTCGATGTTTGAGCTGTGGCCCGTAGAAGGTAACGGGAGGAAACGTGTCTGCCTGCATGGCCAGGAAATACAGCTTGTCTCCATCCTGCGCCAACCAGCAGGGCCGGGCGGGAAGCTCCATATCTCGCATGACCGGGCAACCCACGAACGCGACGTGTTTTCCATCCGCGAGCGCTGAACCGACGGTCCCCACTACGAGCGCTGACGCGGATACTGCTGTGGCTATTGCACGCCGCCAATTCATAGAACGCTCATGAAATTGACCAAATCCTGCTTTTCCTGCTCCGTGTACCCGATCTGAAAACGCCGATCGTAGAAATCGATAACCTCACGCAAGGTCTTAGCTGACCCGTTGGAGAAGTAAGGCGCACGAGCGGCTAGTCCGCGGAACTGCTGCATGGTGATCATGCCGATCTCTGAGCACTTACCGCTGATGAGGGCGCGTCCGGGGTCTGAGGTATAGATCACCCGCCCAAGGTAGGGATGCGCCGGTGCATCTGGCCTGCAGGTCAATTTGAACTGAGGTAGGTCCTGATCATTGCTTGCCCATGGCCAGGTATTGGTACCAATGTTCATCCATCCCGGGGCCAAGTCGTGGCCCGTCATTTGCGCGTTGTGACAAAGCGCACAGGCTCGTTTTGCCGGATTGCCGACACCGATGTTGTTGATACCGGCGACGTCCCGCACGAGGAAGGTGCGTTGGACGAATAAATCCGAACCGCGTGCCACCGACGCCCGGAACGCGGCAGTAGCCGAGGACGGCGGGCTATCGCTATTTCCTTTCCACTGCTCAAAGTGCTGGAAAACCGGGGTGTCGATGGCTTCGCCGCTAAAACCGGTATCGGCCTTCGATAAATTGAGAGGACCAAGTCCGGTAGGACCTCCCGGCTCTATCAGATTACCCCCCGACTTATCCTCCACTTGCGCTGCGTAGATCTGCTGGGTGAAACGCGTGAGTACGTCCATATCGGCCGCGGAAAGCTTCTTCGCGCCCGGCATGTGGTCGGCAATGGCGCCTTCATGTTGCTCCTGCAGGCCAACCGCCCGGGCGTCCGCCATCAGATTCATCGAGTAAACGCCGCTCCCATCGGGGGCCCTCGGCTGAGCGAATGCGGTTTTGACGTTGAACCCGTACTTGTATTCGTTGGGAAAGTTCAGGATGTATTTAAGATTCGCTGTGATTCGGGGACGCCGGTAAACCGACACGTGTGGATGGGTTCCGGTGACACCATAGACCGGATCTCGATTGCAGCCGGTCGGATCGCGCACCACTTCGATGTCAAATTCGGGCTTTATTACTGAACCGTGAGGATCTCGGGGTGGCCACGGGAGGGCAATTCTGAACAGCCCACGGGTAAGCAGTAGGGAGTGGGATGACTCTTGCTCGACCGGTAGGGTCGGACAATCGGAGCCATCGCTGGGTGCAAACACCGGATCCTTGGCGCCGCGCAGGTTCCAGCGTTCTCGGAGACTTGCCGTAGATAGCCCCATTGCGTTTTCCGGCACATGGCAGCTCACGCACGCGCGCCCGTTCGCGGCTAGCGGCCGAAAGAATGGGTGTTTCGACGTCTGAATTGCACCGTCTTGCAGCAGGATGCCGATCTTGCCACTGGGGTCATCGTAAATTGTAAAGGCCTCCAGTCGGCCCGTTTTCTGCCAAGAGTTTTCATAGCCGGCTTCTTGCGATTCTGCCGGTCGAGGAAGTGTGGTGAGGCACAACGCCAAAATCAGTAGTAGCCACCGGCTCCCGAAGCAAGCCTGGCTCAATACGGCTTGCGCTCCAGTCGCACTGCTGTTGCCTTCACGCAGCGCGTCAGGACATAGCACTCGACGACACGGTTTCAACAACCACTTCGTTTGCATCGTTCCCCCTTGCTGCCGAGGATGACCCCAACCGGCTATTTTCGCGATGGAGAAAGGGCGACGATACTTGGACTTTTCAGCACACCGGTCCTAAAGCCATATGGACGGCACGAGTACGAACATGTACTTTTCAGTTATGGGAACCTCGCCTTCGACACGCCGTTTA
>Ga0302310_10000876_pt1 | contig 26768 bp, 25 predicted proteins | sample III_Palsa_N1_2_FD_200451 | JGI IMG/M metagenome (GOLD analysis project Ga0302310, IMG submission 200451) | Peat permafrost microbial communities from Stordalen Mire near Abisko, Sweden - III_Palsa_N1_2 | ecosystem: Environmental > Terrestrial > Soil > Palsa > Peat permafrost | place: Sweden...
AGTGCCCTTCGCAGCTCTTCGTTAGAGCCGCACAGCTTCAAGTAATGCCGTGGAGCCGCAATGTCATGTGCGATTGCGCGCAGCCCATCACATTGCTGTGGAAATACCCAGCGCTTTAGTTCCTTTTCCGAGTGGGTATCTACTCGGAAGCCGCCGCGATCGTGAACAGGGAGCGGGGATCCTCGAGCGATGGAATGCGCTGTTTGCCAGGCGAAAACGAGCGTTGGATCGATGTAGGAGGTGGTCATAGCTGATCGTATGTCGTGCTCAGATGGGAGGCATTCTCCGGCGACTGCATGCGCTGTTCCCTTAGTCGACTCTCAGTCACAGCGTCCCCGTGACTTTTGACTGAAGCATTGCTCTGTCTCAGTGGCTAAGACGACTACTATGGGTCAGGACGAAAAGAAGGGCCAAGCAAACCACGTAAAGACGAGCAGTCCACATATCCATCCGAATTCATGACCACCTCTCGGCATGGTCGCATCTGCACTGAATGACGTCTGCTTCGAATGCGGACGTGTATACCGTGATTTTGAAGGCCTTCAGCTATTAGCGCCCAGGCGCGATAGATGCTGCTCAAGCTCCCGCACGTGATTGCTGTAGGAATCGATCGTCATGGCATCGCATGAGTGTTCGGCGATTTGGGGTGGCACCTGACCGCCCGCCGGCACGGCCTTTGCGCCGAAGCGAGCCGCAAGCTGCGAGCGAGCATTCTCCAATCGTTGATTGATCGTATTCACGGTTTGCGCATCGATTTGATCGCAATGCTGCGCCTGAACGATGTCATGAAAGGCTTGCGCACGGCCATACAGGAAAACAGCATCGAGCTGCCCAGGAGCAAGCGGCGCGCGGGCAGGTGTCGCTTGCTGTGCATATACCGCGTTCATAGAAATAAATATCAGTGCTATTGCCAAGCCAAGTGTTTTCATTCTTGTCCCCTGTAGCCGTAGCGGATGGTTCAACCATGAACTGCATCATTCTGTTTAGAAGCGTCATGTGGGTCGAAAGCGGACCTTAACTCAACACCACCTGCGACTTGATATACGTACGAATCCGATCCGCGTCCGGACTGGTCACAGGGTTGTACACGATCATGCCAAGGTCCGGTCGTCCATCAACAGCGAAGGCCGAAAATTCAAGCTCCAAGAGACCCAGTTTTGCGTGATGCAAGCGCTTCAGGCCTTCGCCATACGCGTTAACGTCGTTGGCCAGCCACAGTGCTTCGAACTCTGGGCTCAGTCTGGACAACTCCTCAACGAACTGGGCGATCTCTGCCGTTGCACCAGCTCGAGCCGCGTCGGCGCGAAACGCTCCCACGACGAAGCGGGCCACGCTTTGCCAGTCTTCCTGCACGGCGCGTACGCGTGAATTGGAAAAGATCAGCCGCAGGATATTCCGCTCGATGGGAGGCAACGCGCCGTAGTCGGTGAGCAGAGCAGCCGCGGCGCGGTTCCAAGCGACGACATCCCACAGGGCGGTCTTGACGATCGCTGGGCTGACCTCCATCGCATCAAGCACACGCTGCAACCGTGGCGTGACGCCTTCAGCGGCTTTATAACGAACCTCGGGCGGGTGGCCAAGACCGAGCATGAAGAGATGTTCGCGTTCCGGCTCGGTCAGCATCAGCCCCTTGGCGATGCGATTGAGCACATCGGCCGAAGGCGCCCCGCCGCGTCCCTGCTCCAGCCAAGCGTACCAAGTCGGGCTGATGCTGGCGCGCTGCGCAACCTCCTCCCTGCGCAGGCCCGGTGTCCGCCTGCGCCCGGTGGCGAAGCCAAAGGTAGCGGGATCGAGCCGGGTGCGCCGATCTTTCAAATAGGTGCCGAGCTGATTGCCGAGGGGCGTAGACATGACGATCCTGTTGGTTTTTATACCATGATAATGTCACTACTTTACCAGTATGAGCGCAGGGGTAAGCTGGATTCAACCCTACGATTGGAGACTCCCTCATGCGCATATTCCTTACCGGCGCGACCGGCTTTATCGGCTCACGCATCGTGCCGGAGCTACTCGCAGCAGGCCATCACGTCCTTGGCATGACACGATCGGATGACGGCGCACGCGCCCTCATTGCCGCCGGTGTCGAGGTGCATCGCGGCCATCTGGAAGATCTCGACAGTCTGCGCAGCGGCGCTGCCAAAGCGGACGCGGTCATTCACACCGCGTTCGATCACGATTTTTCGAACTTCGTCGCGAACTGCGAGAAGGACCGGCAGGCGATCAAGGCGATGGGTTCGGCGCTGCTGGGTTCGAGCCGTTCGCTGCTGATCACCTCGGGCACGGGTATGGGCAGTTCCATGCCGGGCAAACCTGCCACCGAGGATGTCTTCAATATCGAGCACCCCAACCCGCGATCGGCATCGGAAGTCGCAGGCAACGAGATGCTGGATGCCGGTGTCGCCGTATCGGTCGTGCGGCTTCCACAGGTGCACGACACGGTCAAGCAGGGCCTGGTCAGTCCGTTGGTTGAAGTGGCTCGCGCCAAGGGTGTCTCGGCCTATATCGGCGAGGGACTCAACAGCTGGCCCGCGGCGCATGTGCTCGACGTAGCCCGGCTCTACCGGCTGGCCATTGAGAAATGCGAGCCGGGGGCGCGCTATCACGCCGTTGCCGAAGAGGGCATTCAAGCCCGTGATATTGCGCAAGTCATCGGCGCAGGCCTGGGTGTGCCGGTAAAGTCCATCTCCCCGAGTGAGGCAGGCGATCATTTTGGATGGCTTGGCGCATTCGTCGGCCTGGACCTTTTGGCGTCGAGCGCGTGGACGCGTCAGGTTTTGGACTGGCATCCGAGTGGTCCAAGTCTGCTGGACGATCTCAAACGGATGGACTATTCCGGCGCTCGCTGAACGACCTGCCTCGATCAACATCGAGACAGGCTAGCGGACATTTCCACGGCTGCGATGCCTGCCCTCTTATCGCCGTGTCGCGCCAGCATCGATGATGACTACCTTGGTGAACGGTATATCGCGCGCGCGATCCTCGGTTGCCGTGAATCCGGTGCAAGCGCCCTGCGGCGAGCACTGGAATTGGACGAGGCCGAAAGGCCAGGTACCGACAAAGCTGCCCTTGCCAAACGGAGCTAGCGGAACGTCGCCACGCGAATAGTGAAGCACGACGCCGCCATCTTTCACGCTAACGGTATAGAGCACATGCAGCTCGTCGCTGTAGTACTCACCTTCCAGAGCCTTCCGTTCGCCGTCCGTGAACTTGACAGGCGCGATGCGCGTGGCATGCCTTGAGCGCGTGTTCTTCTGCCAGGTGCCACCAGGGCTCACGCCATCCACACCGGGCGCATCGAAGGTGAAGCGAGCATTGGTCACCTTGACGAAGAACTCGCGCTCACCCGTTGGGTAGAACACCATCTTGTCATCGCCAGCGGTCCAACCCACCAAATGGTCGTGATCTCTGGCAAACGTGATAGCGGAACCGTTATCCAATGCATAAGTGCCCACCAAAGCGTCCAATCGCGCCGGATCGATCTTTACTTCGATGCTGTTGGCGTAATCAGGCACGGGGACTGGCAAGGCTTTTAGCTGGCCTTCTAGGTAAATGTCTGCGATGCGTTCGCCTAGACGGGTTGCCTGGATGTCCGCGCCATTGCCGACAATGACGATCGCCAGGTGCTGGTCCGGAAAGCGCAACGCGTAGCTTCTGAAGCCCGCATCCGCACCGTTATGGTCGATGGTCCTGAGTCCGCGATAATCCCCAACAAAGAGCCCGTCGCCGTAGTCCAGGACCGAACCGTCATTGAGTTTCTCCGGCGTTTGCATCTGGGCAAGCAACGACTTGCCGCCCACGCGGGCGTCATCAAAATTCCTCTCCCAGAGGACAAGATCGTCCGCCGTTGTGAACAGGCTGCTGGGTCCCACCGTGGAATACGACAAGCCGACACCTTCGTAGCCGGTGCCCGCTGAAGGCTGATAGGACTGAGCCCGCCCCAGTACCAGTGTGGAATAGTGTTCGTGGAAGAACGTGCCCTTCATGCCCAGCGGACCGAAGATGCGCGCCCTGGAAAAAGCAGCCAGCGGTTCTCCCGATACCCGCTCGACGATCAAGCCAAGCAGCGTGTAACCGGTATTGCTGTATTCGAACTCGCTGCCGGGCGCAAAATTCAGGCCTCGCTGGCGTCGCACCAGCCCCATGACATCTTCTTCAGTGATCACGTCGTCCATGCGCCATCCGGCCATGGACAATAGGTTCCACTGGTCGCGTAACCCGCTGGTGTGGTTAAGCAGCTGGCGAATCCGGATGACGTGACCGAAGTCGGGTAGCTCCGGCACGTAGCGGCGCACGTCATCGTCCAGCGATAGCTTTCCGTCCTGCGCGAGCAGCAATATCGCAAAGGCCGTGAACTGTTTCGACAGCGATGCAACGTGAAAAGCTGTGGACGGCGTGATCGGGCGATCCTGTTCGATATCGGCCATGCCGAACGCGTGTCGGTAGACGATCTTGCCGTCCTTGATCACCTCCACTGCTGCGCCCGGTGTGTCGGCTCTATCCCATCGCGCGAACAAGGCGTCTACCTGTTTTTGCTCGCTGGCGACCGGTGTCGTTGCATATGCCTGTTGGCAAGCCGCCAACAGCAGTATTGAAAGCAGTGTGAGCGGAGTTGCTTTCATCGCGTAGCCCATCCCTCTATCGATGCGTCCGTACATATCAGGCTCTTGTAGCTGTGAAGGTGAGGGTCCGTTATGGGGTCGAAAGCGGTCTTCGCGAATAAAAACTGCACTGTTTGAAATCCACGTAACGCACAACCTGACTCACCTAAGGTCATAAAACTTTTCAGCCTCGCCGCGCGGGCAAGAACCGGCTGTTGCGCAGCAGTCCCGCCGAGACGAGCGACACCAGCACGCCGACCGGGAAGATTTCCGCAAAAGTCATCGGCAGGCGGTACATCGGGTTCGCGTACTGGACCTTGAAGGTCTCCATGTCGGCGGTCAGCTTCGCCAGCGCCGCGGCGCTTGCGCCTTTCGCCTTCTCGCTCGCGATGATCGCCTGCGCGTAGCTGCTGGCGAAATCCATGTGTGTCATCGCCTGCACCGCTTCCCACGCAGCCACGTAGAAGATCCCGGCGATAAAGCTGACGCCCAGCCCGACCCCTAGCGCCGGCCAGAACCCGATCACCCCGCCCCGGTCGACGTCCCGATGCCGCTTGATCCCCACGAACACCGTGCTCAGTGCGATCAGCATCGTCGTGTAGCCGATCACCATGCCGTACTTCAGCGGCGGCATCCCGGAGAACACGACGAAGGTGACGAGCTCGAAGCCGCCGACGACCACGCCGGCGATCAGGCCGTATTTCAGGATGGTGCGCAACATGGTGTGACTCCTCAGTGGTGGATTGAGCCGCCATTGACTGCGATCCGGCGTCGCCCGGCAATCGCCCGAACGGGTGATTTTTGCGTATTCACCCCGAATAATCCGGCATCAGGGCACGATCCCCAGCTCGCGCGCCCGGCGGATCGCCTCGGTTCGCCGCTTCGCGCCCAGCTTCTCGAACACCCGCGCCACGTGCGTCTTGACCGTGTTCGGCGACACGTGGAGGTGCGCCGCAATCTCCTTGTTGGAGTGGCCGGCGGCCAGTTCGTGCAGCACTTCCAGCTCCCGCCCGCTCAGGCCCAGCGCCGCCTGCGCCTTCGGGTTGCCGTCGAAGGCGACCGACGCCGGCGCGGCGAACACCCGCACACCCAGGACAATACCCAGCACCAGAAAAGCAGCCGCTACCAGGAACAGATAGACGTCGCCCGAATGCATCCGCGCCAGGCGCTGGTAGTCGAGCCACTGCAAGGCGAGCGTTCCCGCCGCCAGCAGCGCCCCGTAGCTGACCACCCGCTTCCACATCCCCATCTCCGCTCGCCCCGTACGAGGTCATCTTAGCGCCGGTCCGTGGGCGGCAAGAAAAAGGCCGCTCGGTTCGGCACCGGGCGGTCTCGGTCCAGCTCAGAACTTCTCCGAGAACTGCTTGGCCAGGGCGCCGGCAAGCGGGTCGACAATGGTGAACATGTGCGTGCACATCGCCGCCCGGGTCCCGGTTTCGGCGGCGTAATCGCCCTTCACCAGCTGCTGGATCTGCACGATGTGATGCGCGCCATGCGCCAAAGGCAGACAGACCAAAGCGGTCTCGCGCAAAAACATCTGCCCCTTTTCTGCAGTCTGCAGCGATTGCGTGAATTCGCTCCGCGTTGGATCTCGCAACAGCGATCTCGCTGACACTCGTCTACTACAGCTCTCTGGCAAGACCGCGGCTTTAGGTCGGAAGCCGACGTCAACTTTCGGCTTCGCCAAACCATCGGGATGCGGCCCGAGCAGCTTCCTCTTGGCTAGGGTTCGCAACACCGGCCCAAGCGACAACGCCATCCGGGCGCACGAGCAAGGCGCTCAAACCCAGTCGATCCTTGACGTCATTTGCGACATATGTAATACGACCATTCCAGCGGCTTGCAAGCGCTTGAAGCGGTGTACTGCCGTCAAAGTCCAGGAACAGGCCTTTGCCGTTACCGAGAAGCTCGCCGAGCTTCGTTCCGTCGACCAACTCGAAGTCGGGAGCGCTGCGGCCCACCAGTGGGTGGCTGCCGCCAAGATCGTAGCGAAAAGAAACACCCCACACGCGCTCGGCGAAATATGTCGCGCCGTCGCGCGTGTCAATAAGATCACGGATGATGGCTTCGAGCGCGCGCGAATGGCCGCTGGGCCGCATGAGCGCGACCTGGGCGCGCGACCAGTCGAGAACCTGCGCTCCCACCGGATGCCGTTCGCTCGAATAGCTGTCGAGCAGACCGACCGGCGCTTCGCCACGGATGCTAGCGGCAAGCTTCCATCCAAGGTTCATGGCATCGCCAAACCCAAGGTTGAGTCCCTGACCGCCCAAGGGGGAATGGATGTGCGCGGCGTCGCCCGCGAGCAGCACCCGCCCTTTGCGGTACGCCGTCGCTTGGTAGGCACGATCCGTCCAGGTGGTGGCAAGGTGGAGGCCCGTCAAAGTCACGTCGGTACAGGAGATACGGCGCAGCACTGCTTGCATGTGTTCGAGTGTGATCGGCTGGCTTCGGTGGAAAGCGCCCCCGTCGAACTCGACCATCGCGATGGTTCCGGGCTGCGACTGGAAATACATGCCCGTGGGCGTGTAGATGCGGCCCGAGCCGAGCTTCTCCGGATCAGCCATTTCGACTTGCACGGAATAGCCAGTGAACTCGGGATCGGTGCCGACGACCTCAAAGCCACCTGTCTTGCGCACGGTGCTGCGGCCGCCATCACAACCGACGAGCCAGCGTCCGCGAAAAGTCTCGCCGCCTGCGCGAATGGTCACTTCTTCGTCCGACTGATCGAAGTCCCCGACGCCGAGGCCACGCCTTATCTCGACGCCCATCGCGCTTGCACGAGCGGTCAAGGCGGATTCGATGTTCTCCATCTCAGCCGCCATGTTCGTGTCGGCTGGACTTGGCAGGCGATACTGCCACTTCGAGGTATCGATTTTGTCGTAGTCGAAAGGAATGCCGGCGAAATGTCCGGCCTGACGGCGCAGCTGTTGCGCTCCTTGCCCCACCTTCGAAGCGTTGCCGCTGTCCGCGTCGGCTTTCGGGCGTTGCGGCATCGCGATGTCCCTCAGCAATCCGCGGCGATAGAACGCTTCGATGGTCGGTACCGAGAGGCCGCGCATGCCAAACGGAATGCGCTTCAACGGCGATCGTGGGTTGTCGGCCTGCTCCAGCACTAACACTGAAAGGTCCGCAAGGCGCAGCTCACAAGCGAGAAACAAGCCGACAGGACCAGCACCGGCAATCACAACATCGTAGATCAAAGATAATTCCTCAAGCTCCTTGGCGACTATTGTGTATTAGCGAAAGAGGCTTCGGTTGGCTGACGATCAGCGGCGATCAATCCGCTGCTGACTCCCATGTATTGATGTCGCGCCTTCACCGTAGGTCAGGGGAGTCCATCCCATTAGCGTTGGATCGAAAGCGGACTTCTCAGCTCCGGATGATACCCAGTCGGAACAAAAGCGCAGCCATCCAAAATTTACCCGCGCCCAAGTTCTTGGAACAAAAAATCAACCATGCCGGCCAGTTTGTGGCGTGGCCTTGGGTCGGGGAAATAGATCAGATCAACAAGGCGTGATGTCTGCAAGAACAACTGCAGAATAGGCACAAGTCGTCCGGAATCGACATCCGATTTGAGCAGCACTTCCGGCTCGAATATCACCCCTGCACCTTCCACCGCTGCGGCACACAAAGCGTGACCATCATTGCAGGTCAGACGCGAGTTGGCTGGCCATGCGTACTCTCGCATACCGCCGAAACATTGAGGAACTGCAAGCCGGTCGCTTACATCACGTCTGGCATCGCCGCTTGCTAGTAAGCACGGGAAATATCTGCTCAGGGTCGAGGCTGGGTGAAAACACCAAGTCGGTGTTCGATGTGCCCGGGTTCTCTACGCAGCCATTGATCGCTTGAACGACTACGCGCGCCAACAGATCAGCCTCAAACGCACTGTTGTGTTTCCCCACAGCTGCCACCCAAACCGGACATCTCCGCGTCTGCCAGCATGCATTGACCGGACGTCCACGAACCTGTCCGCGGACACTGACACCTGACCGTAGCTGGCCATCAAGTACTTGAATTGACTTGCTTGAGTCGCGAATCCCCCGCTGGCACATGGCTTGCTGCACTTCGATACAACGGCGCCGTGTTCGTTTGCGTCCACGGCTGCAGCCATTGCCCACTTTCGTCTGGCTCGTTGAGCTCAGTGGTTGCCAGATATCCGTACCAGGGGAGTTTCCTTGACTATGTTCCGCACACGTCTTCTTTTCATACTGGCGTTGGTTGTCGGAACGGCCGCGGCCAATGCCTTCTCTTCCACGGCGCGCGCTGGCGCATCCAGCGCAGCGGCCACGCCGGCTCAGGGAAAACCGCCGCAAGCCGCGCCTATCGACTCGGACTGGCCTACGAACGGGCGCTACGCCACGGCACAGGGCGTGGTCTACGTGGGCCGTACCGCGGAGCCGCCGACCAAGCCTCAGCTCGAATACTTCGACGTGGCAACACATCGCATCGGCAATTTGGTGAAGGTGGAAGGCAATCGGTACCGCACGCAGGAAAAACCTTATCTGGACTTTGACTTGCGGCGGCCAGAGGTCGCGGTGATCGAGGACAGGCATGCAATCGGCGACCGCCAAGGGCGCTTTGGCTTTTCGCTCTGGCATATCCGTGATGCGACTCATCGACCCTTGATCGTGCTGCTTGAAGGGGCCGATGACTCAACCCGCGACATGGGTTTCCTGATTCCGTATTTCGCGGCAAACGGCTTGGATGTATTGACCTTCGACCAGCGGGGAACGGGTATTTCCAGCGGCAACTGGCGGTTTACCGGACCGGCTGACAAAGCTGAGGATGTCGAAGCAGCCCTGAAGTCGCTGGTCGGCGACACCGCCGTGGATTTTGCGCGGGTCGGTGCATGGGGACCCAGCAACGGCGGTTGGGTGGCTCCGATCATCGCCCACCATTACCCCTTGGCTTTCGTGATCCTGAAGAGCAGTTCGAGCGGCACGATCATCGACAACGTGTCCTACGAGGTCAGACAGGATCTGCTCCATAGCGGTCGTTTTTCGCCGCAGCAGATCGACGATGCGATGCGGTTCGAGAGGGGCTTGTTCCGCAATTTGGAAACCAACAGTGACTGGGCATCAGCGGGCACAGCGTTGAAGAAAGCTCGCACACAGCCGTGGTTTCCGTTGATGCGCATCCCGCCGGGCATCACAACGCCTCCCGCCCCCGCTATGTTGACGGCATTGCGTGCTTCATTGATTTACGATCCGCGATCCACGCTCGAACATGTCACGACACCTACGCTCGCGTTGTATGGCGCGCTGGATCGCAACGTCGATGTAGCGGACGGGCAGCGCGGGTTTCGTGCGGCCTTTGCCAGATCAGGCATGCGCGACTTCACTGTGCATGTTTTTCCAGGAGCGGACCATCTACTAATGCTGTCGAAGACCGGATACGAGAGCGATGCGTTGGATCCTCCCCGCTTCGTACCAGGTTATCCCTCGATCATGATCGACTGGCTGAGCCGGCTTGGACTGACGGCTCGCACGACCCAAGCTGCTCCTGTCGAGCAGACTCGGTCGGAGACGAAATGAAAAATCCTGCGCGATACCGTTTTTCGTTCTCACTGGCAAAAAGAACGGTGGACTGACGCCGCGTAACAGCCCCATATGCGACAACACAAAGCCTCAGCCACCCGGCTTGATGGGCGCCGTTGAGCATCTGCTTCTTGATCGAGGTTGTGCGAAAACACCCTGCAAGGGTGTGCCACCCCGTCACGGCGATGGGGTGCCGCATGAAGCGATTTGTCGAAGGTGCCGATCGTTTGCTGGGTGTCCTGTTTCCCAAGCAACTGGACGACTACATCGACGAGGAGAATCCAGTTCGGGTGATCGATGTAGTCGTCGATGAGCTGGACTTGGGCGAGCTGGGCTTCGCTGGCATGCGGCCCGCGGTGACGGGGCGTCCGGCGATTACCCCAGTACCCTGCTTAAGATTCATATGTATGGCTGCCTCAACCACGACCGCAGTTATAGAATATTGACTGACTAGTCACTTATTTATATGATGCGCATGCAACTCAAGGACAAAAGCTATGGCCAGACCGAAAAGCGACGACAAACGGAACGCCATTATGGCGGCAGCGACCCGCATCATCGCTTCCCAGGGACTGGGCGCAGCGACGGCAGCGATCGCGAAGGAGGCGGGCGTCTCCAATGGCTCACTCTTCACCTACTTCGAGACGAAGGCTGACTTGTTGAACCAGCTCTATCTTGAAATCAAGACGGAGATGGCTGCAGCAGCCCTGGATGGACGGCCAGCTGGGAGCAACATCCGCAAGCAGATGCTGCATATGTGGTCCCACTCGCTGCGTTGGGCGATGGCCTACCCCGAGAAACGCAGGACTCTCGCGCATCTCGGCGTGTCGGGCGATATCACCGCAGAAAGTCGTCAGACGGGGCACCAGACAATGGCCGGCGTAGCCAAACTGCTGGAGCGGAGCCGCGAAAATGGGCCGATGCGCGATGCTCCGTTGGGATTCGTCGTTGCCCTGATGAGCGCGCTGGCTGACACGACGATCGACTTCATGATCCATGACCCGACCAACGCCGATAAACATGCCATGGCAGGGTTCGACGCTCTTTGGCGGATGGTCGGCTAATTTTTTGACTTGATAATGTCTGACTAGACAGGCAATTAAATGGAGGCAAGTATGGCAAAGACTGTTTCGATGGGAAATCCCAGAGATCGCAAGGCCTACATCATCACCGGCCCGACCTCCGGCATCGGTCGCAGCACGGCACTCGAACTGGCCGAGCACGGCACCGTCGTCCTGGTCGGCCGCGACCGCGGGAAGCTCGACGAACTGCAGAAAACCATCACGCAAAGGGGCCAGCACGCGGTGTCTGTCGTGTGCGACCTGTCGGATCTTGCGAGCGTGCGGCGCGCGGCCGCGGAGATCGTCGCGCTCCATCTTCCGGTCGTCGGCCTGCTCAACAACGCGGGCATCATGCAGATGCGCCCCACGACAAACGCGCTGGGCTGGGACATGACCTTCGCGACGAACCACCTCGGCCCGTTCGCGCTGACAGAGGCGCTCGTACCGCATCTCCCCGACGGTGCGAATGTCGTCTTCGTCGCTTCCGCCGTGGAAGATCCCGAGCGCAAACCCGCCAAAGCCGTCGGCTTCCGCGGCGCGCGCTATATTTCAGCGGACGCGAGCGCGCGCGGCGAGTGGCAGCAACCCGGCGGTTCCAAAATGCCGGGCGCGGACGCCTATGCCACGTCGAAGCAATGCAATCTCGCGACGATGATGGTCTTCGCCCGTGAAACGCCGCGGCTGCATTTCAACGCGGTCGAGCCGGGTGTAAATCTTGCCACCGGTCTCGGGCAGCGCGATGCCAATGCCTTCGTGCGCTTTCTGTTGAAATACATCATTCCGCTGCTCGTGCCACTGCTCATGCCCTTCATGAAATTTTTGAGCACCCCGAAGCGAGCAGCGCACGTGATCACGAAAGTCCTGATCGATGCGTCCGGTCAGACTGGCGTCTATTACGACGAGAGTGGCCATCCGATGCTCGGCTCCGCTCTCGTGCGCGACCCGAAGTTCCAGGACCGCATCGTCGCCGAGACACGCGCCTTCCTGTCGACGATTCCAGCATAAAAGGAGGAAGCTATGATTTCCTCCAGCCGCACGCGTTTGGCATTCGTCATCGGCGCACCCTCCAGCACCGGTCGGGACTTCGCGTCCCGCCACCCGAAATGCTACCAAACCGTCCACCTCGCGGACTATTGAACGACACGCTCTAGCGATGCCTTACGATCGGCGCAGATCTGGCAAGAAGCCACCACGAAGATCGGCGCGACCATCCCAAATCGGCCAGGATCGGTCAGTCGTCATCGCTATTTGCCCACCAGATAGCGGACGTTGAAAGATCTTGCCAACAGGAGATCAAACGCTCCTCGTCGCCACGACCGGCGGCACGGCGGCGGCGCGCAGCGCCGGCCCCAACACGGCGAGCTGGCCGATCAACCACAGCGCGATCGCGCCGACCGGGAAATAGATCGCAGGCAGCCGCGGCAATTCGTAATGCAGCATCAGCAACAGGTTGATGCCGTAGGCCAGCACCATGCCAAACGCGATGCCGATCGTGGCCAGCAGGAAGTTCTCCGTCTGGAAGTAATGCAGGATGTTGCCGCGGGTGGCACCGAGTGCGCGGCGCACGCCGATGGTGCGGCGGCGCTGCCCGACCCAGAAGCTAGCCAGTCCGGCAATGCCCAGCGCGGTGACGATCAGCAGCGCCGCGATAACGCCCACCAGCATGCCGGCCATGGCGCGGTCGTCCTGAAAGTAGTCATGGCGTAGTTCATCATAGGTGCGCTGCTCCAGCACGATGCGGTTGGGATCGAGGCGGTTGAGCGCAGCCAGCGCGGATTTCAACACCTGCTCGCGATCCCCCGAGGTGGTGCGAATCACATAGCTTCCACCCTCCGTCGCGGTCAGCCGTATCGGAAACACGATGCTGTTCTGGGCACCCATCTGCAGCGAGTCCGGCCGTGCCAGCGGCGAGCTCACACCGACCACCTGCATCGGTATATCGTTGCCGAAGTAGATCATCTTGCCCAGCGCGTTCTGGCCTGGCCACAGGCGTGTGGCGACTGCCTGATCGATGATCACGGTGTGCGGCAGATTTTTCATATCGTCGCTGTGCAACGCGGGCAGCGCGGTTTTAAGGTCGACCAGCTCATCGGGCTGAAAATCGCGCCCCGAAATCAGCCGTAGACCCAGCGTCGCCAGTAGGTTCTGGCCGTAGTAGCTTGCCACCTCAAGCGATGTCTGCTGCTGTTGAGGGTGCAGCTTGATGCCGCTGTTGGACATGGAATAACCACTCAGCGGCAGCTGGTTTACCAGAGCTACCGCCTGCACCCCAGCGATCTGCCGCAGTGTCGCCAGATCGGTTTGCGCCTGCGCATAGGCATCCGGTCGATCGCCGATGTACGCAAACTTGATCTGCAGCAGTTCGTGGTCGGCGACACCGCTTGGAATGTCCATACGTTGCAGGCGTTGATGGATCAAAAACACCGCGTTGCACACGATGGCGCACGTCAGCGCAATCTGCAGGATCAGCAGCAACGAAGTGATCTTGTGCCGGTGCAGGGTAGACAGAATCGGGCGGATATCCATATCAATGGCTCCTCAGTTGACGGGCGGGAGTGATCTGGCACGCGCGCCAGGCCGGCAGCGCGCCGGCCAGCAGACTGGCAACCACCGCCAGCACGAGCGTCATCATCAGCATCGCGCCATCGAGATGCGCCAGCGGCGCGTAATTCGCCGGCTGCTGTCGCACCAGCCACAGCCCGAGATACGCCAGAAGCAGGCCGCCAAAGCCACCCGCAAGCCCGATCACGGCGGACTCCACCAGCAGTTGCATGAACAGTGCACGCCGCGATGCGCCCAGCGCACGGCGCACGCCCAGTTCGACGGAGCGACGCAGGAACTTGGCCAGCATCAGGCCTACCGTATTGACCAGACACACGAGCAGGAAACCCAGCGCCAGCCAGTTCTGCAATTGCACGTCGCCGGGCACGACCTGCTCGTAGTCCAGCCACTGCATCAGATTGCGCAGGCGTACATTGGGCGAGCGCAGAAAGCGGCCCAGCGACTGCTGCTCCTGCGAGTAATGGATCAGAAACTGCCGGTACGCGTCGGCCTGGGCCGGCGTATTCAACTGCACCCAGAATTGCAGCCACACGCAAGGTGCCGTATGTGAGGGAGTGGCGCCGTCGCCACCATTGCCCCAACAATCGGCGCCGCCGAGATGCGCCAGATGCAGATCCTGCGAGGTGGACAACGGCAGGTAGATTCCTTCGTCCGCACCGTAACTCTTCAGGTTGAGATCGTAGAAATGCGGGTTCGGCCGCCAGTCACCCAGCACGCCGATGATGCGCAGGGCATGACCCTCCACGCGCAGCATGCGTCCGCTGCTGTCGCGACCACCGAACAGCTTGTCATTGAGCTTGCTGCTGATCACTACCACGGCTGCGCTAGCCGCATCCTCCGGCACGCCCCAGGCATGGCCGTACTGGAATGGCACACCGAACATGGGAAAGAAATCGGCGGTGGTGTAGCGTGCGCTCTCGTAAAATGGATTGAGTGCGGACTGCGCTGGCTGGATAGCCACCGAACCGCCTGTCATCAGCGCCTGGCGATCCGCCCTCTTCGCCTGCAACAGGTTCATGCCATCGATCCAGGTAACTCGATCCGGCGGTTCGCCATGCGGTTGATAGTTACCCATATCGCGCGGGTCAACTTGTGGCGCGTACAACGCGCTGCTGCGCCCCGGCAACGGATCACCGGACAGCACGTGCAATACAGTCAGCGTGGTCATGCTGGCACCGATACCCAGCGCAATAGCCAGCACCATCAGCGCGGTGAGTACCTTGTTACGCCGGAGGCTACGCAAGGCAAGGTCAACGTAGTAGCCGAACATTCCTTTTCCCCTTCATTCACTTCCGCTTCTACAAATAAGCGTACGGACAACTCACACTTCCCATCACCGCAGACAGGAACAGCAAGGCGCGCATCACAGGACGCTCGCAACAGCCATCAAGTTCTCGCCTCGCAGCGATAAGCAGAAGCTTGATCCACCCGCAACCAGCTGGCAGCACATTTGGGGTGAATGGAGAGCTCGGCGTGGCAAGGGGGAACTACTGCCCCATGCGGACGAATAACGCTTCGCGATACCGCCGGCTGAGCCGGAGAATGCGGCCGTTGTTCAGATGGATTTCGTAGTCGCCCTTGAAGAGGGGGGTGAGTGATTCGATTGAGTTGATGTTCACCGCTGTCGACTTGTGAATCCGCACGAAGCGCTGTTCACCCAATTGGGAAAGCAGATCCTGCAGTGTCCTGCGTAACAGGTAGCTGCGCGCAGGTGTGTGCACGTGGACGTAGTTGTCGTCGGCTTCTAGCCATTCGATGGATGCAGCGTCGATCAGCTGTAGCCGTTCGCGATCCGGCACGAGCAAGCGCTCGCAAGAAGGAGCCCGTGCTCGTCCAATCGCCACCGCTGTAGCGCCGGACTCATGGCCGTGCAGCCGTTCGCGGACGCGCTGCAAGGTGCGCGCGAAACGATCCTGGTCGTAAGGCTTGAGGAGATAATCGACCGCATTGAGATCAAACGCCTTCACCGCATGCTCGTCGAATGCGGTCACGAAGACGATCAGTGGCGCGCTCGATAGCTCGAGCTGCCCCACGACCTGGAGTCCCGACAACATGGGCATTTGTATGTCAAGAAAGGCAACGTCCGGGCGGAGCTGTTCGATACACTGCGCCGCAGACAATCCATCCTCAACCACCCCAACCACGTCCACGTCCGGTTGCTCCACCAGCCAACGTTCGAGCTTTTCGCGAGCCGGGGCCTCATCATCGGCGATGACGACGCGGATCATTGAATGATGCCCGTCAGCGGTATGGAGACTCGCGCGGCAACGCCGTCGTCCTCGTTACGGACCCGCAGGGACGCCGCATCGCCGTAGATGATGCTCAGCCGCTCCCGACAGTTGCGGAACCCCATCCCGTCATGATGCTCCGGTGCCAGCATGGAGCCGGAATTGCTCACGACGATTTCCAGCGAGCCGCTTTCGCGTCGGACGCTGATAGTGATGCGTACGCGCGTCACCGTAGGCTCGACACCGTGTTTGAACACATTCTCAAGCAAGGGCTGCAGCAATAGTGCCGGAACGGGGATGTCGAGGAGCGTCTGATCGGTCTGCCAGCTCAGCGTCACGCGATCCCGAAACCGCTCGTGCATGATGCCCGCGTATAGCTCAAGCGTGCGAAGTTCTTCGGCGAGCGGCGTCATCTCATTCTCACTTGACCGAAGACTGATACGCAGCAGATCGCCAAGCGTCGCCACCAAACGGTCGGCTCGTGCTACGTCTGTATGCATCAGGGCAGAAACGGTATTGAGTGCATTGAACAAAAAATGCGGCCGCAGCTGACCCTGAAGCTGTGCAAGCTGCGCCTGGGCCAGCGCCTTCTGCGTTTGCAGCAAACGGTGCCGCTGGAGTTGCCACTGCCCATACGAATCGATACCAAACAGGATCCCGAGCCACAGTCCCGTAAAAATCGTCAGTTTGAAGCTCTCGTACACAACGACGAAGCCCCAGGTTGGGTGCTCGTAGATACGGCCCACGGCGGCATAGACGCCATGCCGTATCGAGTAAACCACCGTGATCCACGTGATGAAGACCAACGGCAACCAATGCAGGTAGCTAGCGAACCAGATCAAGGGCTTGTCCAGATACGGCGCATAGCGCTCGCGAACCCGGACGGCAAGCCACATCCATCCTGTTGAAACCAGTGCCGAACTCCCTTCCGACAGGACTGGCTCCCACCACCGGGTGAGCGGATCACGGAGCTGATCCTCGATGGAAACACCGATCATGAGCAGCCAGAATGCTGCCCACAACGCCCAAAACGTGACCAAGGTCTTCGGAGGAAACGTCGCGCCGTAGTCGGTGTGGACGCCTGCCGACAATGGGTGAGATAACACGTTCATGGTGATCGAGTGTAGCCGTGCCTGCGGCAACGGACGTTGCCTATGTGGCAAGCGGGACCTGAGAGGGGCAAAACGGCCATGGTCATGGCATTGAACGTCGCTTTGTCGGCACTTTGATGGCGCAGTCTCCTTTCCCCATCTCTAAGGTCAGTGGCTGCTTTGGTGGCGGAGCTGCTTCCGCTGGCAAGCTCCAGCGGCATTTCAGAGGCTACGCTGCTCCACGAACACGTACTCACGCTGGCCATCGCGCAAGGTCAGAGTGCGCTTTCCGTGCTGTTCTGCGGCGAGGAATTCGGTGTCCGACATATCCTCTCCCAAGGTGATGAAGGTCGTACTTCCATCGCCATTAGCGCGTGAGGCAACCATGCTATGCCATTCGTCAAAGTGGAAATCGATGTTCTTTCCTGACCGCGTCACCACGAGATTGCCGAGCGCGTCGTTGTGATACCGCGCCGCCAGGCGGTTGCCAGCCAAGCGATCGGCCGGAATCTGCAATGACTGGCGGAAGGCACGAACGTCGCTCTCGTTCCGCATAACCGCGGCCTGCAGTTGTCGATCGGCCTCAGGCTCTCCATCGAACACCTGTTCCATGAGCTTGCGCGCGAACGGGTCCATCAGCTCTCCGCCGGTATCGGAATTCGTCAAGATCACCGCACCGATGCCGTAATCCGGCAACCACATCATGTAGCTCTCATAACCTGGTCGGCCACCGCTGTGGTTCACCACAGTGACGCCCCAGTGTTTGTCGATTAGCAGACCCATGGCATATTGAATATCTTCGCTGACCAGCACATTTGGCGCGCGACGCTGCAGAAGATTTTCCTTCGATACCAGCTGATGACCGTTTGGCAAGACGCCATCAGCTAACTCCATCATTACGTACTGACTGAGGTCATGCGCAGTGGTCCAGAGTCCTCCTGCGGGTCGTCGTGCGCCGTAGCTTTGGGTATAGGTCATCGGGCTGACGACGAGCTTGCCGTCAACATCTTCGTCATGGGGTCGCGCGTAATTGCCCTGCATCGCCTTAGTGAAATCGAAGGTGCTGCGCGTCATGCCAAGCGGATCGAGTACCTTGCTTTGCATCGCGTCATCGTAGGCAGCTCCGGGTTCCTTGCCGGGTTCGGCGACGCTGCCGGCGATGAAGCCCGCTGCGGCTGGCAACACGTTGCTATATATAAAAACCTTGCCGAAGGGTGCGGTCGGCTGCATGGTGCCCAGGAACTGGATCAATGCGGCGGGCGTCATGCTCCGGTTGCGGAATTCCGAATCATAGTCCTGCGCCGGCATCCCCGTGCACTGGCAAGCCAGGTGCTTGATCTGAACTTCGCGCGTGACTCTGGCATCACCAAACTTGAAAGACGGATAGGCTTCAGTGACGGACTCGTCCCAACGCAATTTTTTCTCATCAACCAGTTCGGCCAACAACAGGGTGGTCAGCGCCTTGGTATCCGAAGCGGCGATGAACCTGGTGTCGGCATCTACAGGATCAGGCTTGCCCAATTCACGCACACCCAGGCCGCCAACGTAAACGATCTTGCCGTGATCGATAAGACTGAACGCTGCGCCAGGAATGCCCAGCTGCTTCATTCCACCAGCGACGAAATCCTTCATGACATGAATCACGTGCGCGTCGATCGGTCGTGCCGTCTTGCCAGCAAAACTCTCGCGCTTGTACCCATGTGGGTGCAGGCTTCCGAAGACAAGGACGATCGAACTCATCCGCTTTTCCCGCGTAGCCAAGCCCCCTTGATAGATCACGACCAACCAGCGGTTGTTTGCGCGTCTCGCGAAAGCCCTGGCCCTGACGATGCGCTTTTCGTTCGGCGACACTTTATATTCGAAATGCTGGATTTTCTCCCAACCATCACCAGGCCGGAGAGGCTCCGAAAGTTGCAAAGGTCGCTTGAAGCCCGGCTCGAACTCCTGCCATGCAGACGCTACGGCAGTGTCTGCATCCAACGCCTGGATATCCGTCACGGCGATCTGGAAATCCCCTTCGGGAGCACTCAGGACGATAAAGGAACCACGCGCAGCCATAGTCCAACCTGCCGGGACGGTAAACGTGGTGCCACCCCTGGTTGCACTTGGCGTATCGGTCGCCATGGTTTTCGGCTGATCACTGCCGGAAGCTGGCAAGTTCGCCGGGGTGGCACTCATCGCGAAAGCGTTCGATGCCAGCAACAACGGTATGCAACCGATGATTCTCTTGAACATCACCCACGCTGGCGTCTTGGCCATCCCCATCCCCCTTTGGCGTTCCCTGACAGCAGCATCCAGCCTAGCCGATCTTCGCAACAGTCGTTAGCGTCCTTCCAGCCTCCTCTCCGTCCGATCCACACCGTATCTGCCTCTGGGCGGCGGCTACCGGCCAAAGCACGGATGTTCGTAGACTTCATCGCAGAGATCTGTACTGACTGTGCCTACGAGAATAGGCGCGAATACTGGTTGGCAACCATCCCGTTTGACTCGCAACGGATGACCGAATTCTCGTCAATTTCGAAGCTGACGTCTCTTGAATCAGCTATCGGAAGCGGCATGTGAAAGACGATGGCTCAAGTACCAGGAAGGCGCACATTTCAGCATTGGAAAAGCATGTGCCTTAGCCGCTGAACTAGTATGTCTATACCTCGAGAGGAGAGTGCCTTTGCTGGCATATTTTTTTGTGCTGGTTGTGGCGCTGGTCGCGGGCTGCCTGAGTGGCGTCATCGGAACTGGATCATCGATCATGCTTCTGCCGGTGCTCGTGTTCGCTTATGGCCCCAAGGAAGCTGTCCCGATCATGGCCGTCGCGGCCGTAATGTCCAACGTGTCGCGTGTCGCGCTCTGGTGGCGTGACATGAATTGGCGGGCGTTCCTTGCCTATGCACTGCCAGGAGCGCCGGCAGCGGCGCTGGGTGCGCGTACTTTGTTGGCATTGCCAACACATGTTATCGAAGGCGCACTGGGTGTTTTCTTTCTGGTCATGGTCCCTGCACGCTATCAGCTCGCCAGGATGGACGTCCGTATACGATTGTGGCAACTGGCTGTTGCGGGCGCTTTCATCGGGTTTCTAACCGGCCTGGTGCTCTCGACGGGGCCGCTCAGCGTTCCGGCATTCACGGCATATGGGTTACTGAAAGGGCCATTCCTTGCCACTGAGGCGGCCAGCTCCTTGGCGCTGTATAGCAGCAAGGTCTTTGCATTTCGTGAGCTAGGTGCGTTGCCTGAAAGCGTGGTCCTCAAAGGTCTTATTGTTGGCTCATCGTTGATGGTCGGAGCCATTGCAGGAAAGGCCATCGTCTTGCGTATGAGTCCGAGCCACTTTCATCTCATCCTCGACGGGGTGATGATCGCTTCGGGGTTGTCTATGTTATGGGGCGCCTTCCATTAGTCCACTTCCCTAGGCGTCTCATCGTGCACGCATCAATCCGAGCAAATCTTGATCGACCAAAAACGCATAGCTGCATTTTCATACAGCCTTCGGTCGATAGCGGACGTTTCAGATCAGGCCAGGCGCCTTGAGGCCGAGAGCAGCCGCAATGACTTCGGTATATTTCAAGCCGGCTCCCGTGTTGAACAGTACGACGCGATGAGAGTCATCGAGAACGCCGGATTTGAGCAGCTGCGAATAGGCCGCCGTGGCGGCCGCTCCCTCGGGTGAAAGAAAGATACCCTCATTGGCGGCCCAGTCTTTCAGGGAGGAAAATATATCCTCGTCGGAAACGGCAACGGCCATGCCACCAGACGCGCGCAGAATGTCCAGAATGATGTAGTCGCCATAGGCTTTGGGCACGCGCAGACCTGACGCGGCCGTTTCCGGGTTTTGCCACATCTGGCTTGCGTCAGCACCTTCGTTGAATGCGCGCACGACGGGAGCGCATCCGGAAGACTGGATGGCAAACATGCGTGGGCGCTTGCCTGGCTTCACCCAGCCCAATTGCTCCAGTTCGTCGAAGGCCTTCCACATGCCGATAAGACCGACACCGCCGCCGGTGGGATAGAACACAGCGTCGGGGTATTCCCAGCCGAGCTGTTCGACCAGTTCATAACCCATGGTCTTCTTGCCTTCCACGCGAAAAGGCTCCTTTAGCGTGGAAATATCAAACCAGCCCTCTTGCTGCTTACGTTCGCCAACCATTCGCGCGCAATCAGAGATGACGCCATCGACGAGTGTCACCTTCGCACCGTATGCCGTGGCTTCCACATAGTTGGCGAGCGGCACGTCGCGTGGCATGAAGATGTGCGCCTCGATACCCGCCAGAGCGGCATAAGCCGCCAGCGCTCCTGCCGCGTTGCCTGCGGAAGGAACCGCCAACTTGCGCAAGCCGTAATGCCGCGCCATCGTCACTGCCAGCGCCAACCCGCGCGCCTTGAATGAGCCGGTGGGATTGGCACCCTCTTCTTTCAGGTAGACGCCGCGATGGCGCTTGCTGCGAAGCATGGGTGTCCACCCTTCACCCAGGGTCACCGGCTCCACGTCGGGAAGCACGGCGTGATACCGCCACATGCCACTCCACGGCAGCGAAGCCGCTTGACCCACAATATCGTTGGGCGAACTGCCATGCAGATGCGTAAGGTCGTACCTCACATAGAGCGCACCGGCCGGCTGGTCCGGACACTGCGTACAAAGCGTCTGCGGCGTGTCGGCCGATAGCCGTGCATGGCAGCGGGAGCATTCAAGATAGGCGATGGCAGGCATGGGAATTCGTCATGAGGTGGATGGAAAATCGCTACGGAACGGAAACCGAGAGCTCACGCAGAATCGCTCTGCGGTGGCGGTTCGGCGGCACCCTCCCAAGTGGCGACCACGGCAGCAGCGACGGAGTTGCCAACGATATTCGTGGCCGATCGCCCCATATCGAGGATGTGGTCAACGGCAAGCACAAGCGCTATGCCGCTTTCGGGAAGTTTGAAGTAGTGCAGCGTCACCGCGATAACGGCAATGGCAGCGCGGGGTACACCGGCGACGCCTTTGGTCGTCACGATGAGCAAGCCGAATAGCGCGACCTGCTGGGCCAGCGTCAATTCGATGCCATAGGCCTGCGCGATGAACAGAATCGCAAACGTGCAGTACATCATCGCCCCGTCCAGATTGAACGAATAGCCAAGCGGCAGCACAAAGCTTGCGATGCGCCGTGGAATACCAAAGTCGACCAGTTGCTCCAGCAGGCGTGGATAAGCGGCCTCCGAAGACGACGTAGCGAATGCCAGCAAGACGGTATGTCGGATACTGGAAATCAGACGAAGGCCGCGTGGCCCGACAGTCACCACAAGCGCGGCAATCAGCAGAGCCCACAGGATGCCAAGCGACAGATAGAAACCTGCCACGAACCGCGCATACGTGTCGACGATACCGATGCCATGAAGGCATATCGAGCTGGCCAGTGCAGCGAAGATCGCCAGTGGTGCGGTCTTCATCACATAGTCCGTCATCTTGAACATGATGGCGGCCAACTGCTCAACCAGCTCGACGAGCTTGGATGCCTTTTCCCTGAGCGCCGCCGCTGCCGTTCCGATAAAGATCGAGAAGACGACAATTTGCAGGATCTCGTTGTTGGCCATCGCTTCGACGATTGAACGCGGTATCAGGTGTGTCATGAAATCCGTCAAACCAAAGCTTTCCGCGTTGCTGCTGCTCACGGCCACTGGCGATACTTGCGCGTCCACGTGCAAATGCAGTGCTGCACCGGGTTGAAGCCAGTGCGCCATCACCAGGCCAACCATCAATGAAATGCACGACGCACCGAGAAACCACGCCATCGTCTTGATCCCGACGCGCCCGATCTCGGTGGCATTACCCATCCTGGCGATCGCCGACACCAGTGACGCGAATACCAGTGGCGCGATGACCATCTTGATGAGTCGAAGAAAAGCGTCGGTGATGATGGAGAGGTTCGCGGCAACCTCAAGCGCCTTCTCTGATGGCAGGGAACGGTTGCATAACCATCCGACGACAATACCCAGCACAGTAGCCGCAAGGATAAATACCGTGAACAGCCGTTGCCTGCCCAGCATCACCGGCGTGCAGCCATTCGGCTTGCATACCGCATGGAATGTCTCATCTCGCACCTGTTGACGATGACCATACTCCCGCTTTGTGATTCGAGGTTACCTCAGACATCCGCCAGGGTCTTCGAGTGACCTCGCATCATCGTTGCGATCACTCGCAGTTTCTGCGCGAGCCCTCAAACGGTGTCGCGTGGTGTGCGCGGCGTAATCATAAAAAGCAGGATTAGCACGACGGCCAGTACCAGATAAGCCCCCGTGAACTGCCAAACCAGTTGACGTGACACCTCATCCAGCGACCAGGGCAGATAGACACCGCCACTGAGCTGCACCGAATGAATGATGCCAAATAGGCTCAGTGCACTGCCAAGTAGCAGTATCCACGCGGCGCGCAAGGTCCGGCCATCAATCAGCGCCACCAGGAAGCTTGCCCAGATCATCGAGGTGATGATGAAACCATTACCGAGGATGGTAATCACCGCCAGTTCGGAAATACCGTGGCTATGGTCGGCGAACAGCACACCGAAGTGGTCGCTTGGCACATAGGTGGGATCGCTGAGCTTGATCGTCACCATGCGCGCAATGGCAGGAAAAAAGCTGAAGACCACCGCGGCCGTATAGCGGACCGGGGTCGCTTCGAATGCCTGCACGGTGATGCCAATCGCCACAAACACCAAAATCGGCGCCAGCACGGACAGAGGCAGCAGTTCGACCAGATTGGAGAGGTAGCCAAACACACCGCCAAGACCAATGACCAACCCGGTCAGCAAGGTGTAGCCGCTGCGAGCCCCCATCGCCTTGTAGGACGGCTGACCGATATACGGCGTGGTCTGCGCCACGCCACCGCAGAAACCCGCTACGAGGGTGGCCAATGCCTCCACCAGAAGGATGTCCCGCGTGCGGTAGTCATCACCCGCAGCACGTGCGCTTTCCGTGACGTTGATGCCGCCTACCACCATCAGCAGGCCGAACGGTAGGATCAACGGCAGATAAGGCGTGGCTGCCGCCAGGCCGTCGATCCATTGCAACGTCGGCAAGGGCAACGCAAAACGCCATTGCCAGGCGACTGGTGGGTGATAGCCACTGCCTAGCCAGCCCAGTGGGCCGAGCCCGTAATACAACAATGTAGCGACCACAAATGCCACCAGCACGCCGGGCAGCCCCAACGGCATGCGCGCCCGCGCTACCAGTGCGTACAACACTACGCCCAAGCCGGCAAAACCCACCACCGGCACCTTGAGTATCTCGACCAGCGGAAGAAAGCCCATCAGCACCAACGCGATACCCGCAATGGAACCGAGCAGACCCGCGCGCGGCACATGCCGCTGCACCATACCGCCAAAGAACGACAGCACAAACTTGAGCACGCCCATGATGACCAGCGACGCCATGCCCAACTGCCAAGTGGCAATCGCTGCGGCATGTTCGTCCAGACCGCTCTGTTTGAAATGCAAAAAGGCCGGGCCAAGCACCAGCAACGCCATGCCGATGCTGGTGGGTGCATCCAGGCCCAGCGGCATGGCAGTGACATCGTCGCGGCCGGTCCGTTTAGCCAGCCGACGCGCCATCGCGGTGTAGGCGAGGTTACCCAACAGCACGCCGAACGTGGTGCCGGGAAACATACGCAGGAACACGATATCGGCAGGAAAGCCGAAGATGCCGATCAAAGCAGTGGCAAGGAAGGCCATGATCGACAGGTTGTCGACCACCAATCCAAGAAAGCCATTGAGATCACCAGGCGATAGCCAGCGTTGCGGGCGGTTCGTGCCCATGTCAGAACGACACCTCAGCTGGCTGCGTTACGCGCAGCACCGACTGGTCGCCAGTGCGCTGCTTCCACGCTGTGCGGATCGCCTCCACCTTCGCGCGATTGGCAGCGGTGTCCGGGTAGTCGACGACCAGCATTTTTGAGCGCAGCCGCTCCGGAACCGCCTGCCCCTTGCCCTGCCATTGGCCGTAGACATCGACGACGCTCAACCCGTCCGGGAAACGCGGGGTCACCTCAGCATCGAGAAAGTCACGCCAGCGCTGTTCGCTGACACCGTTGACCGTATCACCGGCAACGCCGAGCCCGAAATACAACTTCGTATCCACCCAGCCCTGAGCCTGGGCTGGGTGGGCCGCGTCGCCCTGCAAGGTAGCCGACGTCGGAGCAACCGAGGCGATGCAACCCGACAGCAATGCGGCCACTAACACGAACGACGAAAAACGCAAATAACCCATGGCTATTTCCTCATGTCCATTTGGACATCTATACGGATAAATGGACAAAGATATTTCGATATCCCCAAAGTATTGACAAGATATCTTACGCAATGCAACAAATAACCACCGGCCGCGATGCGGACCGGGCCCACTGCCAGTTGTACCCCGGGAAACCAAGCTTGTCGAACATGACGGACAACATGCTTGCGAACCCGCACGCGCCGCATGGCATCACCATGCGGCGATGTTATCCGGGCTAAACCTAGCCCACGCTCCATCCACAGTCTCCGCCTTCAGACTCATCCCATCCTGCGGCAGCCATAACGACCCGCGTGATGGATTGTTGCACCCATAAGGAACCAGAGTGGGACAACAAACGTTGGGTCCTGCTCACCCGCCAGGGCGTCACCACACGCGTCTTCGATTTTGGCGACGGTTACGTCTCGACGCAAACCTATGTACCGCGCTTCCAACTGGATGCCGAAGTCGAGTATCGGGCGATGGAGCAGGTCAGCTTTGCGCTGGGCGGCGACAACATCACCACCAGTACCCCACCCGCCCCGACAGCGACATCAACTATGGCGGCAACTTTCCGTACGACCTGATCTCGCCGATCGGCAGCAATGGCGCGTACTGGTACGGACGAGTGCGCTACACGTTTTAAGCGAGGCAGCACCGTACTCCCGCAGGCCACCACCATCTGATTGATCGCCTCTCAGATCTTGAGCCGATCTACGGTGGAGAAATCGGCGGCCTGGCAATGGTGCTTGCAATGCGTGCGCAGGAACTTTGCGAGCGATGGGACGGTCCATCCAAAGCCTGTACCAAGGGAAGGTCGACCGTGAAAGTAGGATGGGGGAAGTCCAGCAGCTTGCACGAGTCGAGTTACCGGATCGCAGTGCTGGTCGTGGTGATCAGTTGCCATCTTGGTTTGTTGATACTGTTGCTGCGGCCAGCAATCTTCTATCGGGATACGACTCCGGTCGAAAGAAACAACCCGTTGGTACTCAAGCTGCGTTTCTTCCAGTCGCCGCGGCCGTCTTCACCGCATCTTGTATCACCGGTACTCCATCTGATCGCTGCGGCAGTGCACATTCATACAGCACAATCGGGGAGGCCATCCAAGCCGCTAGCAGTTCAACAAGCCGCGCACCTTGACGCACAGTCATCTGAAATGCATCTAACCAACTCACCAACCACACCAAACCTGGACACGAGCAATGAAGGCTCCACCAGCGACGGAGGCTTTCAGCAGCGGCTACGCAATGCCCAGCACTCTTATGCGGTTCACGGGCTGCCCGGATCAGATACGCCCTCTGCACCTGGCATCCATCTGATCGATCCAATGAGCCAAGGTATAGGTGCGGTAATGCGCAAGACACAACGCGCTTTTGGCATTAAAGATAGTCACTGTATTGATGTCGATGTGTGGCGCAGTCTCACTCCACAGGAGTTGAGCGCACGACATATCTCGCCT
>Ga0302310_10000878_pt1 | contig 26759 bp, 22 predicted proteins | sample III_Palsa_N1_2_FD_200451 | JGI IMG/M metagenome (GOLD analysis project Ga0302310, IMG submission 200451) | Peat permafrost microbial communities from Stordalen Mire near Abisko, Sweden - III_Palsa_N1_2 | ecosystem: Environmental > Terrestrial > Soil > Palsa > Peat permafrost | place: Sweden...
AAGACGACTGCCATTCAATCATGATGATTCTCGCGTCCGGTAATACTGAAATGGCATGGGTCGCCCGTCAAAATCAAATGAGCATGTAGAATTGTCTCGTGAGCCGAGGACGCCGCATTCCTTTTGCGCGCGCGTCCGCGCGGAATGTCTGATCAGCGCTTGAGTCAATAGTGACAGATTCCGCTTCGCACAAGCGTCATAAATCGGCGCATAGCCCGCGCCGATCATCCCGCTGCCGAGATCCGCATAGGGTTGGTCGGCGCCGTAATCGGCGTAGGGCTCCTCGACCCACCGGTTTCCACCGGACCATGACTGTTGGCTCCGGATTTGACTCCCCGGTTAGCGGCCGTTCGAGGTCTACAGTAGGACGGGTCGGTAGAAAAGAATCAAGCAAGGACCGCTGTATGTCGCTACCAAATGCAATCTTGATCGGAACCGGCGCTTTCGTTTTCGTTACTTTAGCCTGGGCTATTATCCTGCGCTTGGGACTCGCAGGTTTGATAGAAGAGTTCTCACGGCAACGCCAAGAGCAGGAAAACAACGCTAAGCAGAATCGAGATAGTCTAGAGCAGTCGCACCACCGATTAGTAGACAGACAGGCTCGGATGGAGTCGAATCAGCAACGCAGCGACGAAAATCGCGCCCGCCAAGACATCATGTGGACTCGGTCTCAACAACGAGAAGAGAGATGGGACGCTTTACTTTCTCGTATAGAGGCGCTGGTACAAACCATTGAACAAAAATATACTGACCAAGAAAAGAAATGAACCTATACGCGAGCGCTGCGGCTATGCTGAACAGCTACTGTTAGCCATGAAGCAGTCGTTCGACGACCTAGCGTTCGGGCCCCCGAAGAGCAAGGAATGCAGCTCATGAATCAAAATATCAGAAACCGTTTGAGCTTCCGATCACCACGTGCGCGACTCATTGCGAAAACATTCTTCGTTGTAATTGTGGTCGTTTACCTATCATTCATCTCGTTCGCTTCATCGCTAGATGTGACGCGACTCAGCGTGCTGTGGTGCTTGGGCGCAGTGGTTGTCGCGTTGGTTGTCCGTTCATGGTGGAAGGAGCGGAAACAATAGCCGATTCGGCGTATCCCCACCCCGTCACGCCGCCCGGAACCTGCCGCTCGTTAGGGTCGAGACCCGCCTGTTGTCCGCTGGTCGTCTGGATCGGACAAAAATCGCCCAACTGCGGGCAGCCCGCCGTTTAAAATTATCGGGATAATGCAGTCGTTCGCTTTCCGCCGGCCATCGGAGGTGAGCCTGCTCGGGGGAATTAAACTGAGCTACAGCGTGCTCGCCATGGCGGGATCGCTGATCCCATCCAGCCCCGTCTCCATGCGACCCGCGAAGCGCCGCTCGAAGCCGGTCGCCGAGGCGGTGAAGTCGTACCAGTTGACGCTATTGACCAAGCTCAATTCCTGCTGCGCTTCGCCGTCTGCGGCGACCGCGACGGTGGTGATCGCGGTCCCGACATATTTATTGTTGGGAGTCAGGGTGATGGAGCCCGCCTGCGAGCCGGCGTTTCGCACATGCACCAGGAGTTGATTCAGGGACGGGTTGTAGCCCACCAGGATTTCCGGCTTGAACGCGGCGGCCGTCCAAGCGGTGCTGCTACCGCTGAAGCTGCGCAGAAAGCCATTGGGACCGTACACCGACAGGCTATACGCACCAGCGGTGCCGCTCGTCCAGGTATCCGTCAGCGACTTCCCGCCCTCCACCGTGTAGCGGCGGGGAAGGCGATCCAAGTTCAGCAAATCGTAAACATGAAAAACAGCGCCCTGACTACCGGTATTGGTAAAGGTCAATGAAACGCCGGATACCCGCACGAATACGCTGGTGTTCAACACATAAGGCAACGCGCGTGAGGATCTAAAGCCTTTTTCTTGAAATAGCGCCTGTGGCTGCGCGGGAGCCACGGGCAGAGGCAGCTTGGCCTGAGCCGCACTCACCGCCGCGTAGTCGCTCATGTTGGGCAACGAGGGCAGGGTCGCATCGTTGGGCGAACTGAAATCGAAGGCGGACGTCAGATCGCCGCTGATCGCCCGATGCCAGGGGCTTATGGCGTCCACCGTCACGCCAAAGCGCTTCTCGAGGAACATCCCGAGTGAGGTGTGATCGAACACCTGGGAGTTCACCCACCCGCCGCGGCTCCACGGCGAAATCACGTACATGGGCACGCGAGCGCCGAGGCCCCACGGCCGCACCGACCCCGTGACGGTGCTCGCGTTCAAAAATCCGCCGGTGGCTCCGTCGAAATACTCGCCGGCCAAGGACAGAGTCGAGGCCCCCGCCATGTTCCCCTGGGTGTCGTAGGAAGGCACGGCCGGCGGCGGCAGGTGATCGAAGAAGCCGTCGTTTTCATCGAAGGTGACGAACACCGCCGTCTGACTCCAGACGGTCGGGTCCGCCGTGATGGCGTCGAGCACCTGAGAAATAAAATACGCTCCCCCATCGGGACTCGACGCCGACGGATGTTCCGACTGCTGCGGCGAGGGGAGTATCCACGACACCTGCGGCAAGTTGCCGGCGAGTACGTCCTGCTGCAAGTTCTCGATGGTGCGCAGAGTCATGCCGCGTTCGTACAATGCTGAACCCGACGACGCCGTGGCTGCGCGGAAATTATGGAAGGCCAGACCTCCGTGCATGAGGCCGCCCCAATTGTTGTTGGGATCTTGATAAATGCGCCAACTCACCCCGGCCGCCTGCAGCAGTTCGGGGATCGTGGGCCACGTGAGCGCGCTGCCGGAGAATTTATAGCCCGGTGTCGGCATCGTGCCGCTTACCACACAACGCAGGTTGGTGACCTCGGCATTGGCATAGGTGCCGTTGACGCCCTGCGCGCGCAGCGTGGGATCGAAATTCGAGCCGGAAATGGCAACGATGCGATTCGGGTCCGTACAGGTAGAGACCGAACAATGGTATCCGTCGCAGAGCGTGAAGGCTTCCGCGAGAGCAAATTGGAACGGAATGTCCGCTCGACGGTAGTAGCCCATGGAGTACTGGGTTTTATGCAAGGGCCACTGGCCGAACATGCCTTGATTCCAGGCCGCCTGCGCATCCGAAAAGGTATGCGGCGTGTCCGGCACCAGCAACGCGCTACTGGTCTCCGGATTCAAATGGTACGGAGGAATTTCCGTGGTGCCGTTCGACTCGTACCACACCGGCTTGCCGCTTTGCAGAGGAATCGGAAACGGATCGCCGAACCCGCGAACGCCGCGCAGTGTGCCGAAATAGTGATCGAAGGAGCGGTTCTCTTGCTGCAAGATCACCACATGTTTGATGTCTTGGATGGTCTTCGTTTGCACGGCTGCTGGAATCGCCAGGGCGCGCCGGATGGACGGCGGCAGCATCGACAATGAAGTCGCGACGCCCAACATGCTCGCCGAGCGGCGTAAAAATTCTCTGCGGGGCAATTTGTCCATATTCTTCATCTCCCTGTGACCGGCTGCGTTGCCTGATCAGAAACGATCACTTTAATCATTGGACGACACCGAGTCGCAATTGTACAGTCAGTCGGCACCACTTCTTCACTCTGTCCGAGAGAGTTCCGGACAGCGGATAACTCATTTGCATGCTTAGCGCTTTAAAAAAATTACAATTGCGTACCTATTCGCGACGGCTCGCGGGTGCGCTGCTGTTTCTCATGACGCTCACTCTCACGGCATGCGGAGGTGACTCCGCTGTTTCGGGGCCGCAACTCACCAGCATCGCCGTGGGACCGCCAGATGCCTCGCTCGTTCAAGGCAACACAACCTCTTTCACGGCCACTGGTATTTATTCCAATGGCCAACGTCAGAATCTGTCCGCGTCGGTGACCTGGAGTTCGACCAATCAGAGCATCGCCTCCATCAGCAACACCGGCGTTGCCACCGCGAAAGCTCCCGGCACCGCTACGGTAACCGCCGCCTTGAGCGGCGTGTCCGGAACGACGCCGCTGACGGTCACCGCACCGGCTTTGGTTTCGGTCGGCGTTACCCCAGCGAATCTCAGCGTGGCCGTCGGCCTCACGCATCAATTCATCGCGACGGGCATTTATTCCGACAACTCCTCTCATGACGTGACGACCTCCGTCGTATGGAGTTCCTCCCAGACCGCGGTGGCCACCGTGAGCAATGCGTCGGGTTCCAACGGTCTGGCAAGCACACTCGGCGCCGGCACCAGCGTCATTACCGCGACAGCCAATGGCGTGTCCGGCACCGTCTCTCTGACGGTAACGGCGGCGACTCTGGTGTCCGTCGGCATCACACCTGCGACGCTGACCTTGCCCGTGGGTGTCGCCCGTCAGTTCAGAGCCACCGGTATTTATACGGATAAGTCCACGCACGACCTGACGTACTCCGTAACATGGAGTTCGTCGGCACCCACGGTCGCCTCCATCAGCAATCAAGCCGGCTCCGCCGGCATGGTCAGCGCGTCGCAGGTAGGTACCAGCACCCTCACGGCTACGTTAGGCACCATTTCCAGCACGGCCCCGTTGACCGTCACCGCAGCCGCGCTGGCATCTATCGGACTGACGCCGACAAACTCCAGTCTCGCGGCGGGACTCAACCAACAGTTCACCGCCACCGGCACCTACACGGACAATTCCACCCATAATTTGACGACCTTGGTGGTCTGGACTTCATCCGCCACCGGAGTTGCGACCATCAGCAACGCGGCGTCCTACAACGGTCTCGTAAAGGCCGTCACCCCCGGGACGACCACGATCACCGCCACACTGAACGGCGTCGCCGGTAGTTCAACGCTGACGGTCACGCCGGCCACGTTGGTGTCCATCGGCGTGACTCCGCCCGCGACCACCATTGCCAACGGCACGGCCCTACAGTTCACCGCCACCGGCACCTATACGGATAATTCGACGCAGAACATCACCACGTCGGTGACCTGGACCTCCTCCGCCGCCGCCGTGGCGAGCATCAGCAATGCCGCCGGCTTCAACGGACTCGCCACCTCCGCCGGCGTGGGGGCGAGCACCATCACGGCGATCTCCGTCGGCGTCTCCGGCACCGCGACCTTGACCGTCGTCTCGACCACTCTCTTATCCATGGCGATCACACCGGCGAATCCCAGCATTGCCGACGATGGCAGTCAGCAATTCGAGGCCGTCGCGACCTTCGCAGACAGCTCGACTCAGGATGTCACCGCCTTTGCCACCTGGACCAGCGCGACGCCCGCGGTAGCGACGGTCAGCAACGCACCGGGTTTCAATGGGCTGACCAGCGCACTTACCGCCGGATCGACCACGATCACGGCGACGCTGGGGAGCGCCTCCGGGGCGACGACGTTGACAGTGTCACCGGCGCTGCTGCAGTCCATTGTGATCACACCGGTAAATCTCAGCATTCCCGACGGCAACAGCCAGCAATTCACGGCCACCGGCACCTATTCCGATGGTTCCGTGCAGAACGTGACCACAACGGCCACTTGGACTTCCTCGGATACCACCGTTGCCACCGTGGGCAACGCGGGGTCGGTGGGTCTCGCCACCTCGTTGGCGGTGGGCTCGACCACCATCAGCGCGGCCGTGGGCTCGGTCGCCGGCACAACGACATTGACCGTGACCAGCGTCGCCCTCGTATCACTCACGATAGTGCCGGCATCAACCCGCACCATCAGCGGAGCGAGCGTGCAGTTCACGGCCGTTGGCACGTATTCGAACGGCTTTACCGCAAACCTCACGACCGCGGTCACGTGGAGCTCCTCGTCGAGCGCCGCCGCCACCCTGAGCAACGTCGCGGGTTCGGTCGGGTTGGCCACCGCCGTCGGCACCGGCACGACTACCATCACCGCATCCTCCGGGAGCATCACCTCGACCGGTGCGACGCTCACCGTCGGCAGCTATTCGCGCTATGTATATACGGCCAACAATGACGACAGTACCGTCTCTCAGTTCAGTGAAGCCGGCGCCAGCCTGAACGCCCTGACCCCGGGAACCGTGACGGCCGGCAACGGCGCGCAATCGATAGTCGTCGATCCCACCGGTAGCTATGCCTATGTGGCCAACAACAACGACAACAGCGTCGGCACGGTATCGCAATTCTCGGTCGGTACCGGCGGCGTCCTCTCCCCCATGAACCCTGCCACCGTACAGGCCGGCGGAGGGCCGCAAGCCATCGCCGTCGATCCGAGCGGCCGGTATGCGTATGTCGTGAACAATGTCGACGGCACCGTATCGGAATTCACCATTGGAACGAACGGCGCGCTCTCGCCCATGTCCCCGGCTACCGTGGTCACCGGCAACAGCCCGCTCTCCATCAGCATCGATCCCACCGGCCGCTTCGCTTACGTGGTGAATGAGAGCGACGCGACCATCTCGCAATTCCTCATTGGCAGTGGCGGCGTGCTCACGGCCGCAAGTCCCTCGGTGGTGACCACCGTCAGCCTGCCGCAGGGCATTGCCATCGATCCCACGGGGCGCTACGCCTATGTCGCCGGCGGCGGCCTGGGCAACATCGCGCAATACGCCATTGGCCCGAGCGGGCAGCTGTCCGCTTTGAGCCCCGCCAACGTCGCTGCGGATAGCGGTCCCACGGCAGTGGCCATCGACCCCACCGGCCGGTATGTCTATGTCGCCAATCAAAGCGGCGTCATCGATCAGTACACCATCGGCGCAAACGGCACCCTTACCCCCATGAGCACTCCGTCGGTAACCGCGGGCGATGATCCTCAAGCGATCGGCATCGATCCCGCGGGGCAGTATGTCTATATCGCGAACGAAGGGGACTACACCGTCACCGTGTTCCCGATCGCCTCCGGCGGCGCGCTCAATGCAACCAGTCCCGCCGTGGTGACCGTGGGATCCGGTCAATCCGGTCCGGTCTCGGTGGCGACGGCGTACTAGGCCGTTTTACTTCGGCGCAGCGGGGGCACTCGGCGTGCCCAAGGGCTTCACGTCCCCGCAGTCCGCGCCCAGGAATTTCATCGCGGTCTCCATGTGGATCACGCGAGTTTGGCCGCCGGGCTTGGTAGTCGCCATGTCCATGACGCTGCTCACCGAATCGCCGCTGATCGTGGACACGCCCTTGCCCGTCGTGGTGGTACCGTCCGATGCGCAGTTGACCTCGAAAGTGGATTGATTACCGCTGCGACTCACCTTGGCCGGCTGGCAGCGCCCCTTCGGATCCACCCACGGCGTATCGCGATTCGCCATTTCAGGACTGATACATAGACGTAACCCGCCGCCCGGCTCCAAGGACGCGCCATTGCTCTTGAACATGGCTTCCATCTTGGCGCGTTGGTCGGGCGACAAGTTGGCCATCATCTTTTGCATCTGCGCGGTCGCGCCGTTGATTTGCGCCGTCGTGTCCTTGCCGTCGACCACCTGTTTGGTGATTTGGGTTTCCCACAACCCGGGCTTCAGCCCAAAGCCCGCCGCACCGACGCGCACGGCGACCAGGACAACCCCACAGGCAATCAGCGATTTACGTAGGGTAAGTACATTACGCACGGCAAACTCCCTTTCTTATTGATGTGCCCCAATTGACGGCTGGTATAGCCCCTTGTCGCGATAGCGTCAACCGCAGGGTAGGCCATGCGCCGGCGGCGAATTCTGGGGTAAGCTCCCAGAAAATCCACGCCTGATCGAGGACAATCTTGCAACATCGCGCCCTACTTTGCTGCGTCGCCCTTTGCCTCGGTGCTTCTTTCGCTGCGGCCGCCAATGCCGAACCACGCCTGCTGAGCCCCGACGACTATTATCAACTGGTCGACCTCACGGACCCCCAGGTGGCACCCGACGGTTCGCAGGTGGCCTACGTCGTCACCGAAAGCGATCGTACCGCCGACGCGCGTAAGGACAGTATCTGGGTCGTCGCCTGGGACGGCTCGCAGCGCCGGCGCCTGACCGGTGCCGACAGTGCAAACACGCCACGCTTCAGTCCGGACGGCCGCTACTTGAGCTTCCTGTCCGAGCGCCCGGCCGATTCCCCGGCGCAAATCTGGGTGCTCGATCTGCATGGCGGCGAAGCCCGTCAACTCACCCACACCAACGGCGACATCTCGAGCTATGCCTGGTCGCCCGATGGCAAGCGCATGGTGGTGGTCACCGCGAAGGGGGATCAACCGGCCGCCAAGACTCCGCAGCCCATGGTCATCCAGGACTACCATTTCAAGGCCGACGAAGAGGGGTACTTGACCGCGGCGAACCACCGTCACCTGTACCTCGTCGATGTGGAATCCGGTGCGCAATCCACCCTCACCACGGCCGCGGAATACGATGACAGCGGCGCCGCATGGTCACCCGACGGCACGCTGCTCGCCTATGTCAGCAATCACGACAAGGAGCCCGACCGCACCGGCAGCGATGAAATTTACCTCATCGAGCCCCGTGAAGGCGCAACACCGCGCAAGCTCGCGACCGTCTACTCACCCAATAGTCAACACCTGGCATTCAGCGCCGACGGCAAATCCTTGAGCCTGTTGCAGGGTCGGGAGCCCAAGTACAACGCCTATATCGCGGATCGTCTGGCCGTGGTGACGTTGAGCGACGGCAGCGTACGTCCCTTGAGCGACAAGCTGGACCAACAAGTGTCCTCCCCCACCCTCAACGCGGACGGCAGTATCGATTTCATGGTCGAGGACGGCGGCTTCGCCTATGTATCACGTATCGATATGGGTACGGGGAAGATCGAACGCCGCTCGCCGCAGAACCTCACGGCTCTACACATCGCCTCCGGCAAGGGACACAGCGTGATGGTCGGCACCACGGATAGCGTCGCCCCCGAACTCTTCGCCATCGAGGACGGCGCCGCGAGACGCCTGACCACACAGAACGAGGCGGCGCTCGCCGATATAAAGCTCGGCAGCGTGGAGGATATTCACTTCAAGAGCCGTGACGGCACCCAAATTCAGGGGCAGCTCCTCAAGCCGCCGTCCTATGTCGCGGGCCACCGCTACCCCACCATACTTTGGATCCATGGCGGACCCAACGGACAAGATCAGCACGAACTCATCAACAGCGGCTACTCCCCCTCGCTGGAACGTCAACTCTTCGCGGCCCAAGGCTATGTCGTGCTCGGCGTCAACTACCGCGGCAGCACCGGGCGCGGCAAGGCCTTCCAGGAAAGCATTCAAGCCGATTGGGGACACAAGGAGGTCGAAGATCTGCTGGCCGGCGTCGATTACGTCGTGGCCAAAGGCATTGCCGATCCCGCCAAGCTGGGCATCGGCGGCTGGAGCTACGGCGGCATACTCACGGACTACACCATTGCCAGCGACACGCGCTTCAAGGCGGCCATCAGTGGCGCCGGCAGCGGCGACCAAAGCGGCATGTATGGCCTCGATCAATACGCGCTGCAGTGGAACAGCGAAATCGGCGCCCCGTGGAAAAACACGGCGCTGTATTTGAAGATTTCCTATCCGTTTTTTCACGCGGACCGCATCCATACGCCGACGCTCTTCATGGGCGGCGACAAGGACTTCAACGTACCCATCGCGGGCTCCGAGCAAATGTACTTCGCGCTGCGCACGCTGCGGGTGCCGGCCGAACTCGTGGTCTATCCCGGCGAATTCCATGTCTTCACCCGGCCGAGCTTTCTCAAGGACCGCGCCGAGCGCTATATCGCCTGGTACGCCAAGTACCTAAAGGACGCGTCTTAATGGAGTTCGACGGCGTCGAGTATCTCGACGGCAATGCCTCGGACCCCAACACGCTGCGGTGGATGCAGGGCAGCCCGCCGCCGGCTGACAAAATCATTCGCTTTGCCGACGATCGGTTTTTGAGCTTTCCCCGCAACCGCTGGTCCCTGTCGCACTTCCGTGAATTGCTGCCCACCGTCAACGTTTGGCGCGGCGCGAACCGGTCTCGCGAGTTGGGAACAGCGCAGCCGGACGACGCCATCGACACCCTCTCGTTCTCGGACTTGAACGGTAGACGGCTGAGCTGGTCCGAATCGCTGCTCGAGACCTACACCGACGGCATTGCCATTTTGCATCGCGGCCGCCTGGTGTATGAGCGCTACTTCGGCGCACTGCGCCCCGAACTGCCGCACGCCTGCTTTTCCATCACCAAATCGTACGCGGCGACGGTGGCGGCCATGTTGATACACGAGGGCGTCATGGACCCCGACCGTCGCGTGCCCTATTACCTGCCCGAAATGGCCGGCACCGCCTACGCCGACGCCACCCTGCGCGAGATACTCGACATGCAGGTCGGTGTGGCCTATTCGGAACTGTATTCGGATCCCAATGCGCAGATCTGGGACTACGCGCGCGCGGGAGGCCTACGCACTCAGCCTCCCGGCTACGAGGGTCCCCGCAGCTTTCACGAATTCCTGGTGACGCTGCGCAAGGAAGGCGAGCACGGCCAGGCCTTCGCGTACAAAACCGTCAACACCGAAGTGCTGTGCTGGATAATGCATCGCGTCACTGGCACATCCCTGGCGGAATTGTTGTCGCGACATCTCTGGTCGCGGCTGGGCTGCGAGGAAGACGCGTACCTGAGCGTCGATTCCACGGGCACCGCCATGGGCGGCGCCGGTCTTGCCGCGACGCTGCGCGACATGGCGCGTTTCGGTGAGGTCCTACGCTGCGACGGCGCCTACGGCAGCCAGCAGTTAATTCCCGCGGCGGTGGTCGCCGACATTCGTCGCGGCGGCGACCGTGACAAGTTCGCCATGGCGGGCTATACGTTGCTCGCGGGTTTTTCCTACCGCGACATGTGGTGGGTCACCCACAACGAGCATGCGGCCTTCGAGGCACGCGGCATTCACGGCCAGCGTCTGTATATTGCTCCTGGCGCCGAGATGGTGGTGGCACGTTTCGCCTCGCACCCCATCGCAGCCAGCGCGGCCAACGATCCGGTCACCCTACCCGCGCTGCTGGCCCTCGGCCGGATGTTGCAGGCGGGTAGCGCGCGCCGCTAGGTGCGCGTGTTGGCCACCACCTGCGACGTGCGGTACTTGCCCTGCATGTCGAACATCCATCCGGGATATTCGGGCGGCAGAGTGCTGACCTTGCCGAGAGCTTCCAGCTCTTTGTCGCTCAACTCCAATGCCGTCGAGGCGATGTTGTCGGTCAGTTGATCCGCGCGCTTCGCGCCGATAATCACACTGGTCACCTGGGGCTGGTGCAGCAGCCACGCCAGCGCCACTTGGGCGATGGACACGGCATGCGCCTCAGCGATTCCCCGCATGACATCGATACAATCCTTCGCCCGAGTTTTGTCCACGGGCGGAAAATCGAAGTTGGACCGCCGACTTCCTTCCTCGACTTGTTTCGCGTCGGTGTACTTGCCGCTGAGCAGTCCGCCCGCCAACGGACTCCACACCAGTAAACCGAGGCCGGTGGCGCGCAGCATGGGGATGAGTTCACGTTCGAGGTCCCTACCCGCCACGCTGTAATAAGCCTGCAGCGAATCGAAGCGCGCCAGACTCAGCCGTTCGGATATTCCGAGAGCCGTGACGATTTGCCAGGCAGCCCAGTTGGACACGCCCACGTAGCGCACGTGACCGTGCCGTACCAACTGATCCAAGGCGCGCACCGTCTCTTCGATGGGGGTGGCCGCATCGAAGCCATGAATCTGGTACAAGTCGATGTGATCCAACTGTAGGCGCTTCAGGCTAGCCTTCACACCGTCCAGGATGTGGTGGCGCGTCGCGCCGCGCGAATTGGGGCTCTTGCCGGTCTCGCCGAATACCTTGGTCGCGACGATGACATCCTCACGCGGAATCTTGAGATTCTTCAGCGCCTGCCCGGTGATCTGCTCCGAGAGCCCCGCCGAGTACACATCAGCGGTATCGATGAAATTAATGCCGGCATCAATGGCCTGCCCGACCAGCCGCTCGGCGTCTCCCTGCGCCAAACCGCCGATGGCTGCCCAAATCCCCTCGCCGCTCCCGAAGGTCATGGTGCCAAGGCAAAGTTCAGAGACAAAAAGTCCGGTTCGACCCAGCATGTGATAGCGCATGGCGATATGTTCCTGTAGCGAAAACTTCGACTGGAATGGTTTGGAGCCGCGCGGCGGAAACGCAGCGGCGGCTGATTTCGCGAGCGCGCCCAGCACGGTTCACGACTCGACAGGGAATTCTGCGCCGTTGCCGCCGCAGCGGCAAGACGTGGGAGTTTCGAGCGCAACGCTTAACCGCGCTTCGGTTTCGTCGCGCGCCCTTCCTCAGGCGGTGGCGACTGAACTGAGCGAGTGTTCGGCCGCGAGCCAATCCTCGAGTTCGTGTCCGGGCTCGAAGCCCCGTCGCTCCGCCCTAAGATAGGCCTCGCGTTCGATTATCAAGCGTCGATCGACGGCTGGCGGCGTGCTTTCCGCCGCGGGTTTGTCCGGTTTCGCCCGGGTTCGAATGGTTTTACGCTTAGTCACCTTTTCAACGATCATGGCGCACCTCCGTATCGATGACCCCATATTACTGAATTATGTCGCGCCGTAAAGAAGCAAAACTCCGTTCAGCAACACAATGGCCACCGTCGCCGCAATGGCCACCCACCTATCGCGCCTGCCCATGACGAAGTCACCCATCACCGACTTGCGCGAAGAGAGAACCACCAGCGCAATCATGGGTAGCGGCAGCACGAAACTCAGGATGACCTGACTCAACACCATGGCCGTCATGGTATTGCAGCAGAGCGCCACGCCGAACGCCGGAGCCATGGTGAGCAGGCGGCGCACCCACACCGGCACACGAAAACCGACGAACCCCTGCATGATGACTTGACCCGCCATGGTTCCCACTACGGAGCTGGAAATTCCCGAGGCCGCCAAGGAGATCACGAACAGCACCGCCGACCCCATTCCGAAGGCAGGAATCAGGGTGCGATAGGCCACGGTGATATCGGACAACCCCGGCATGGATTGGCTGAATTCCGACGCCGACATGACCACCATGGCCAAATTGACCAGCGCGGCAAACCCCAAGGCGACCAACACCTCCCGATTCGAAAACCGAATGAGCGTGCGGCGTTCCGTGTCGTTGTGCGGCACGGTTCTGTTCTGCGTCAGACTCGAATGTAGGTACAGGGTATGCGGCATGATGGTCGCACCAATAATGCCCACGGCAAGCGTCACGGCATGGCGTCCATGCAGCTCGGGGACCACCGAATGCACCAAAACGGCCGGCCAGTCGGCGGGCGCGATGACGAGTTCGCCCAGGTAACTCACGCCAATCACCCCAATGAGCGCCCCGGTCACCATTTCAATGGGCCTGAAGCCATTCTTTTCCAGACCCAAAATAATCAGCGTAACCATGCCCGTGAGAATCAGCCCGATCAACAACGACACATGCAAGAGCAACGACAGGCCAAGGGCGCCGCCGATGAATTCCGCGAGATCGGTGGCGATGGCCGCAACCTCCGATGCGATCCACATCGCGAAAACCACGGGCCGCGGAAACTCCTGCCGACAAAGTTCCGCAAGATTCCTTCCCGTCACGATTCCCAGCTTGGCCGACATTGCCTGAAAGAGCATGGCAATCGCGCTGGCGACCACCACCACCCAGAGCAATTGATAGCCGAAGGCGGAACCCGCTTCAATGTTGGTCGCGAAGTTACCGGGATCCATGTAGCTCACCGAAGCGACCACGGCGGGCCCCGCGAACGGCAGTAACGCCCGCAAACCCCGCCGGTTGCCGTCGAGCGCGGCGCGCGCTGCGAATTCCGTGCGCTGGGTGGCGGCGGCGGCCCACCCGAGGGGCACCTCAGGTCGTTTCAAGAGTGAATACATGCTCTGACTCCCGCGTCTGTTATTAAGGTTCGGACTAAAGCGGCATGATTTCCGGCCGAGTCTTCTGGAATCGCGCCAGCACCTCGGGAGAGATCTTGAGGTGGTCCCGCACCAACTGCGGCGGCGAGTGCGCCAACCAGTCGGACAACGAGACTTCGGCGAAGTGATCGGACTTGAACAATTCGAGAAATACCAAGTCCGTATTGCCGGTGTTCTGCACGTAGTGACCCAGGCTCTTACGGACGTACCCCACATCGCCGGGCCGAAAATCCGCGGTCTGCGCCTTGGGACCCGTGTCGAACACGGTCATGCGCGCCTCGCCCTTGATGTAGTACTGCCACTCGTCGGCATTCGGATGCCAGTGCAGCTCTCGCATTCCACCAGGCCTTAACGTGACCAGCGCGGCCGCCACGGACTTGGAGACGAAGAAGTTGCTGCTATCCGCGATTTGCACCATGCCGCCCTGAGTCTTCTTGGTCGGCGCCACATCGCTCAGCGAGAACACGAAGGGATGAGGCGGTGCGCCATTCGCGGACGCGCAAGCCCGTTGCGCCTCGGCAAGGGGGCCGGGATCTTCGCCCTGGAAGATCCACAGATTGTCGAGCGGAATATCCTTGAAAGAGTCCGCCGGCACGCCGAAGCTCGCGGCGAGCACCTCCGGCGGCGTGTGCGCCATCCAATCGGTCAGCATCAAGGTGTTGAATTCGGATGCTCTGCCGTTGTCGAAGGCGAGAACGAATTCCGCGCCCGAAGGACCCAATCCCTGCAGGGAATGCGGCAGACCTGGCGGGAAATACCATAGGTCGCCGGTCTTCACATCCGCAATCTGCGGACGCCCCAGCTCATCGAGCACGGTGATGCGGCACCTGCCGTCCACCATGATTGCCCACTCGGCCTGCTGATGCCAGTGCATTTCGCGGACGCCGTTTCTACCCAGGCGCATGTTCACGCCCGAGATGTCCTCTGAGATCGCGAAATCCGCCTGCGTCACTTCACGCGCCCAGCCGCCATTTTGATAACGCTTGTGCGCGTTGTTGAAGGATGCCCAGAACAGCGGCATGCCATTGATGTCGGTGGCCGGTGGATCCTGAAAGGAGGGAAACTGTTTGGCGAGCGCCGGATTCTGCGGACCCGGCTCGCTCAATGAGGTCGGATCTTTAACATTGATCCGGCCTTCGGGAGGCGTGTCGGGGTTGCCGAAGGATGCCGCTTTCACGACGGCACTCGCCATACCCAGTGCGGCGGCCGACGCCGCCGCGCCGAATACGACCCTGCGTCTAAGTTCGTCAGTCATGAGAAAATCCTTGTTGTGAATACGGTCCACAACAAGCTACAAATACCAAGCTGTCCGTATCGGGTCCGCGCGATTACAATTATGTAATCGCTGCATAACCGCACCAAATCCCATTAAGCGGACGACATGATGAGCGTAACCGCCACTGCGAGGAGTATTATTTTACTCGGATATAAACGGGCAGAGTCAAATGCGATTGTTGGTGATTGAAGATGAGCCGAAGACGATGGCCTACCTCGCGAGAGGACTGGAAGAATCTGGTTTCGTTGTCGACACCGCACGCAACGGCGTCGACGGACTTCATCTGGCACTGACCGGCGACTACGATCTCGTGGTGCTCGACGTGATGCTGCCGGGCCTCGACGGATGGAGCGTCGTCGAGAAGCTGCGCGTTACCAAGTCCATGCCTATTTTATTCTTGAGCGCCCGAGATGATCTCGAGGACAGAATCCATGGGCTGGAGCTGGGCGGCGACGACTACCTCGTCAAGCCTTTCGCTTTCGTCGAGCTGTTAGCGCGAATTCGAACCGTGTTGCGCCGCGGACCCGTACGAGAGGCCGAACACCTAACGGTGGGGGATCTCGAGATCGACGTCGTGAAGCGCAGAGTCCGCCGCGCCGGTCAGAAGATTACGTTGACGCCCCGGGAATTCTCGCTGCTGCACTTATTGGCGCGCAAACGAGGGGAGGTGCTCAGCCGGACCCAGATTGCTTCCTACGTCTGGGAGATGAATTTCGACAGCGATACCAACGTGGTGGAAGTGGCAGTGCGACGACTGCGCGCCAAGGTGGATGATCCCTTTCCGGTGAAACTCATCCACACCATACGTGGGACCGGCTACCTCCTGGACGTCGAGGCTCCTTAGTGCGTCAATTCTCGTTGACCACCACGCTGACCGGCACCTTCAGCCTCATCACGCTGCTGACCTTCTATCTGGCAGGCAGCTACCTCTACGACAATCTGCGCGGCCAATTGCTGCGAGTCAAAACCGATGAAGTCAGCATCAAGGCTCAGCACTTACAGGGCTTGGTCGGCGGCGAGGATTCTCTGACGGCACTCCTCGAGCACGAGTATCGGTTCCGGGGCCAGACCGCGGGCAATAACGCCTTCGTCGAGCAAATCCGCTCCGCAACCGGCCAACTGATACTGAACTTCAATCCGTCGTCACTGAATATCGATTCTCTTCCGATCGTAGCGAATTCCACGGCCGCGAATGAGAAGGCCGTCGGTCGCTGGACGTCCCCTTCCGGCGAAGACATCTACGGCGTCACCGTGCTGGCCCACTACCGCAACGGCGACTCGGCGAACATCGTCGTCGCCTGTTCCATCGCCGACATCCAGCCCCTCCTCAGCGGCTATCGCGCCACCATTGTTCGCACGGTTGCCCTGGCGGTACTCATCGCGGCCGCCTTGAGCTATCTACTCGTCTACCGCGCCATCCGGCCGCTGCATCACATCAGCCGGCAGGCCAACCGCATTACCGTGGAGGGACTGGGCGTGCGGCTGGACGACACGCATGTGTCGCCCGAATTGCGCGATCTCAGCCGCTCGCTCAATGACATGTTCGCCCGCCTCGAGAGGGGGTTCAAACTGTTGTCCGCCTACACCGAAAACCTGGCGCACGACCTACGCACGCCGGTGACCAATTTGCGCGGCCAGACGGAGGTCACGTTGTCCCGCCCGCGCGCCGCGGAGGAATACCAGGCGCTGCTGGCGTCCAACCTGGAGGAGTACGAGCGCCTCAGCCGCATGATAGAGAACATACTATTTCTGGCTCGTGCGGAAAATACCCAGATTTCATTGCGGCGCATTGAATTGAATTTGAGCGAGCAGCTGGAGCATGTCGCCGAGTATTTCGAAGGCTTGGCGGATGACAGCGGAACATCCATTCGCGTACACGCCGATGGATCCATCGATGCGGATCCGGTCCTGTTTCGCCGCGTCATCAGCAACCTGCTTTCCAACGCACTACGCCACACCACGCCCGGCGGCGTCATCGAGATGACGACGGAAACCATGCGTGACGGCACCGCCATTGTAGTAAGCAATCCCGGACCCGAGATTCCAGTGGAACACATGGACAAAATCTTCGAACGTTTCTATCGCATCGACGAGGCGCGCGCCAACTCTTCCGATTCCACTGGTCTGGGGCTCGCCATCGTCCGATCGATCATGGAGTTGCACCGGGGCTCAGTGTCGGTAAAGAGCAGCGGCGGCCTAACCCGTTTCAGGATTTACTTCCCTGCGAAGTTCGACAAGCCGGCCTAGGCCAAGGCAGCACCTCGACATGCGGCCTTGGGCAATTCCCGGTTGATGATGGTGTCTGTAGTGAGTGAAGTGCATCACTCGCTTTCGTTGATGGTGCTCACGACTCGATTGACGCCGTTGACCTGACTGGCGACTGCTGCGGCGATATCACCCTGCATGCTGGTGCTGACCGTCCCGCTCAGATACACCACCGAGTCCAAGGTCGACACATGCACGGGCTGCAGTACCGGATGTTCGGCGAACGCCGACTCTACATCGGCGGTGACTTGAGCGTCTCCCGGACAGCCTTTGAACCCGCATTTTTGGTACGTAGCGCATCCTGGAAGCGTGCTCGCCAATATCAGGGCCGACACCAGTGCGCTTGCACGCGTAAAATTCGTTGTAAATGACTGCATGACTGTCTCCGCTACTTGATGAATAACTGTCGGAAAGATTTCCGACTAATCGACACATCAAGGTTAGAAGCAGAGCACTTACGCACCGCCGACCACCCGATTACATCTTTGTAAGCAGGGGAGGCGATCTTCTCAATAGACGAAGCTCTACCAGGGCCTGCACCTGCCCTGGCTGGGCATCAACCGGAACTGGGGTCAGTCGCCGTCGCGCCGCCCTGAGTCCCCCTGGAACCGACGGCCCGGGCCAGCGGACTACGATAGTCCTCCGCAGCAAGCAGGCGAGTCACCACATGATTGAAATCATAGTGGGGCCGCCATCCGAGTTTTTCTCTCGCTCGGTGGTTTACGTACACTCTGTCCACGCTGGGTGTCATTGACCATCCGCGCCGTGCGTACTCCGCTTCGTATGCGGGAACGTACCGCTTCACCACGGACGCCGCATCCTGACGCACCTCGGACATGTCGGCTGGTACGAAAGGGGTGGTTGCACTGACAATGAACCGGTCGAAGCCCAGGTCGGGCGCGCTTTGCATGGCGAGAACATGCGCTGCGACCGCGTCTTCGACATCGACGCGGCCATACAGGAATTCGTTCACCTTCAGATTGGTATCATCATAGGCCGCTTGCGCCGCCGGGTCGTCGTCCGCCTCCGGAAAGAACCGCGAGGTTCGGAGCACGATGCAGGGCAGCCCTTTTTCGTGGCACCACATGTCGCATAGGTGCTCCCCCGCAAGCTTGGTGGCGCCGTAAATATTCTTCGGCAGGCACTCCACCGCCTCGCTGATCCACACGGCGGGCTCTCCGGCAGGAGGTATCAACGCGCGGCCGAAGGTGCTGGTGGTACTCGTGAATACGAAGGCTTTCACCCGGGCCAGCGTGGCTTCTTCGAGCAAATTCAACGTGCCGGTGACATTGGTGTCGATGAAGTCTTGCCGTGAGTGCGTGGCTATGTGCGGCTTATGCAGCGTCGCCGTATGCAGCACCGCATCGACGCCCCGCATGCCGCTCGCCACAAAACCGCGTTCCTTGATCGACCCGACAAGATGCGTGAAGGGCGAAGGACGAATGTCCATCCCGAAGGCATCGTGCCCCAGAGCCGGCAGAGTGCGCATCAACGCCTCGCCCAAGTGACCGGCGCTACCGGTAACCAGGATTTTCATCGCGGCGTCACGGCTGTAACAACGCCCAGGTCACGACTACTGCAGCAGGGCTATCGCGGCCGAGGTCATGGCCTTGACTCCGGTGCGCAGCGTCGGCTCGGGAAGCGGTTCGAAGCGGCTGGTATGGGGACCCGGCAGCGTGGCGCCCTCCTTCTTCGCGGCCGCGAGCTTCGCGGGATCCATGGCTCCCAACCAGAACATCACCGTGGGAATTTTATGATCCGCAAGACCCAGCAAACCAAAATCCTCGCTCGCCATCACAGGTTCCGAGTCGATGACATTGGCCGCGCCCAGCGCCGCTCCCAAGGCTGCCTTCACCCGCGCCGTGAGTTTCGGGTCATTGTAGGTGGCCGGTACCGATTCGTTGTCGAGCACCGTGACGATGGGTTCGCGATCTTTCGGCACGCCCGCGGCCAGGGCGACTCCCGCAGCGGTGCGCCGAATGCCGTCGACAATGATCTGGTTCGACTTGTCATTGAACGAGCGGGTGCTCAACTCCATTTTAACTTCGTAAGGAATGACATTTCGCTTGGCACCGCCGTGAATGTCGCCGATGGTAACCACCGCCGGGTCACGCGGGTTCTCCTGTCTGCTCACAATGGTCTGCAACTGGACGATGAATTCACCCGCCATGACCACAGGATCTTTCGAATCCTGCGGAAAGGCGCCGTGCCCACCCACCCCGCGCAGGATCACATCGACGGAGGTCGCTCCGGCCAGCGCGGGGCCGCTGGTGATCCCCACCGTTCCCGCCGCCAACGCGTTGGTGTCATGTAGCGCAATGGCCAGGGTCGGCGTGCCAAACCGCTCGTACAATCCATCGGCCAGCATGGCTTTCGCGCCGTCGACGGTCTCCTCCGACGGCTGACCGATGATCATCACGGTCCCATGCCATTTCTTCCGATTCGCCGCGAGAGCCTGAGCCGTGCCCATCATGCTGGTAATGTGTATGTCATGGCCGCAGGCATGCATGACTCCGATGTCTTGCCCCGCCGCGTTCCGAGTCTTCACATGGCTGGCATAGCTGAGACCGGTCTCCTCGATGATGGGCAGCGCATCCAGCTCGGTGCGAATCAGCAGCCGCGGCCCCGGCCCATTGTCCAATATTCCCACCAGCCCGAAGGCCTGTGTCCCATCCGGATACTTACCGACATGCTCCGTCACGGTGTACCCCGCCTTGCGCAACTCCCCGGCAAGCAGCGCGGCTGTTCTTTCCTCGTGATGCGATAACTCGGGGTGGGCGTGAATATCTTTGTACCGTTCGAGGAGACCGGGCAGCGATTGGTCGATCGCGCGATCCAGGTCGGCAGCGCCGGCGGACACCGCGATCAAACAAGACAGGACGGGAAGGCACGCGACAATTTTCAATGAAATCTCCCGACGAGGTTGACCACGCATCATTGCATAAAGCCTCTAATACGACATAACCAAGGCACCGCGCAAATTTCCTGGCCCTTTTCAACGCCCGCACGCTACAACGCTGAGCCCCAGAGGCCGGCTGAGCCGGTCTCGAGATAGGGATCAAAAGAATATAAAGGGATTAACCATGGGCTCGAAGATATGGAGGGCGGCCGCGGCGGCCGCGTGGGGTTCCGTTGCCATCAATGTTCACGCGGCGACGAACGCCTGGACACCTCTCGGACCGGAAGGCGGCGGGATAGTCCGGGTCGTCTATAGCCCCACGCCGGGCACGGTGTTTCTCATTGCCACGGGCGGGTTCTACCGTTCCCAGGACAGCGGGGTGAGCTGGCAGCCGATCTATTCCGGTTTTTCCAACGCTGCATGGGACTTGGCGGTCGATCCCGCCGATTCAAGCCGGGTCTATGTGATCGCTCCGAACTCGCCATCGCTCTACGTCAGCACCGACGGCGGCAGTACGTTGGCACCCTCGGCGACCTTCCCTTCCGCAGTCGCCAACGCCGAGGCGATTGCCGTGAGCCGGGATGGAACGACCTTGTACGCACGGCTGTCGGCCGGCGCCAACAACAGCAGCGGTTCGACAACCGCCATCAATGCAGCGGCCACGGTTGATTCACCGGCGCCGTCGAAAAGCGGGGGCGGCATTCTGTCGCCGTGGGACCACGTAGGCCTGATGCCGCTGTGGGCCTCGTATGTTCGGCTGCGCTTGCAGCCGCCGGCGTCGGCGCACTCCTTCCCGCGGACGGCGCAAGCGCTTACAGCGCCCGGGCCGACAGCCCGCTACTGTGTCGGCCTGCGCCACAGCAACCACTCATAGGAATACAATAATGAAAGCAATCATCCTCGGCGCACTCGCGACAACCGTCCTATTCGCCTCAGCGGCTTTCGCAGACGATTCTCTGTCCAGCGCCGATCGCGCGTTCGTCGCCAAGGTCAGCCAGGGCGGAATGTTCGAAGTCAAGGCAGGCCAAGCAGCAGCCGACAAGGGCAGCACACAAGACATCAAGGACCAAGGGTTCACCGAGGCGCATGACCACCAATTGGTGGGCGACAAGCTGAAATCCATTGCCACGGCCAACGGTCTTGATTTTCCGCAGTCACTCAACCCGCAATTTCAGAAAGAACTGGACGATTTGACCGCATTGTCCGGCGCCGCCTTTGATGCGGCCTATTTAAGGGATATGAAGGACATCCACGCAAAAGACGGCGCGGCCTTCGCCAAGGAATCAACGGGTGGCTCCAATGCCGCGCTCAAAGCGTTCGCCTCCGAGACCCACCGGATCGTGTTGCGGCACATAGGTGAACTCTCGGCCGTGACCAATTGAATGAGCTGGGCGGGCAGATCTCGAGCCATCCAAGGGCCCCCTCCGTGCAGCCAGCATCTCCGCAAAAAACCGTGTTGTTGATCGGCGCATCCCGTGGACTTGGGTTTGCGATGGTCGAGGAATATCTGAAGCGTGGTTGGCGGGTGATCGCCACCGTCCGAACCACCTCGACGGACAAGCTTCGCCGCCTCGTCGACACTGCCCAGGGAGCGCTCTCAGTCGAAACGGTGGATGTGAACGTTCCCGAACAAGTCGCGGCTTTACGCGCTCATCTCGGGGAACGCCGAATCGACGTGCTGTTTGTGAACGCCGGCGTCAAGAATGACGACCGCGAAACCATAGCGGATGTGTCGACGGAGGAGTTCGTACGCGTCATGGTGACCAACGCGTTGAGTCCCATGAGGGCTATCGAGACGTTGCAGGACCTCGTCCCGCCCGGCGGGACCATCGGCGTCATGTCTTCAGGACAGGGCAGCCTCACGAACAACACCAACGGCAATTACGAGGTGTATAGAGCGAGCAAAGCAGCGCTCAATATGCTCATGCGCAGCTTCGCCGCGCGTCATGCCAACGACACGAGAACGCTACTGCTGATGGCGCCGGGCTGGGTACGGACGGACTTGGGCGGACCTGGTGCGCGGTTGAGTATCGAGGAAAGCATTCCGAATCTGCTCAACACCATGGAGGCTCACATGGGGCGCTCTGGATTGCACTACCTGGACTACCTAGGAAAAGTTGTCCCTTGGTGAATTGCTGAGAAGACTGATGCCCGCTCGAAAAACCCAAGGTCGGATTCGCGTTGGAATCGGCGGCTGGAATTACGAGCCATGGCGGAAAATTTTTTATCCGCCCGGCACCGCGCAAACCCGCGAGCTCGAGTACGCCAGCCAACGAGTAACCTCCATCGAAATCAACGGCACGTTTTATCGATTACGGAGGCCAGAGGTGTTCGGAAAGTGGCATGACGCCACACCAAAGGAATTCATGTTTTCGGTGAAGGCCCCGCGCTTTATCGTTCAGCGCAAAGACTTGTCGAGCGCCGGAACGGCTGTGGAGCGATTTTTGGCGAGCGGTATCGACGAACTGAGGTCCAAACTCGGCCCCATACTATGGCAATTGAGTCCGACGAAAAAATTCGATGCGCAAGAACTCGACCGTTTTCTAGATCTGCTGCCCGCAAGAGCGAAGAAGCTTCCGCTACGGCACGCACTCGAAGTCCGTCATGCGAGCTTTTTGAACCGAGAGTTTCTGGACATTGTCCGTCGCCACCGCGTCGCGGTGGTGTACGCGGACGATGCGGCGTATCCCGGGTGCGGCGATTTGACATCCTCGTTCGTCTACGCGCGCTTGCGGCGCAGCGCCGCCTCGGTCGCAACGGGATATAGCTTGGCGGCGTTGAAACAATGGTCTCGCCGGGCGGAAACGTGGGCACGCGGCGGCGACCCGGCAGGCCTACCAAGAATTGCGCCCAAGCCGACGACGGCGGAGACGCCACGCGAGGTGTTCATTTATTTCATCAACGGGGCCAAAGAGCGGGCCCCGGCGGCCGCGCAGAGGCTCATTTCGATACTCAAGTGCTAAACTCGATTCCATGAAATCACTGGGCCAGCGCTCTGACAGCGCACGACTTGAACGCATGAAGGCTTCACCCTTGTGGACGGGCGATCGCTTCCAGAACATTCACCCCATACTGCCCAATCTGCGCGATCCAGCCGTGCCCATGCCCTCGATCAAGGACTTCATTTGCGGCGGCGAGCGGCGCGTCCCTTCCGGCCCGCTACCGTCGATGAGCCCACTCGACACATGGACCAAGAAACCGCAAAGCGGCTTGCGAATCACGTGGCTGGGACATTCCACCCTGCTCATCGAGATCGAAGGTGTGCGCATCCTCACCGACCCTGTCTGGGGACCGCGGGCGTCGCCTTCAGCGCTCGTCGGGCCGAAGCGCTTTCAGCCGGTGCCGATTTCACTTCGCGAGATGCCACCGGTCGATGTGGTGGCCATTTCGCATGACCATTACGATCATCTGGATTATCCGACCATTCGCGCACTGGCGAAATCGAATGTGCCCTTCGTCGTGTCGCTTGGCCTCGGTGCACACCTGGAGTATTGGGGCTTGCGCCCGGAACGCATCACCGAGCTCGAGTGGTGGCAGTCGTACAGGGTACCGAACACCGAGGTGGCGTTGACCGCGGCACCCTCGCAACACTTCTCCGGCCGCGGTCTCAAGGATCGGAATGCGACATTGTGGTCGTCGATGGCCATTCGCTCGCCGCGACATTCTGTATTCTTCAGCGGTGATACCGGCCTCACGACCGAGTACAAATCCATTCGCGAAAAATTGGGCCCGTTCGATGTCGTGATGTTGGAGGTCGGCGCGTTCTATCCAGCCTGGGGCGACATTCATTTGGGTCCCGACAATGCGCTCGAAGCGCACGCCATGCTGGGTGGACTGTTCATGCCGGTGCACTGGGGCACATTTTCTCTGGCCATGCATCCGTGGGACGAGCCCGCGGAAAGATTGCTCGAACTCGCTCCTAAAACTGGAGCCCAGTTGCTCATGCCCATACTGGGTCAACCCGTGGAACCCGCGCACGCGGAAACTGTTAGGCCTTGGTGGCGGGAAGTTGAAAACGCTCAGATCGCGCCGGCGCAGGCGACCGATGGAGCGGTCACGTTGCCCGCGGCGGCGCCTTGGCCGCTGGATTAGGCACGCGCACCAAGACGACGGGCTGGTTCACGCCCGCCTTTCGGCGCGCCTGCCGCAAGGAGGCTTTGGCCCATGCGAGCCTCGTCAACCAACACCTGTCGGATGGCCGCAGCTGGCTACTCGGTGGTGACGAGCCGACCTTCGGACATCACCATGGCGACTGTCATTGCGTTCTCCAAGTTCCCGGTCAACGCGATGCCTCTCGACGAGCGCTTCGAGCATATCGATGCCTTCTGGCGGCGCTGGCTGCGCCGGCCGACCCTTCTGGCCGCGTACGCCGACCGCAACAGCGGCGTACCGGAACTCGATACCTGAGCCTGACTACCGCTTCTGCCGCACGTCTCAGCCGTTCCAATCAAAGGAGATTCTCATGCCGTTTGCACGTATCGATCTAGCTAGAGGAAAAAGCACCGACTATCGCGCCGCCGTGGCCGACGTCGTATACCAAGGCATTGTCAACGTACTCAAAGCGCCAGACGGCGACCGCTTCGTCGTCGTCAGCGAGCATTCGCCCGAGAATTTAATTTACGACCCCACCTTCCTCGGCATGAAGCGATCCCCTGACTTCATCTTGATCCAGGTAACCAGCACCGTAGGGGATAACAAAGAGTCGAAGCTTGCCTTCTACCAATTCATCGCGGATGAACTGAATAAAAAACTGTCCATCCGCCCCGATGACATCATGGTCAACATGGTGTTCGTCGACCGTGAGGATTGGTCTTTTGGCAGGGGCCAACCCTGGAATTGACCCGCCGCGTCAATCTCGGGCTTCGGGTGAGCGGCGTCTTGTACTTGACGATCTCGGCGCCGGAGGGCAGCAGAAATGGGCGTTCGCTGCCTTCTTCTCGGCATCGCCAACAAACTTGGCGAACGACGGCCGCTTCGATAGGGCACCGCCATCCAACCACGCAATCTTGGCAACAGAGTAACGGCGCAAACGCCGCAATTTTGCCGCCTGCTCCTCGATGGCGGCCAACCGCTCGCGCATCACCTGCGCCTGCCGCTGAAGACTGATGCCACGTGAAAATTCTTCACTGAGCACCGCGATCTCCCGAAGGGTGAAGCCAAGTGCCTGATGCTCGCGAATCAACAGTGCCCGATCGCCCTGTTCGGCATCGAAGTCCTGGGTTGAATAGTTCACCGGCACCCATCGCCATGACTTGCCGACCGCGCTCAGGTGGCAGATTACTTGGCGGAACGATTTGACACCGATTGACCCTCGCATCGGGTCGATGACACTAGCGCATCGCCACCCGGCCACCTTCGGCGGTAAGCCTTAGTATTGCGCCCTGCATAACACGGTTCATTTCCTTCAACTCAGCAAGTTGCCTGCCTTGGAGATCGATCTTTTCGTTTTGAGCCGCAATGGCTTTGCGCTGTTGCTGTGCCTCGCTGAGCAACAGGGAAGCAAGCTCGTCATAGCGAACACCCTGGATCTTGCCTGCATCATCGCGAATCACGAGCTCCGGATACACCCGCTCGACTTCTTCCGCTATCAGGCCATATTGCACGGCACCCTGCGGCTCCGATTTCAAATGAAAAGAGACGGGACGGAGGCGCTGCAATTTATCAGGGTTGCCAGCCAAGGGAGCAATGGAGGTCTTGTAGCGCTCCGACGAGGCCAGCACTCCCAATTGTCCGTTGGCGGTGACATAGACCGCGCTTCCGGTGACCCGGGAGCTATTGATACCCGCAACGTAGGTCGCGCTTTGCGTGCTCGGTGCGCCAATGCGAATCGTGCCACTATCACCCGCAATACCTTGGTTCGCGATATCGACATTGTTGGAGCCCGTCGTCAGGTTATAGCCCGCGCTGTCGCCAACGGCGATGTTATCGGATCCGCTCGTATTGGCGTAAAGAGCGTTGCGCCCGACGGCGGTGTTGCTCACGCCGTCGGTACTGTGCAACAGCGCCTCAAAGCCGAGGGCGCTGTTGAAGTTGCCGGTCGTGTTGGCATACAAAGCAAAGCTTCCCGCACCGAGATTATCGATGCCCGTGGTGTTGCTATAAAGGACCTTGTAGCCACTCGCAGTACCGTCAGCGCCCGTCGTATTGGAATATAGCGCTTCATAGCCGAACGCGGCGTTATCGCCGCTGGTGATGTTGGAAAATAACGCCTCATATCCGGACGCAGTGTTGAGACTGCCGGTCTTGTTATAAAATAGCGCCCCGGCGCCGCAGGCGGCGTTGTTGCTGCCGGTTGTATTGTTGTATAGCGCGTGATCGCCGTCGGCAAGATTGTATGAACCCGTCGTATTGTTATAGAGCGCGGCAAATCCGGTGGCCGTGTTATCAGTCCCGACCGTGTTGGTGTAGAGGGCACCGGTGCCCGACGCGGTGTTGGAGAACCCGGTGGTATTGAACCGCAGCGCATAGGTGCCGGACGCGGTGTTAGAGCCACCGCCTGTGTTGGAGCTCAGAGCATCGTCTCCAATGGCCGTATTGAATGCCCCGATCGAATTGGCACCCAACGCGCCATTGCCCGCCGCAGTATTGAACCGTCCGGCGGTGAGA
>Ga0302310_10000896_pt1 | contig 26402 bp, 29 predicted proteins | sample III_Palsa_N1_2_FD_200451 | JGI IMG/M metagenome (GOLD analysis project Ga0302310, IMG submission 200451) | Peat permafrost microbial communities from Stordalen Mire near Abisko, Sweden - III_Palsa_N1_2 | ecosystem: Environmental > Terrestrial > Soil > Palsa > Peat permafrost | place: Sweden...
CGGGGTGAGTCGGGGTTGACGTATTTGCCCCTGGTCATCATGGCATTGACGCGCGCATTGGAGTCGTTCCCGCAATGCAATGTGCTGTACGACTCGGCCCGCGGGGTGTTGGTGCGTCATCGGGCGGTGCATGTGGGCATCGCGACGCAAACTCCCGATGGGTTGAAAGTGCCGGTGGTGCGCAACGCGCAGGCTCTTTCCTTAGGCGAATTGGCAGCAGCGATTCGGCAGGTGTCGGACCGGGCGCGCACCAATAAGGCGACGCGTGACGAACTCACCGGATCGACCATTACGGTCACTAGTTTGGGCAAGTTGGGCGGCATTGCTTCGACACCGGTTATCAACTCGCCGGAGGTTGCCATTATTGGACTTAATAAGGCCGTGGACCGGCCCATGGTGCACAACGGTGCCGTGGCAGTCAGGCGAATCATGAACTTATCGTCTTCATTCGATCATCGCTTCGTGGACGGTTATGATGCTGCTGCCATGATCCAAGCGTTAAAAGACCTGCTGGAGCATCCGGCGACGATTTTCATACCCAAGGTGTAGACCTCATGACCGCAACCCCGCAACGACCCCCATTCGGCTCCGTTCTGACCTCTCACATGGCGGTGGCCTCTTATCAAGGCGGCAAATGGAGCGCGAGCGAAATCAAGCCGGTAGCGCCCATCGAGCTGAGTCCCGCCGCGCATGTGCTGCACTACTCCAGCACCTGCTTCGAGGGCTTCAAAGCATTTCGCCGTGCCGATGGCTCCATCCATGTGTTCCGCATGGACAAGCACATTGCGCGCATGCGGCAAAGTGCGCGCCTTCTGGTTCTACCGGAGCCCGATGCCGAGCAGCTCGCCGGCATGGTGCGTGCGGTGATCGACCGCTGTCGCGAGGCCGTGCCCGAAGCGCCGGGCGCGCTGTACTTGCGGCCCATTCTGTTCGGCACCACGGCCAATATCGGTGCGGCCGCCACGCCATCCATCGAGGCGACGTTGCTCGTTCTGGCCAGCCCCGTGTGGGATTACTTCGCCGGCGGCATGAAACCGCTGCGCATCCTGGTGGATGACGAGCACACGCGGTCCACCGAGCAAATGGGCATGGTCAAAACCGGGGGAAATTACGCGGCGGCGATGGGCCCGACATTGGCGGCGCGAGCCAAGTACCAGGTGGATCAGGTCCTCTTCTGCCCCGGCGGCGAAGTGCAAGAGACCGGCGCCGCGAATTTCCTGCTGTTACGCCAGGGCGAATTGCTGACGCGCAGCCTCGATAGCACGTTCTTGCACGGCGTAACCCGGGATTCCATGTTGACCCTGGCACGCGACAACGGCTATGCCGTGTCGGAACGAGTGTTCAACGTGAAAGAAATGCTGCAGTGGGTGCAAAACGGCGAGGCGACGCTGTCCGGAACGGCCGCCGTGCTGGCCGGGGTCGGCACGTTGATTCACCACGGCGAGGAATACCGAGTGGGTACCGGCGAGGTGGGGCCGTTGACGCGTTCTTTGAGGGCGCAATTGATCGCCATTCAGCAAGGTGACGCGCCCGACACGCACGGGTGGCTCGAGAAGGTATGAAAAAGGTTTGAAGATCGCGCCGGGCAGCCGGCGCGGCCTACGCCGGGCGGCCCACGCAGCCCATCCTACGCGGCCCAGCCTACGCGGCCCAGCCTACGCGGCCCAGCCTACGCGGCCCGGCCTACGCGGCCCGCTGTTCCTCAGTACTCCTCGCGTTCCTCGTCGTCGTCCTCGTCGAGGTCGTCTTCATCCTCGTCCTCGTCGTCTTCATCCCAATCCTCTTCGTCCTCTTCCTCGTCGGCGTCCTTCTCGGCTTTGGACCCGGACCAACCCTCGGGTTCCTCGGTCAGCTCGAGGTCGAGCTCCGCCCAGCCTTCGACGTCCAATTCCTCGACATCGCCATCGAGATGCTGAATTTCGACGGTTTCCTTGTCTTCATCCACCTTGAGTACTTGGAAAGTCTCTTCGTTTTCCAAGTCTTCATACCACTGCCCGACGGTCGGTTCGTACTCTCTGCCCACGTGAAGTCGCCTCTGTTAAACGGTTGCACTTGTTATGCAGGCGGATATTAGGGGAGGCTGCTTGCCCAAGTAAATGGCAAAATCACCTCCCTATGACATTAATAGACCGTAAATCCGCTGCCCGTCACTTGAGCGAAGCCAAACGAGTCGTCGTCAAAGTCGGGTCGGCGCTGTTGGTCGATGCCGAGAAGGGGCGGCTAAATCGCACCTGGTTGGAGGGTTTTGCGGCGGATGTGGCGCGCCTGCACAAACGGGGCCAAGAAGTCATTCTTGTGTCATCGGGCGCGATTGCGTTGGGGCGCCGTCACTTAGGGTTGGCACCCGGCAAGCTCCGCCTGGAGGAGAGTCAGGCCTCTGCCGCCGTGGGACAGATTCGTCTGGCCCATGCCTATAAAGAATTGTTGGACGTTCACGAAATCACCGTGGCCCAGATTCTGTTAACGCTGGGCGATACGGAACAGCGGCGCCGGTACTTGAACGCGCGCGGCACGCTCAACACCCTGTTGTCCTTGGGCGCGGTACCCGTGATTAACGAAAATGACACGGTGGCCACCGCCGAAATCCGCTACGGCGACAACGACCGGCTGGCGGCGCGCGTGGCTCAGATGGTGGGTGCGGATTGTTTGGTGCTGCTCTCGGATATAGACGGCTTGTACACCGCCAATCCGCAGGTCAATCCCAACGCCGAGTTCATTTCCCGGGTATTGGAAATTTCCCCCGAGATCGAGGCCATGGCGGGCGGTGTAACCAGCGACATGGGCACCGGCGGCATGCAAACCAAAATTGCCGCCGCCAAGATCGCGGTGGGGGCAGGTTGTCATTTGTGCATAGCCAAGGGCGCCGTGGAACATCCTCTGAAACGCATCGAGGAGGGCGCACGTTGTACCTGGTTCGTACCGACCTCGACTCCGGTCGCCACCCGTAAACAATGGATCGCCGGGACCTTGAAGCCATCCGGGGCGATTGCCGTCGATGACGGTGCGGTGCGCGCCTTGATGGGCGGCAAGAGCCTGCTGCCGGCGGGGGTGACCAAGGCCGTGGGTCGTTTCGAGCGCGGCGACACGGTCAGTATCCTGGGTCCCGACGGCATCGAGGTGGCGCGCGGTATCTGTGCTTATTCTGATGGGGATGCGGCGCGTATCATCGGCCGCAAGTCCGCGGACATCGAAAAAGTGCTAGGGTTTCGCGGCCGTGATGAAATCGTGCATCGCGATGACCTGGTCTTGTTGAGAGTGATGTGAAAACCTCGAGGTCGATGTGAACGCTGGTATGAGCCAAGAGTCGATAGCGCCATCGGTCGCTCCCGCCGTGTCGGTGCCGGAGCTGATGCGAGGCATTGGCCGTGCTGCACGGGAAGCCGCCGCGGTGTTGGCTCTCGCGACCAGCGACCAGAAGAGCCACGCCCTGCTGGCCGCCGCGGCCAGCCTGCGCGCTTCGCGGCACAAGATACTGGCAGCCAACGAGCGGGACATGCGCGAGGCGGTGGCGAAGGGCTTATCGTCAGCCCTGCTGGACCGCCTGATGTTGGACGATAAGCGGGTGGAGTCCATGGCGCGAGGTCTCGAAGATATCGAGCGTCTCGCCGACCCCATCGGTACCGTACTCGCCGAATGGACACGGCCGAATGGCATGACTATTCAACGCCTGCGGGTGCCGCTCGGGGTGATAGGCATCATTTATGAAAGCCGTCCGAACGTCACTGCGGATGCGGGCGCGCTGTGCCTAAAATCGAGCAATGCCGTGATTTTGCGCGCCGGATCGGAGAGCGCGCAGTCGAGCGCCGCCATTCATGCCTGTCTCGACGAGGGCCTGAAGGTGGCCGGACTTCCCGGCAGCTGTATCCAATTAGTGCCGACCACGGATCGCGAGGCGGTGGGCTACATGTTGGCGCAGATGACGGATGACATCGACGTGATCGTGCCCCGCGGCGGCAAGAGTCTGATTGCACGGGTGCAAAAGGAGGCCCGTGTGCCCGTGATCGGCCACCTGGAGGGGGTGTGCCACGTGTTCGTCGAGCGCAGGGCGACTCTCTCCATGGCGAAGGAAATCGTGCTCAACGCAAAACTGCGGCGCACCGGCGTATGTGGTTCAGCGGAGACGCTGCTGGTGGATCGAGGCTGCGCAGCGACGCACTTGCCCGATTTGGTGCGCGCGCTGCTGGACGCGGGCTGTGAGGTGCGTGGCGATGAGACCGCCGCGCGCGTGGATGAGCGCGTCAAACCCGCGACCGAGGCGGATTGGTATGCGGAGTATCTCGACGCCATTATTGCATTGCGAGTGGTGGACGACGTCGACGCTGCGATTGCGCACATTGGGCGATACGGCTCGCAGCACACGGATTGCATCGTGACCGACGATGCGGCCGCCGCCGAACGCTTTCTGACGCGAGTCGACAGCGCCATCGTCTTGCACAATGCCTCCACGCAATTCGCGGACGGCGGCGAGTTCGGTATGGGCGCCGAAATCGGCATCAGCACGGACAAGTTCCATGCACGCGGCCCGGTGGGCGTGGAACAGTTGACCAGCTACAAGTATCTGGTGCGCGGCAGCGGCCAAGTTCGCGACTGAAAGCCGGGCGTGCCACCCCGCCCAGGGCCCATCATTCGTGGTGGGCATCCACCAGATCGGCGATTCCCTGCAGCCAGGCATGCACCGCGGCCGGCCCCGACAAATGACAGCGCGCCTGCACTCGATCGCCCACGGCAATGGAAATGCCGCCGAAATCTTCGGCTGCCCGAAATCCATCCAGGTCGGTGATATCGTCACCGAGATACACAGGCAGTCGTCCCGAGAAAGGCGGCTCATGCATGAATTCCTTCACGGAGTTGCCTTTATTGAAGCCGCGCGGTTTGATTTCGAGCATCATGCTGCCGGGTTGCACGTGATATTGCGGTCCGAGGTCAGCGACGAGACCCGTTATGGCTTCGTGAATGTCGGATGCGAGATGCGGTGCGAGACGGTAGTGAATGGCGAGAGTCCTTCCCTTGTCCTCCAACAGCACGCCAGGATGAGTTTGCGCCAGCGCCTTCAGAGCGGCCCGCGTGGAGGCAAGCTGCGAGTCAATGAAGCTGGCGCCGTGCACGGCGCCCGAAGCGCTGCGTCGTTCCACGCCGTGGAGTCCGGCCGAGGGCAGCGCCAGCGGAGCGAACATGGCGTCGAGGTAGGCGATACTGCGGCCGCTCACCAAGGCTACCGCGCCGCCCAGTCTTTCGGACACCACGCTCAGAAGGCGTTTGAGTTCTTCTCCGACGCGGGTGTCGAAGGGGGTGGCCGCGAGTTCTATGAGAGTTCCGTCGACATCCAGGAAAAGACAGAGGCCGAGCGCCGGCGCGGGAGCGGTAATCATGCGATGAACATAGCCTAGGCTCGCCTCGCTGCATAGCCCTGAGGTGGCCGGTGCAGTGTCATTGCAATTCTTACAGAGAGTCGGGCAATTCATTACCCTGGGGTAGGCCCCGTTTTTTGCTATTTTGTGCGATTGGGCCGGGAGGCAACAGACGACATGGAGGCAAAATGTTTCGATCAGTGATGCTGCGCTTCGTGTTACCGGTGGCTCTTGCATCCTGCGTCGTCGCTTATGTAGGTCTGCCGTACATCGAGCGCCTACTAGCGGAATGGTTTCGCTCCGACGTCGAGTTGCGTGCCCAGCTCGTCATGCATTCCATGGAAGAACCCGTTACGGAACTGGTGGAAAAGGGCAATGAGGGGCCGCTGCGGGGTTATTTGTCCAAGGTGACGGCCGACGAGCGCTTGTTGGGCATCCTGATTTGCCGCGCCGACGGCACCACGATTTTCAAGCCGGAGCGCATTCCGACGGCCATATCCTGCGACGCCTATGCGCGAGGTGCCCGCGGCGAGGCGCGCGTGGTGCAGCTGCCATCCGGGTCGGTACAGGTATCGCGTTTCGATTACGACGAGGCGCGGCCCACCGCGTTTCGTGTGCTCATGCTGCATGACTTGAGCTTCGTGGACCGTCGGCAACGCACCGCACGCGACTTCGTGCTGGTGTTCATATTCATTTCGGTGCTCTTGTTGGCGTTGATGGTGGTGCTGGTGGCGTGGCTGCAGCTGCGGCGCTGGGTGAATGTGCTGATTGGCGATATTCGCGGCAAGCGCTTCACTGACAACGCACAATCGCCGAGCGCGTCCATGCCCATTCTCTCGCAGGTGCGGCAGGTGCTGGCCGAGGCCGAGCAAAAGCAGCGATTGGAAATCGATTTTCGCGAGAACTGGACGCCGCAGGCCTTGAAACAGGTGGTGCACGATCACTTGAATTCGTCACAGGTCATTATCGTGTCGAATCGCGAACCCTACGTCCACAATTACAACGCGGATCATCGCCCCGTGGTGCAAGTGCCCGCGAGCGGCATGGTGACAGCGCTCGAGCCCATCATGCGGGCCTGTGCGGGCGTTTGGATTGCCCATGGCGCGGGGGCAGCCGATCGCGAAACCGTGGATCGCTTCGATCAAATTCGCGTACCGCCGGATGATCCGGCCTACACGCTGCGACGAGTCTGGCTCACGACGGAGCAGGAACAGGGTTATTACTACGGCTTTTCCAATGAAGGCCTGTGGCCGTTATGCCATTTGGCCTATGTGCGGCCGGCGTTTCGGCCCTCGGACTGGCGGGCGTACGAGGAGGTGAACGCCAAGTTCGCGGATGTGGTGGCAGCCGAGGCCAACACCGACAGTCCCGTCATTATGATCCAGGACTTCCACTTTGCGCTTCTGCCGAGACTCATCCGTGCCAAGATTCCCAAGGCGACCATATCGCTGTTCTGGCACATTCCCTGGCCCAACGCCGAAACCTTCGGCGTCTGCCCGTGGAAGCGAGAAATCCTCCTGCATATGTTGTCGGCCGATATCCTGGGATTTCACACGCGTTATCACTGCCAGAACTTTCTGGAGACGGTGGATCGCTTCGTGGAGTGCCAGATCGATCACGAGCAAATGACAGTGACTTTGCAGGGGCGGGTGTGCCGGGTCGCCGCCTATCCCATTTCCATCGAATGGCCGCCGCGATGGCTGAAGGCGCTGCCCGATGTGCCGAGCTGCCGAGCCGCCGTGCGCGAGCAGTTCCAGGTGGCGAACGACGTGGTCATCGGGCTCGGAGTGGAGCGCTGGGACTTCACCAAGGGCATCATTGAGCGCTTTCATGCGCTGGAGGCGCTGCTCGACAAGAATCCGCGTCACCGTGGACGCATCAGCCTGCTGCAAATCGCGGCGCCGTCGCGCAGCACGCTGCCGGCGTACCAAAGTTTACAGGAGCAAACCTATGGCGAGGTCGACCGCATCAATGCCAAGTTCGGCGAGGGCTCGTGGCGCCCCATTATCCTGATCGATCAGCATCAGGAGCCCGCCAAGGTGTTCGAGTTGTATCGCGCCGCGGACTTCTGTCTGGTGAATAGTCTGCATGACGGCATGAATCTCGTGGCCAAGGAGTTCGTGGCCTCGCGCGATGACGAGGACGGCGTGCTCATCTTGAGCACCTTCGCCGGCGCTTCGCGTGAGCTTGCCGAAGCCGTGCTCATCAATCCCTTTGACGTCAATGAGACCGCGGAGGCCATGGAAATCGCCATGCGCATGGGGCGCGACGAGCGCCGCGATCGCATGAGCTTGATGCGCCGGACCGTGAAGGAAAACAATGTGTATCGCTGGGCCGGGCGCATGCTCATGGATGCGTCGAGGATACGGCAGCGTCAGAACCTACCCTCGGTGAAGAAGCGCCACTCGGCACTCGGATGACGTCACCCGGGCGGGTGCGGCGCGGCGGCGAAGCGGCGCAAACGTCGGGCGGCCTCTTCGAGCGTGTCGTCACGTTTGGCGATACAGAGACGCAACAAGGTCATGGAGGGCGGGGCGGCATAGAAGGGTGACAAGGGAATGGTGGCGACCTTCGCCTCGCGAATCAGCCGGTCGGCAAAATCCGTGTCGACCGCGGAACTCAATGCACTGTAATCGACGAGCTGGAAATAGGTTCCCGCCGCAGGCACGGGTTCGAACCCGGAGCCCCGAAGCAGGCCGGCCAGCAGGTCGCGCTTGGCTTGAAAGAACGCCGGCAGTCCCTTCCAGGCATCCGGATAGCGAGACAAATAGAGCGCGATGGCATATTGCAGCGGCGATGCAATGCTGAAAGTGTTGAATTGATGGACTTTTCGTAGTTCGCGGGTCATGTCGGGCGGAGCGACGCAGTAGCCGACGCGCCAGCCCGTGGCATGCAGCGTCTTGCCGAAGGAAAAAACCGCGAAGCTGCGCGGACGCAGTTCGGGATGGGCCAGCACCGAGGCGTGCCGGCGATCGTCGAACAGCACATGTTCATACACTTCGTCGGAAAGGATGGTAATAGGACGGTCACGGACCAACTCTGCGAGCGCATTCAGGTCGCCGGCGTCGGCCACCGTGCAGCAGGGGTTTTGCGGGTTGTTGATAATGACAAGCCGCGTGCGGTCGCTGAGCGCGCGACGTACCTGATCCCAATCGAAGCGAAACAGCGGCGGACGGAGCGGCACCCGAATGCAGCGGCCACCGGCAAGCCGGATCGCGGGCTCGTACACGTCGTAGGTGGGATCGAAAGTAATGACCTCGTCACCGGCGCGCACCACCGCCTGGATGGCGTCGTACAGCGCCTCGGTGCCGCCGCAGGTCACGGTGATTTCCGTCATGGGGTCGAAGTCGGCGGCGTAGCTGACCTTGAGCTTGCGCGCGATTTGTTCGCGCAAATCGACGACGCCTTCCATGGGTGCGTATTGATTGCGGCCTTCGGCTATGACATCGCTCAGCGCCTGTGAAAGGCGAGGATCGATGGGATAGTCGGGGAATCCCTGGCCAATGTTGAGCGCGTTTTCTTCGAGAGCGCGGCGCGACATCACGGTGAATATGGTGGTCCCAACGTCGGGGAGTTTGCTGTCGAAGTGCATGGCGGCGGCTCGAAGTGCGGAAATGTAAGTTGGGCGCGTCGGAAACAATGCTTGGGTCTTAGGGCTTCTGGTTTGGAAGGCCCTGCAGGCCGCCGGTCAGGGAATATACCGTGAGGCCTCGTTTGCGCAACTCCCTGGCCGTGGCGAGGCTGCGCTTCCCGGAGGCGCATACCAGGAGATAGCGGCCGGTTGCGGCGAGGAGTTCGGGCTTCGCGAGCAGCGTGGGCATACTGATATGCCGAAGTTTCGACGGTTGGGCGGCGACTTCGTCGTCATTGCGAATATCGATGGCTTCGAGTTGCTGCTCGGCGGCGGCCGCGAGCGAAGGCTGGGTGATATCGGCGTCGGCGGTGTCGGGCGTTCGGTCCGTGTCGGCGGGGATGCCGCGGATGAGCGTGCAGTCCGGTGCAACGCAGGCGGCGCGGCGGCGTGCTTTGAGCTTGGTGCTGGAGAAGTTCGCGAAGTCGAGCAATAGCAGCTCGCCGGCGAGTTGGCCGGGTAGCCCTAAGAGAATTTTCAAGGCGATGAGTGCCTGGAGGCTGCCGAAGGTGCCGGGTACCGGCCCCAGGACTCCGGCTTCGGCGCAATTGGCGACGAGGCCATCGGGCGTCGCATCCGGCCATAGGCAACGCAGACAGGCGTGGGCGGGATCGGGTTTGAATACCTGAAGCTGGCCTTCGTACTGATAGACGCTGGCGAACACCGCGGGTTTGCGTGCTAGAACCGCGGCGTCATTGATGAGGAACTTGGTGCGAAAATTGTCGCTGCAATCGATCACGAGGTCGTGCGTGCGAACCAGGTCGAGCGCATTGTCGGCGGCGAAACGGACGGCATGCGCTTCAACGGTGATACTGGGGTTGATGGCGAGGAGGGCTGCGCGTGCCAGCCGGACCTTGGACTTGCCGGCATCCGCCAGGGCGTACAGCGGCTGACGATGGAGATTGCTGGCATCCAAGGTGTCTGCCTCGACGATGCCGAGATGGCCCACGCCGGCGCCGGCGAGGTATTGCAGCACCGGGCTGCCCAGGCCTCCGGCGCCAACGACCAAGACCCGACTTCGGGCGAGAGCGGCTTGGCCGTCCGGGCCCACTTCCTTCAGCGATATCTGGCGGGAATAGTCAGGCCGCATCGTGCCCGTGATGGTGGGCATGAGGCGCGGGTGCCGCACAGCGCTCGCAGTTCACCCATCCCGAGTCGCCGCTGCGATAGTGCTCTTTCTTCCAAATGGGCACCCGATGCTTCACTTCATCGATGATGTAGCGGCAGGCGTCGAAGGCTTCGCCGCGATGGGCCGAGCTCACGCCCACCCACACGGCCATGTCGGTGAGGTCCAGCGAGCCGACTCGGTGAATACACAGCGCGTGCTTGATGGGGAAGCGATGATGTGCCTCGGCCAGAATGCGTTCGCCCTCCTTGACCGCAAGGGCTTGGAAGGCCTCGTATTCGAGATGCGTAACTTCTTGGCCTTCGTTGAAGTCGCGCACCCAGCCTTCGAAGCTGACGTAGCCGCCGGCGCCCTTGTCCAGGAGCTCGTCGCGAGCTGACTGAGTGTCGATGGCCCTGTCTGTGAAACGGAAGTGCATTAGCCGCCTGCTACTGGAGGGACGAAGACTACCGAATCCCCTGCGCGCAACCGATGAGACCACTCGGCGAATTCGGCGTTCACCGCGACTTTCAATTGATCTCGCGCCAGCGTGAAGCGGTAGCGTGCGTTCAATTCGGCAAAGAGGTCGGCGGGGGTGGCGGCCGAGGTTTGCAGGGTTTCTTCGGAGCGGCCGGCCTGTTCGCGCAGCAGGGCGAAGTATTGAATGGTGAGTTGCATGGGCGAGGCGAGGGTACCCTGGTCCAGCGCGCCTTGGGCGAACGCGTACTCCTCGGGAGTGTTGATGTTATCCAGCGCGCGCCGGTCGCGCGCCTCGAGGAGCTTCACCGGGTGGGTGCGCAGAAACTTGCGCGGGCAGATGCCTCCGCTCTGAGAGTAGGCGGCAATGGCGGCGGCGGCCGCAGGCTCCCAGATGGCGCAGAGAGGTTCGGGCAGGCCATCGTGGGCGCTCCGGTACGCGGTGGCCAACACGGTGGGGTCACGCTCGGAAATCAGCTGTTCGATGGCGGCATCGGTCAGGAAGGGGAGGTCGCAGGCCAGTACCAACCAGGCAGCTTCGGGATGAGCGGCCAGCGCTGAGCGGATCCCGACGATGGGGCCGCCGCCCTCCACGGAGTCGACAATGAGAGGGCGGTGGGCACGGGTGGGTTCGGTCACCTGCGTGGAACGCACCGATACGAAGGCCTTCGAGACATGCCGCTGTACGAGCTCGAAGGCACGGTCGAGTTGGCTCTTGCCTTGATAGGGTAGCGCGGCCTTGTCGCGTTGCATGCGGGTGCTGGCGCCGCCGGCGAGGATGAGTCCGAAGAGGGGCGCGGGGGAGCCATTGTGTGCGGCGGAATTCATGTGGCCTCCTTGAGCACGTAGGCGCTCTTGCCGCCGTCCTTGGCAATCAGGCGAGTGTCGGAGATCACGATGTCATGCGACAGCGCCTTGCACATGTCGTAAATCGTCAGCGCCGCGATGCTGGCGCCGGTGAGAGCTTCCATTTCGACGCCGGTTTTGTGATGCACGCTCACCGTGCAGCGAATCACGGCGGTGTCGCCTTCGAGCTCGATGACCACGCGGCAGCTCTCGAGGCCCAAGGGGTGGCAGAAGGGAATCAATTCATGCGTGCGTTTGGCGCCCATGACGCCGGCGACGATGGCGGTATCGAACACCGGGCCCTTGGGCGAGCGCAGGCCGTTGTCGCGCAGCGCCGCGGCCACAGTGGGCGGAAACTTGACGCGCGACTCGGCGACCGCCGTGCGTTTGGTCGACGACTTGTCGCTGACGTCCACCATGATGGGGCGCTGTTCATTGTCCAAGTGTGAAAAGGTCATGGCTTATCCGCCGATGTAGTACATCTCGATCTTCTTACGCGAGGGCTCGGTGCGACGCTTTTCGTCGCGCAGCTCGCTGTAACGATCGGTGCGTCCTAGCCACTTGCCGCGGATCAAATTCGAAAGCTCTGCGTCACCGGCGCCGGCACGTACCGCTGCGCGCAGGTCGATGCCTTCGGTGGCAAACAAGCAGGTGTAGAACTTCCCTTCGGAGGACAGACGCGCGCGGCTGCAGGCGCCACAAAAAGGCTGTGACACCGAGGAGATAAAGCCGATTTCTCCGGCGTCGTCGTCGAAGCGCCAGCGCTGCGCCACTTCACCGCGATAGTTTTCGGCGATGGGGTGCATGGGCCAACGGGCCTGGATGCGGGCGGCGAGTTCACGCGAGGGCACGACGCCGGAGGGTTGCCAGGCATTGCGGTTGCCGACATCCATGAACTCGATGAAGCGCACTACCACCGGGCGACCGCGGAAGTGTTCGAGCAGGTCGAGTAGGGTGTGATCGTTGACGCCGCGTTCCACCACGCAATTGATTTTCACGGGGGTGAGGCCCGCGATGATGGCGGCGTCGATGCCGTGCAGCACCGATTCCAAGGCGGCGAAGCCGCCGCTCATGCGCGCGAAGATGTCCTTGTCCAGGGTGTCGAGGCTGACCGTGACGCGACGCAGGCCATTCGCGTGGAGGTCGACGGCGTGCTGGGCGAGCAGGACTCCATTGGTGGTCAGCGCGATATCGTCGATGCCCGGAATGGAGGTGAGATCGCCGATAAGGTCGGGCAGGTTGGCACGCAGCAGGGGCTCGCCGCCGGTGAGCCGCAGCTTGCGCACGCCGAGAGAAGCGAACAGACGCGAGAGGCGCACGATTTCGTCGAAGGACAGTCGTTCCGTGGATTTCAGGAAGCGATAATTGTCGTGAAAGTGCGCCTTGGGCATGCAATAGGGGCAGCGGAAATTGCAGCGATCCATGACGGAAATGCGCAGGTCGTGCAGCGGCCGCGCGAACTGATCCAAAGGATGGCCGGCGCCCCGGATGTCGTGCACGGTGGATTCCATGGGATGAATTTTACCAGCGGTAGACGCTGGTCACGAAGCCTTTAGCATAGGTGTTGGGGCCTGGCGGCAGTTCAACGAAGCCGTCGGTGCCGGCCAGGCTGAGGAAATCCCCGGATCCGTTGGTGGGTCGCGGATTGGCCCAGGGGCGGCCCCAATCGTCATGTTCGATGGAAACGGGTAGGAAATACGTCAAGGGGTGCTGAAAGGTGACGGGAGCGGCGAGGGCGAGGCGCTCCGGCGGCACGCGGCGCGTGCCCATGGCTTCGGCAATGGCGGGGATGACGTAGCGAATGAGGCACACCAGGGTGGATACCGGATTGCCGGGAAGTCCGAATATGGCTTGTCCTTGGGGGCCTATGCCGAACCACATGGGTTTGCCGGGGCGTTGGGCGATCTTGTGGAACACTTCTTCCACGCCCAACTCCACGAGCACCTTGGGCACCAGATCGAATTTGCCCATGGACACACCGCCGCTCAGGATGATCACCTCGTGGGTGGTCAGGTGTAGGTCCAGCCGCTGGTGCAGCATGGCTTCGTCGTCCAACACGTGGTCGTCGCCTACGCGGCCGAAGCCGCGCTTACGCAAGGTGGCTGCGACGGCATAAGCATTCGAGCGGCGCACTTGGAACTCGGCAATGGGTTCGCCCGGCTCGACCAATTCGTCGCCGGTCGACATGACCATGATGGCGGGTTGGCTGCTGACGCGAACGCGGGCCATGCCGGCCGAGGCGGCTACCGCGATTTCGGGCGCGCGCAGGAGCGTACCGGTCTCGAGCAAGAGAGCACCCTGGCGGCTGTCGGTGCCACGCCGGTGCACGTTGTGATACGGCGTCGAGGCGACGCTCGATTTCAGCGACACCACGCCATCCGCGACGTCGTACTGTTCTACGGGAATGATGCAATCGGTGGCATGGGGAAGAATCGCGCCGGTCATGACTTCGATGGCGTTATCACTGCGAGTCAATTTGAGAGGCGGCGCGCCGGCAGCCTGCGTGGCCTGGATGCGAAAGCTGCGCAAACCTCGGCGCAACTGCTCGCTGTCCACGGCGATGCCGTCCATGGTGACGCGGTCGTAGGGCGGGGTATCCCGCTCGGCATAAACATTCTCCCGCAGCGTTCCACCGACACACTGCGTCAGGGGCAGTGATTCGATCGGCAAACACGTCAGCCGAGAGTTGATCGCCTCTTCGGCCAGACGCGGGGTGATGAGCGTACTAGCCTGCATATATTTTTTGAGGATGGCGCGGCTTGCGCCGCGCCATCGAACCTGCTTTATGAAGTTAAACTAGAGAACCAAAATATGGGCACTTCTAGCGGAACTGCAAGTACTTACTTGGCGGCGGCCGCTTTGGCCTTGTAAATTTTCAACTGTTCATTGAAGCGACCCACGTTCGCCTGCAACTCATCGACGGCGGCATTGTTCTTCTGAGCCAGCAGTTTCGACTGCTGATCCGCCTTCTTCTTCTCGTCGGCCGACAATTTGGACGGATCCTTCGGGGTCGCGGCATCCATTTCCAACTTGAGGCAGTCCAGGTAGGTGTTCATGTCGCCGTTGTAGCGCTTAAAGCCTTGCGCGGCCGCCACCATCTGGTCCTTGGTCGCAGTGGCGCCATCGGGGGGCGCATCCGGCGATTTGGGATAGGAGCAGTCGGCGTTGGCGTGCGCGGCGGTGCCCAGTGCAATAACTAGCGTAAGCGGAATCCAAGCCTTCATCGGAAGCCCTCTTTATCGTACAGAATTGTGATTGGAGAACCTGCGATCTTACGGCCAAGGCCCACGGGCCGCCAGCATTCCGGTAGCTGGACATAAGCGGTTGATAATGCTAGGAAAAAGTCGCCTGCTTGGGATGCTTTGCGGCAATACAGTTAGATGCGCCGGGATGCATAGGCAGTGAAGGCGTTGCGGAAGTGCGAACTTAAGCGAAAACCATGGGCACCTGACTTTCGATCAACCGGCGGCCGCGGTCACGCGCTTGCCCGACGTGCGCAAGGCGGCTGACATGGAGCCCGGTGCTCTTTGCGATATTGGCGAGAGCCGGCTCTCGGTCACCGATATCAAGCAGGTCAATTGCCTGGGAGCGGAGGGCGAGTTGACCGATGTGTTCAAGAGCGGGGGAGCCGTTCTCAGCGGCGCCTTGCGCGGGGGTGCCAAAGGGATAAAAAAACCCGCGGGCCGGGTGGGCGCGCGGGTCTCAATATCGCTCGACAGGGGAATTACTGAATCAGTTTGCGCAGCAAATGGGCGTTCTTGGAGCCGAGTTCCTTCACGTCCAGGGTGCCGTCGTCGTCGACATCGGCCTTCTTGAACAGCTTTTCAACGAGGGCGAGGTACTCGTTTTTGTCCAGCTTGCCGTCATTATCCGGATCCACCTTTTTGAAGGTCTTGGCGCCAATGAGGCCCTTCACTTCGTTGGCGTCCAGGGTGCCGTCCTGGTCCTTTTCCAACGCGTCGAATTTCGCACTGGCGGCGGTTTTCACCTCGTTGAGATCCAGTGTCTTGTCGTTGTCCGTGTCGCTTTTCGCCATGATGGCGGCGCTGGTGTCCGCCCAAGCGGTGGAGGTCACAAGCGTCATGCCCACCAGCCCGCAAACGACGAGCGAGCCAACCGCCATAAATCGGTATTTCGTGTCCATGAATTTCTCCAAATAAAGACTGGGAATTTTTCCCGAAAAATATTTAGGCGTCATTATAACGTCAATCGGGTCGATCGCCCCCCTCGCCGGACAACTCACACCACGTGTTGACGCTGGGCCAGGAGTACCAATTCCACGTCGCTGTCGATGCGCAGCTTTTGCTTGATGAGCGTGTGGTAATTGGCGACTGTTTTGCCGCTGAGGTTGAGGAGTTTCGCGATTTCGGTGGCCGGCCTTCCGGTTACCAGAAGGCGAAGTATTTCAAACTCACGCGCGCTCAACGCGTCCAGGGGGCTCTCGCTGCCGGAAAGCTTCAAGAGGGCGATGGATTTGGCGATGTCGGGACTCAAGGCCATTTTGCCGGCGGCGACTTCGATGACGGCCGCGGCGAGAATCTCGGGCTCGTTACTCCTGGTCACATAGCCGCAGGCACCCAGGTGAATCGCCCGCTCGGCGACCGAGGCATCTTCGTGCATGGTAAAGACCAGCACTCGGGCGTCGGGTTGGCGGCTGATAATACGTCTGACGGTGTCCAGACCGCTCACACCCGGCATGGACAGATCCATGATTACCACGTCGGGGCGGTGTTCGACGTACAAGCTATAGGCGCGATCGGCGTCGGAAGCTTCGCCGTCGAGTGAGCTTCCTGCCGCGCGTCATCACGCGCTTTTTGCACTACATAGACTCATACCTATGAGTTGGTGGATACCATCACCGTGGGGCGTCGACCTTGGGGCATTGCCATCGTGTCGAGTGCGCACTGAGGTGAGGGCTGCCGAGGCTGATCGGCCGCGCGCCGCATGATCGGCGCGCGGCTCACTGGCCGATGATGTAAACCTGCTGCGCCGTGATGCTGCGCGTGAGGCCGTCTTTGTAGGCGCGGGTACGCAGCACGGTGGGGCCGGTTATTTGAATGGGCTTATCGTAGAGCGTATCCGATGGGCCCGGGACGCTGCCGTCCAAGGTGTAGCGGATCTCAGCGCCGGGCACGCGTTCGCTGAGCACGACGGTTACCGGCGCCGTGAAGTTGCCGCCATTCGGACTCATGGCCGGCGGGTCGAGCACATCCCGCCCAGGCAAACTCTCGATCCATTGTTTGATGAGCGCAACGCCATGCTCATCGATGGTTTCGCGCGCCAGCGGCGGCATGCGAATGTCGCCGTCGGTGTCGATACGCATGTAGAGAATCGAGCGCCAGGGATCATGAGGTGAAATCACTCGCGGGCGGTCGATGCCCTGATCGATGAGGATGGGGCCGTTGATGAGTTGTTGCTGGTCCAGGGGTGTGCTGTAGCGGGCATCGAAGTTGGCGACGGTGCCGCCGGGTTGATGGCAGTGCGAACAGTTGGCGTCCAAATAGGACCGGCCTCGGTCCTCCAGCGTGCGGCTCGTGTCATCGGTGGCCGCGAGCGTCACGAAGTGCGCAATTTCCTGCTCGTTGAAGCCGGGCGAGAACAAAGCCAGGTGGTTCCAGGTCCGCAACTCGTTGTCCGTCACTCCACTGGGGTAGGTGATATCGCGATTCATCTGGCGGGTCTTGACTCCCAGCACGCCGCCGGCACGCGGGTTGTGACAGGTGTGGCAGTCCTGTCGGCTTGGGTAGTACCAAGTTTGGTTGTGTACCTGTCCGTTAGCGTCTTTAACGGGAATGTCTTCAGTCACGCTCGTGGTCAACAAATCGGCGTCGCTATGATCGGGGCGCCATTTGTAGGTGACACCATAGACACCGCCCGCGCTGTCGCTCACCAAGAGTCGAGTTTCGAGCCGACGTTTCGCGGTGGGGTCAGCGGCATCGGTGGGCAGTTCGAAGGTTTTGACGAATACATTGCCCTTCGGAAAGGTCCATTCGCCGTCCGCCGAGAATTTTATTTTTTCGCTGGGCACGGCGACCCAACGGGTCTTGACGGCGCGGTCGGACCAGAAAGGCACAATCAGTTCGTAGTTCATGAGGCCGGGCGCGGGCACCAGGTTTTTCAAATCGCTGAAGGCACCGGTCTGAGAGAGTCGCTTCGGGAGGAGCCCATTCTCCTCCTGGGGCATATGCAGGTACGCCTGCGGGACGGTGCGCTTATCGATCCCGTAAGGCTTCGCGACGTCCGCGATCGCGTGCGGCGAAAAGCTAGTACCTGAGGCCAGCAGCAGCGAGGCGCAGGCCCCCAATCCTCGTCCCATCATCACGTCAGTTCACCACCTGCTTTGCTCCGACGACACCTGTCGAGGATGCGAGCCGCCATCGCCTCCACGCAGTACATGGGGGTTAGAGCTTGATTGTCGGGTATATGTTCGGAGAAAATTCTCAGTCGCATCATATACATACTGGGGAACCATTCGCTATTTAGTGGCTATGAGGGTGCGGCCACCACGGAATGGTCTTTGCGGCCGGGGAGGTGGACTACGTTCTTAGGTTTCCGAAAGGGGCTTGGGACGCTACACTGCACGCCCCGCGCGCCCGTAGCTCAGCTGGATAGAGCACTCGGCTTTGAACCAGTCAAGTTCTAGTTCGAATCGGGGGGATTTTGTTATTGGATCAGGGAGTTGCTCAGCGAGCGATAGCGACGCCGAGCGCGGAGTGACCAAAGAGTGACCCGACGCGCGACGAACGACGTAAGATAGAGGTTTCCAGGCGCCCGTAGCTCAGCTGGATAGAGTACCGCGCTTCGAACGCGGGTGTCGGCGGTTCGAATCCGTCCGGGCGCACCACATCTATTTGATTTATAAGATATATTTGAAAATTTGGGGCGACGACCTGTTCGCGAAATTGCCGGGTCTTTTTCGACGCCGAGGGTTGGCGGATCGACCCCATTCGGGCGGATCAACAGCAGGTACGGTCAGTGGCAGCAGCTTCCCGTCTCGGAAGACAGATTGAAGAACTCATCGCCAGTTTGACCAAGGTGGACGTGCGGTTTGCGTTGATTGGTGGGCTCGCCCTGGCATCTCACAAAGTGATCCGCGCTACGCAGGACATCGATCTGCTCACCGACGCTGAAAAAGCCGAGGACATCGACCGCGCGTTAGTTGCGCTCGGCTACCAGTGTCTGCATCGCAGTCCCGATGCCGGTAACTATCTGCGCGGTGATGAGCGCGTGGACTTCATCTATGCAAGTCGCCCCGCGGCTCGAGGCTTGCTTGAGCATGCCATTGCGATCGAAACTGCTTTCGGCGAACTGCGCGTCGTCAGTACCGAAGGGTTGATTGGGTTGAAGCTGCAAGGCTTCGTCAACAATCCGCGCCGCACGCAGGACCTGGAGGATATCAAGGCCCTAATCGCTGCGAATCGGCAAGCGCTGAAGATGGACGAAGTGCGCGAGTACTTCCGGCTTTTCAATCGCGAAGCGTTGCTAGAGGAAATTCTAAAGTGAGCGTACCTACCGATAGCGGACAACCGTTTGCCGCCGATGGCGGTATCACTCACGTGCCTGCGGCTACGAGCCGTGATCCATTTGAAGCCTTAGACGACTTGATGACGGTCATCGAGGCGTTGTGTCCTGTGTGGCCTCATCGCGGGATATTTTCATCTACTGACCGATTCTTGATCTAAGGTTCTCACCAAGCCCTAATCCACGCAGGCTGTGTTGGTACTTGCGCATTGGCCCGAAGTGGGAAATCTCCAACGAACCGTTGGAGAATCGTGCGGCCAAGAGCACGACAGGTTTTGGCGCATATTCCCTGGGGCCAGAACATCGAACTCATTACATAGGTAATTCTGCGGCGACGAAGCGCTGCGCTGGATACAAATAGTCTTCGCCGGATTCGTCGATGATCCTGAGATAGCCGGAACGCTCCGCTTTCGTGTCCGGCAGCGCAACGTAAATCTTTCGGCGCTCGAGCGATACCTCGTAGCCAGCGTTATCGAGACAGATAAATAGATGTTTTGCCGCTTTTGCCATGTATGCGTCGCTCTAAAGTGAACGCCTTGATCTTTATTTCGCGCTTTCCAATGCCAGTAGCCTCATAGCCCTAGCCAGCGACCCCGTATCACCCTACTGCAACTCCTTGTTACGCGTCACCGCGACGCTTCCTCAAACCGTTCGGCAAAAGCCTCGCGCGCTTCTCCGATGAAGATTAGCAGTTCGCTTTCTGGGACCCGCACGACCTCAATACTCTGTTGCGTTGCCTCGAGGGCCACTCGATCGGCGACGTCTTCACGCGGGACGAAGAGAGTCCTGGGCAGCTGCTGCTTATGACGTTTCGCATCCTTCAATAGGCGGCGGAACGCGGCTTGAGTGGGTTCTGTAGCAGTTGCAGGAATGAACTCCGAGCTAAGAATGAAGCAACTCGCCGCGTCCATCAGCGCGATGCAGTTGAAATCACCATCACGTTCGGTCCGGATGGGCGCGTCGTTGAGACGAAACGCGATCCAAGTTTCGTTGACCTCAAACTGTTTGGGATGAAGCATGCGAAGACCGTTCTAGTGAAGCCCAACGATGAGGTTGAGCGCCGCGCGGGAGCTCCAACAAGGCCGTTACGCGGCGACTGTTGAACGAAATGTTCCAGCGTCGATCAATCGTGGTCTGCTCGCGAGTCGGAACTCCGAGCTCGAGGGGCTGGCGTACGGCGTGGCGGCGGCGAGCGACCCACTTGAATACATGGTTAGCGAGGGTGTCATACCCGAGGCATTGGAATACGAACCCCATACGTTGGCCGGCCGGGGCTTGATCCAAGGCATCGAGTGCGGCGACCAGCCCACCTCTGTCAATCGCCGAAGACAAATCGCGCGTGACACGAGCGACGGTCTCCAGGCCCCCCACAACGGTCTGATGTCGTAGTAGGTCGAGCAATGTCGCAGGTCGCGTGCTGACGCGCCAAGGTACGACGCCGTTTCTCACAATTTCCGTCGGCGTCGTAGCGAGTTGCTTCTTTGCATAGAAGACAACTCGCAGCCGTCCCGGGGCGAGCGGTGGATGAACCCTCGAAAGCATCACCTGCGTGTCTTGTCGCGCGTAATGACTTGATCCCCAGTGATGAGCCGCGGAAAGCAACCCGACGTAGTAGTTAGGCTCGATCCGTCGCAGGCAATCATCGATCCACCAAGCCACGGGCGGGGCACCAAAGCTCATATGCTCCGGTGGCACGATCAGATAACCCGATGGGCGTCGGGTCGCCGCCACAATTCGACCACGCTGGGCCAAGCGATGAAGCGCCAGGCGTACTGCCGGCGTTCCCGGTTGCCGCCCGGTTTGACGCGCGAACTCGGCCGGCTCGAAGAAATACCGGATGCCGGCTTGGAGACGCATGAGGGCGGCGTCTGAGCTGTGATCAGTAGTTGGAGCTAGATGTCGCGGCATATGGACCGAATAAAGGTGCGTGTATTATATCGATTAACGATACATTACGAAAGTGTTTATTGGAAGCTTTTGGACGGGGAAGTGATAGTTCAAGATCGTGGCTATTGGGTCAAGATAGAGGCTCGAAGACGAAACCCCGTCGCCCCAGGTGCCGCACGGAATCGACTATTCACTGACGTTGCACGATAAATATGGAAAGCGGGTTCTGGGTTTTGACAATGCTCACGCAGCTCCCAAGGAGGGTGGTCGGTTCTCTCCGCGTCGGGTGGAGTATGACCATTGGCATCCGGACGGACGCACCATAGAAGTCTACGAATTTACGGATGCTGGAAAGTTAGTCGAAGATTTCTTTGCCGCTGTTGATCGAATGCTGAAGGACGGAGGTACGACATGAAAGTAATCACGATTGGCATCATGTCGCAAGAAAAAGTGCGGGCCAGAGCCATTGCGATTGCCCGAGGTCAATACAAGCCCAGGCCAGGCGATCCGAAGATTTGGTTCCCAAGTATGAAATCGCTCGCTGAGACGTTGAGCGACAAAAATATGGAACTCATCAAGATCATTGCTGAGCAAAAGCCGGATTCTATTGCTGCTCTTTCTCAGCAGACAGGTCGAGCGAGCAGCAATTTGTCGCGCACTCTCAATCGGCTGGCGATATTTGGGTTCGTCACGCTGCAAAAGCGACCCGGAAACGTGGTGAGACCTGTTGCCAAAGCCGTCAAGTACAACATCTTGGCGGGTGTAGCTGGCGGTTAGCCTCTGGATGAAGGCTTCCGAAGGCCACTCCTTAGGCAGCCTCAGACGTCAGCGTGCTCGGCAATAATGAGTACACGGTGGTCGAGGTTGCGATCACGTCGTTATAAATTTCAAGGATGGCCGGTAAGTCCTTGAGCATTGCTGGACGGATTTCAATAGAATTCATTGGATGGCCCTTGCCGATTCACTGAGCTTCGCGCAGCGACTTGAAAAAGACAGTAGTCGCGCAGAATCCGCCTTGAGGCCACAGCGCGTAATTCGGAATGATGCCGGCGCGCCGCCAACCTTGTCGCGCGTACAAGCGTTCGGCGTCGCCACCGGCTGTGTCAAGAACCAGCAGCGTTTTTTCAGCGCTGAGCGCGCGTTGTTCCGCCGCAGCCAGCAGCGCCGCCCCGATTCCGTGCCGCCGCGCCCGCCGATGCACGAGCATTTTCGCGAGGTCTGCACGATGCGGTTGATTTTCAGGCTGGGCCCAGATGACCTGAACCGTGCCGACGATCGTCCCTACCGTGTCTTCGGCGGCGAGCACCGCTCGCTCGTTACGCGCCGCACTAGCGGCTACGCTGCGCCAAAACGCCTCCGCTTTGGCACGGGTCATGGGAAACATGAAACTGACGGACGCTCCGCCTTCCACGCAGTCGATAAGTACATCGCTCAGTTCTTGGATCTCGCGACCGCCGAATGTCTTAAGACATCGGATCTGAATTGCGTCTGTCAAGTCATCTCCTCAATGCACGCGAACGCTCGGTTGCAATGACCACGATGTATCGCGCGAGCTTGTGCGTGCGGTTGCGAAACGCCGTCGGCTCGTTCAGCCGCATGGCAAGACAATCGTCTTCCACGAGACGGTAGGTAATGCTGCCGACCGTCACCTCGATGTGTCCCTCCTGAACCCATATTTGCTGATGAATACTCACCTCGCGCGCCCCGGTTTCGTAAGCCACTTTGGCGCCCGCCGGTAACGCTACCTCTACAATTTGAATGGGTGAGGAAAAGCTGGCAGGGGAAATATTGCGCCGTACGTAGCCAGACTCCGGATCGCGCCACGGCGTGCGATCGTTACGCCGAGACACCGGATTGGCAGAGGCGCTCGACTCCTCGAATAGAGTCGCCAAAGACACGCCCAGTCCAGTCGCTATTTTCTCCAATACGACTGCCGTGGGGCTGGTTTCTCCACGTTCGATGAGCGAGATTGTCGAGCGACTCACACCGCATTTCTCTGCGAGCGCATCAAGGGCCATACCGAGGTCCGCACGTAACGCTCGTACTCGGTTCGCGATTCGGGAATTGATACTTAAGGTGATAGGCCTTACCGCTGCATCCTTCATAATAGACATACTGTCTATTAAAGTAGATAAACCGTCAATGCGTGAGCGGCGTGTGGAGCAGCGCAGCTTGACAACTGTCTATGGCTCTTGATGCCATAGCTAAATTATGGCATCCTACGCCATATGGTCAGGGCTTCACTGGAATTTCACGACAAGCAAAGATTCCCCGATGGGTCTATTGTGGAAATGACGATCTGGAGCGTTCCCCGGCCGGTTCAAGGCAGTCGCCATCGGGTGAAATACAGCCTGTTTTATGGTGTCCCCGGCGAGCGGCGCGTGGGCTATGACAATGAACGCGGCAAGGGAGATCATCGTCATATCGAGGGGCGGGAGGAGGCCTACGCCTTCGTCAGTGTGGAGCGGTTGATAGAGGATTTTTTGGCGGACGTCCGCCGATTGCGAGGTGAGTCATGAGCAAGAAGCAAGTTAACGTACATGTGGGCACCCTGGAGGATATGGGGCAGCGGTTCACTCGCGCATGGAAGCAGGTTGAGCGAGGTGAGAAAGTGCGAGAGGAGCATTTGACCTTTCCGGATCTCGCAACTTTGTTGAATGCGCTGAGCCCGAAGCGGGTGCAACTCCTGCGCGCCGTGCATCAAGAGCCGGCGCGGTCGGTCAAGGCACTCGCGGAACGGCTAAAGCGTGATTACAAGCGGGTCCATGAGGATGTTGAGACGCTGGCGGAACTGGGGCTGCTACAACGTAACGACGGCCATGTCGCGGCAGCCTATGATGTCATCCATGCCGATCTCGATTTGCGGTCGGCGGCGTAAGCAATACTGCAACTGCCTTTTCCCGTGACCTCGGAGTGATCGAGATAGGCGCTCCCTCTGGTAAGAACCTCGAAAAGTGAGTTCGAACTTTCTCTGCCCGGGCGCCGGCGCCCGCGATGTCCGGCTGAATTGGAGTAATATTTTCGGTAGTCATGCGCTGCACCTCAATTGCAATGTCTGATTAAGCGTCGGGAGGTGGTGGTACACCTCCTGGCGCTGTTTATGCTACGCGCTCGCGCCGGCTGAGCAATTCCTATCCGGGCTCTTTTTGGGAAAGCCTATCTGGACACCCCGACCTCGAAGTGCCTAAGCCACGCCGTAGGTAGTAGCTACGGTAAGGCCAAACTTTCTGAGTTGGGGACATTGCCAATAAAGTCGGCATTTACCTGCGCGCAGAGTGCGACGCACTCATCGCAGATAAAAACGCAATTTTGCGGTGCGTCCGGATCGCGCGAACACCCCCCTTCAATTAGGCTCCGCACTTTCGACTTACCGCAGAAGGAACAGGACACCCGCTCTGTCCCAGCGGTTTGTGGCACCTGGCAGGTCCCACCGAGTATGGCTGGGTCTAAGTCGCTATTATCTTCGGGACGGGCGGGCCGACCTGACTCCAAATCCAGCTTTGCCGATAGAGTATTCCAGTCAGCGAAGCCAGCTACTCTCGCGACGATCTCGAGACACTCGCTGTGCGAAAGTAAAACATTTCTGACAGTCAGGGATTCGCGAAGAGACTTCGCCATCGTTTTCGCGTCTTTGTAAGTGCGCATACCGATCCTCCGTTCGAGGCGAATACGCCTGATCAGCGCTTGCATTGCTGATCCATTCGCCTTGCGGTTAGGGATCAATGATCTGATGTGGGCACATTCACCTTACCTTCCAGCGGAAGGCGCAAGCGGCCGGCTGCACCGAGGCCGCATACAACGTACCGCTAACGAATAACCGGTGTCAAATCGAGTTTGCCGATTTCCCTGCACGGCCTGCTGTCGGATCTCGAACGCGCACCCGTTCGGGACATTTATAGGAATGCCTACGCAATCATCCGACGGCCTGAGCGAGCCACACGGTGTGACCCGAACACTCAGTATCCTCGCTAACGTGTGATACAACCAGAAATCCATTGTCCTCGAGCAACCGACGGTATTCCTCCTCCGCCAAGCTTGCGTGATATAGCGGCTCCCCGGCATAGGAGCCGACCGCCTCGCCATGCGATGGACCCGAGGTAAACATCAATGCCGCATCCGGTGCAGCGTGCCGCTTGAAAATCGGAAACATTCCCCGCTGATCATCGGGTGACAGGTGGAAAAAGCTGTCCCAGGCCAGTAATCCACTGTATCGGTTCTCAAGCGAAAGTGATCGCATGTCAGCGACAAGCCACTTTTGCCGAGGAAATTTCTCGCGGCACCGAGCAATCAGGGTGGGGGACGAGTCCACGCCATCAAGAGCGAAATGCTGATCGATGAGTTGCTCTGCAATCGGTTGTCCACAGCCGCATCCGATGTCTAGTACCGCGCCGCCCGGAGGCAACCGAGCCGCGAATCGATTGAGCCATATGCTTTCGTTGTACCGAGTCCGTGCTCGATCGGCGATGTACTGATCCGCATGTCGCTCGTAGAGATCCATTATTTGATCGGGGGGTGAACCCATCGCGCTACTCCCGCTTCATCTTTCGCATGATCTTTTTGGGAAAGATCGAGAGCGTATCTTCTCTCATTACGTCCGCTTACGCAGCCTCCGACATTTTCGATGTCGGTGGCGGCTCTGTGCCTCGGATCCTCAGTAATTCTGGCAGGTTCTCTGGCGCAGGCGGGAGCGGCGCTCGCCCGACTCGCTGACCTGATTCGACCCGCGCCCAGTAGCCACGTCCCGGTGTCGGTATGTCCGCTCGTCGACACAGCTTGGTAAGTCCTACATCCGATACCCCGAGCTGTTTCGCCACCTCAAAAACGGGGGCCGTCCATACGAGTTCGTGGAGCGCCTCGCGTTTGAAGTAATGACGATGACGCGACCGCGGACCGGCTGGTCGCAATACAACTTCAGCTGACAATGTCCTTGGCGGCGCCGTTACCCGCAGATGCGCGGCGGCGAGCGACAGCACCTTGCCGCCGTGTCCGTTCAATGCTTCGCGGCGTTGCTGCGTTTGGAAGTAAGCATAGCCCAGGGTTGTCCTCAGATCGCGATGATTGAGTACATCGCCGATCAAATGCAGCGACACGCCCGATTGTGCGAGCCAAGAACCGACCGTGCGCCGAATATCGTGGACCCGGATGTTCTGCAAGCCCGCTCGCGCCAGCACGCGCCTTAAGGGTTCGCCGAGCTCCGTCAATGACCGACCCCGCTTGTGGCCACAGATGATGTACGGATTGTTGGCAATACGGGGAATCATTTTCAGTCTCGCCATCGCCGCATCGCTCAAGGGTGCGAGGAGCGGTTCGCCATTCTTTGTCAGACCGACAAACAGCGTGCCCATATCCCAATCGATATCGGTCCACTTCGCCTTCAACAGCTCGATGCTCCGCAGACCGAGCAGTAACAGGAGCCAAAGTCCATGCCGAGCGTACTCGTTGTCCTCCTCCTCAAGCGCTCGAATGAACTCCGGCATTTCCACCGTCGTGATGTATCGCCTTCGCTTGCGTTCGGGGAACCATTTGATTCCTCGCGTAGGGTTCGGATAGTTGGGCGGCACGAGGCCTGCCGCCTTTCCCCAGTTGA
>Ga0302310_10000897_pt1 | contig 26375 bp, 24 predicted proteins | sample III_Palsa_N1_2_FD_200451 | JGI IMG/M metagenome (GOLD analysis project Ga0302310, IMG submission 200451) | Peat permafrost microbial communities from Stordalen Mire near Abisko, Sweden - III_Palsa_N1_2 | ecosystem: Environmental > Terrestrial > Soil > Palsa > Peat permafrost | place: Sweden...
CAATGATGATGTGTTCATCCCCTCGATGAATCACATCAACGCCCCGTCACGCAACGACAAAATTCCTTAGATTCGCGCTTATGGGGCCATTGCCCTTGCCCGCCGGAGGCACCTCAACCGCCCGCCTTGATTTTCAACGCCAAGACCGCACTTTGCAGGATCAAGGCACGCAACGAAGAGAAACCCTTTGTCCAAGATCGTCAACGGCTCCAGCAAGCAACCCCTGTCCGGAGCCGCGCCGAAACAGATTGTCCTGTTGCTCCATGGCTTCGGGTCCAATGGGGCCGACCTGATTGCCTTTGCCCCGCAGTGGCAGGCGGCGATGCCCGATGCGCTGTTTCTCGCGCCCAATGCTCCGGAGCACTCCATGATGGGCGCGGGATATCAGTGGTGGGGGCTGACCGGGTTCGATCCTGCGGCGCTGGCCGCGGGCGCTGCGGGCGCCGCGCCGGCGATCGATGCGTTCATCGACCGGAAGCTGGCGCAATATGGTTTGAGCGAGCAGGATCTGGCGATTGTCGGGTTCAGCCAGGGCACGATGATGGCGTTGCAGGTCGGGTTGCGCCGGGCGCAGCCGGTCGCGGCGATCCTGGGGTATTCGGGCATGTTGGTCGGCGCTTCGGACCTGTCGCGGCTGCCGGTTACCCGGCCGCCTGTCCTGCTGATTCATGGCGATGCGGATACGATCGTGCCGGTGTCCTCGCTGCACAACGCCGAGCGCGAACTGGAGCAATTGGGCATTGCCGTGACGACGCATGTGTCGAGCGGGCTTGGCCACGGTGTCGATGAAGTCGGGCTGGAACTGGGGCGCGATTTTCTGCGCAAGGCTTTCGGTGAACCAGAGGGCGCATGATGAGCGACGATTACGACCATGGCCGGCGCGACGGGCTCCGGCTGGCGCTGGCGCTGCTGGCCGCGGAGGAGGAGAAATGGGCCGCCCTGCTCGGCCAGAGCCGCGCCTGGCGGACCAATCTCAACCGCGAAATCCGCCACAAGGCGCTGCAAGTGGCGCAGAGCCGCATCCAGACGACGCTGAACCGCCTGGCATCGAAGGATAATGCGGTAATGGATTCCGAGTTGGCCTCGGCGCTCGGAAAGCTGGGGCTTTAGCGGGGCCAAGTCGCGGGTGATGGCGGTGACAATTACACCCGCTCGACCGCGAGCGCGAGCCCCATGCCGACGCCGATGCACAACATCGCCAGCCCGCGCCTACCGCCGGTTTTTTCAAGCTGATGGACCAATGTCATCGCGATCCGCGCACCCGACATGCCGAGCGGGTGGCCCAGCGCAATCGCGCCGCCGTTGGCATTGACGTGCGGCGCGTCGTCGGACAGCCCGAGTTGACGCAGGACCGCGAGGCTCTGGCTGGCAAAGGCCTCGTTGAGCTCGATCGCGTCGAAATCCCCGATCGCCAGGCCCAGCCGCGCCATCAGTTTCTGCGCGGCGGGCACCGGTCCGATGCCCATCACGCGCGGTTCGACGCCGGCCGAAGCCATGCCGAGAATGCGCGCGCGTGGGACAAGACCGTGCGCCTTTGCCGCCGCCTCGCTCGCGACGATCATCGCCGCCGCGCCATCGTTGATGCCCGATGCATTGCCCGCGGTAACAGTGCCCTCGGGCCCGAACAGGGGCTTCAGTTTCTGCAGCACTTCGAGCGTCGTATCGGCGCGGGGATGTTCGTCGACCGACACCGCGATCGTCTCGCCCTTCTTGCGCCCGGGTACTGTCACCGCGACAATCTCTTTGGCGTGAAAGCCGCTTTGCTGCGCAGCAATTGCGCGCTGCTGGCTGCGCAGCGCGAATGCGTCCTGGTCGGCGCGGCTGATTGCGTAATCCGCGGCGACATTTTCGCCGGTGCGCGGCATCGTTTCGGTCCCATAGAGCGCATCGAGCGCCGGGTTGACGAAACGCCAGCCCATCGTCGTGTCCTCAAGCTTTTGCGCGCGGCCAAAGGCGCTATCGGCCTTGCCCATCACGAGCGGCGCGCGCGTCATGCTTTCGACCCCACCGGCGATCGCCAGCGCCATTTCATCGCACCGGATCGCACGGCCAGCGGCACCCACCGCCTCCAGCCCCGACGCGCAGAGCCGGTTGAACGTCACCCCCGGCACCGCGCAAGGCAGGCCCGCAAGCAGCAGGCTCATGCGCGCGACATTGCGGTTGTCTTCGCCGGACTGGTTCGCACAGCCGTAGAAAACCTCGTCGATCAGCGCCGGATCGAGCCCGGGATTGCGCGCCAGCAGCGCCGCGAGCGGGACCGCGCCAAGATCGTCGGCGCGCACTTTGGCCAGGATGCCGCCGTAACGGCCGATCGGCGTGCGGACAGCGTCGCAAATGAAAGCTTCGGTCATCATGATCCCATCATCAATGGTACGCCGGTCAGTTCGCGCAATGCATCCAAGGTCAGGCCGTCTACCAGCTCGATCACGCGCGCACCATCGGGGCCAAGATCGAACACCGCCAGATCGGTATAGACGCGCGAGACGCAGGCCAGCCCGGTGATCGGATACGTACACGCCTGGACCAGCTTGCTTTCGCCTTGCCGGGTCAGCAGGTCCATCATCACGAAAGTCCGCTTTGCGCCGATCGCCAGGTCCATCGCGCCGCCGACCGCCGGGATCGCGCCGGACTCGCCCGTGGCCCAGTTGGCAAGATCGCCAAAGACCGACACCTGGAACGCGCCGAGCACGCAGATATCGAGATGGCCGCCGCGCATCATCGCAAAGCTGTCGGCATGGTGGAAATACGCGCCGCCGGTCAGCAGCGTGACCGGCTGCTTGCCGGCATTGATCAGTTCGGGATCTTCCTCGCCGGGCGCAGGCGCAGGGCCCATGCCGAGCAGGCCATTTTCGCTCTGCAGGAAAATCTCGCGTTCGGGCGGCAGGAAGTCGGCAACTGTCGTGGGCAAGCCGATCCCCAGATTGACGTAGGCGCCCTCCGGAATATCGGCCGCGACACGGCGGGCCATCTGTTCGCGGTTCATGCGGTTCATGACTGGGCTCCCGATCACGCGGCGATTGCGGCCAGGGCCGGGCGAGATTGCACGACCCGTTGCACAAAGATCCCCGGGGTCACGATCGCCTCCGGATCGAGATCGCCCAGCGGCACGATTTCAACGACTTGCGCGATCGTGCATTTGGCGGCCATCGCCATGATCGGCCCGAAATTGCGCGCCGTCTTGCGATAGACCAGATTGCCCCAGCGATCGCCACGCTGGGCCTTGATCAGCGCAAAGTCGGCATGGATCGGGTATTCGAGCACATAATGCCGGCCCTCGATTTCACGCGTTTCCTTGCCCTCTGCTAACAATGTCCCATACCCCGTCGGCGTGAAGATGGCGCCCAGCCCCGCGCCAGCAGCATGAATTCTGGCCGCAAGATTGCCCTGGGGCACGAGTTCCAGCTCGATCTGCCCCGCGCGATAAAGCGCGTCGAAATGCTGCGAATCCGACTGGCGTGGAAACGAGCAGATGATCTTGCGCACCCGCTTCGCCTTCAGCAGCGCGGCAAGCCCGGTTTCTCCGTTGCCCGCGTTGTTGTTGATCACGGTCAGGTCCGTCGCGCCCTGCGCAATCAGCGCATCGATCAGGCCATCGGGCATGCCCGCAGTGCCAAACCCGCCGATCATGACCGATGCGCCGTCAAACACGCCGGCCACGGCTGCCTCGAAATCACCGACTGTCTTGTCAATCATGCGCCGTCCTTTGCCGCTCGCTAGCAGATCCATCAGGCTTGCGAAAAGCGCCCTCGACATGAGTCGAGTCAACCGATAATCGACACCCTGTCCGATTATCGGTTTTCAGGAAAACACCACGATGCCAGAACAGGACCAGCTCGACGCGCAAGGCGATCCCGATTTCATGACCTCGCTCGCGCGCGGCCTGGCGGTGGTGGAGTGCTTCAACCAGGTGCCCGGCCCGCTGACCGTCGCGCAGGCGAGCGACCTGACCGGCATCGGCCGCTCAGCGGTGCGGCGCTGCCTGCACACGCTGGTCCGGCTTGGCTATGCCGCGCAGGAAGGGCAGCGGTTTGCCCTGCGCCCCCGCGCGCTGTCGCTCGGTTTCGGCTACCTGCGCTCCGACGCCCTGGCGAGCAGCGCCCGCCCCGTGCTCGAACTGATGCGCGACCGGTTGCGCGAATCGTGCTCGCTGGGCGTGCGCGACGGCGACGAAGTGCGCTATGTCGGCCGCGCCGCAACGACCGGAATCATGTCGATCGGCCTCCACGTCGGCAGCCGCCTGCCGCTCTATTGCACCTCGATGGGCCGCATCCTGCTCGGCACCCTGTCGGACGAAGACCTCGACGCCTACCTGCGCCGCACCGAACTCGTCGCCCACACCCGCAAGACTCAGACCGACGTCGCGCAGATCAAGGCCCTGGTCGGCATAGCCCGCCGCCAGGGCCACGCGATCGTCGACCAGGAACTGGAAATCGGCCTGCGATCAATCGCCGTCCCGGTCTTCGACCGCAGCGGGCAGATTGCGGGCGCGCTCAACGTCGGCACACAGGCCGCACGCATTTCCGCTGCCGAATTGCGCAGCCGTATCTTGCCCGAATTACGACGCGGCGCGCGCGAACTGGTCGATCTGGATCAGGGCGCGCGATAGGCTGGGCGATGTAGCAGCTTGCCGCGTAATTCTTTGTTGGCATTTCCAGAGTTGGCTTCATCGGGCATTTCCACTCAACATCCAGGATCTGGAACGAAATCAATATCCTAAGGGCGACTTCATCCTCGGCTCTGTGGAATCAGGCTGCACGATAATCGATGGCGAGTTCGACCTGATCACGATCGCCGAGGCATTATGCCATACGCTGGGTCCAGTTTTTCAAATGCCGCAAACACTTCGCGAACAATAGATATTAATGAAATTCCAGTATCCGGGTGCATATTTTGATAAGCTGCAACGCCGTCCATTGTACAAATATAGTTATGTCCGTTTATAAGGCCGGTTATTGTTACTTGGTTTAGTTGCGAAAGAATTGGCCATATCCCGGACTGATCCTTTGTTACCGATATATCTTTGTCTGGATTTGGCACGAATTCTGGATGTGCAGCGGCTGTCCGCATTTTTTGAGAAAACGGAAAAAGCAAATCAAAATCTTTGCGCGCCTTCCTAATCTTGGCCCCATCAACTAGGGGTCTATAAATTTTGACCTTTCCGTAAATATTTTTTATTTTTTCCAATGTTATCCAGCAATTAAATATTTTTATTGAACAATCACGGCACGCCATAAATTGCCAGTCACTCCATAGACCAACGCATTTATTTGCGGAACAATAGTCAAACAGAATAATGGCCGATATGATACCTTGCGCGTCTTCTGTGAGCTGATTCAAATATCTTTTCAGGTTGGAGGCCATCTCATAATCTGGTTCGTTTGGTGCAATGAGTTTCAAAGACGGTCGATATGGCACTGTAAGTTGAGCGGGAACGTTCATATCGATATCCTAGTTAAAGTGCGGACGCCGCTGACTTCGGCCGCACCCAAGGGTCAGCAGTCTTGTCGACGATCAATTGCCCGTGCCATGGTTCGCAAAGCTCCATCGCCTCGTCTGTCGATCCGCCCACCCATTGCGCCCAGTCGTCGGGGTGCAGAATGACGGGCATCCGATTATGCACACCGGCCATCGCGATGCAGGCGTTGGCCATGACCATCGAATAGGCATCGCCCCATTCAGCAGTCGTCCGCCATACCCCGGCAACGGCAAACAGTGGCATGTCCGGCAAGCTGTACGAGGTGCGCGTCATGCGCCCCTTTTCCCCCTGCGCCTCGGCCCAATCGCTGACCGGGATCAGGCAACGCCGCTTGGCAAAACTGTCCCGCCAGAACCCACCGCGCAGCTTGTCCTCGCGCGCGTTGTGACCGCCTTGGGCTTAAGTTTCTGGCCACTCTTTCCCGTCAGCACGAGCGGGAAGCCCCACGTCAAGCTGATCGCTGGATAAGCGCCGATGGTCAGCGTCTTTTGCGCCGGCTTGCCCTGGCCATTGCGGCCAAAGGCATAATTCATCCGCCAGATTCGGCCGCCAGTTGCCGAAACATGCAGGTAAAGCTGCGCCCCATCGGTCAGTTTATAAGCGTGCCCCGTGGCGCGCGCCGCCCGCACCTTCGCATCACTCAGCCCGCCCATACCGCCCGAATCGGATACCATAGGACGTGCCATACCACGCACCAGATGCATCCGCACAAATGAGGACAAATGAGGACTTAAGAACGTGAAAAAAAGGCTGATTTCCGCGCCATCAAACACCCATGAGGATGCATGACGACAATGAAATGGCGGAGCGGCAGTCCGCCTATTTCAATGCCTTAAATTACTTTAAATCAAATACATAGCGCAAGAAAGGCTAAATTTTATACCACAGTATATCCCACAAAATCGGCAGTCACGTTACATCGTTGGTGCCTGCCCCTGATTTAGCCAATTGCCGCTACAGACCCAACAGGGCCTTTATCTTGGCTTGCGCCTCGACCAGAACAGCCGCCGACACCTTCCCTTTGAACGAAGCCTGCCGCGCCCGCCAGTCCAGACTCTTGATCTGATCGGAAAGCACTGTGCTTGGCGGCTGATGGCTGACCACGACTTCGAACGGATAGCCCTTGATCCGCGAAGTCATAGGACAACAGATCATCATGCCCCGGATGCGATTGTAGCTTGCAGGCGACAACACCAGCGCAGCACGATCCCCCGCCTGCTCGCGCCCGGCCTGGGGATCAAACTGCAACCACACGATATCGCCAGCCTCGGGAACATAAGGCGTCACCATGCTTCGCCACCGACCTCCGGCCCGAAGTCGACCACTTCTGGAAATGTGTCGGGCGACATGCCCGCAAGCAACTGCGCCAGATCATAGCTCGGCACCGCAATCGGCTCGATAATGATCCGACCGCCCTCCTCGCGCACGTCAACCGCCTGATCGATCCGCATAGCCGCTGCAGCCATCACCGAGGCCGGTATGCGCACCGAAGCGCTGTTGCCCCATTTTTTGACCTGAACCTGCACAAGTGGCTCCATGTATCGACATTCACGATACATACTCACTTCAAGCCCGCACGTAAAGCCCTGAGCTCTCCGGCCACACTCATACCTGCCTTCTTGATGGCAGTGCCTTACGCTGGCGGGCGGGACCGGAAAGTCCGCTGTCGGTTCCAAAATCACGGATAGCGGGCGTACCTGCCAACCGGGCCCGCGGACTACTTTTCTCCTAATGACGGTCGATCCATTGGTTAGGGCGGCTCCCGATAGCGGACGTTCCCTTAATGTCAGTTCCTGTCTCGGCTGGGTTGACCACATTAAATAACACTGAATTGCGCTCAATATCAGTGAGGTTGAGTTTCCGGAGCAAGAGTTAGGCCGTGGTCGACCATCCATGCGCCAAGGCCATCAATTCTTACAAACTGGGTTGTGACCTCATATGGGGGGAAGCGCAGCCACCAATGGATTTCTTTGCTTATATAAACCTCAGCGATCGAAATCGGCGCTGTCGGCGCTGGCCATCGCAGAAGCTCACGCAAACGATCCATGTTTGCCGAGAGAAAAGCACTACGCCCCTCGATCTTGGCAAACTGCCCACGATCAGGCGGAATTCCGAAAATCCGCTCTCGCAATCTTCTTGCATCCTTCAAACAGAAGGGAGGTTGGTTGTATTTGCATTCGCCAACAAGCCACTTCCCTTGCTGCGGCCAGTATCCGAGGACGTCGAAGTCACCAACGTCGTCGAAATTCTCCTTTGGAAAGCGGCGCATAAAGTCGATTCCAGAGATGACGAACGGGGCATAGTTCGAGACGATCTCGAAGGCTTGGCGCTCTAGGCCCTTTTCATGTGCTTGCTTGATCATCCGAACCTGCTTGTGGACCGTAGGCCAATCAAAATCGGCCGGTAGATAGCCGCTCGCAATATTTCCTGACCAGATGCTTCGAGCCTTCTGAGCAGACGCAGCGCCCCAAATCAAAATGTCGTGGTCCACCGGGATCAGCGGCTTGATCGTGTATCGTCCACCTCGCTTGTTGTGCTCCCAAATAGGAACATCCCCCTCATCGACGCCCTTTCCGATCAGCCTCCGAATTTGAGTTGGGTGCAAAGTCAGAAATGTAATGATCCTATTTGCCTCATCTGACTCCATTCCTATTATGAACGAGCAAAGTGCCTCTACTATTCGGGGTTTTGTTTCGCGATAGATTAGTTGAAAATCTATACTTCCGTGTAATGATTGCCACTGCATTAGAGCCAACAGAGCGTCCATCATGTGACTGAAGCTGAACTGCGTATCTGCGAGTAAAGCCGCATCCAAATCCGCCTCGTAACGATCATTGGCGATTAACGGCATCGCATAAACGCTGGAGTCAAGATTGATCCCGAGGCCGTAATTCGACTGTTCTCGGCTGAACGCCTCTTCTTGCTCTGCCTTTTCGTCGGAATAAAAGACAGTTGGCACAAACTGATCGTCGATCTCGATGCCACCGGTGTCGATTCCGTTGTGTAGCACGTCGCTGGCGCCGTAGAGGACCAAGAGCCAGTCGACATGGGCGACCAATTGCAGTATTTCGTCGTCGGAAGGCACAACTCCCTCGGACAACGGCAGGCTAAGAGCGCATTCCAAAAGATATCGGAAATTGCGAGTTTCGTTTGTGAAGTCCGCTTGCGCCTTAGCGAGCGCATTCGATCGATCGTAACTGACATCGTGCTTAAGACTATGCTGCAGGCGGTCTCGTGTCCGCTGAAAGTTGGCGGACCACGCATCGTGTTGCGCAACGCAATACGACAGCAATCTGCCCTTATGAAAACGAGCGATTTGTTGATGAAGTTTATCGCGAAAGGCATTGCGGGCCACGTCGACTAACTTCTTTGCCTCAGAGAGTTCGTATCGTCCGGGTTCGACAGCGTGCTCCTGAAAAATGACTGCGATGGCTTTGCGGGCAAGCTTGAACATCGCTGGTCGTGGCTTTTGCGGGTCTAGGAAGTCCGGGACATCGACCGTTCGCCGCCACCGCATGAGCGTGAACCGCGGCTTGCCACGCGGAGCCGACCGCATCTTCTGGATCGACCGTGCATCAATGGGTTCTTTGAGAAAGGCTGCTACCCCCTCAACGATTGAGCACGCGCAGTTAATCTCGAAGCTATCGTCTGCTGGCTCTTCAAGGCGGGCCAAAACAAGGGAGAGATTCACCGAAACACCGACACTTATAGACGAGTTATCGCTACCGTCGTCGATCTGCTCCCACCCTTGAAGCAGCGGCATATCATTATCCTCAACCTGCGGACCGGAGGCAAGCGCCTTCGTATTGGCCCTAACCTCAACAATGATTCTACGCCGCCGAAAAATTCCGGCCGTTCCGATATCATCTCGCTTTCGGTAAATAGCGTCGGCGGCGCAGTGAGCGAAGATCCCTAATACCTTTATGTCTATACTTTCAAAATCAAACTGAAAACGATGTACAAAAAGTAATGAACAGCCTGCGACCGTCGTTGCCCAAGTCTGCACGGGACGAGCCTTCGAGTTGAGAGCCAGAACCCCGTCCTCGCCAGGCTCGATAATCCAGCCCCTAGGATCATCGTCCGGAAAGCATGCCGGTGCCATTTTCCAGAACTTGACCAACTCCTCGTATCGCCAATTCGATCCGCCGTGCGGATCGAGCATAATTAAGTCTGGTTCAATGGCTCCATCTATCAAAACTCCGTGAGTATACCGGAACGCTGCGAATTTGTCCGCGAGACCAATGAAGCCAGACTGGATGGCACTCTGATTTGTCTTGATATAAGCCCAAAATCGTTCGAACTCGGAAAGGTCATCAATGGAGTCAATGATCGACACCAAGTCAGAAATTGGGATGACCTGAGTCAATCTCGTCTTGGGAAGTTTAACTACGCCACCGTCGGCGGATCGCTGTGGGAGGATCGCCAAAATCACAACGTCATCAGGTTCTATCGCGCTGTCGTCGGCGCGACGAAATTGGAGCCCATGGCTTGTGCCATCGATTTGGATACCCCAGTCCGGGCTGCTCGTCACCAAATCCAGAAGCTCTTCCTCGATGGCGGACAGACGCTCCAATTTTTCTTCATTCACAATAATAGCAAAATAGAAGCTGTTATCTCCCCTCAATAAGGCCGCGAAAGGCGCACTAACAACTCTGTCCTTATCACGAACCCAGAATGGCCCCGTGGTGACCACGCGGCTATCGACTCTACTCGCAATAAAATTGCTGACTTGTTGCGCTAGACTACGATTCTCCCTGAGTGGTATACTTTCCGCCCGATGCCCCCAAAGGTCGACGATGTTAATTACAGCGTTTCTTGGCGATACCGGGAATAGGGTTTCACCTATCCTCACAAAAATGGCGGGAAGCGCCGTCCCAGTCATGACGGCATTCCCAAAAGCGGAGAGGCTTGCAGGGAGTTCAAGGCTCCCGAGATCGATGATCAATTCCTGGCTGAAACGCTTGGGTTGTGTGAATCTTTGCCCAACAGCAACAAGAGATGCCGTGCATTCTTGCCAGAACGCCTCTGAGGGGATCTCAATATGGCCCGGGGATATTTCGTCTGCGCTACCGACATGCGATTTATTAATAGAAGTCAGAATGCGATCTTGAAGAAGGACAGCGATATACATATCGTCCAAAGCGGCCGGCTTTTCGGCATTTGTGAACCGAAACGCCTCGATGAAATCCGGAACGCGCTCAAGTGATTGGCCATAAAACAGGCGAAGTGCCTGACCATGCCAATGGCTCCTGACTTCGCCCCAGTCTGCTTCAGGAACGTAATCCTCAAGTGTGGGAAACGCGGGCAGCAACTCTTGAACGCACTTCAGCACATCACAAAATGTTTGATAGTCTTTAATCCGGGAGGCCGGATTAAATTGATCTTGAGAAATCGCGACGAATATGCTGAACGCGAAGAGGTGTTTGATCTGGCTCGATATGTTGGGAAGCCAGAGATCCGAGACACCGAGCATCAGCATGACGTCTTCTGCGCAATACGCGGTGAAGATCGCCTTGAGATCGGATCGAGCTTTACCGAACCGCTCTTCGTGCGCACCTCCGCCGACTGCCGAGGGAGAGCCCATCATGCGGAGAAACTGCTCGAAATCTGGATGTGCCGTCTCCACGGAACCAGCCCGCAGGCAGCATTTCTTGTGCTTCTTGCCACTTCCGCATGGGCAGGGATCGTTCCGGCCAATTTTGCTCACACCGTACCTCCAGCCGCTGCAGGATCAGCAGCGAAATCATTCCAAAGGCCATGGCAAGACGTTCGCAGCCGTATGCGGAATTCGAATTACGACGGCAGGACCAATGCCAATTTCACTTTGAATACTTTGCCCTGCAATCTCAACCAGAGATTGGTTAATTCAAAGAAAGCGGCAGTCTCAAGTAGCTTTCTATGGATCATTTTTCGATTGAAATTGATCTATAGAAAGACGGCATATCCATCATGCCCTGGTATGTTGCCGAAGCCGAATTGCTCGGGCTCATATTCGATGACGCCGATCCGGGGGTTGATCGGCTGCTTGATCGAGGTGGCGCTGAAGCTGTTGGATTTTGATGCAGGCACGCATGCGAACGCGTTGGGCGCCCCGCAAAAATGCCGGTTGCACTGCCGCTTGCGTTTCGCCGCGCCGTTTCGAATGGTACAGGTGAGCACCGTTCGCAGGCCCTCTGGTCGCCAAGCGTCTTGTTTGCATTTCGCACTTATCTTGACTTTTGATTATATTTCGTACATATAGCGGGTGGTGGAGAACGAAGATGGCGTCCCTCAGTCCCGCAAAGCAATTCAGCCGTAAAGATCTGACTGGTCCGGCGCTGCGGACCTTCTTCCGCATCGCCGCGGCTTGGGGGCTCAGGGAACAGGAGCAGATGCGCCTGCTCGGCCTCGACAGCCGGTCGACGTTTCAATCGTGGAAGCGCGGTGACGTGGCCGCATTGCCCAAGGACGCCCTGGAACGCATTTCTTACGTGCTGGGAATCTACAAGGGTTTGCAGGTCCTGGTCCCACAGAGTGCCGACGACTGGGTGCGCAACCCCAACAAGAGCCCCATATTTGGCGGGCGTTCGGCGCTCGAGCGGATGGCTTCGGGCAATGTCGCAGACTTGTATGTGGTGCGCCAGTACATCGACGCCCAGCGCGGCTGAATTCATGGACATTGCCATCAGTCACATCCAATGGCATCCCTGCTACCGGATCGTTGCAAGCCGTTTTCCACCCATATCGCTGTTCGAAAGTGTCGCCGATCCCGCCGATCTCGAAGCGGTCTTTGCGATTGAAGCCATGACCAACGACCGCCTTCGGCAGGAGGCGGGCGAACTTGACCTAGTGCCGCCGGAAGACCGGGTTTCCGGGCCAGGCAGCACCCCGATCATGGCGGCATTCACCCACGTCAGTCCTGCGGGCGATCGATTTACCGACGGGACTTACGGTGTTTTCTACGCCGGCAGGACCATCGAAACGGCTGTCGCCGAAACGCGCCACAGTCGCACCCGTTTCCTCATGGCCACCGACGAGCCGGCGCAGGAAATCGACATGCGCGTCTATGCCGTCGATCTCGATGCCCAGCTTCACGACATCCGGCCCATGCGCGAAAGCGAACCGGCCATCTACGATCCCGATAGCTACGCCGCATCCCAGACATTGGCGGCAGAGCTGCGCGCAACGAGTGCCGATGGCATCGCCTATCAAAGCGTGCGTCATGATGACGGCGAATGCGCGGCCGTATTCCGCGCTCGCCTGCTGTCCAATTGCCGCCAGGAACGTCATCTTTGCTATGTCTGGGACGGCACCGCGATCGCAACGGTCTATGAAAAAAGAGCCTTTGGCTGAGGTGCCCCCTCGCCGATCAGCATCCGCGCATGGGTTGATGGTTCTGATGATCATTAGAGGGCACAGCCCGGATGATTAGAACCTCAATGTTCCAAACCAAGGTCTTCCGACCTACCAGAGTGGTTTCAAACTGCCATATTTTCAGTTGCTTGTGCGTCTGTCATGGCGCCAACCAGACCTGATTGAGAATGTTGGCAGCAAGGGCAGCTTTGTCCTGCGTTATTCCCTTTCCCAAACGATAGCGTCATCAACCGCCTTCATTACTGCCGTTCAGGACCTTTGGCTGGGGCAACGGAAGCGCCCGTTCGTTCATGTCATAAATACCGGCCCACCGATCGCCGATGGGCCGGCGCTCGGGTCAAAGCTCTGTTCTTTCCGATAGCATCAGGGCATCATCAACGTCGACGCCGAGATAACGGACCGTATGCTCGATGTTGGTATGCCCGAGCAAGATCTGGATGGCCCGCAGATTGCCCGTTGCCTTGTAGATGAGTGCGACCTTGGTTCGGCGCATCGAATGCGTGCCATACTGGCTCTTGTCGAGGCCAACGGTCGCACCCACTCATCGAGCAGGCGGGCATATTGCCGGGTGCTGATATGGCCCATGTAATCCACCCGACTTGGAAAAACGAAGTCGTTCAAGGATCCCTTTCGCCGTTCCAGCCAAGCCAGCAGACTCTTGCGCGCTTCTGCCATGATTTCGAACTGGACCGGGCGGCCAGTCTTTTGCTGGATAACGGTGGCGCGGTTGCGGATGCTGCCGCCGCTAACCAGATCTCCGATACGCAGCTTCACAAGGTCGCAACCGCGCAACTTGCTGTCGATCGGAAGGTCGAACAGGGCGCGATCACGCAAGCGCCGATGTTCGTCGAGATAGAACCGGATGGCCCAGATATCGCGTGGTCTGAGCGGGCGCTTCGGCCCTACATTCTGTCCAGCGTTCCAAGGGCGCCGTTCATGCACGGCGGGGTCAAGATCTGAATGTCCCATTGTGCTTCTCCTGCGGCCGTGATGGCCAGCTGGCAGGATACGCCTCTTGAGAATGCTGCGCCTTATGTTATAACTGCCGTATGAACGCCAGCCTCAAGATCACCAAGATCGGCAACTCTGCCGGTGTCGTCCTGCCTAAGGAACTGCTCGCCAAGCTGCGCGCTGGCGTGGGTGACACGCTGTATGTCTCCGAAACGCCTGATGGCATCCGGATCACGGCGGCGGATCCTTCCTTCGAGGCCAAGATGGCGCTGGCCGAACAGATCATGCGCGAAGACAGGGACATTCTGCGCGTGCTCGCCAAGTAACATGGCGCAGATTGCCGAACCTGTCTGGATCGAGGCTGAACTTGCGCTCGCCATCCACGACCGCCAGCTGGCCGAGCATGGCGGACCGATTGGCGTGCGCGATGCATCTACCCTGGAGTCAGCCTTGGGCCGCCCGCGCAACCAATGGGCCTATGGCGAGACCGATCTTTGCGCTTTGGCGGCGGCCTATGCTTATGGCGTGGCGCGTAATCACCCGTTCGTTGACGGCAACAAGCGCACCGCATGGGTGCTGGCGCGCTTGTTTCTGGCACTGAACGATGTGCGGATCAGCTTTGCGGCCGAGGAGGCCGTCCACATGGTTCTGGCACTTGCCAGCGGCGCGCTGGCCGAAGCTGAGGTGGCGGAGTGGTTCAGAGCAAGATTGGGCTGAGCCGCCCAATCCTTAGGCCCCGGCATTCATCGCCTCCCATAGTGCCCTGTCTGGAGATATGGGTCCCTTGCGGAGCGGCCCACAAGGCGTTTCCGCCAGCTTTTGGGACAAAACCACCAGATCCTCGCCGAACCGTGGTCGCCAGCAATCGGCCAAAAAGCTGAATTCGTTGAGCATCCCCACCAAGCTGCGGTTCGCGGTCTTGGCATAAGTGACCTCGTCCATACGCCAGATTTCCTGCGCGATGGCATCGGCGCCTATTCCATGCGCCTTCAACACCAGCGCCAGTTGCGTGGGGAAACGCCGCGCCAGCGTCCCTGACGGAGCCAGCGGCATCAGCACCGGCAGCAGCGTACTTTCGGACACCAGCAAAGTCACCTGTGGTTTCCAGAAAAGCGCCGTTGCATGCCAATTGCCCAGCAGCGTATCGCCGGGCTTTGGCGGCGCAAGATCAGCCTTGATCCGATCGCGCAGCTTTCGCGTGCAATGCAGAGTGAACATTGCTGCAAGAAGTAGAGGGATTCGCTTGGCATTTCCAGCCGAGCTCGCCGCCTTCATAGGGGCCGTTCGCGGGCCATCACCGCCTCTCCAGAAACCGTCATACATTCATGACTTCCAGATGGTTGTAGCTGGCTGTAGTGCCATTCGCGCGGTTCGGATCCCGATCGATGCACTCGAGGTAACGGAGGCTGTACGAAGTGTCCTCACGGTTGCGAGCGGGCTTTTCAGACTTCAGTGAATGTTGCATCATGCTTTGATGAAATGGGAATCCGCGACTACTGTACATATACGCTGCCCCGTTGAGGCCCCGTCCTTCCTTGATCCAATATTCATTTATCAGCGCAGCACCAGAGTGACCCCGTCCGAATTTGATTTGCGCGCCAGCCGTCCATCAAGCGGATCCGCCTGATATGCCCGTCGCACCCGGCGAAGGCGAGCGCCGTGCCCAGCGCGGCTATGTCAGCCAATATAGCGCGGCCGGTGCGGCGATTTATGACGCGCTTGACCGCGACAATCTGATCTGGGTCGGACTCGCCGATCGCGCTGCCGGCAATGCCGATGACGTCGTGCTGGGATTGTCCGACCGGGTTGTCGGCCACCAATTCAAGTTCGACAAACATGCCGACAAATTCCGACTGCCGACCCTACTGCTCGGCGCGCAGCGTCAGCTTGCACTCCTCGCCGATGCCTGGCGTCAACTGAAACAGGCCTCGCCAGGGATTCCGGTCGAGATCCGCTTCGTGACCAACAACTACCCGGCGGCCGACGATCAGATGCTCGAGAGCGTAGCGGGCAGCAGTGCGGCGTTTCTGGAAGAGTTCGCTGGCCATAGCGACCGGAGCCTGAACGACTGGCGTTCGACCAGATGGGCTCCGTTCATCGAAACCCTGATCGCGCCTTCCGGTCTGGCCGAGGATCAGTTCGAACTTTTTCTCCAGTCCTTGCGTATCCTGACCGGCCCGGAGTCGGATTTTGCACAGCTCCACCGGCTGTCACCGGACGGGGCGCGTCTCGCCGGCAAGATCGCGTTGCTCCTGCCGACATTAATCGCCGACCGGCGCGACCTCGATCGGTGGCCCCGCAAGTTGCTGCTGGACGAACTGGGCTGGCGTGACGGGTTTGCGCTCCGCCGCTCGCACGAATTTCCGGTCGGCACCTATGTGCAACGCAATATCGCGACGGAAGGCGCCCTACAGGCCGCGATCAAAGGTGCGGACAGTGGCTATGTCGCGCTGGTGGGGCCGCCGGGGTCGGGCAAGTCGACACTGCTCCAGACCTGCATTCTGCCGGATCCGACGATCGTCCTCGCGCGCTATCTCGCGTTCGTGCCCGGCGAAGGTCAGGGTGTTGGCCGGGCCGAGGCCGCCGATTTCCTCGACGATATCAATGCACAGCTGAAGCGCGGTGGCCTCGTACCGCTGAGATTTCGCGACGAGACGCTCCAGGAGAGTCGCGAGCAGTTCGGTACGCTGCTCCAACGGGCCGGCGAGCGGTTCGTGCGCGACGGCATTCGTACCGTCATCATCATCGACGGCCTCGACCATATTCCACGCGAGGAGACGCCCGAGCGGTCGCTGCTGACCGAATTCCCGACTCCCGCCGCAGTGCCGTCAGGCGTGCTGTTCGTCCTCGGCACGCAAAGGCTCGATCTGACCGGCCTGAAGGCAGCGGTGCAGGAACAGGCGGCGCTCCCGCCGCGCAATGTGTCGGTCGCGCAGCTCACCCGGGAATCGATTTTCAGGATGGCGAATGCCTTGGGCCTCGATCCGGACATTCCGCGCGATACGATTTTCGATATTTGCCTGGGTCACCCGCTCGTATCGCACTATTTCATCGAGGCCCTGCGCGGCGGCGATACCGCCAAGCGAGAAGCGTTGTTGATGGGTGAATTCAGCTTCGACGGCGATATCGAGGCGGTCTATAATGCGGCGTGGCGTGAGATCGGCCGCGGGTCTGATGCAACCTCTGTCCTGAGCTACATCGCCCATGCCGACGGACCTATGTCGCCCGAGCTTCTCGCCGAGGCGGTCTCGGAAGACGCGGTCGAGCACGCACTGCGATCGGCCCATCACCTGCTCAGCTTGGGGCCTCATGGCTGGACCGTTTTTCACAACAGCTTTCGCCTGTACATCCTCGCCAAGCCAAGATTGCGTTTCGGAAAAGCGGATCCGGCCTATTCGCCAAGCATATATCGCAAACTCGCGACCCTTGCCGCGCGCGCGTCAGCGGACAGCCCACAGAGGTGGCTGGAACTGCGCTACCGCGCGCGGGCGCTAGACCAGCAGGACGTCATCGCGCTCTCGAACGCGGCGCGGTTTCGCGCCCAGCTGGCCGATGGCCGCACGCCACGCGAGATCCAGGGCGACATCCGTCTCGTCTTCGCCGCGATCAGGTCGCACGGTTCGGCGACAGACATATTCCGGCTCCTCTTGGCACGTGACGAAATCGACCGGCGCGCGACGGCGCTGGGATACGCGCAAGGGCTCGTTTCCGCGATGCTCGCGGTCGGGGATATCGACCGCGCGCAGGCATTCGCCGAAGCGCACGGCAAGGACGGCTATGAGGTCGTGGACGCCCTTCTTCAGGCGGGGCATGTTGAGCGCGCGCGTGAGCTGTTCGACCGGATCGAGCCGCTCGTGCAGCTGCTTGGTGGGAAAGCGGAAGACGTCCGGGAATTGTTGAACGAACTGCGTGAATGGGCCGGCCGGGTATCGTATTTCCGCGACGGGGCGCAGATCGGCGAAGCGGTCGATCGGCTGGCACTCCTCAAACCGGACTGGCCGGAGGAACGGCACGAGGGATCCTATGCCCAAGATCTGAGGTTGATGGTCGCGCAGGCAGTAATGATCCGGCATCCGACCAGCGAGCTTTTCGCGGTCGCGACACTCCTGAAAGTCGATTCCAGCGACATACCCACCCTGATGGTCGCTGCCTGCCTGAGCAATGAAGCAGACCGGGATCCCGAGCTACAGCGACGCCTGCTCGGGGAAATCGTTTCTCACCCGGAATTTGGAACGATCGCCAACGGCCAGCGGCGGACCATCGCGCTTCGGGCGGCTGGCCTGGGCGAGCTGGAGATCGCGCGAACGATCTTCGCGACCCTCGCGGCTCCCGCGGTCGCGCTGCTCGATAGCCAGATCGGAGATGGCATACCCAGATTTGTGACCAAAGCGGTGCTCGAACATGCCGAACTCAGCGCCTGGCTCGGTGAACAGCCTGGCGAGGTCGAAGTATCGCGCAGCGATGTGCTGCGCCCCCTCCAGCTTCATGCGAACAGCGTCGGCACGCTTCTCGGGCAGCTCCAGGCGGGACGCACGGTGGCACCGGGCGCGGTCGAACGCGCGGCGCGCTCGGCAATCCTCTATCTCGAGCATGCCAGATCGCACGGCGGTGGCGGTCAACATTATGCGATGATCCAGCTCGCCCATGCCGCGCCAATTCTGGTCTGTGCGCTGGTGCGCGCCGCCGAGCTCCACGGCCCTGCCGAATTCGGAAATGTCGTCAACGCGCTTTACGAGGGTTTCACGCTCACCCACAGCCAGAACCGGCGCCGCATCGACGTCCGCCGAACGCTGGCGCTGGACGTTTACCGAGTGACCGGCGACAGCGAACAGGCGTCGGCGCGGCTCGAGCCTCTGGTGTCCGAACTTCACGACGGGACGCCGGAGGAACAGGTCGGCGAGCTTGCCTCGCTTGCAGAGACGTTCGTCAATATCGGGAATGAGGACCGCGCCCGGGAGCTTCTTCGCCAATTGCACGACGAAACGCTCGGCTATGCCCTGGCGGCAAAAAAGGATCCGCAATATTTGATGTGGAATACACTGTTCGTCAGCGCGAATGCCGCCGATCCGGACCGACGTTCAGAGCGGGTCCGGACGATGCTCCGGCACTTATGCGGCATGATGGAGACCGCGGGCAGTGGCGCCGCGTACCGGATTGCGGCCGACACGCTGGCGCAAGCAGCCATGTCCGATGGCGGCAGTGGCTTCGCCACGGCACGGGTGATGGCCGACAAGGCGATGCTTGACTGGGCTGGCCTGGTGAATGCTCTTCTGCTCGGTATCGCGCGCCGCCGTCCGGACCTTTCAAGTGTCTGCGCGCTAACCTGGGCCTCACTTGCCATCCCCTATTATGACGAACCATTTTATCGGTCCGGGCGGCTAGGCGAAATTATTCCACTGGTGATCGGCGCTGCATCAGCAACCGATCTTGCATACCTCGTCGCACGGCTCGGGCGGTCGCTCGAAGCGGACAGCCAGACGACGACGCGCGCACCGCTGCTTGCTCTCCTCGCAGAAGCTGCCGGCGCGCGACAAATGCAGACCGACGCAGCTGATCAGGCACTGGCGCGTTGGCGAGCCGAGGCGCCGCCGGATCGCGACCGTGGCACGCCGCAAAAATTCGACGACATCCAATCGCTGGACGATCTTCAGGTGGAACTCGACAAATTGCAGTTCGACTCCCATCCATGGGAAACGCCCTATGCCTATGCTCGCCTGGCAAGCACCGCGGATCTGTCGACGGCGCGGGAGATGTTCGAACGCATCCCGGAGATCCAGGCGGCCCCGGATGCGCGGTTCGCTCTGTTCAATCGCGCCATCGCGCTGGGCAACCGGGATCTCGCACGCGCCCTAATCGAAGGCTACGATCTGAACGCTGACGAGCGCTCGACCTGGAGCTATTGGTCCGGAGCCCGGCGCCTCAAATATTTTAAGGCGCGGGTGACGCTGGACGGGGCGGCGGTCCATGGTGAAGCCTTTGCCGATCTCCTCAAACAGCTAATCACGGGACAGGAGAGCGCGACATCGCTGCTTGCCGATCTGGACGATGTCTTTCCCGCGATCACGGCCATGCCCGATTGGCCGGCGATGTGGGACGCGGTCGCCGAGAATCTGACAGCGACGCGAGAGTTCAAGGCCGCGAATGGCTTCGACATCGATGGAGCGAGCCGGTCCGACGACGAGGTGATCGTCGCGCTGTTCCGCTGGGCCTGGTCGCTTTCGCTCGAGGAACTGACACGACTTTGCCGCGACGCCGCCCTTGACCTCCTCTCGATCGATAGGGGTCGCGCCATCTTCGTCGCCTTAGTGAAGGTGCTTCTGTCCGGCGATGGCGACGAGCCCGCGGAGGCCATGCAGCTTCTTGGCACCGATGCCGCCGATAGTGCGGCCGAGGATCTTCTGGACGTGGTCATTACCGCGGTCGATCATCCGGACTATGCGGTCGCGGTCGCGGCGAAGCGTGTCGCCAAACGCTGGGGCCGGGACGTCGCATACACATCGGCGAGGCTGCCAGCTTTCTACGACCTCGTGTTCGATGGGAGCGGGGATGACTTCAGGGCACCGACGATGGTGGACGCGTCATCAGGGGCGATGCGCGTGGAGGATCCGCTCGGCTGGACCGCGCCGCTGGAGACGGCGATCATGCTGCTCGCAACGGCCAATGTGACCGTCGAGCAGATCCGGTGGCGAGCACGGATGTTCATCGAACAGTGGGGCGGCGTCGAAGCGTTCGGCCAGCCCGCCACGGACAGGCGTCAGGCAGAACTCGCCCGGCTGGATATGCGGATCCTGTTCCTGAAACCGCATATGCTGGTGGCGCTCCGGGCGCTGCGCTATGTTGCCGGCGAAATGCTTCGGGCCGGACTCCTCGGCCCCCGTGAAGAAGCATTGCTCCTCTATGAATTCGGTTATCCCGTACGGCGCCAGCCGATCGGCAAGCCGGTGCCGCGCCCCGTCTTCCTGCCGCGCCCCGAAGTCGACCGGACAACGTGGAGCGAAGAAGCCGAGCGGTGGCTCGCCGGCGCGGAGCAGGATCTGAGCCCGGTCGCGAGCGATGGGGAGATCATCGTCGCGGAGATCACGCGCTTCGAATTTCGCGACGTCCGGCGCCGCCTAACCGCACTTCGCCAGCGTGGAATCGCGCTCGGCGCCGAAATCCGGCCGGGCGGTGATGATGCAATCCCCCGTTTTCCGCGGGCCATCTGGGCTGGCGGGATCATCCCGCTGTCGGACGGACCGGCACCGACATTGGTGCGAATGATCGAAGAGTCTGTGCGACCGGAAGTTCCACGGGACATGATCCTGATCTGCCCGCGCTGGCTGAGCCGACTACACTGGCGCCAAAAGACCGGCGACTGGCTGACCTATCTCGACGGCACCGGACGCGATGTCGCCCGAATCGTCTGGTGGCGAGATGGCGGACAGATCGACTCGCGCGAAGAGGTGATATGGGGAGAAGGCGTTTATCTCAGCGTAACAGCCGAGGGGCTTGCCCAGCTCGGATCGGCGTTCGCTAGCCAAGCCATCCATGCCCATTCCCTCAGAAGGGCCTTTGACCACGACAAGTCTTGTCAGCCCCGACAGCGGCACACCCATATTTGCTACGAGATCGCGGCAACGCCGCCGAGCTGATAATTCCGCCTGTAACAACGGGGCGCGGCCCGCGGGGGTGGCTGACCGCAAAAATTGAAACAGACTAAGCTGTAGCTGATCGACCAGTTAGCGTTCGGGTCACGTTCGGGGAACACGTCAAAGCGAATGAGCGATAGCGATAAACATTGCATCCACTAACCGGAAAACCGAGATGAATTCCTCGAAAAGCGACCTTGTCATCCTCGCGTCGCAGCTAAAGTTTACGCGCGGCATTCTTGGCCTCACCGTTTCCGTCTTCGATAAACCAAAGCCGCATGAACTCGAGTCGATGATGGCGCAGATGGACCGATACTTGCGCAAGGCGGTCTTCGTCCCAGTCCGACCGGTTCGAATCCCTGACGCCTTTCTGGGAGACTTTTTCGTCAGGGACGGGCTCGTCGAGGGTTTTTCAGCAGCCAGCTAGAGCGCGAAGCTGACACATCAGCTCGCCGTGCGGAACGTCCACTATGCCAATCAGCGCCCCTGAAGGAGCCGTTCCGGTCAGTCCCCACGAGCCGCCTTGCCAGCACCACTAAGTAGCGTCGAAAATTTCGCCTGGGACCGCGAACAGCGCGAAAAACTCGTGTTCGTCAGCCCATTATACCATCCCGACGAACGCGACGCGGGCCTCGATCGAAAAGGGTTGGCGCCCGGCGTGCCGGGCGCCGCGATTTTTGGCCAGCCAAGGCCGCCCCTGTGGGCGGCCTTGGGCATTGGGCTATGCGACCTTAAGCTTCCTCATGCCTTCAGCAAGGGTCCAGAGTGCACGATTGACGCTGACATTTTGGTCGATGCCGTTGATTGGGCGGGTCTGGCGCCGAATGATCCGGCCATCTTCCGCGTGGCGGGTGCCCTTGAGGCCACCCCGGATAATGTTTTCCTGAATGGTGTTGAAGGTGGTCCAGAGATTGCCGCCAACATCGGCCGCACGGCGCGGTCGAAGGATTTGCTCGGGCGTAACTGGGCTATCTTCCTCGCCATAGCGGGCGACAAGGCTGGCCTCGGCAAGCACCCGCTGTTCTTCGCGGCTGAGGACAAGCGCGGCCATGTCCTTTGATTCGGCGATCAGCCTGGGGAAGTCCTGGGCAACGGTATAGGCCCCTTCAATGATCTGGTCCTGAATGTTGCCCTTGTGCGGCACGCGGACCTCTTGAAACTGGGTGCCAGCGATCATGGAATTTGTGCAGACAAAGCGAATGAGCCCGGCAAACATCTGATAGCTGGTGGTTCCGTCATGGCTGTTGACGATGATCACTTCGGCGGCTTCCCCGTCGGTGATCTGGTCCGGGCGGCGCATCCGCAGCATGTGCTTTGCATGACCAAAGCGGGAACCATCGCGGGGCTGAGCCTGCACGGCGAAAAACGGCTGCCATCCTTCGTTGCGCAAACCCTGCACGATCTGGATGGTTGGGACATAGACATACCGTTCCGACCGGCTGTCGTGGGCTTCCTCGGCAAAGATCGAGGGCACGACCTGGCGCAACTGATCATCGCTCAACGCCTCGCGGGCGGAAATCTGGCGCGCATTGCGACGGTTGAACCGGGTGGCGAGAGTGTGGTGCATGGTGCATTTCCCTTTCTTACAATGGAGCCGAAGGCGATGGCGTCCATCGACTTCTGGCCCTCGCCGAGAGCGGGGGGTGAATGCGCAAATTCGGGCTGTTCAGGGCGGAGGGGGATCACCCGGCCGGTAGGGAGCGCAGTGACTGAAGGTTGGGGATACCGCCCTGATCACCAAGCGGAGCGCAGCGTAGACGGCTTGGCCCTTGCACAGAGGGGGCGGCGGCCACCTCCTGCCTGCCCGCGCGGCGGGCCAACGACGACGATCGATGCCCGGTGCGCTGACCAGTTCGCTTATGGTGCCGCGCTCAGCAGACCGGACCTTGATGATTTGGCGGCACTTGCTGACGCCGACCGAGATGGCGCGTTCATGCTTGTCATTGCCCGCCGACACTGCGCCAAAGCGCGCATCATGTGATAGACCACGTTCTTGTCTGTGGTTCCCAGTTCCTCTGCGATTTCGCGATACGTCTTGTCGGTCAACCGATGCATGAGAAAGATCCGTCGGGTCCGGCGTGGCATCGCCAGCACCGCCCTACGATAGATCCGCCGCGCATCCACTTCCTCGATCCGCCATGCTTGTTCCGGTGGAACGGGCGCATCGCGGCCGTCCTCGAAGGGGCAGGAAATGGCTTGTGCCCGCATCTTTCGGCGCGCACGATCGATCAACAGATTGCGGGCGGACCGCATCAGATAGGCACCCGGTGTCTCAATCCGCTCAAACGCGCCGCTTCGGAGCAACCGTATGAACACCTCCTGCGTCAGATCAGTGGCCTCGTCAGGGCCCACCTTCCTGGTGAAATAGCGCAAAAGCCGTCCGCGTTCGGCGCGATAGAGCTGCTGGAACGCAGCGTCTGCCTCGGAGGGCGTCATGGCCGCGCCTCCCGGCCTTCGCGCGCATGGAGCGGCGCATCGCGCGAGGCGCGATAGAGGGTGATGCCCGCCTCGATCCGGTCGAGAATGAAGGTATCGCGCTCCACCCTGGCGATGCGGATGTCGGCCTTGGAATAGATCTCAAGATCTACGGCGCAGCGGTTGCCAAGTTCACGATGGATGACATTCCGGGCGCGCTGCCAGCAGCGTTCGTCTTTGAACACCGGATGGTTGACGACGACCCAGAACTCGTAATCGGAAAAGGCGATCGTGTGCCGGTCCTCATACCAAGACCGGCGCGCATAAGGACCGATCAGGATAATCCGCTTGATCTGGCCCGGCTCGGGTGACCGCACCTGGGTCGGATCGAAACAGCCGCGCAGAATGCGCGTGATGCGTTCAACCTCGCCCTGTTTGCGGCGGACAAGATGGCCGACGCGCGCCATGACGACTTCGCGCGCATAAACGTCGAATGGGGGTGTCATTTGCAGCTCGCACACCAGCGGTCCGCGCGTTCAGGCGCGGAGGTGCAAGCGGTGTCCGCTGCGTGCCGATCAAGCGGCTTGCAGCAACTGCCCGACCGTGGTGGCCGAACCTATATGATGCCTGGCAGGATTATCCCGGAGATGGCCGCCAGTCCTTCCACCTCGTGGCACAAATATGTCAGAAGCGACGGCGATCAGCAAGTTGTGGGATGCGCAGCCCTAGCCGAGTGCTGCAGCTTCCAGAGCGGCGATGCGTTCCGAACAAACCTGGTGCACCATACGGCCCAACTCCTCGACCCGCGCGCCCAGCCAGGCCAGCTCTTCTTCGCTGATCTTGTAATGTTTAGAATAGCGAGCCTTGGTGTAGGCTTCCTTCAGTTTCTGGAACATCGCCCGCTCGCGATGCGCCGTTTCTGGCCAGATGCCATAGAGACGGCGGTCGAGCCCTTCAGCCAACGAACGCAGGAAGGCGATATTGTGGTTATAAGGGGCGTAGAAAGTCAGCGTGAGCAACAAAGACGAATAGAGCCTTTCCGTCGCCTGATGCAAATCGAACGCCGCATCCTTCAGATATCCCTTCTGCTGATAGAATTGAGCGCCCTCGAATCGCTTTATGGCCGAGGGGAAGCCTTCCTCGAAATATTCCTTGGCCGCCGCCAGCGCCTGCTGCGGTGTTTTGGGCTTGGGGGTCGTTAGTTTCCGATCGTCTGCCTCGTAGATGGCGATCCCGTCCTTGGCGACTTCCATGAAGAAAACCCGGCCATGCGCCAGCCCGTCATTCACCTCATGCAGCGAATGGACGATGAAATTGACTGGCGTCCGCAGAGTCTTCTCGATGGTATAGGCCCGGATCAGCCGTTCCTCGGCCTTCATCCAGTAGGTCGCGCGGTCGGTCAGCTCCTTCTGGCTTACGATGACAAGTATGTCGTAATCCGATTTGTACTGGTTTCCCGACAGCGGCGCATCGACCCAATCGCCGCGCGCGTGGCTCCCAAACAGCACGATCTTCAATATCTGCCCGCCCTTGCGCCGCCCGGTCGCATTCTCGGTCGCCTCGCGGAACTCATCGAAAATCACCTCGACAATGCGCTCAAGTTCGCGCTGCTTCGGCGCAGGGAGATGATCGATATCGGTGCGCATACCCTGATTCTTTGGCCATTCTCCGTTGGTTGGCAAGCATTATCGCCGACACGAGTTGCGAGGGCCAGCGGATATGCCCATCTGCTCGCCAATCACGTAGCCGTAGCGCTGATACCCGTTACCATAGAGACCGTCCGTACCCGTTGGGTAGCGGCCCTACATTCACGGGCAACATGGCAAAGCCAACTGCCTGGAGAAATTACCGAAAGCCTGAACTTCGAAGATTTTTGGTGTTTGACAACATCATGGTTTAGCGCATTTTGTCCTCGGTCCCAGGACAGCGGACATATGGGCTCGCCATGAAAAGCCAAGACATCGTCATATTGCTCAAGCTGGTGAGTTTGGAAAACGAGATCAGGCAGCGCTAAAGGCGCTGGCCGAACTGGGGTAAAGGCCGCCGCAGAATCCGCCATACAGGCCCGGGAATCATCGACTTGATACCTGCCTGCCGTTCATATCAGAATTAATCCGGCCCGCCCGCCGTTGCTGTCAGGAGCGAACCAGGCAAGGGACGCGTACCGCGGATCACCCACGGCAGGTTCAGCGCCTCAACGATCGTGACCCAGCCATCGTCCCCGTCCGCATTTCGGCGGCGAAGATGCATGTCGCGGGCCGGCATATAGTAGCCATTGTCCCAGCGCTCCCAGAGCTTGCGGGCAGGTCGATAGCTGCTGGCCACTTCGGCGCGCGCCAAAACCGCATTGACATAGGTGCGTTTGCGGCGGGATGCGCGCCAGAGGTGTTCGGGCAGTACCGCCAGCGTATCCAACAAGCTGTCGGCAAAGAAGCCCCGGGAATACTGATAGCTTCGATACTTGCGGTCGATCATTGCGCTGCTCTGGATTTTGAGGCCGGCCAGCATCAGGCTCAACAGCCAATATTCGCCCTGATGGCGTTCGAGCTTGA
>Ga0302310_10000902_pt1 | contig 26267 bp, 23 predicted proteins | sample III_Palsa_N1_2_FD_200451 | JGI IMG/M metagenome (GOLD analysis project Ga0302310, IMG submission 200451) | Peat permafrost microbial communities from Stordalen Mire near Abisko, Sweden - III_Palsa_N1_2 | ecosystem: Environmental > Terrestrial > Soil > Palsa > Peat permafrost | place: Sweden...
TCAGCCCGGCCCTGTGCCGGGCTCTTTTCTTTGCGCGGACGAAATGGCGTTACCCTGACTGCCCTTTTCGTTTCGCCGAGACTCCCATGGATCCCATCGCCTTCGACCTGCGCGGCGACCACATCACGCTGGACGCGCTGCTGAAGGCCGCCGGCCTGGCCAGCAGCGGTGGCGAAGCCAAGATCCTGATCCAGCAGGGCGGGGTGCTGGTCAACGGCGAGGTGGACGTGCGACGCGGACGCAAGGTGCGCGCGGGCGACCAGGTGGCGGTCGGCGAACGCCGCGTCGCGGTGCGCGCCGCAGGCTGATCCCGGGCACGGCCCTTGCGAGCGCGAATGGACGCTCCAGGAGTGCCGCCCCTTGTCCGCAGACCTCCAGACCGAAACGCCCGCGACGCTGCTGATCCGCAACGCCACGTGCGTCGCCACGTTCGACGACGCGCGCACCGAGCTGCGCGACGCCTCCGTCTTCATCCGCGGCCACCGCATCGAGGCGATCGGCGCCGCCGCCGACCTGCCGCAGCAGGCCGATGACGTGATCGATGCCCGCGGCCACCTGGTGGTGCCGGGCCTCGTCAACACGCACCACCACATGTACCAGTCGCTCACGCGGGCGATTCCGGCGGTGCAGGATGCGGAGCTGTTCTCGTGGCTGCGCGGCCTCTATCCGATCTGGGCCGGCCTGACGCCGGACAGCGTGCACGTGTCCACGCAACTGGCCATGGCGGAGCTGCTGCTCTCGGGCTGCACCACCAGCAGCGATCATCTCTACATCTATCCGAACGGCGTGCGGCTGGACGACAGCATCGAGGCGGCGCGCGAGATCGGCATGCGCTTCGTCGCCACCCGCGGCAGCATGAGCGTCGGGGCGTCGCAGGGCGGCCTGCCGCCCGACCGCGTCGTCGAACGCGAGGACGCGATCCTCGCCGACACGCGCCGGCTCGTCGAGCGCCACCACGACAAGTCGCATGGCGCGATGGTCAACGTGGCCGTGGCCCCGTGCTCGCCGTTCAGCGTCAGTCGCGACCTGATGCGCGAATCGGCAGCGCTCGCGCGCGCGTATGGCGTGCGCCTGCACACGCATCTGGCCGAGAACGACCACGACATCGCCTACAGCCGCGAGAAGTTCAACTGCACGCCCACCGAGTACGCGCAGGAACTCGGCTGGCTGGGCCCGGATGTCTGGCACGCGCACTGCGTCAAGCTCGACCCCGAAGGCATCGCGTTGTTCGCGCAGACCCGCACCGGCGTCGCGCATTGCCCCTGCAGCAACATGCGGCTGGCGTCGGGCATCGCGCCGATCCGCCGCATGCTGGACGCCGGCGTGCCGGTGGGCCTGGGCGTGGACGGCAGTGCCAGCAACGATGGCGCGCAGATGGTCAACGAGGCGCGCCAGGCCTTGCTGCTGGCCCGCGTGGGACGCTCGCTGGAGCCTTTCGGCTGCGACCGGGGCCCGTCGGAGATGACGGCGCGTGACGCGCTCGCGCTCGCCACGCGCGGCGGTGCCGAGGTATTGGGTCGACCCGACATCGGGCACCTCGCGCCCGGCATGTGCGCCGACCTCGCACTGTTCGACCTGCGCACGGTGGCGTTCGCCGGCGGGGCGGTGCACGACCCGGTCGCGAGCCTGCTGCTGTGCGCCAGCCCGCAGGCCGCCTGCACGATCGTCAACGGGCGCGTGGTGGTGCGCGAAGGACGATTGGCGACGGTCGACCTGGGGCCGCTGATCGAGCGGCACAACGGCTTCGCAAAGGCGCTCGCGGAATGCGCTCGCTGAGGCCGCGCCAGGCGGCGTGAGCAAGTTGCGTCAACGCAGTCGGCCGAGCGATTCCAGTCTTGAAGTGTGTGGTCGGGGCGACACGATTCGAACGTGCGACCCTCTGGTCCCAAACCAGATGCGCTACCAAGCTGCGCTACGCCCCGAAGTCCGCCATTCTACCTGCTCGGAGCGAGCAGGCGATCCAGCAGGTCCTTGTCGAGATGTTCGTCGACCAGATCGGCCAGCAGATCGAAGCTGTCCTCGAGCGCCGGCGCCGTTGCGCCCCACATCGCGCGCAGCAGCGCGGAGGACTCGAAAAGCCCGTGTGCGTAGACACCCAGCACGTTGCCGTGCTGCCAGCCGAGGGCCTCGCCGTGGACGTCGCGCAGCGCCACGCGAGGGGTGGGCAGGTCGGGGTGCGGCACGCTGACGCCGCAGTGGATCTCGTAGCCCGTGGCTTCGACACCGGCCCACGGCGCCCAGGCGCCATCGGTCTGCGCGAAACGCAGCGGGGTGCGGCGCACGCGCTTGTCGCGCTCGTAGCGCGTGACCAGCGGCAGCAGCCCGAGTCCGGGGCCGTTGAAGCCGGCCTCGCCGTCGTGGCCCTCGGGGTCGACCAGCGCCTCGCCGAGGATCTGCAGTCCGCCGCAGATGCCCAGCACCGGCCGGCCGGCGGCGGCGTGGCGGACGATGGCGCCGTCCAGGCCCTGGCGCCGCAGCCACGCCAGGTCGCCGCTGACCTGCTTGGAGCCGGGCAGCACGATCCAGTCGGCGCCGTGCAGCTCGGCCTCGGAACGCGCCCAGGCGAGTTGCACGCCGGGCATGCGGCGCAGCGGCTCGAACTCGTCGAGATTGCTGATGTGCGGCGGGCACAGCACGGCGATGCGCAGCCGGCCGGCCTTTACCGCGCCGGGGTTGCCGGCGTCGAACAGGCCGTCCTCGTCCGGCAGGCCGTGGTCGCGCACCATCGGGATGACGCCCGCGAGCGGCACGCCCGTCATGCGCTGCAGGTCGCTCGGGCCGGGCTCCAGCAGGCCGGCATCGCCGCGGAAGCGGTTCAACACGAAGCCGGTCAGCGAGCCGCGCAGGTCGTCGGGCAGCAGCGCCCAGGTGCCGAACAGGTGCGCGAACGCGCCGCCGCGGTCGATGTCGGCGACGAGCAGGCTGGCGAATGTTCCCAGCTCGCGCGCCTGGCGTGCGGTGCCGAGGTTCACGTAGTCCTGCGGCGCGAGATTGATCTCGGCGGGCGAACCGGCGCCCTCGATGACGACCAGGTCGCAGGTGCCGGCCAGTCGCTGCAGGCTCTCGCGCGCGGCCACGGCCAGCGTGGCGCTGCGTTCGCGCCAGCCCTGCCGGCCGAGCGCTGCATCGACGCGCCCGTGCACCACCACCTGGCTCGCCGTGTCGCGCTCGGGCTTGAGCAGCACCGGATTCATGTCGACGCCGGGCTCGACGCCAGCCGCCAGCGCCTGGAAATACTGGGCCGCGCCGATCTCCGCGCCGAGGCCGTCGAGGCCGGCCACCACGCGCGCGTTGTTGCTCATGTTCTGCGCCTTGAACGGCCTGACGACGGTGCCGCGGCGCGCCGCCGACCGGCACAGCGCGGTCGCGAGCCAGCTCTTGCCGGCACCGCTGGAGGTGCCCCAGACCATCACGAAGCGCGTCATGGCTGTACCGCCAGCGAGACGGTCTGAAATATGAATTCGGTGGGCGTGAACGGAGGCTGCGATGCCACCTGCCGTTGCGGACCATCGACCACCTGCAACGGCGCGGCGAAGCCCGGGCCGCCGGTAACGAAAGTGTGGAATTCGCCGTCCTCGCCGCAGGGGCAGACGCCGGCGGGCAGGCGGGCGAGGAAGTGGTCGTCGTAGGCCGCGCCGCAGAACGACGCATCGAGCCAGCGCGTGTCCACGCACACGACGCGCGCCTGCACGCCGCGTGCGACGAGCTCGCGCGCGAGTGCGGCGCGCGACTCGCCCCACAGCGGAAACAGCGGCACGAGGCCGGCGCGTTCGCAGGCCGGCACGAGCCAGTCGCGATGCGCCTGCAGATCGATGTCGCCGAAGATCATGTGCGTGTGGCCGCTGGCGACGAGCTCGTGCAGGCAGGCGTCGAAGCGCGCTGCGTATTCGCCTTGCGGCACCCGGACGCTCAGGGGTGCGCCGCCCAGCGCGCGCACCTGCGCGTCGATGAGCTCGGGCGGCAGTGCGTGCGACTTGCTCGTGCCGTCCGCGTCGCACATCGTGACGAAGGTCGTCACGGCGAACCCCTGTTCGCGGGCGCGCGTCAGCGCGAGCCAGGAGTCCTTGCCGGCGCTCCAGCTGATGGCGCAGTGCGGGGGATTGGCGGGATATCGGTGGGCCATTGGCCGACTATTTGACACCAGGCGTGGAGCATGGCTTCAGCAGCCTGGAGCGCGGGCTTCTACTTCGTGCGTTCCGGCAGTGCGTACGCGATCACGTAGTCGCCCTCCGGCGTCATCATCCCGTGGTGGCCGCCCGCGACGATGATGACGAACTGGCGTCCGCCGATCTCGTAGGTCATCGGCGTGGCCTGTCCGCCCGCGGGGAGCTTGTCCTGCCACAGCGTCTTGCCGGTCTTCACGTCGATGGCGCGGAAATCGTCGTCCGTGGTGGCGCCCACGAAGGCCACGCCGCTTCCCGTGGTGAGCACGCCGCCATTGTTGGGCAGGCCGATCTCGAACGGCAGCAGCGACGGCAGGCCCCACGGCCCGTTGCGTTCGGCGGTTCCCAGCGGCCGATCCCACAAGGTCTTGCCGGTGGCCAGGTCGACGGCCTTGATCATGCCGAACGGCGGCTGCTTGCAGATGACGCCCAGGTCGGAAACCCAGCCGGTGTTGACGTCCTGGCCGTAGGCGAGGCCGGCCTGCGGGCGGTTGCGGCCCGGAGGCGGCTTCCTGTAGCGCGCATCGCCGAGCCAGAACACCCCCATCGCGTCGTCGATCGCTCGCGGCACCAGCCTGGAATAGCTGGGCAGATCGTTGTAGTTCTCGATGATGACGCCAGTGTGCACGTCGACCGAAACGCTGCCCCAGTCGGAGCCGCCGTTGTTGCCCGGATATTCGATCCACGGCTTGTCCGCGCTGGGCGGCGTATAGATGCCCTGGTAGTTGGCGGAGCGGTACTGGATGCGGCACATCAGCTGGTCGATCGGTGAGATGCCCCACATCATCTGCTCTGTCAGGTCCGGCTTCTGCGTGCGGCTGTACTGCGACCGCCTCTGGGTCGGCGTGCGCTCGGAAGGCTCGACGCCACCCTGTGGCGCCTTCTCGTCGATCACCGCGTGCAGGGGCTGGCCGGTGCGGCGGTCGAGCACCCACAGGTCGCCTTGCTTGGTGGTCTGGATCAGCGCGGGCACGTTGCCGGTCGCGGTCGGGAAGTCGACCAGGCTGGGCTGCGCCGGCGTATCGAAGTCCCAGACGTCGTTGTGCACGAGCTGGTAGACCCAGCGCGGCTTGCCGGTCAACACGTCCAGCGCCGTCACCGACGAGTCGTACTTGCGTTCCTCGGCGCCGCGGGGCGTGCTCATGTAGTCGCCGGCGGCGCTGGCCATCGGCAGGTAGACCAAGCCGAGTTCCTCGTCGCCCACGGCCGTCGACCACATGTTGGGCGTGCCGAGCGAATAGGTCTTGCCTTCGGGCGGAACGGTGGTGATTCCCGGTTGCTGCATGTCCCAGGCAAAGCGCAGCGCCCCGGTGACCGCGTCGTAGCCGCGCACGACGCCGGAGGGCGCGTCGCGCAACTGGCCATCCATGACCTGCTGGCTGGTGACCACCACCCCACGCACGATGGTCGGCGCCGAGGTGACGGAAACGATGCTGGCGGGCCACTTGCCCATGCCCTGCATCAGGTCGACGAAGCCGTGGGCGCCAAAGTCCTCGCACGCTTGCCCCGTGCGCGCATCGACCGCGACCAGTTTGGCATCGAGCGTGCCTTCGATGACGCGTGTGGCGCAGGCCTGTCCAGGGGCTGCCGCCGGATTGGCGAAATAGGCCACGCCGCGGCAGGCGGAATTGGGCGGGGACGAGTCGGCCGAGGTCTTCGGGTCGAACATCCACTGCTGCTTGCCGGTGGCGGCGTCGATCGCGAACATCTTGTGGCGGATGGTGCAGCCGTAGACCGTGTCGCCGATCTTGATCGGCGTCAGCTCGTTGCCGAAGTTGGCGCTGTGCGGCTCGCCGGTCCGGTAGACCCAGGCACGCTGCAGCTGGTCGACATTGGCCGGCGAGATGTCCGTCAGTGTCGAATAGCGCTGGCCGCCGTGGCCACCGCCGTAGGTGGGCCAGTCCTCGGACGCTGGCTGGATGGCCGGGTTGAAATAGGTGCCCGCGGGCGTGGTGTTGGCCAGCACCGGGTAGGGCTGCCGTGCCAGGGGAACGGCGATGCCCAGCCCGATCACCGTCACGGCCAGCAGCGCCAGGCCGTGGCGGCGGTAGCCGCGCTGGCCGTCGTCGCGCCGCGGCGGCATCAGCAGCGTCGCGAACACCATGTACAGCACCGGCAGGTCCAGACGCGGCAGCAGCGCCCAGCCGTCCGGCCCCGATTCCCACAAGGCCCAGATCACGGTGGCGACGAAGCTGGCCGCATACAGGTAGAGGCCCGCGGCGCGTCGCCACAACGCAAGCCCGCCGGCGACCAGCCAGGCCAGCCCGATGATCAGGTAGTAGGGACTGCCCTGCAGGCGAAACAGCTTGAGTCCGAGCAGGGCGACGGGGGCGCCGGTGACGACCAGCAAGATGCCGAATGCGAACATGCCATAGCTTCGAAGCTGCGAACGGCCAACGCCATTTTCTTTGAGAAGCATGATGAATCCCTGGATGGAGGCAGAGGTTGTCGCATCGGCGCGGGCGCCGTTGAACTCAGTCGAGCTTGAGCGGCACGGTAGCGCCGGCACGCGCCACCTTCGAGTCCTGATCGGGCTTCACACCGGAGACGCCGACGGCACCGATCACGTGGCCCCCCACAGCAATCGGGATGCCGCCCTCGAGCAAGCCGCTGAGGCCGGGCGCGGACAGGAAGGCGGTGCGGCCGGCGTTGATCATGTCTTCGTAGACCTTGGACTCCCGACGTCCGAGCGCCGCGGTGCGCGCCTTGTCCACGGCGATCAGGGAGCTGATCGGTGCGCAGCCGTCCATTCGTTCGAGCGCGAGCGTGAGCCCCGCGTCGTCGACGACCGCGATCGTGACGGCCCAGCCGTTGGCGCTGGCCTCGGCGTAGCTGGCGGCGAGCGCGAGTCGTGCGTCTTCCAGGGTGAGGCAGGGTTTCGTTTTCATGCGATTTCTTCTTCTGCGAGGGGGAGGAACTTGTCGATGGGCGTCATGGACGGACGCGGCTTGCCCGGCTTCATTGCGTCAACGGGCGAACCGGGGTCGCCACGGGTGTCGATGGCTCGGCGACGAATCTGCGTTCCGGATGCATGCGCAACGCGAGCACGACTCCGGCCGCCATCAACAGCATGCTGCAGACGAAGGGCAGCTCCCAGCTTCCGACGCGATCGATCAACAGCCCGGAAAGGACAGGACTGAGGATGGCGGCGAGGGCCGAGCCGGTGTTCATCATGCCGCTGGCGACACCGCAGAACTCCGGGGCGATGTCCATCGGGATCGCCCACATCGGCCCGATCGTCATTTCGGCGAAGAAGAAACCCGCGGACAGGCAGGTCAGCGACACGTAGAGATCGTGCATCCAGATCAGCGGGAGCAGCGACAGCAGCGACAACATCATGCAGGTCGCCACCATCACGCTGCGTGCCGTGCGCAGGCTGCCGGTGCGTTTGAGGATGCGGTCGGTGAGCACGCCGCCCAGCGTGTCCCCGAGGACGCCGGCGAAGAAGACGCTGGACGCGAACAGCGCCGACTTCTTCAGATCCAGGTTGTAGCTGTGCAGGAAGTACTGCGGCACCCAGCTGAGGAACAGCCACAGCGTCCAGCCGTAGCAGAAGTACACGATCATGACCGGCGCCATCCTCTTGGCGAGCTGCTTCCAGGGGATGTACGTCGGCTTGGGCTTCGGTTGGGGCAGCAGGGCGATCTCGTCGTGCGTGATGCGCGGATGATCCAACGGACGCTCGGTGAACGTGAGCGACCACAGGCCGACCCATGCGAGGCTGATCGCGCCGCAGACGAAGAACGACGCGCGCCACCCGTAGACGGCCATGATCGCGACCACGGCGGCGGGCGCCACGGCATTGCCGATGCGCGAGGCCGCATGCGTGATGCCCTGCGCGAAGCCGCGCCTGTCGCGCGAGACCCAGCGCGACATTGCCGTCGTCGATGCGGGGAACGTGGCGCCTTCGCCCAGTCCCAACAGCACACGCGCGAACAGCATCGACAGCAGGCCGCCCGACAGGCCGGTCAAGGCGGTGGCCACGCCCCACACCAGTCCGCAGGCGATGAGCGTGCGGCGCGCGCCGAAGCGGTCGCTGATCCAGCCGCCGACGATCTGGAAGACGAGGTACGGATAGGCGAACGCGGAGAACACGAGGCCGATCTGCGTCTTCGACAGTCCGAACTCCTTGCCGAACCCATCCGCCGCCGTGCTCACATTGACGCGGTCGAGATACGTGATGAAGTACATCGCGCACAGGAGCAACAGCACGACGTTGCTTGCTCGAAAGAATCTCTTCACTGCGTTGGCTCCTTGTGTCGACGCATGACGCTGGCGTCGACGTGCGGACGAATCGTTTCCCGGCTCCGCGGCCGGCTGTTTCAAATGGACGCGCCGTGTGCGAGTTGCTTGCACGCCAACCGCCTGGGCGGCGGCGGGCGAGCAAGGCGTGGGGTCAGTCGGGCTTCTTCATCGCGTTCGGGGCGCTGTGCGAGGCGAAGTAGTCCATGGCGGTCTGCACGCCGCTGCCGGCCAGCGAGACACCGGAGAGCTTGAGCCCCATCTCGCAGCCGGCCAGCGCCGCGAGCAGTGTCAGGTCGTTGCTGTCGCCCAGATGCCCGATACGGAACATGCGGCCCTTGAGCTTGCCCAGTCCGGTGCCCAGCGACATGTCGAAGCGCTGGTGGATCAGGCGCCGCACGGCGTCGGCGTCGATGCCCGCGGGCATGATCACGCCGGTCAGGATCGGGGAGTAGAGCTCCGGGTCCGCGCACTGGATCGGCAGGCCCCAGGCGTCGACGGCGGCGCGCACGCCCGCCGCCCAGCGCTGGTGACGCGCGAAGACGTTGTCCAGCCCTTCGCCCAGGATCATCTCGAGCGACTCGTTCAGGCCGTAAAGGAGGTTGGTGTTGGGCGTGTACGGCCAGTAGCCGTCCTTGTTCATCTCCATGATCTCGTCCCAGGCCCAGAACGCACGTGGCAGCCTGGCGGTCTTCATGGCCTCGATCGCGCGCGGAGATACGGCGTTGAAGCTGATGCCCGGTGGCAGCATGAGTCCCTTCTGCGAGCCGCTGACGGTGACGTCGACACCCCAGGCGTCATGCTGGTAGTCGGCACTGGCGAGGCCGGAGATCGTGTCCACGAGCAGCAGCGCGGGATGGCCCGCGGCGTCGATGGCCTTGCGCACCGCCGCGATATTCGATGTCACGCCGGTGGACGTCTCGTTGTGCACGACGCACACCGCCTTGATCTGGCGATCAGTGTCCTTGCGCAGGCGCGCCTCGATCATGTCGGCTTGCACGCCGTGGCGCCAGCCGGGCGCGGCCGGCAGGTGCTCGTCGGTGCCCGCGAAGCTCAGGACTTCCGTCGCGAGGCCGAGCCGATCGGCCATCTTCTTCCACAGCGAGGCGAAATGGCCTGTCTCGAACATGAGCACGTGGTCGCCGGGGTTCAGCGTATTGCACAGCGCCGCTTCCCAGGCGCCGCTGCCGGACGCCGGATAGATGATCACCGGATGCTTCGTCTTGAAGATGTCCTTGATGCCGGACAGCACCTTGAGGCCGAGCGCGCCGAACTCCGGGCCGCGGTGGTCGATCGTCGGCAGGCTCATCGCCCGCAGGATGCGATCGGGCACGGGGCTGGGGCCCGGGATCTGCAGGAAGTGTCGGCCGGTCGGGTGGAAGTCGAGTGTCAGCATGAAAGTCTCCTTTGAATTCAGTTTTGCATGCAAAATGCAAAGAGGCACCCTGGTTAACCCGGAAAGCCGCTCAACTACACTGTTAAGAATTGCATTCAAATGGGGAACTGAGCTGATGGCCGAAGTGATCGAGATTTCGCGCATCGCCCTGCACGACCAGGTCGTGGCGCGCCTGCGCACGATGCTCGTCGAAGGCCGAATCCCCCCCGGTGCGAAGCTCAACGAGCGTGAGCTCTCCGAGCAGTTGCGCGTGTCGCGCACGCCTCTGCGCGAGGCCATCAAGCTGCTGGCGGCGGAAGGCCTCGTCGACCTGTTGCCCAACCGCGGCGCCGTCGCGGTGCGTCTGACCGAGCGCGACGTGCTCGACACGTTCGAGGTGCTCGCCGAGCTCGAAGGGCTGTCGGGCGCGCTGGCCGCGGTGCGCATCACCGAGCGGCAACTCGAAGAGATGCGCGCGCTGCAATACGAGATGATGGCCTGCTTCACGCGGCACGACCTGTCGGGCTATTACCGCCTGAACGCGACGATCCATTCCCTGATCAACGATGCGGCCGGCAATCCGGTGCTGTCCGGCACCTATCGATCGATCAATGCCCGCGTGCAGTCGCTGCGCTTTCGCACCAACCAGAACGAGGCCAAGTGGAAGCGCGCGATCCAGGATCACGAGGACATGGTCGAGGCGATGTCGGCCCGCGATGCCGATGCGATGCGCACGATCCTCGTGCGCCATATCCGCAACAAGAGCGATGCGGTGCTGGATTTGATGCGCGCCGGCGCGCTGGCTCCGATTGCGCACCACGGCATCTGATCACAGCAACCCGGAGGGACTCGAACTATCTGCGGGAGCCCGCACCGTTCCTCAAGAATCCGCGTGTGACTTTCGTTTGTTCCCCGGTCTGTTCCCCTGGATCGGAATGCTCGATAGGGGGTCGCGGGTTCGAGGTCGGAATTTGCACGGCGGCCGGAATCGGCCAAGCAAAAAAATAGATTCGTCGCCGATTTCCGGGGAATGCAGGCTGGACCATTTTGGCCGAGGGCTCGCGCTTCGCGCTGGCCGCTGCTTCGCGAGCGACAAGGTGGGCAGGGGCTTGTTTCGCAGCGAATCGGGTCGTCGAGGGCATCGGTGGCCTGTCTACGAAGGTGTCGGGCGCGCGATGCGGGCACATACAGGTCGAGTCTTCACCGAACGCCCTCGGATTCCGGCCGTTCAGGCCGGATTCAGGCGCCCGTGAGCTGGAGAAACAAGGCCCCGCCCACCTCGTCGCTCGCGTCACTTCGGCCAGCGCGAAGCGTCATGCCGACACCTGGACGTTCGCGGGTTGTGGGAGACTTCCGTGCACGCAGGGATGGGGACAGCGCATGGATAGCCTGGTCGCTCACGACCGGCAGCACCCGCTGGCGGAGCAGTCTTCAACGCAAATAGCCGACAGGTTGTCTTGAAACAGGCGCCCGGCGCCCCCGGCCAGCGGGTAGCGACCTTGGCGCGCAAGCCGGTCGCACGGAGCCGGTCAGTACCGCACGCCGGCGCTGAGCATCATCAGACTGCGGTCGCTGGTGATGTTGAACGTGCCGCCTCTCTGGCCTACGTAGCTGAACGCCAGGTCGTAGCGATGCTGGTATTGCGCGTTGACGCTGGCCGAGACGACGCGGCGTCCCTGCGAAAACACCATGTCATAGGAATAGCCGCGCACGTCGGTCGCGAACATCAACGCCGGCGTGATGTCCAGGCCGTCGACGAAGGCGTTGCGCCAGGTGCCGTCGACCTTCGCACGCACGCCCCACGAAACCGGCGTCACGTAGCCGCTCTCCTGGCAGCTGACGCCTGCGCCCATGCAGGCCGGCATCGCGGTGCTCGGCGCAGCACCGAAGCCGACGCGGCCGTAGCGAAAGGTCGTCACGTCGGGCAAGCCGTAGACCGTCTTGACGGCAGCCTCACCGGACAGCCTGAACTCGCCGCCCAGCAAATCGCCCAGCAGCCTCGACGCGCCCAGGTTCAACTGCGCCGTCTTGAAGGTGTCGTAGCCGCGTGCCACCGAGCCGACCGGCGTCGTGGCCAGCGCGGCGTCTGGCCCGACGCCGGCCAGCAGGCCGTTCAGGAAGTCGGTGCCGTTCCACGAGATCGGCTGGTTCGGCCGATAGGTGAGCTGCGTGTACAGCGCGGTGCCGTCGCCCAGGCGGGTTCGCAAGTCGAGGCCGAACAGGTGGATGTCGCCGATGAACGCGCGCCGGAATTCCGACGAGATGCCTGTCGGTTGCGCCTGACCGAGATTGGCTGCCGCTGGCGCGAGCACGCCCGGGCCCTCGCGCACGGCCTGTGTCAGCGACGTGCGCTCGGTGTAGTTGGCCGCGTACAGACCCACCTGGCCGAGGCCTTCGACCAGGTAGTGCGCGCTGGCGCCGAACTGCGCCGCCGAGGACACGCTGTCGGGTGCGCGGTCGACATGGTCGATCGCGCTGGCGAGCGACTGCTGGTCGGTCGTCGCGATCGACTGGTGCGAGATCGCGCTCAGCAACGCGCCGTTCAACGTCAGCACGTTGCACCCAGGCTGCGCATAGTCGCTCGTCGAATAGAACGTCCCGCACGCCGGATAGACATTTGGCTTGAACGAGAACTGCGAGTACGCGTCGACGTCCAGCCGGGCGCTCGGACTCCACTTGGCGTACAGCGCGGGCGTGGCGAGTGTCGTCTCTTCCGCGATGGCGCTGGCGCGCACGAGCGCGGCGTAGTCGACGCCATTGATCCGCTCGAGGCCGCCGTTGATGGTGGTGGGCGTCACCCACGGGATGACCTGGTCGCCCACGCGCACCAGGACCGAGCCGTCGCCCGCTGCGAAGCGGCCGTAGGCATAGGCGTCCTCGACGACAGCGTTGGTAGCGCGGCCCATCGCCGTGAAGCCGGTCTCGCCGAGCGGCGCACCGGGCGTGTAGCCGTTGATCGAATTGCCGTGCGGCACGCCGTCCTTGAGCATCGCCTGGTCGCGCCAGGCCTTGACGCTGACGAACAGGCCCAGGTCGTCGGCGTGGAAGTCGCCTTGCAGATAGGTCTCGATCGCCTTGGAGATCGCGTCGCCATTGCGGTAGTTGAGGTCGCCGTCGTTGAGCGTGCTCATCTGGTTCGCGGCGCTCGTCAACGCGGTCGACGGATTGCCCACGCGCGCGACCTCGCCGATGCGCGTGGCGCCCTTGATGTCGACCTGCACCGGGCCCAGCTGCACGCTGGTGCCCGCGCCGAGGCCCGAAGGCAGCAGGCCGAAGGTCAGGTCGCCAGCGCAGGCCGGTGCGGCGAGCAGGGGAGCGAGCAGCAGCGCGAGAAGGCGCGGATTGGCGGGCGCGGGAAAGTGGCGGCGGTGGGTCTTGTTCAAGGCGGTCTCCGGACGGTTGAATCGTTTTGCGGGCAGCACCGGACCCTCCTGGCCGCAGGCGGCCGAGGATCGGTGGCTCGAAGGGGAAGGGCTACGCGCGCGCGGACGGGGCCGTCGCTTGAGCGCGGAGGCTGGCGAGCGGCGGGTCAGCGTGCATCGAGGAAGGCCTCTGTGAGATGCACCCAGAAGCTCGCGCCGATGCCGATCAGCGCATCGTTGAAGTCGTAGCCGGGGTTGTGGATCATGCAACCGCCGTGCGATTCGACGCCGTTGCCGAGCACGACATAGCAGCCCTTCACGCGCTCCAGCATCCACGAGAAATCGTCGCCGCCCATCGCGCCGGCCGGGAAGGGAACGAGGCCCTTCGGGCCGACCGTCGCCTCCGCCACGCGCCGCGCCAGCGCGGTTTCCTCGGGGTGGTTGACCAGCACGCGGCAGATCGGCTGCCAGTCGAGCGTCGCCGTGACGCCGAAGCTTTTCGCCTGGTGCTCGATCAGCTCACGCAGGCGCTTCTCGATCAGCTGCTGCACCTGCGCATTGAAGGTGCGCACGGTCAGTTCGATCGTCGCCGTATCGGGGATCACGTTGGCTGCATGGCCGGCATATACCGATCCGATCGTGACCACGGCCGCTTCATTGGGACCGACGTTGCGCGAGACGATGGTCTGGATGGCCTGGATCAGCGAGGCCATCGCCATGACCGGATCGATGCTGAGGTGCGGCATGCCGGCATGTCCGCCGCGGCCGGTCAGCGTGATCTTCGCGACGTCGGCCGAGGCCGCGAAAACGCCCGGCTGCACGATGAAGCTGCCCACGGGCAGCGTGGGCCCGTTGTGCAGCCCGTAGACGGCATCGCACGGGAAGCGCTCGAACAGACCCTCGGCAATCATGCGCGCGGCGCCGCCTTGCCCTTCCTCGGCTGGCTGGAAGATCAGGTTCAGCGTGCCGTCGAACTGGCGCGTGCACGCCAGGTGACGGGCGGCCGCCAGCAGGATCGTGGTGTGGCCATCGTGGCCGCACGCATGCATCTTGCCGGCGCTGCGGCTCGCCCAGGGCAGGCCGGTGTTCTCCTGGATCGGCAGCGCGTCCATGTCGGCGCGAATGCCCAGCGTCCGCGTCGACGTGCCCGCCTTCAGCCGGCCCACCACGCCGGTGCCGGCGAGGCCGGTCGTCACCTCGTAGCCCCACTCGGTGAGCAACTGCGCCACGCGGCGACTGGTCTCGTGCTCCTCGAAGCCGAGTTCCGGGTGCGCGTGGATCGCGCGCCGGATCGAGACGAAGTCCTCCATGCAGGCCGCGATCTCTGGAATCACCAGCGGCAGCCTGGTGGGCGTCGCCGTCTCGGCAAGTTCAATGGTCGTCATCGTTCACGCGCCGTTCGGGCGCCCTCGTCGTTGGAAGCCGCAGCCGTTGCGAACCGGATTCGCGTTCCCAAAATGGCAGGGCTGATGGCAGGCGAGTCTAGTAGCGCGTGACGGTGCAAGGCAGGGCCAATATCGCCAATATGCAGGGCAATCGCGCCATGCCGACCATCATTGGAAGGAGCATGAAATACGGGGGAAACGTGGGGATTCCAGTGTCGAAGCCGGATTTTATGGAGGCTGATTACGCCACAATACGGGCTGATATCGCCATTGCTGCCGTCCCATGCCTGCACGCATCGACCTGTTGTACAGCCCCGAGAGCCTGACCGGGCCGATCCTCGGCCTGATCGACGTGCTGCGAACGGCCAACCGCCTCTGGCGGCTGCGCCATCCGCGCAAGAAAGGGCTGCCGTTCTGCTGGCGCATCGTCGATCGCCATGGCCGTCCGATGACGCTGCCCGGCTGGATCGCAGGCGACACGCAGGACACGTCGATGGCGGATCCATCGGCCCCATTCCCGCCCGCGCGCACGGCGCTGGTCGTGCCGGCCCTGGACATGCACGATGGCCATCATCTGATGCGGCTGCTCGTCGCAGCCGATGCCGAGATGGCGCTGATCCGCGAGCATGCCGCGGCCGGCGGCGTGCTCGTGGCCTGCCACAACGGCCCGGCGATGCTTGCGCATGCCGGTGTTCTGGCCGGCCGGCAGTCGGCGTTCACCTGGCTGCTCGCCGGCTGGTTCGCCACGAGCTACCCCGCCGTCCACCTGCGCATGGACAAGCCCGTGTGCGTCGACGGCGGCCTGATCACCGCCGGCGCGCTGTCGTCCCAGACCGAGATGGCGCTCGCGCTGGTGCGCCATTTCGAGGGCGAGCAACTGGCGCAGATGGGCGAGAACGCGCTGGTCTACCAGGCCACCCGATTCGAGCAGTCGGGCCTGAACCTGGCCGGGCTCGACGCGCGGGCGCGCGACAGTGTCGTGTTCAAGGCCAAGCGATGGATCGAGCAGCATGCGCAGGAGGGCTTCAGGCTAGAGCAGGTGGCTGCTGCCGCGTCGGTCAGCACGCGCACCTTGCTGCGCCACTTCCGCGAAGTGACCGGCACCACGCCCCTGGCCTACCAGCAGTCGCTGCGCATCGAGCGCGCCAAGCAGTTGCTGGAGGTCACCGCCATGCCTCTGCACGGCGTGATGGAGCATTGCGGCTACCAGGATGGCAGCGCCTTCCGGCGCCTGTTCCGCCGCGAGACCGGGCTTACGCCTTCCGAATACCGTGAACGCTACGCGGTGCGGGCAACGCGTCGCTGGTGGCGAGCTCAAGAGTGATCAGGCCTGCTTGGCGAGGCGCCAGAGCCATTTCCCGGCGTCGAGCGCTCCCAGCGACTTCGCCCGACGATGGGCGGCTTTTGCCTGCGACGACCACGGACATAGTCTGCCGAACGCGAGGTCTGCATAGCAGCGGTAGCAGTTGGTCGCAGCGCCCGACCGGACGACAGCAGTCGCCCTGCAAAGCTGTCGCATGGAAGGAGGCGCTGCGGCAGGCCTTGTCCATAGATCAGCCTGCCGACCGACGCGGCGCGCTGTTTAATGTGCTGGCACGCGCCGCGATCCTCGCGGCCGATTGCGATGCAGGTCCCGTCGGGATCGCGCGACTTCACTTGAACGCACCGAATCAGACGATCGTTCGCAGGACGCCACCATCGACACGCAGTGCCGCGCCGCTCGTCCCCGATGCCTGTTCCGAGCAGACGTAGACGACCATGTTCGCCACCTCCTCGGTCGTCGTGAACCGGTTGATCAGCGTCGTCGGCCGCATCGTCTTCAGGAAGTTCTGCTCCGCTTCGTCCTGCGTGATGCCTTGTTCCTGCGCTGTCGACTTCATCCAGTTGGACAGGATCTCGGAGCGCGTCGGGCCTGGCAGCACCGCGTTGACGGTGACCCCGGTGCCGCCGACCAGTTCCGCCAAGCCTCTCGACACGGCGAGCTGGGCCGTCTTCGTCATGCCGTAGTCGATCATCTCCTTGGGAATCGCGATCGCGGACTCGCTGCTGACGAAGACGACTCGGCCCCAGCCGCGCTTGACCATCGCGGGCACGTAGTGCCGTGCGGCGCGCACGCCACTCATCACGTTGAGCTGGAACAGGTCGATCCACTCGCTGTCGGCCTGGTCGAAGAAGCCGTTGGGATGCGCGGTGCCGAGGTTGTTGACGAGGATGTCGGCGTCCGGGGCGTGGACGACCAGCGCTGCTGAGCCTTCGGCTGTCGATAGATCGGCGGCTACACCCGTGAATTCGGCGTCGGGCAACAGCGCACGCAATTCCTGCAACGCCGCAGTGACCCGCTGCTCTCCGCGCCCGTTGATCACGACCGCCGCGCCTGCGCGCGCCAGCCCTTCGGCGATCGCGCGGCCGATGCCCGCGGTCGATCCGGTGACGATGGCCTTGCGGCCGTTGAGCTCGATCTTCATGGAAATTCCTTTTCTGTTGAATGCGGGCGGGGCAATCGGCTTGCTTGCCGCTCGCGCCTGCGCGCCGCGCGCGAGGCGTTCGACCCAGTCCTGGTAATAGCGGTACAGCGCCCGGGATGCTTGCGTCCAAGCTCCTCCAGGAAGAAGGCACCTTGCTGCGTTTCCTCGGTCAGCAGGTGACAGCCCGCTGCGGTGGGCGTGATGACCCAGCCGTGATATGCGCTCGAGCCGGTCTCGTCTCCGTCGACGGTCGTCGACCAGGCCAACCGCTGGTTGGGCACGTACTCCGTCACCATGAGACTCATCGGAAAGCCGACCGTCACACGATGGAACCGGGTTCCGAGCGCCAGTTCGGTTCCGCCGCCCAGGATCTCGACCTTGTTTTCCGGCGGGAAGAAGCTCGACCAATTCCGGGCATCGACCAGCAACTGCCAAACCACTTGCGGCGGTGCCTTCACGTCAACGTCGTTGAGCGCGTAGATGGCCGAGATCTTCGGGTCATAGCACTCGGGCCATGTCACGTGGTCGACCATGATCACTGTTCCTTCTTGAACAGATCCTGGAAGATCAGCGGCGCCCAGCGCTTGTCGCGCGCCTGCACGAGCTGACCGCCCTCCGCGATCCCGCCGAGATTGACCGGGGCGTAGCCGAGTTGATGCACCAGGGCGGCGACTGCCGCCGTCGCGTGCTCATCGTCGCTCGCGAGAAAGATCACCCGTCGGCCTGCGGCGGTGACAGGATCCTCGGCGAGCACGTTCGCGGGAAGGTGATTGAACGCCTTGACGACACGCGCTCCGGGGAGCGCCTTCGCCACGACCGCCGACGAAGGCAGGTTGTCGAGGTCGGCCAGCGGAACGCCGTAGGCATTGGTGACGTCGATGACGATCTTGCCTTGCCAGGACGCCATGGCCTTGGCGACCTCGCGGTGCGACCAGAACGGCACGGCCAGCAGGATGACGTCGGCATCGAGTGCCGCCCGCAGCGTCAACGGCGTGACGTTGGCGCCGAGCTCCTCGGTGATAGCCGCGAGGGAGTCCGGCCCGCGCGTGTTGGCGATGCCGACCTGGACGCCGCTGCGGGCGAATTGACGAGCGAGGGCGGTGCCGACGCTGCCGCTGCCGATGATGGAGATGGTCATGTTGGTTCCTTTCGTGAGCGGCACGAAGTGCTTGCGCCGATGCGCCGCGGTTCGTGCGTTCACGATCAGCGGCCTGAACACGAATGGTGGTGGCGGGCACTGCAACTGGGAAGACGGTATATTGAGATTGAATCCATCTCATATCCGGATGGATGGAGAGTCCAACATGCTCGACGGCGTCTCGCTGGACCAGCTCAGAACCTTCATCAGCGTCGTCGACGAAGGCAGCTTCTCGGCCGCCGGGCGAAAGCTCAACCGCGTCCAGTCGGCGGTGAGCGGTTGGATCGGCGGCCTGGAGGATCAGGTCGGCGTCCAGCTCTTCGATCGCTCGGGGCGCTTCCCGAAGCTCACGCAGCAGGGCGCGCTGCTGCTCGCGGACGCGCGCAATATCGTCACGAGCGTGGATACGCTCAAGGCCCGCGCTAGGCTCATGACGTCGGGGGTGGAGGCCGAGCTGTCCGTCGTGATCGACGTCTTCTTTCCGACCGCCGTCGTCAGCGCGGTCGCGAAGGCATTCGCCCATCAGTTTCCCTTGACGCGTCTGCGGGTCTTCGTCGAAGCCCTGGGAGCCGCCTACCAGCCCGTCCTTGATGGGCGGTGCAGCCTGGGCATCCTGCCGCCGCTGCCGCAGGCCTTCCCGTCGTTGGTCAGCGAGCGACTGGGCGATCTACCGTTGGTCGCCGTGGCCTCGGCGAGCCACCCGCTCGCTGCATTCGCCGAACGCATCCCGCGGCGCGAGTTGGCGAAGCACGTGCAACTCGTGCTGACCGATCGCTCCGACCTGACGGCCGGCCGCGATTTTGGCGTCACGTCGCCTTCGACCTGGCGCCTGGCGGACTTGTCCACCAAGCACGCCTTCCTCAAGGACTGCGTCGGCTGGGGAGGGATGCCCCTGCACATGATCGACAAGGACATCATCGACGGCACGCTGGTGGTGCTGGACGTGGACGAGATGCCCCGCACGGGATGGATGCTGGCGATGTCGGCCTATCACCCGACTTCGCAACCACCTGGGCCCGCCGGAAGATGGTTCATCGAACACTTGAAGACGGTGTGGCAGCAAGCCAATGTAGTCGCAGCGGCGTAGCTTGATCTCTCGGAAATGCGGACGTGCCGCCGCGATTGAAAGAGCCCGCATCGTCGCCGTCGATGAGGTCGCACTGCCGGCGCTGGACGATGACAGCAATGCAGCGTTTGCTGTCGTCGGCCTGCGGGGGCGCCAAGGCCTGGAGCTCGACCACGCTCCCCGGCGCCCCGAAATGTTCGCCAGGTCTACGACGGGTTTCAGAGTACTGCGGACATCGCCAGGCACCCGACTGAATCGCCGGAGGCATCCTGGCGGCCGTTCCAGGGGTTTGAACCCCGTTCCGCTGTTCGCTGGTCGAACGACCACTGGCCGGCGGGGCGACAGGCAGGTCTCGACTGCAAGCGCCCGACCGCAACCTGCCCGAGCCGTATAGTCGACGGTTGTCGGTCTACAACTCGCCTATGAAGCCTCTTGACGCCTTCGAGTTCAATACTTTCTGGGAGAGCTCGGACTATGCCGACCGCAAGTACATCGACGAGGCGCTCACGGCCGCCGCACTGGCCGACATCGAGTCGGAACCTGGGTTCAAGCTGCCGGCTTCATATGTCGAATTCGCCAATTTCCCTTTGCTTCGCCTCGCAAGCGAACTCTGACCGAAGCAGGCGCCCGTCGTTGTTCCCACGTGCGACGGCATCAACCCGCGGGTGCTTGCAAGAGGACGGCGCTTGGGTATGAACGACGAGGCTAACGCAACATGAAGCCCCTGGACCTGACGCGTTTCGATCTCAACCTTCTGGTTGTACTAGAGGCCATATGGGCCGAACGTCACGTTGGCAGGGCGGCTGAACGATTGCACCTGTCCCAGTCGGCAACCAGCCATGCCTTGTCGAGACTGCGTGTGGCTTTCGACGATCAGCTCTTCATTCGCAACCCACGCGGAATTGAGCCGACTCCGCTGGCGATCGAACTGATGCCTCGGGTTGCAGAAGTCCTCGAGTCAGTCAGGCTCGTCGCCAGCCCACGCGGGCCGTTCGATCCCAGCCGCCTGCGAGCAACGATCTCGGTGGCGGCCACGGACTACGCCGTCTTGACGGTCATCGCCCCGACTCTGGCGAAGATCCAGGCCGCCGCGCCGGGGGTCGTGCTCAAGCTCAGGCCGGCTGATACCGACACCGCTCTGCACATGCTGGATGCCGGCGACCTCGACCTCGCACTGGGGTCCGGCTCCTTTGCCCAACTTCCTCAGCGCTTCGATTGTCAGCTCGTCCACAAGGAACGCTTCGTCGGGATTGCGCGCAAGGGTCACTCGGCGCTCGTCAAGCGTGGCAAGAAGTTGCACATCGACATCGACGACTTCACTCGGCTCCCGCATATTTTGGTCTCGCCGCGTGGCGACACACGGGGTGCCGTAGACGACGCGCTGGAAAGTCTCGGCCGCATCCGCCAGGTCGGCGCGACGTGCCCCAGCTTTCTGGCAGTTCCGTTCCTGGTCGGTGCCTCGCAATCGATTGCCGTGCTTGCCGAGCGAGTTGCGCTGCTGCTGCAGGACGCTGCGCAGCTGAGCGTTTTCGAGCTGCCAGTGGCGTTGCCAGCCTGGGAGGTTCATGTGATAAGGGCGCGAGGGCGCGCCAACGAGCCGACCGTCCAGTGGATGACGAACATGTTGGTCGGCGAGTAGACATCGCTGTCGATCCTGCGCATCCGGATCAACGCAGCAGGCGATCGATCTGGTGCATCGACATCGTGCGCGAATGCCATTGGATCGAATGCTTCGGACTTCGTAGAGTTTGGACATCGCTTGTCCAACTCCTCAAAGTACCTCGTGAAAACACAGCCCACCTTGGTCATGATCCCCTGCTTCGCGGGGGCGCCATGGCAACTCGACCAGCTGACCCACCTCCAGAGCCGTCCTCTGCGGACTTTTCGTTTGCCCGACGACGTGCGTGATCTGGAAGCGCTTTCGGACTTCGTCGCCGAACAAGTGAACGATCTGGAAAGCTACATCTTGGTTGGCGACTCGTATGGCGCGGTCACCTCGATCGCGTTTGCGACGCGGCAGCCGAGGGGCCTGAAGGGCCTGGTGCTTTCCGGCGGCTTTGCAAAGAGCCCGATCACTTCGCCCTTTCTCAAGACGCTCGCGGCGCTCGCCCCGTTCTTCCGCGGCCCCTTCTATCGTCAGATGACTCTTCGTATTCACGCAGCGCAACTGGCGTCCACGTTCGACAAGGAGGGAGAGATCCCCTGGTCGACGGCCAAGAGTCGCGCGTTTTTCGTCAAGGCGACGCCGCACAAAGCCTACGTCAATCGCATCCGCTCCATCGAGACCGTGGACTACACGGGCAAGCTCAGGAAGATAGACGTCCCCACGCTGATTCTGACGCCCGGCGAAGACAAGCTGATCGGGGAAGAAGCCGCAGGAATTCTTCTGAACGGCATCAAGGGTTCGCAGGAAGTCGTCATGCCCCGCACCGGACACATGTTCCGGTTCTCGCATCCTGGGGCTTACTCGCTTGAAATCAAAGAATTCCTCGAACGCGCGGCAATGTGACCTTGCCAGCCCGGTGCATGGCCGGAAAGAGCCCGCGTCCAAGTGGGCTCCACGCGGTTGTCCTCGAAGAATACTGCCCGCCGTCGCCGTTGCGAACATGGTGCAAGGCTCACTGGTCTCACCCGAAACCCGACGTCCATGAACGACTGCACCTGGTGTGCGATTTCGGAATCCTGGCTCACACCGCTGCCGATATTCTGAACGAAGCCCCGTCGCCTGGGGCAACCACGCTCGCCCAGATTTCCTGGAAAACGGCTTGGAACTTCCTGAGCCGAAAAATCGTCGATCTGCCTATGAAGATCGAGATGCCGCGAGACCTATTGGAACGTCCCGAAACCTCAAGATGGCCTGCCCGGAGGGACTCGAACCCCCGACCCCCAGCTTAGAAGGCTGGTGCTCTATCCAGTTGAGCTACGGGCAGTCTGTGCAGCCCGTGATTCTATCGGGCCAATTCAGCGGCGCGCGTATTGCGTCTGTCCGAACAGCATTTCGCGCGCCTTCGGATCGTCGTCGAGCGGACGGCGCTGGCCGGTGAGCACGTCCACGCCGCGGATCACGGCAGGGCGGGCGGCGATCTCGTCGAACCAGCCTTTCAGGTGCGGGAACTCGACCCACGAGATGCCCTGGTTCTTCCACGAGCGCAGCCACGGGAAGATGGCCATGTCGGCGATGCCGTAGTCCTTGCCGCCGATGTAGCGCGACTTGGCGAGGCGCTTGTCCATCACGCCGTACAGTCGGCGTGCCTCGTTGGTGTAGCGGTCGACGGCGTAGGCGATCTTCTCGGGCGCGTAGACGCGGAAGTGATGCGCCTGGCCCAGCATCGGGCCGACGCCGCCCACCTGGAACATCAGCCACTGCAACATCTCGTAGCGTGCGGCCACCGACTCGGGCAGGAAGCGGCCGGTCTTGCCCGCCAGGTACAGCAGGATCGCGCCCGATTCGAACAGGCTGATTGGCTTGCCGTCGGGGCCGTCGGAATCGACGATCGCGGGGATCTTGTTGTTCGGGCTGATCGCGAGGAAGGCCGGCTTGAACTGGTCTCCCGCACCGATGTCCACCGGTATCACGCGGTAGGGCAGGCCACATTCTTCAAGCATGATGTGAACCTTGTGGCCGTTCGGCGTGGCCCACGAATACACTTCGATCATGGCAGTTGCCTCCCACGCCCCAAGGGGCGGTGACGAACAATACAACATCATGCTGGACGCAGTGCGACGATGGTTTACCTGGGGAGGGTCACTCCCGGCATGGGAAGAGTTCGACGCATGGGCTCACGCGCATCATTGGACGCTCAAGCGCACGATCGCGCACGATGGCTGGGCCATGGATCACAACCCGCGCCACGCCGGCTGGCGCATCGAGTGGGGCCCGGCGCAACGCAGCTTCATGAGCAGCCACGAGTTCCGCATCCGCTTCGAGGTGGCGCAGAACTCCGACGTGCAGGCGCTGGTGCTCGACCGGCCGTTGCTCGCGCGGCTGGATCGCGAGGTCTACCAGCAGTTCACCGACAACGTGCAGACCCGGCTCGACGAGGAGACGCCGGAGGAAATGCGCTGGCTGGCGATGCACGCGAAGCTGACGCCCAACCAGATGGGCGTGCCGCTGCGCGATCGCTACGGCGCGATCAGCAACGATGCGCCATGGGTGTCGCGCTGGCTGGCCGGCCCGCTGGCGTCGGCGCTGAAGCTGCGGGCCGACGTGATGCCGATCGAGGCCGTAGCGGCCGAGCCGTTCATCCTGCGACTCGCGCGCGGGCAGGTGGTGATCCGCCAATCGGCGTCCACGCCGCGCATCAGCGCGCTCGAGACCTGCGTGGCCGTGGCTGCGGCCGCCGAGGAAGCGCTCAGGAAGAGCGCCTGACCTTGCCCAGCTCGATCTTCGCGATCGAGTTGCGGTGCACCTCGTCGGGGCCGTCGGCAAAGCGCAGGGTACGGGCCACCGTATAGAAGTAGGCCAGCGGCGCGTCCTCGGACATGCCCATCGCGCCGAACACCTGCATCGCCCAGTCGATCACCCGGCACGCCATGTTGGGCGCCACCACCTTGATCATCGCGATCTCGGATTTCGCCGACCTGTTGCCGGCCACGTCCATCATCCAGGCGGCCTTCAGCGTGAGCAGGCGCGCCATGTCGATCTGGCAGCGCGCCTCGGCGATGCGCTCCTGCGTGACCGTCTGGTGCGACAACGGCTTGCCGAAGGCCACGCGGGCGGCCGCCCGTTCGCACATCAGTTCCAGCGCGCGTTCGGCCAGGCCGATGAGGCGCATGCAGTGATGGATGCGGCCCGGGCCCAGCCGGCCCTGGGCGATCTCGAAGCCGCGGCCTTCGCCCAGCAGGAGGTTGGAGACCGGCACGCGCACGTCGTCGAACGCCACTTCCATGTGGCCGTGCGGCGCGTCGTCGTAGCCGAACACGGTGAGCGGGCGCAGCACCTTCACGCCGGGCGCATCGGCCGGCACGAGGATCATCGACTGTTGCGAGTGCGGCGCCGCATCCGGATCGGTCTTGCCCATGAAGATGTAGACGGCACAGCGCGGATCGCCGGCGCCCGACGTCCACCACTTGCGGCCGTTGAGCACGTACTCGTCGCCGTCGCGCACGATGCTGGCCTGGATGTTGGTGGCGTCCGACGAGGCCACTGCCGGCTCGGTCATCGCGAACGCGCTGCGGATTCGGCCTTCGAGCAGCGGCTCGAGCCAGCGCTGCTGGTGCTCCGGCGTGCCGTAGCGCACCAGCACCTCCATGTTGCCGGTGTCGGGCGCCGAGCAGTTGAAGACCTCGCTGGCCCACGGCGTGCGGCCCATGATCTCGGCCAGCGGGGCGTAGTCCTGGTTGGACAGGCCCGCGCCCCGTTCGCTGTCGGGCAGGAACAGGTTCCACAGCCCGGCGGCGCGCGCCTTGACCTTCAGATCCTCGATCAGCTGCAACGGCGTCCAGCGCCTGCCGGCCTGCGTGTTGGCCTCGATCTCCGCGAAGTAGCGCGGCTCGGCGGGCGTGACGTGTTCGGCGATGAAGGCCAGCAGGCGCGCCTGCAGTTCCTGCGTGCGCGGGGAATAGGCGAAGTCCATGTCAGGCTTTCTGCGCGAACTGCCACGCCAGTTCGGCCAGGGGTCGCGCGCCTGCGCCGGTGGCGCGCGCCTGCGCGCTGGAGGCGGTGCCGTCGACGACCCGGCGCGCGATGCCTTGCAGGATCGCGGCGAGGCGGAACAGGTTGTAGGCGAGGTAGAAGTTCCAGTCGGCCAGCAGCGCGTCGGGATCGGCCCGGCCGGTGCGCTCGCAATAGCGGCGCACGTAGTCGCGCTCGGACGGAATGCCGAGTGCGGCATGGTCCAGGCCGGCGATGCCGCGGAACGTGCCGGGCGGGATGTGCCAGGCCATGCAGTGGTAGCTGAAGTCGCCCAGCGGGTGGCCGAGGGTGGACAGCTCCCAGTCGAGCACCGCCAGCACGCGCGGCTCGGCCGGGTGGAAGATCAGGTTGTCCATGCGGTAGTCGCCGTGCACGATGGACACCTGCGACTCGTCCATCGCGCTCGCGGGCATGTGCGCGGGCAGCCACTCGATCAGGCGATCCATCGCCTCGATCGGCTCGGTGATCGAGGCCTGGTACTGCTTGGTCCAGCGGCCGATCTGGCGCGCGAAGAAGTTGCCGGGCTTGCCGTAGTCGGCCAGGCCCACCGCGCGCACGTCGACGTTGTGCATCGCGGCGATCACGCGGTTCATCTCGTCGTAGATCGCGCTGCGCCCGGCGGGTGTCGCGCCCTGCAGGCCCTGGTCCCAGAACACGCGGCCCTCGACGAACTCCATCACGAAGAACGCGCGGCCGATCACCGACTCGTCCTCGCACAGCAGGTGCATCTTCGCGACCGGCACGTCGGTGGCGGCCAGCGCGTCCATCACGCGGTACTCGCGTTCGACGGCATGCGCCGAGGGCAGCAGCCTGGCCACGGGGCCGGGCTTGGAGCGCATCACGTACGAGCGCGCGGGCGTGACGAGCTTGTAGGTGGGATTGGACTGGCCGCCCTTGAACTGCTCCACGCTCAGCGGGCCGGCGAAGCCGGGCAGGTTGGCGACGAGCCAGGTCTCGAGCGCGGGAATGTCGAAACGGTGGCTGTCGGCGACCGGGCGGGTGCCGGTGTTCTGTTCGGTCTGGTTCATCGGACTTGTCTCAATGCAGGTTGTCGTTCAACGCACCGGAAGTTGTCCGATGCAGGTCAGCGTTCGGCTGCGTGGACCAGCTTTTCTCGCGAGAGCACCACTAGCCGCGTGGGCTCGATGCGCAACGCGCCCTCGCGCTCAAGCTCCTTGAGCTCCTGGTTGACGCGCTGGCGCGACGCGCCCACGAGCTGGGCCAGGTCTTCCTGCGCCAGCTGCAGGCCGATGCGCACCTCGTCGCCCTGGGCGATGCCGTAGCTCTTGGCCAGCATCAGGATGTTCTTGGCCAGGCGCGCGGACAGCGGACGCGTGTTCAGGTCCTCGACGAGGTTGAACATGATGCGCAGGCGCCGGCAGTTCAGGCGCAGCAGCGCGTCGTACAGCTCCACGTGCTGTTGCAGCAGGTCCTTG
>Ga0302310_10000905_pt1 | contig 26253 bp, 22 predicted proteins | sample III_Palsa_N1_2_FD_200451 | JGI IMG/M metagenome (GOLD analysis project Ga0302310, IMG submission 200451) | Peat permafrost microbial communities from Stordalen Mire near Abisko, Sweden - III_Palsa_N1_2 | ecosystem: Environmental > Terrestrial > Soil > Palsa > Peat permafrost | place: Sweden...
CTACCAGGACCTGCTGCGCGGCGACATGGAAGACGCCGAATCACACCGCGAGTTCTACGACGAATACAACGCCGTACTCGACATGCCGGCCGAGTTCTATCTCGACACGATCGAAAAGGTATTCCAGAAATTTCTGCTACCACGCGGCCTGTGGGATGTTGCCGGCGAGCGCGTTACGCCAAGCGCCATCAAGACCAGCGCCCTGCTGACCATCGAAGGTGAGCTGGATGATATCGCCGGTCTGGGTCAGACGCAGGCGGCGCATGAGCTGTGCAGCGGCATTCCGGCGAAGCGTCACGCGCACAAAGTGATCGATGGCGCGGGCCACTATGGGATTTTCAGTGGGCGTCGCTGGCGTGAGACGGTGTATCCGCAGGTGCGGGACTTTATTCGGAAGTTTGACAAGGTAGCGGTGGTGGGGAAGAAGGCGCCTGCGGCGGGCTGAGCTTTTCCTCTTGCGGTATCGTTTGGCGTAATGCGCACCAAGTTACCGCCGGTGGAAACCCATGCCGCACATCTCCCGATTTCGTTCACCCTGAGCGTAGCGAAGCGGATTCGATGGACTCCGCACTAGTAACAATTTTTGCCTTCTTGCTCAACGGCTCAATGGGTAAAGCCAAAAAGGCTTTAGAGCTTTCGTCCTCCTTCGGAGGGCGAGTCACTTTTCTCTGCGTGGCCAGAGAAAAGTAACCAAAAGAGAGGCCACCCCACTTGGCGCTTGCCGGGCTGCGCCCGCCAAGTCCGTAAGCCGTGGCCGGGCTTTTCGACAGGACTCCTGTCCTGACGAAAAGGAATCGACATCCATGTCGATTCCCCTGCGGGCCTGTCGACCACGCCTCACCGCCGCACAGGGCTTGGAAAAGCAGAGCAGCTTCCCGCAATTTCGTTAGGCCGTATAACGCCTAAACTAAGCGGCACCGGCCGCCACGTCGGGAGCACCGTAACATCCAGTCCGGCGTCCGCTTGAGGGCATAGTGAGCCCTCACCTCGTGCTATGCATGAAGGACCGCTCTCCCCACATGGCAATGTAGAGCGACCGGAGGTTGCATGGAATGAGCTGCCAACCATCGCTCTTGGCCTTATTGTCTTTTATGTCCCACAAAAGCGACTCAACGTATGCAGTGTCGATGCAACGAGTAGTTGGTTCGTCTGCATCAGCCAGCAAGGCAGATAGCAGTTTGAGATGTTCGGAGGCCTTGAACTGCTGGCCTTCTTTGATTGCATCTGTAGTGAGCTGAGAGAAGCGCTCCAGCCAGATATGAGGTGATTCTTCGACGTCATAACAGTCATCTCGAAGACCCACCTCAATCAAGCGCGCCTCGCTTGGGAAGGCACTTCGTACCGACGCAACGACTCTCTGAGCTGCAATTATTTCGGCTATGGGCATGAATGCTAACGCTGGAATTAAGCGGCAGCGGAGCCGTCCGCTTTAATGAGTGGTTAGGCCGCACTTGGGCCCCGCGAGTTCGGGCTTGTTGAAAGATTAGAAGTTGCACCCGACACCGGTACAGTGACCGTTCTTGTCGTACACATCAACAATACCCAGCGCAACAGCGACGCCAACAGCACACTGCTTGACGCCTTTGGAACACTCGGCCGCAGCATAGGAAATACGTCCAGCGAAAAGAAACCAAGCAATTACGGAAAAAACTAGGATAGTCACTGATGTTCCGACGATGGCGCGTGCCTTACCGGTCTTCTTTTCCCTGTTCGCCGACTTTGTATCAGGTTCACTGCTCATATCCGCTCCTTGCAAGACAGTGTGCGGCCTAACACTTGATAAACCTCGGATTGAGGCATATGCAATGGATGTTCGGGCTCGCCGTGCCTTGCGTCAAGCGAGCAAAATTCCGCGAGACGAAGGCTTTCTACGGCGCATTAGATCGAGCGATCGGGCCGTTGGATACAACATACTCGCAAGCGCGCAGGATGCGCGCTGCTTTTAATCGGGGCTCCTGTGCGGCGGTGAGGCGAGGTCGGGCTTCTCTTTGGGTTACTTTTCTCTTGGCCACGCAAGAGAAAAGTAACTCGCCCTCCGAAGGAGGACGAAAGCTCTAAATCAACAGAATCGCGGCAAACTTACCCTCGAGCGAAGAACGAGCGGAACGCCTCAACCACCCTCTCCACTCCCTCATCATCCACATCCAGATGCGTGACCAATCGCAATGTCGGCAGATACCCGATACTGATACGAACCCCCGCCGCCCGCATATGGACGTCCAAATCCTTCAACCGACCAGCGGGCACATCGACATACACCATGTTGGTAAATTGCCCGAGCAGATTCACGCCAGAAATCTCGCGCAGGCAACCAGCCATATAGGCCGCACGCCGATGATCATCGGCCAGTCGCTCCACATGATGGTCGAGCGCGTAGATGCCCGCCGCAGCAAGGAGACCGGCCTGACGCCAGCCGCCGCCGGTGACTTTGCGCCAGCGCCGCGCTTTATCGATCAGCGCCTGTGAACCGACTAGTACTGAGCCGACCGGCGCGCCCAATCCTTTGGACAAGCACACCGACACGCTGTCGAAATAGTGGGCGATGTCGCGCGCCGGGATATTCCCGGACACGGCAGCGTTGAACAGACGCGCGCCATCTAGATGCAGGCCGAGACTACGCTCGCGAGTGAAGTCGTGCGCGGCTTTCAAATAATCCAGCGGCAGCACGCGGCCCCACCAGGTGTTTTCCAGTGCCAATACTTTGGTGCGCGCGAAATGCGGATCGACCGGCTTGATCGCCGCAGCGACCTTGTCCAGCGGCAGCGTGCCGTCGGCATCCTGCGGAATCGGCTGCGGCTGGATGGAGCCGAGTACGGCTGCACCGCCGCCCTCCCAGCGGAAGGTGTGCGCGTCGGCGCCGACCAGGTACTCATCACCGCGCTCGCAGTGCGCCATCAGCGCCAGCAGGTTCGACTGCGTGCCGGTGGGTACGAACAGCCCGGCTTCGAAACCGAGATCCTCGGCGAGACGCTGCTGCAGCGTGTTGACCGTCGGGTCTTCGCCGTAGACATCATCGCCGACGTCGGCAAGCAGCATTGTCTCGCGCATGGCCTGCGTGGGCTGCGTGACGGTATCGCTGCGTAAATCGACAACTCGCATGGCGGCGTCTCACTGGTTGGATGGGGATATCGAGGCCATCGCTGGCAGCCTGAGGACCGTACTCAGCCGCTGCGACGGAAATACAGCCAGCCCGCTACCGCAAGTATGACGATCGGCAGCAAGTTGGCCAGCAGCGGTGGCATGCCGTACACCGTGCCGAAGTTGACCATCGCCTTCTGCAAAAAGTACCAGCCGATTGCCAGCAGCATGCCGATGAACATGCGCTTGCCGAGGCCACCGGAACGCAGCGCACCGAAGGCAAACGGCATCGCGCAGAGCACCAGCACCAATACGCTGAGCGGATACAGCGCGCGTCCCCAGAAGGCCACCGCATAGACGCCGGGCGATTCGCCGTTGGCCGCGCGGTAACGAATGTTTCGCTGCAGATCGCGCATGGAAAGGTACTGCGGCAAGATGATCGACTGCGCCAACACCTGCGGATTGAGCCCTGTGGACCACGGCTGGGTGGCCAATGTGGTGGTATGCACGCCAGTCGCGTCCAGCGTGCTGTCGCGCACGCCCTGCAGCATCCACTGCTTGCCATTGTGCTGTGCCGACTTGGCCCATTCGAAACGGGTCAGCTGACCATCGGGCGTCATGGTAAAGATGCGTACGTCGGCCAGCTCCACGCTGTCGATGCCGCCACGATGGGTCAGCATGGTACCGCGTGCGTTGATGAAGTTGTTGCCGTCGCGGGCCCAGGTGCCACTGCTGGTAGCGCCGACGTTGTTGTTTTTCATGCGCAGCTGCATCGCCTGCGCTTTCTGGTCGCCCCATGGGCCGACTGTCTCGCCCATGATCACCACGCCCACGATCAGGATGGTGACCACGCCTACTGCCGACACGGCGATGCGAAGACGTGACATGCCGGCGGCGCGCAACGCGGTGAGCTCGCCAGTGGAAGCCAGACCGCCGAGACCCAACAGGCCGCCGATCAGCGCCGCATTGGGAAACATCTCATAGAGTCGACGTGGAAACGTCACCATCACATAGACGATCGCGTTGTTCAGCGTGTAACCGTTCTTGCCGACGCTGCCTAGCTGACGCAGAAACTGCGTAACCGCATCGAAGCCGGTCAGCACCAGCCATACCATCAGCACCGAGCCGACGACGCTGAGCATCACCAGTCGGTCGACGCGTTTGATGCTTAGCCTCAGCCTCATACCATGTCACTCATGCGGATGCGCTCACGCGTACCGTGCGCGGTGCGTATTGCTTCCACAAAAGCCAGCCGGCGATGCCGATGACCACGACATGCAACGCCCACATCGGCGCCTCGCTGTGCCAATGCCCCTTGGCAATCTGCGCACGGCATAGGGCCAGCACCACGTAATAAAGATAGAAAGTGACGATGGCCAGAAACAGACGGCCGTAACGCGGCTCGCGCGGACTTTGACGCGATAGCGGCAGTGCCAGCAACAACAGCACCAACGTCAGTGGTGGCGAATTGACGCGCCATGCCAGCTCGGCATGCGCGTCAGGATCCCGGGATCGCATCAACGCAAACGTATCCATGGAATGGCTCGGATCATTGTCATCGTCGTCCGACTGCACGCTGGACAGCGACGAATCGTTGCGCACGTATTGCATCTTGCGCCAGTTGTCCGCACCCAGCGGGATGTCGTACTGCCAGCCGGTGCGGAACGTGATGAAACGATCGGAGGCGTCACTTTCCTGATAGAGCTCGCCATGGTCGGCGCTGACGACCTTTATATGCGGTGGACCGTCCGCGGTATCGCGCTGGGTCTCCACGAAAGCATGCCCCAGCTTGCTGCCATCACGGCTGAGCGTATCGACAAAGATGATGCCGCCCTTGCCTGGCAAATCGGTAAAACGCCCTGCATCAAGTCCCGCTGCAATGACCGAACGATTCGCCACCGCCACCATGTTGTCACTGGTGCTCACGGCCCATGGGCCAACCCACAGTGATACCGCTGCTGTCAAAACCACCAGCACCACGCCCATGATCAGCACCGGCTTGAGCAAACCACGCGGGCCCATGCCGGACGAGGACAGCACGTGCATTTCGCTCTCGCGATACATCCGCCCCAGCCCCATCAGCACGCCGAGAAAGCTGGCCAGCGGCAGCATGTTGGTCAGCCCATCCAGCGTTTGCAGACCAAGCACCTGAAACATCACGCTGGCCGGAAAACTACCGTTGGCGACCTGCTGCAACACCTTGGCGAAGGCACTGCCAGCCACCACAACCAGCAGCACCACGACGGTGGCAGCCACGGTTTGCGCCAGCTCGCGCAGGAAATAGCGGTCGAGAATGCTCAGCATGAGATAAACTTAAGTGATCCTTCGCCGCGACCGACACGGTCGGCAAACCTTAATTCTAGCCGGTTCGACCGCTGTCGCGACCGTACAGGAAATACCCGATGACACTTCAGTTCAGCCTTAGCGCCGCCGCCCCCGAAACCGTTGATGCCGCCTGCGTGCTGGTCGGCGTCTATGAGCAAGGCATGTTGACCAGTGCTGCCGCGCGAGTGGACAGCGCCGCCGATGGTGCGATCAAGCGCCAGGTGGAAAGCGGCGACATCACTGGCAAGGCCGGCAGCACCACCGTGTTGTTTGCACCGCACGGCGTGACCGCCAAGCGCGTGCTGGTGGTTGGACTGGGTGCGCAGAAAACCTTTGACGCGGCGCGCTATCAGAAGGTCAGCATCGAAGCGGCCCGCGCACTGGGGAAGTTGCCGGTAGCGGATGCCGTGTCATTCCTCACCGAGGTCGACGTGCCCGGACGCGATAGCGCCTGGCGCGTGCGCATTGCCGCGCTGGTCACCGACCATGCCGCCTATCGCTATACCGCCACCTTCAAGCCGCGCGACAAGAGCAAGCAGGTCGCGCTGGCCAGCATCGGTTTTGCCGGCAACGCCGAGGCGCAGGCTGGACTGGATCAGGCGCGCGCGCTCGCTGCCGGCATCGAGTTCACCCGCGAGCTGGCCAACCTGCCGCCGAACATCTGCAACCCGGCCTACATCGCCACGCAGGCGCAGACGTTTGCCGATGGCCAGGACGACAAGGTCAACTGCAACGTGCTTGACCACGTCGAGATGGAAAGACTCGGCTTCGGTTCGCTGCTGGCCGTCGCACGCGGCTCGGTCAACAAGCCCAAGCTCGTGGTGCTGGAATACAAGAACGGTGTCGAGGGCGACAAGCCGTACGCCTTCGTCGGCAAGGGCGTCACCTTCGACACCGGCGGCATCAGCCTCAAGCCCGGCCCGGGCATGGAAGAAATGAAGTTCGATATGGGCGGCGCGGCGGCTGTGCTAGGTGCGTTTATTGCTGCCGTGAAGATGCAGCTCAAGGTCAACCTGGTCTGCGTCGTACCGACGGTGGAAAACATGCCCGACGGCGATGCGTACCGTCCCAGCGACGTGATCACTAGCTTGTCCGGCCTGACCATCGAAGTGCTCAACACCGATGCCGAAGGTCGGCTGATCCTGTGCGATGCGCTGACCTACACCGCCCAAACCTTTCAGCCGCACAGCATCATCGACGCCGCCACGCTCACCGGCGCCTGCGTCGTTGCGCTGGGCAAACACGCCACCGGCCTGATGAGCAAGCACGACGACCTCGCCGCCGAACTTCTGGCCGCGGGCGAAGAGACGCTTGATCGCGCCTGGCGCCTGCCGCTGTGGGACGACTATCAAATCCAGCTCGACTCCGGCTTTGCCGACATCGCCAACATCGGCGGCAAGAGCGCTGGTGCGATTACCGCCGGCTGCTTCCTGTCACGCTTCACCGAAGGCCAGCGCTGGGCGCATCTGGACATTGCCGGCACCGCGTGGGACGAAGGCCGTAAGGGTCTGGCCACCGGTCGTCCGGTGGCACTGCTGACACAGTGGCTGATGGATCGCGCCGGCTGATTGTCGGAGTCGACACGCCATGCCCCGCGCCGACTTCTATCTGATCGACAAGCCGCGTTTTCGCGAGCAGCCGCTGCTGCTCGTGTGCGAGTTGACCAAGAAAGCGTTCGCCGCGCAGCAGCCGACCTTGATTCTGACCCGCGATTTCGAGCAGGCCGAGGCCATCGACGAACTGCTCTGGGCATTCGACGAGGACGTATGGATTCCGCACCAGCTGGCCGGTGATGACGACGATGCGGACACCGCCGTGCTGATCGTGCCGCCGGGTATCGAAACAGCCGATCGTCCGCTGCTGATCAACCTGCGCGACAGCTGCCCGACCGGGCAGTATCAGCGCGTACTGGAAGTCGTGGCCGCCGATCCAGCCGAGCGTGACGGCTCACGTGTGCGCTGGCGCGAATATCAGCAGCTCGGCGTCGAGCTGAAAAAATTCGATATGTGAAAGCGACGATGCGCTCAGTGCGCGTCGTCGGCGATTTGTGCCTCGTCAATGGCGACGATTCTGGCCAAGGCTTCGGCCAGTTGCTCACCACTGAGGGGTTTGCGCAGAAAACCATCCATGCCTGCAGCTTGCGCGCGCGCCTCGTCCTCACTGGCAGAGCGCGCGGTCACCGCGACAATCGGAATACGTTGACCCTCGTGTTCGCGCTGACGGATCAGCCGCGCGATCTGAAAACCATCCACGCCGGGTAGATCCAGATCAAGCAACACCGCATCGAAGTTCGCGTGCACCAGCTCGGCCAGCGCAGCCAATCCATTGCCAACATGAAAAACCGTATGCCCCTGCTGCTCCAGCAGGCCCGAGATCACCGCCGCAATAATCGTGTCGTCTTCGACCAGCAGCAGATGGTAGTTGCGATGCCCCGCCACTGCCGGCGCAGGCGGCGCTTCAGCGGGTTCGGATAGCGGCAGACGCACGTGAAACGTGCTGCCATGGCCCATGCGCGATTCCAGCTCGATACTGCCGCCCATCATGTCCACCAGCTCGCGACATATCGCCAGGCCCAGGCCGCTGCCGGCGCTGCGATGCGGCCCCTCTTCCTGTTCGAAACGCTGAAACAATCGCGCCCGACTGGCTTCGGGAATGCCTGGACCGGTATCGCTGACGCTGAACACCAGTCCTTGTGCCGAGCGTCCAGCCCGCAGCGTCACACTCCCGCGGTCGGTGAACTTCAGCGCGTTGTTGGCCAGATTCAGCAGTATCTGTTTGATACGGACCGCATCACCCATCACGTGCGCAGGCAGATCGTTGTCGACATCAAGCACGAACCGTATGCCCTTCATCTGCGCCAGGCCCTGCTCCAGCTGGGCAACATCCTCCACCAGCTGGCGCGGATCGAACGGCGCCGGCTCAAGCTCCAGCCGACCGGCTTCGATGCGGGCCAGATCGAGCGCGTCGTTGAGCAGCTTGAGCAGCATCCCGCCGGAGCGCTGCATGGCCCTGGTGTAGTCATGCTGCAGCGGCGTGAGCGGCGTGGTCAGCATCAGCTCGGCCATGCCCATCACACCCGTCATCGGCGTGCGGATTTCGTGGCTGAGCGTGGCGAGAAACTGCGTCTTGGCCGCGCTCGCCGTTTCGGCCAGCTGCCGCTGCTGTTCGATCATCTGCATGCGATGGCGTTGGGCCAGGCGCCGACGCCAGCTGCGCATAACAAGGCCTGCGACGATGGCCACCAACACCGCGTACGACACCCATGCCCACCAGCGATCCCACGGCGGCGCCTGCACCGTGATCCGCAATGGCGCACGGAGGTCGCTCCAAAAACCATTCTCACCGGCACCCTGAACTCTCAAGGTGTACTTGCCTGCTGGCAGACCGGCAAAATCACGCTCGCCGCGGCTGTCCACATCCACCCAGCCAGTATCGAAACCGCTCAGATAGAAACGGTAGTGATTGCCCTTGGGATTGATATAAGAGGCTGCCCGCGCATCCACGCGCAGATCACGATCGCGCCAACCCATGGATACGATGCTGCGATCCAGCGGCAACGCATAAACATCGCCATCCCTGCGCACACTCACACTGGTCAGCGTGAGTGGCGGCGCCGGCGTGGACTTGTCCGATGATGTGAACTGCTCCGGTTGAAACATCACCACGCCGGCGCTGTTAGAAGCGAATATCGTTCCGTCCTCGGTCCTGACATTGCTGGAGCTGCTGAAATCCCCGTTGGACAAACCCTGCGACGGACCGAACGATTCAAAGCGCCGCGTCTGCGCATCGAAACGGAACAGCCCGGGGTTGGCCAGCAGCCAAAGCCGACCCAGCCGATCCACCCGCATGTCCATGAGATCTGCTGCGAATGATTCGTGACTGACATCGATGCTGTCATCACGAACCGCTTTGTCGTCGACGTATTGATAGTGATCGATGGTCGACTCAGCTGCCAGCCAGAAACCCGTGGCATCAAAAGCAACGATGCGAATCTCCTGCTTCGGCACACCCGGCACAAAGACCATTCGATGCATGGCATCGTCCAGACGCATGAAGCCGCCATCACTGGCATACCAAAGTATGCCGGCATGAAAGTCGATCTGCTCCGGCAGCAGCGTTTCGTCAATCGCACCGGCGGATGAAGGTGCCTCGTGTGGCACGGCTGTGACGGCGAACGTGTCCGGGTCGACCTTTACCACGCCGCCGTTCCAGGCAATCACATAGATCGTTCCATCGTCGGCAATGGTGAGCTGCACCGGGCGCGCCATGGGCGAGTCGCCCTGGGGAATATCGATAAGCCTGCCTTGATCGAACACATGCAGCGCGCCTGAGCTGACGATCCATAATCGCCCCCGCGGGTCCTCGGCCAGCGCGAGGATTTGCGTGTGCATATTGCGAACGACGTGGACTACCTGTCCGGTACTGACATCAAGCTTGTCGATCCAGCCGTCGTTGCCGCCCACCCAGAGCAACCCATCCCGAGCCCCTGCGACCGCTGAAGCCACAATGCCAGTAAGACTGTCCGGATCATCAGGAATGTGGGTGAAGCGGGTGAAGCCATTCCAGGATGGCGGCAGGTACGCCACGCCGGACTGCTCGAAAGTAATCCAGAGCCCGCCCTCGCGATCCAGCATCGTCTGCCAGATCCGATTGCTTGGCAGCCCGCCTGGCAGAAGCGGCTGACCCGTGATCGACTGCAACCGACCGTCGCCTTCGTCCAGAAACATGCCATTGACGGTGGCGATCCAAAGACGACCATGCGCGTCGCGTGAACTGCTCATCACTCGTAATGAAGACAGTGAATTCTGCGCAAAAGGTCGCGCCACGCCGTCGGCACCAATGATCAGCAGACCTCCATCCAGCGCCACACGTACTTCACGCTGGCTGGCATCACTGAGACCACCATCGATGCGCCATACCTTGCCGATATCACCGTGGAATGCGGGGTCGACCGGTACCCGATGCAGGACACCGTTGATATCGCGCAGATAAAGCCCGCTTTCCGTGCCTATCCACAATCGGCCATCAGGCTCGGCGAGCAGCGCGCGTGTCGTACCGAACGACGCCGCATGCTTGCCATCGATATCCAGTGGCACGTGATCAAACCCGGTGCCGTCCCTGCGCATGCGATCAAGTCCAGCGCCCGTCGCCACCCATAGCTGGCCGTCACTGGTCTGGGTAATGCTCCACACCTCATTATCGGCAAGACTTTGCGGCTTCGAACCGTCATGCACCCATTGCTGGAAGCGGTCGGTTTGCTGGTTGTAAACAATCAGGCCGGTCGAAAAGCCGCCGGCCCACACGCGATTTTCTCGATCGACGTATAGCGCATAGGTGATGTTTGCCGGCAACGAACGGGGATCATCCGCCACATGGCGGAACGCCTTAAAGCTGACCCCGTCATAGCGCATCAACCCACCGATCGAACCGAACCACATCAGGCCATTGCGATCCTGAGCCGCCGCATACACCTGCCCCCGAAGCACACCGTCGTCGACGCCATAACGGCGGAATTGCGGTGTCGCCACGGAGGATTGCGCTGGACTACGTGCTTTGAACGCGCTCAGCGCCGGCAAAGTGGCAACTGGCCCGGTCATCGCCGGCATGTGCGCCACTGGCGCCGTCAGCAACGGCGCGGACAATTGCCCTGTCGCGCTGCCATTGATGACGGGAAGCAGCAAAACAAGTGCGAAAATACCCTTTCGCCAAACCGATGCAGCCATGCAGAAATCCCCCAGCCCGGGTCCATCATGCCAAAACCGGCGCACGGCGGCGAGCGCCGTCATTGCATGTGCCGTTGAAACAGTCTGTCCCTCGGTTGCATGCTGGCATGGGCAACGCAGATCAGCCAGACTTCATCGCATGCTTGCATCACGAATAACCCAACTGCTGTCGTTGTCTGCAGCGCTGTTGTGGGCGCCGCTTGCGTTGCATGCGACAAGCGCCCGCTATCAATACGATCCTGTCCACAGCCAGATCGTTTTCAGCATCGATCACGATGGCTATTCCCGTCCGTTTGGACGTCTGCACATCGCCAGGGGCTGGCTGCAGTTCGATCCGAAAGACTGGAGTACGGCATCCACCGAACTGGACATCGATCTGGCCAGTGTCGACATGGGCGATGCCAAGTGGAATGAGGCAGTTTGCAAACCCGCGCTGCTCGACTGCGCGCGTGATCGCTATGCGCACTTCGTCAGTACCAGCGTCGAGCGCAAGGATGACCAGCATGGTGTGCTGCATGGCCAGCTAACCATGCACGGCGTGACCAAGCCGATGGACCTGATGTTTACCTTCAACCGTGACGCGCGAACCATCTACGGGCTGCACACCATCGCCGGCTTTTCCGCCACCGCGACGTTGCAGCGAGAGTCGTTCGGCATCAGCGCCTTTGCCAACTCGATTGGCCACGATGTCGCCATCTGGATGGAACTGGAAGCCATCCGCGGCGACGATCAAAAGAATTCGACAAAGGACACACCATGAGTTTGCGTAGCGACAATCGACGTTGGGGTTCGGTAGCGCGGTTCTTTCACTGGATCATGGCGCTGGCGATTATCGGCAACGGCATCTTCGGCCTGCTGATGGATCTGGCGCATGGCCCGATGCAGAAGATCAACTGGCTGGCATTGCACAAGTCGATCGGCCTTACCGTGCTGGCGCTGTTCCTGCTGCGCGTGCTGTGGCGGCTGATCGATCGCCGGCCGCCGGATGAGCCCGGGCCGCGCTGGCAGCAACTGGCCGCACACGCTGTCCATGGCGTGCTGTATGTCTTGATTGCCGCCATTCCGCTGAGCGGTTGGTGGTTCAATTCCGTCGCCGGCAAACCGCTGCAATGGTTCAAGCTGTTCAACCTTCCCTCGCTGGCGGCCAAGAATCAAAACATCGCCGACGCCGTGTTTGCCTTACACGAATACCTATTCTGGTTTCTGGTGGCCGTGTTGGTGGTGCATGTCGGCGCCGCGCTGAAGCATCACGTGTTTGACAACGACAATGTGCTGCGGCGCATGCTTCCGTTTGGCCGTCCAAAAAATCGTTTGTAATTTTTATCGCCGCCAATTTTTCGGCGTCTCTAAGGAAACTCAATGAAAACGCATCTTTCCGCCCTGTTCGCACTTGCACTTGCCTTGCCGACAATCGCTGGTGCCGCCGACTACACCTTACAGCCCGCCGCCAGCACACTCGGCTTTGCCGGCACGTTCCAGGGCGCCGGTTTCAACGGCACGTTCGGCAAGTGGACGGCAACCATCAGCTACGATGCCGCGCATCTGCCGACCTCCAAGTTTGACGTGAATGTCGACCTGGCCAGCGCAAAGACCGGCGACAAGGATCGCGACACCGCCCTGCCCGGCGCGGACTTTTTCAACATCGCGAAATTTCCGCAGGCGCATTTCGTCACCACGGCCTTTCGCCAGGTGGGTACGCAAGTCGTCGCCGACGGCAACCTCACCCTGCACGGCGTGACCAAGCCGGTAACGCTTAACGTGACATTCAAGCCGCAGGGCACCGGTGCCTTGCTGGATGTGGCCGGTACGATAAAGCGCCTGGATTTCGGTGTGGGCGGTGGCGACTACGCCGATACGTCGGTGATTGCGGCCGACGTCAAGATCACGGCGCACCTGCAGCTCGCCGGCAAATAATCCGCGACGAGCCATAGCCAGCATCTACGTGGAAAACGCTAGCGTGCGGCAACAATAAACGCCCGCACCGCCGCCGTATCGAATGGCCAGTCCAACTCGCGGCCGTCGTGGTCGTCGCGCAGTACCGGCACACGGGTGCCATAACGCTGCGCCAGTTCGGCCGAATCATCGACCCAGACGCTGTCAAAATCCGGCGCATGCGCCTCAGCCAGTACGGCCAGCGCCTGATCGCACAGGTGGCAGTAATCGCGCTGGTAAAGGATCAGTTTGGACATGCGGCTGCGAATGGCTGGGGACGACGCGTAGAATAGCGGGTCGCCTCCATCGATCAGTAGCGCAGCCATGGCCGTCAGCGTCTTCGACCTTTTCAAGATCGGCATCGGGCCGTCGTCCTCGCACACGGTCGGGCCGATGCGCGCCGCCGCGCGTTTCGCCGAACGCTGGCTCGACGATAACGGTGTACTGAACCGTGTCACCCGCGTGCGCTGCGAACTGTTCGGCTCGCTGGCCATGACCGGCCGCGGCCACGGCACCGACAAGGCCGTGCTGCTGGGGCTGGAAGGCGAGCATCCAGACAGCGTCGATCCGGATCGGATACCAGCCACGCTGGAGCGCATCCGCGGGACGCATCAGCTGATGGTACTGGGCAAGCATGCCGTGGTATTCGAGGAAAAACGCGACCTCGTTTTCAACAAGCGCCAGAAGCTGCCGTTCCACACCAACGGCATGCGCTTCTCCGCGTATGACGCCGACGACAACGAACTGGCCAGCCGCGATTACTACTCGGTCGGCGGCGGCTTCGTGGTCAACAACGACGAAGCCGCCGAAGATCGCATCGTCGCCGACACCACCGAACAACCCTACCCGTTCTCCACTGGCGACCAGATGCTGGCGCTGTGCAAGAAGCACAATCTCAGCATCGCGCAGTTGACGATGGCCAACGAAAAGGTCTGGCGTAGCGAAGAGGAAATCCGCGCCGGCCTGATGACGATCTGGAAGGCCATGCAGGACTGCGTTGCACGCGGCCTGCGTTCGCCCGGCGTGCTGCCCGGTGGCCTGAAAGTATCGCGCCGCGCGCCGGCGATGGCCGCCGGATTGCGCGATCAACCGGAAGCCGCGCTGCGCGACCCGCTGACCATTCTCGACTGGGTCAATCTGTACGCGCTGGCGGTCAACGAAGAGAACGCCGCGGGTGGTCGCGTCGTCACCGCGCCAACCAACGGTGCCGCCGGCATCGTACCGGCCGTGCTGCATTACTACGAACGCTTCTGCCCGAAGGCGAGCGACGATGGCGTGATCGACTTCCTGCTCACTGCCGCCGCCATCGGCATCCTCTACAAGGAAAATGCCTCGATCTCCGGCGCCGAAGTCGGCTGCCAGGGCGAGGTCGGCGTGGCCTGCTCAATGGCTGCCGGTGGACTCACCGCTGCGCTCGGCGGCAACATGCTGCAGGTCGAGAGCGCCGCGGAAATCGGCATGGAACATAACCTCGGGCTCACTTGCGATCCGATTGGCGGCCTGGTGCAGATCCCGTGCATCGAGCGCAACGCGATGGGCTCCGTCAAGGCGATCAACGCCAGCCGCATGGCCCTGAAGAGCGACGGCAAACACCATGTCTCGCTCGACAAGGTCATCAAGACCATGCGCGACACCGGCCGCGACATGAAGGACAAGTACAAGGAAACCTCGCGCGGCGGACTTGCGGTGAACGTGATCGAGTGTTGAGGAGTTCTATCTGCACGCGCCGGACGGGTTAATTATCACCGTGGCACCTCCCACGGTATTGATCGATCGAAAGCAAATCGACTCAATACATCGGCTTGACCAAATCCCATTCTTTCCACGCACGGCAAGGCGTGGACACCCCTTGGACTGACAGCCCAAACCCCCTCTGTCATCATCGAATCATGACGCCGTCGGGGATGGCGACCACTATTCGCACTGTAACCAGGAGATTTCATGTCCTCATCCAGCCCCATCCGCCGCGATGTCGGCCCCTTCGCCCTGATGCTTACCGGCCTGGGTTCGATCATCGGCTCCGGCTGGCTGTTTGGCGCTTGGCGCGCGGCTGGATTGGCCGGACCCGGCGCGGTGTGGGCGTGGGTGCTGGGCGCGGCAATCATCATGACCATCGCACTGACCTACGCGGAACTAGGCGCGATGTTTCCCGAGTCCGGCGGCATGGTGCGCTACAGCCACTACTCGCATGGCTCATTGGTCGGCTTCATCGGCGCATGGGCAAACTGGATCGCGATCGTCTCGGTGATCCCCGTGGAAGCGGAGGCGTCGGTGCAGTACATGGCCTCGTGGCCGTTTGCTTGGGCGCAGGCGCTGTACATCCACATGCCCGATGGACACGGCGAGCTGGCACCGATCGGACTGTGCATCGCGGCCGTGCTGGTTGTGATGTATTTCCTGCTCAATTTCTGGAGCGTGAAGTTGTTCGCGCACTCCAACACCGCGATTACTGTGTTCAAGCTGGTGGTGCCCGCGGCGACCGGCCTGGCACTGATCGCCAGCGGTTTTCATCGCGAGAATTTTTCGGTGGGCATTCATGGCGACGCGCATGCGCTGGACTTCCCCGCCATCCTCACGGCCGTCGCTACGGCTGGCATCGTTTTCAGCTTCAACGGTTTCCAGAGTCCAGTGAACCTGGCCGGCGAAGCGCGCAATCCGGGCAAGAGCATTCCGTTTGCAGTGCTGGGTTCGATCGGGCTGGCCACCATCGTCTATGTGATCCTGCAGGTTGCTTACATCGGCGCGGTGCCGCAGGAGATGCTGGCCAAGGCCGGCTGGCACGGTATCGATTTCCGTTCGCCGTTCGCCGAGCTGGCGATCATCGTCAACCTGCACTGGCTGGCCATGCTGCTGTACGCCGACGCGTTCGTCAGCCCCAGCGGCACCGGCATGACCTACACCGCCACTACCGCACGCATGATTTACGGCATGGAGCGCAACGGCACGCTGCCGAAAATACTCGGCCGCATCGACCCGCGCTGGGGCGTACCGCGTCCGGCGATGTGGCTGAACCTGGTGGTGTCGTTCCTGTTCCTGTTTTTCTTCCGCGGCTGGGGTACGCTGGCAGCAGTGATCTCGGTGGCAACGGTCATCTCCTACCTCACCGGCCCTGTCAGCGTGATGACCCTGCGCCGCACCGCGCCGGACATGCATCGGCCTTTCCGCCTCAACGGCCTGCCCGTACTCGCCGGCGTCGCCTTCATCATGGCCACCGAACTGCTGTATTGGGCCAAGTGGCCGCTCACTGGCGAAATCATCCTGCTGATGGTCGTGGCGTTGCCGGTGTATCTCTACTATCAGGCCAAAACCGGCTGGCACGATTTCGCGCGGCAGGTCAAAAGCGCATGGTGGCTGATTGTCTACCTACCCACTCTGGCCCTCGTCTCGTGGGCCGGCAGCACGGTCTTCGGCGGCAAGGGCTACCTCTCTTACGGCATAGATCTCGTCGTAGTCGCTGTGATCGGCCTGGTGTTCTACCTGTGGGGCGTGAAGTCGGGCTGGCGCACACCATCGGTCGAGGCAGCGCTTGAGGAAGCACGGGACAATTGAATGGCGCTTTTTACGTTGGGGCCGCGCAGCGATCCCGATCCAGAGCATCGGTAAACAAAATGCCTAGTCATGCGTTTAAGTAACGGGATGTCTTCGATCGCTTTTTCTGATGAAGCGCCGGATATCAATCAAACTCGCATGTATCAGACAGAGATGTAATCAACGGAGATCGGCGTGAAACGATTTATGAAAGTTGCCCTGATTTTGCTTGGGCTAAATGTGCTCGCGTCCATCCCTGCCGCTTTCGCTGACTCCCCTGCCACAAGGCCGGCCGTGTCGGCTAATGAAAAGATGTACTGGAACAGCTGCCTCGAGGGATTGGCACAAATTCTTCCCGGCGACTATTACGCCTGCCGCGCCCGTTATTATTTTCAGCGCGATCACAACCTTCAGGGGATCTCGGAGCTTGAGGAAGCAGCCTACTGGGCCAGCAAGGATGCGCAGTACGCACTGGGCTTGATCTATTTCAATGGCGACATGAAAGACGTTCCAGCAAACCGCCCGCTAGCGCTGGCATGGCTTGCCCTGGCGGCCGAAAGAAATGATGCCACCCATCCGCAGGCATACGCGGCAGCTCGCGCAAGAAGTAGCGATCGGGAGATTCAGGCCTCCGAACCGCTGCTGAAAAAAATGAAACTGAAGTACGGCGATAAAGTGGCCGGCGTACGCGCCATGCGCCGATTCAATCACGAAATTGCCCCGCTGGAAGATGCAGCCAATACTGGGGGAATTGCTTACATCAGGGGATATTCGCCGTTCCCCGAAGATGCCAACACCTTGGTCACTCAGTTACACGCGGAAGCCGACAAGGCCTTCCAGGGTCTGATTGGCACCGTTACGGTCGGCCCGCTGCAGGTGAGATAACTGCCAACCTACGAAAGTGCGAGAACATCACCGAGCAGGGCTTGTGCCGTCACTTCAGGGCCGGCGCCGGGTCCCTGGATCACCAGCGGCTGGGTGTTGTAGCGGAGGGTGGTGAGGGCGAACTGGTTGTCGGTGCCATAGAGCCTGGCCGCGGGATGCGTGACCGGAACCTCGGCGATGCCCACGCGAGCCTTGCCGCGCTGATTGAGCCGGGCGAGGAAACGCAGCACGTTGCCGCGCGATGTCGCTTCGGCATGGCGGACGGCCAGCGGCTCGTCCAGCTCGGTCAGCCGTGCGAGGAACTGTTCGGCCGATATCGCCCGTAGCGCTTCGGGCACCAGGCTTTCGATCTGGACCTCATCAACACCCAGGGCGAAGCCAGCATTGCGGGCGATGATCAGAAGCTTGCGCGCCACGTCGTCACCGGAAAGATCGGAGCGCGGATCGGGCTCGGTGTAACCCAGTCGGCGCGCTTCCAGCAGCAGGGTGGAAAACGGCTGGCTGCCGTCGTACTGGTTGAACAACCACGACAGCGAGCCGGAAAACACGCCTTCCAGCGTCAGCAGGCTATCGCCGCACTGGCGCAAGCGGCGCAAGGTCGAGAGCACCGGCAGGCCCGCGCCGACGGTGGCCGAGTCGCCATAACGCGCACCCTGCGCCGTTGCCGCCTGCAGGGCACGCCAGCCCGACAGTTCGCCGCCAGCCAGTGCCTTGTTGGCCGTAACCACGTGGTAGCCACGCGCCAGCCACTCGGCATGGCAGGATGCCAACGAGGTATTGGCAGTGGCATCGACAATAACTTTGTGCGGCACGCCGCTCGCATCGAGTGCCGCCAGCAACACGGCGTCATTGCGCACATCGCCATCATTGTTCAACTGCTCGCGCAGCGCTTTGCTGGCCAGGCTTGTCGCATCGGTGTGTTGACGGCGCGAATTGGCCGCGCCGACCAGCCGAATGCTCGCCGCCGCCGGCGTATTCAGCAACTTGAGCAAGGCACCGCCGACCACGCCGGTACCGAGCAGCACGATGCCGGTTGTTACCAAGCTCGTCGTCGAAGGTACCGGCGATTTCAGCCTGGCGGCAGGCGCGACCACCACCGAACTCATGCGTGAACCCGGCCGGCAGCAACAGCACGTGCAGACTGGGTCGTCAACGCATGCGCGCGAGTCAATCCGGCGTCGATATCGCGCAGCAGATCATCGCCATCCTCGATCCCTACCGAAATACGCAGCAGGCTGTCGGCGATGCCGGCGGCGTGGCGGGCTTCGGGCGCCATCGACGCATGCGTCATCGAGGCGGGATGCGCAACCAGGCTTTCGACACCACCGAGCGATTCGGCCAGCGAAAAGTATTCCAGCCCGTTGACGAACGCTTCGATCTGGCTCACGTCGCCCTCCAGCTCGAAACTGAGCATGGCGCCAAAGCCCTGCTGCTGACGCGCGGCGAGCGCATGGCCCACGTGGTTTTTCAGGCCCGGGTAATAGACCTTTCGTACGGCCGAATGGCCGTCCAGATGGCTGGCGATGCGCTCGGCGTTTTCCTGATGCTGGCGTAGCCGCACCGCCAGCGTGCGCAGGCCGCGCAGGGTAAGATAGCTGTCGAATGGCGCGCCGGTAAGGCCATTGCAGTTGGCCCACCACTTCAGCTGATCGTAAACCGCTGCGTCCTTGGCCACTGCCGCGCCACCGACCACATCGCTATGACCGTTGATGTACTTGGTGGTCGAGTGCACCACCACGTCCGCACCCAGCAACAGCGGCTGCTGCAGCGCGGGCGAGAGGAACGTGTTGTCGACCACCAGCAGCGCACTGGCCGCATGCGTGGCCTGCGCCACGTGGCGGATATCCGTGATGCGCAGCAATGGGTTGGAAGGCGTCTCGACCCACACCAACGCTGGCTTCCTGGCCAAGCCAGTGGCGAGCGCGGTGCTGTCCGTCAGGTCGACAAAGTCGACCGTGAACCGGCCCTTTTTCGCCCAGGCATCAAGCAGGCGCCAAGTGCCGCCGTAGCAATCGTGCGCCGCCAGCACGTGGCCGCCGGCAGGCACCAGTTCCAGCACCAGCGCCACCGCCGACATGCCGCTGGAGGTGACCACCGCACCCGCACCCTGTTCCAGTTCGGCCAGTGCGTTGCCGAGCAGATCGCGGGTCGGGTTGCCGCTGCGCGAATAGTCATACGCGCGCTTGCGACCAAAACCCTCGAAGCTGTAGTTGCTCGACAAATGCAGCGCCGGAACCACCGCACCGTGCTGGGTATCGGTTTCGATGCCGGCACGTACGGCGGTGGTACAGGGGGTGCGCTTGCTCATGGGAATCTCCAAACAATCGTAGGTGTTGATGCGAAGGATGAAACGATTAGCCGGCATCGATTAGTTCAGCGCGCCACGCAGCAGCGGCGCCAGCTGTTCGGCCTCTTTCAAAAAGGCGTCGTGGCCGTACGGGGAATCGACCACTTCCAGCGTGGCCGCGCCATGCAGCCGGCTCTGCAGTTCGCACAGGTCAGACAGCGGCACCAACCGATCGGACGGAAAGCCGATCAGCGTGGATGGCACCGGCACCAGTTCGGGCGCCACGTCATGCAGGTCGATCGATTCGGACAGCGCCAGGAAACGATCCGCGTCGAAATGCTCGACGAAGCGACGGCCAGCATGTTCCAGATAATCCTCGACCGGGAAATGGAAGCGGCCATCGCGAAACTCCGGACCGCCGGCAAAACGCTTGCCAAACTCGGTGCTGCCGCGATATGTCGTCATCGCCAGCTGACGCGCCAGCGACAGCGCCTCGTCGACCTGACCGCTGGCCTGACCCATGCGCACGATGCCCCGCTGCACGCTACGCTGCGCCGTGGCCAGCGGATGCGGACGGTGCGCACCGGCCAGCAGCACGAGTCGATCGACCGAACTGGGATGACGCGCGGCGAACGCCAGCGCCACCATGGCGCCGTATGACGAACCGACAAAGGCATGCGCCTGCGGAATGGCCAGCGCCTGCAGCAACGCCGCCAGCGCGTCCGCCTGATCCTCGCTGGACACGGCGCTGGTGCCCAGCTCGACCGGGCTCAGCCAGTCGATCGACAGCACGCGCCACTGGTTCAGATCGATCGCCGCGCCGGCGCCGACCAATGGCTGCCACCAGCCCGGCGATGCATCGCGATCCAGCGTCACCACGTCGCGATCAGCGGAGATGCCGCCCTGCACGATCAGCGTCGGCGCATCCGGTGCACCCGTCCATGCATAGCGCACATCGACCTCGACCGCTTCGCTGCCGTACTTCGGCGTCAGCGTGACACGGCGCATGCTGCGCCGCACGGTCAGGCTGGGACGCTGGCGCAACGGCGCCAGGATCGCGTCGATCGCAGCGTTGGTGCTGGTGGCGGCAAGGGCTTCGGGCAAACAGGTCATTCGGTCTCTCCAGTCGGCATCGTCCTGCGAAGGGCCGGAGAGGTCGTCATGCGTGAGATCGTCAGCAAACCGCTGCGAGACATGACGCCCATCTTCCGGATTGGCGCCAGATGGCGCTTCCGCAGGAATTAGCACCGTTGCGGAAACGTTCCGCAGGTTGCCCCGGCTTCAATGGGCCTGTCCCTCAGCCGGTCTCGATGAGTGGAGCGACAGTAAAGGCTGCCATTTCCATTGTCAATAGACGTCTAAACATCTAAACGTATAGACATATTATATTGCGATCCATGGATACGGCGACATACGCCGTACCATCACCAAAATCAAACATCGCATGAGTAAGCTCGGTCCTCAGCAAAAAACCAATCGGAGAACATGCATGAGTCTGCAACTCGGCGAAATCGCCCCCGACTTCACTCTCGAGTCCACCGAGGGGCCGATTCATTTCCATGACTACGTGGGAGATCACTGGACCGTGCTGTTTTCGCACCCGAAGGACTTCACCCCGGTATGCACCACCGAGCTGGGCGCGTTTGCCCGCCGCAAGAACGAATTCGACGCGCGCAACACCAAGTTGCTCGGCCTTTCGGTGGATTCAGTCGAGGATCACAAGCGCTGGGCGCGTGACGTTGAGGACGTTGGCGGCACAGCAATCAACTACCCGCTGCTGGCCGACCCGGACCTGGAAGTGGCCAAGCTTTACGGCATGTTCCACCCGAAGGCCGATCCCAAGGTCACCGTGCGCTCGGTCTTCATCATCGATCCGAACAAGAAAGTGCGGCTCACCCTGACCTACCCGCCGAGCGCCGGCCGCAATATCGACGAAATCCTGCGCGTGCTCGATTCGTTACAGCTCACCGACGGCCAGAAGCTCACCACGCCGGTCGACTGGAAAGCGGGAGACGACGTGATCATCGCGCCGTCGGTATCAGATGAGGATGCCAAGACCCTATATCCAGGCGGCTGGAAGACGCTGAAACCCTATCTGCGCCTTGTGCCCGCGCCAAAAAAATGAGGGCGGCCACATGCAAGACCTTTAAGGAACGAATACGCAATGCCTCTAGCCACCCGGTTTGTTGCACCATTCCCGCCTGACCATCCATCGACGACATGAGCGCATGAGCAGCAAACCCGACCTAGCCGCCACCATCGGCCACACTCCCCTGCTGCGTTTGCGCAACGCATCGCAGCTCACCGGCTGCGAGGTGCTGGCCAAGGCTGAGCTGATGAATCCAGGCGGCTCGATCAAGGACCGTACCGCGTTAGGCCTGTTGCAGGACGCCATCCGGCGCAGACAGCTCCGCGCTGGCGGCACCATTGTCGAGGGCACCGCCGGCAATACCGGCATCGGCCTTGGCCTGCTCGGCGCCAGCCTCGGCTATCACACGGTCATCTTCATGCCGGAAACGCAGAGCCGCGAAAAGATCGACGCGCTGCGTATCACCGGCGCCGAAGTGCGGCTGGTACCCGCGGTACCGTACAAGGACCCCAACCACTACGCCCATCAGGCCCGCGCACATGCCGAGGCGCTGAATGCAGATGACGCCGGCAGTGCCTGGTTCGCCAATCAGTTCGACAACACCGCCAATCGCGATTTCCATGAAGCCACCACCGGCGTCGAGATATGGAAGCAAACGGACGGCCATATCGATGGCTTCGTTTGTGCCTCGGGCACCGGCGGTACGCTGGCTGGCGTCGGTCGCGCACTGAAGGCGCGCAACCCCGGCGTACGGATTGCACTGGCCGACCCGACCGGCTCGGCGCTGGCCAGTTACATCAACACCGGCGAGCTGCTTGCCAGCGGCAACTCCATCAGTGAAGGCATCGGCTCCAGCCGCGTTACCGCCAACTTCGACGGCGCACCGATCGATCTGGCCTGGTCGATCCCCGACGACGAGTCAGTGCCGCTGGCACACCAGTTGCTGCATGACGAGGGCTGGTGCGTGGGCGGTTCCAGCGGCGTAAACGTGGCCGGCGCGATCCGCCTGGCGCGCCTGCTTGGCCCAGGCCATACCGTAGTCACCATCCTGTGCGACGCCGGCACGCGCTATCAGGCCAAGCTGTTCAACCCGGACTTTTTGCGCGAAAAAAATATTCCGGTGCCGGCATGGCTGGACGAGGCTTTCCCCGCTTGACGCTCTTGGCTTGATCGCCTGCGTCAAAATCAATCGATATCGCCGTGCCAGGGCTGCTGGTAAATTAGCGGGATGAGTTCCCAATCCGATCTGTCAGCGCTGCATGCCCGGTTGCACGGCGAAGGCTTTGCGTTTCTTTCCGCCGAGACGATGGATGGCCTGCTGGACGATCCACAGTCGCTGGACGACTGGAATGCCTTCACTGACAGCTGGAATGACCTGGCGCCCGATGCCTACCTCGCCGCCAAAGGCCGCCAGCGGCGGCGACGGCATGCGACGTTCGAGATCACCGCCAATGGCGAGATCAGCCGCAATCCACAGCAGCCACATGTGCAGACATTGGCGAACAACAAACTGCAGGGCGGCATCCAGCGCTGGTTTGTGCCGATCCGACCGAAGATTGCCGACGGCGCCAGTTTTCGCCGCATCCTGCAATTCAGCCACGCGCTGTTCGGCACGCTGGCGCCACGCACTCTCCGCTGGCATGTCGAGGCGCATCAGTTCCGTATCGAAGCCAGCGTCGGCGAAGCCGGCGAACCCACGCCCGAAGGCGTGCACCGCGACGGCGTCGACTATGTGCTGGTGCTGCTGATCAATCGCACCAACATCGAAAGCGGCATCACCACCATCCACGCCGGCAATGGCGCGCTGTTGGGCAGCTTCACCCTCACCCGCCCACTGGACGCCGCACTGGTTGACGATACCAAGGTCAGCCACGGCGTGACCGCAGTTACCCCGTTCGATCCGGTGAAACCGGCACACCGCGATGTGCTGGTGGTGACATTCAAAGCTGCGATCTGATGGCTTCGGCAACAACCGACCACGTGACATAGCAAGCCACCGAAGTCAGAGCGAGCATCGAAGCTGCGCGGACTTTCGCATAGCTTTGCCAGCGCGGAGACAAAGGCTGCAACAACCGCATTACATCCGATGGACTAGGATGGCACCAACCTCTCTCGTCAGGCTTCCCCATGCCCTTCGATTCATCACATCGCAGGGACAGCGCTACCGAGCCGTCGCCAGACGCGACGTCAGAACGCCTGAAATTCAGCGGCGACAATCGCTTTCACCGCGAACTGCGCCGTCGGGTGGATGAAGAGTTCAAGCGCACAGGTACTCGTCAGCGCGACAGCGCGCAGATGTATCTCAAGACCGCGATCATTCTTGCCATCTTCGTCCTCAGTTATGTGGCGCTGGTCTTTTTTGCGGCCGCCGGTTGGCAGGCGCTGCCGATAAGCATTCTGCTTGGCATGGCTACGGCAGCCATCGGCTTCAACGTGATGCACGATGGCGGCCATCAGGCGTATTCGGATCGCCGCTGGATCAACCGGCTGATGGCGATGACGCTCGATGTGGTCGGTGGCAGCTCGTACATCTGGCAGTGGAAGCACGCACGTTTTCACCACACCTGGGTCAACGTCGCCGGGCATGACAGCGATATCGATCTCGGCGTGCTGGGGCGACTGTCGCCCGAGCAGCCATGGCGCCCGTGGCACCGCTGGCAGCATCTGTATCTGTGGGTGCTGTACGGCGTCACCGCGATTCGCTGGCACGTCTATGGCGACTTCCGCGACATGATTACCGGCACCATCGGCGAGCGGCAGTTCGAGCGGCCGCGTGGCTGGGATCTGGTCGGATTCGTGATCGGCAAGCTGGTGTTTTTCACGCTCGCCTTTGCCTTGCCGCTGATGTTCCATTCGATGGGTGCGGTGCTGCTGTTCTACACGATTACCTCGGCGGTCGCCGGCGTACTGCTGGCACTGGTGTTCCAGATGGCCCACGTGGTGGAAGAGGCGGATTTTCCGCTACCCAATGCCGCTAGCCGGCAGATCGATGCGCCATGGGCCATCCACCAACTGGAGACCACGGTGGATTTCGCACGTGACAACCGCGTGCTGAGCTGGCTCATCGGTGGGCTCAACTTCCAGATCGAGCACCACCTGTTTCCCCGCGTCTCACACGTGCATTACCCTGCCATTGCACGCGTGGTGGAAGCCGCCTGTGTCGAATACGGCGTGACCTATCGTACCCACCGCAGCTTCGCTGCAGGCATTGCGTCGCACTACCGCTGGCTGCGGCGACTGGCAAGACCGGTCACGGTCGCTCCACCGGCGCTCCGACCGGTGCCGCTACCGGCTTAAGATCGTGTTTTCCGCGTTTGCGATGGGACGATCTGGCTGCGACACTTCACCGATGGGTTTGGACGCGCGGTTGACGCCGTCACCCACACAGGGGAACGCTCCATGTCCGTCGTCGCCAACATCGTCATCGCCGTCATCGCGCTGCTGCACGTGTATTTTCTGGTACTGGAAATGTTTCTGTGGACCAAACCCACAGGGCGTCGCGCGTTCGGCCTTACCGCCGAATTCGCCGAACAGTCCAAGGCACTTGCCGCAAACCAGGGTCTATACAACGGCTTTCTTGCCGCCGGGCTGGTCTGGGGCCTGAGTCTTGGCTTCGCCGGCTTCAGCATCAAACTATTCTTCCTCGTCTGCGTGCTGATCGCCGGCATCTTTGGCGGCTTAACGGCGAGCCGGAAAATTTTGTGGATTCAGGCGTTGCCCGCTGTCATCGCGCTGCTGCTTCTGCTGGTGGTCTGACGTGTCAATGCGTCAACAACTTTCTCTGGATTTGGGCGCCATGAACTCAGCCGCACGCGAAGCCGTGGGTAACCGTTACAATTCTGACCTTATGCAGAGAGCCCGCGAACGCTCCTGGGACGCCCTGCAAGGCATCCGTGAACGCATGCGCCCAGGCATCGGCGAAGAGCAGGCGAAGGTCGAAGCGACCGAGGTATTCCGTGACCTGGGCTACGAGAGAATCTGGCATCCCATCCTGATACGCATCGGCACGGATACGACCAAGACGTATCGCCAAGCCTCCGACCCATCCTTACGGCTGGGCGAGAACGACATCTACTTCATCGATATCGGTGTCGTATTCGATGGTCATGAAGGCGACGTGGGCGACACGTTTGTCGTCGGGCATTCGCCCAGACAGCAGGCCTGCGCGGACGCAGCACGCGCTTTGTTTCACGAGACCGCCGAGGCATGGCGCAGCAAGGACCTCAATGGCCAGGCGCTGTATGCGTTTGCCGAAGATCGCGCCGACGCGATGGGTTATCGTCTCAATCATGCGGTCAAGGGTCATCGGGTCAGCGACTTTCCCCATGCCATCCATAAAGAAGGTGACCTCGGTGCACTGGATTCGACGCCATCGAACGGATTGTGGATTCTGGAAATCCAGATCG
>Ga0302310_10000907_pt1 | contig 26229 bp, 30 predicted proteins | sample III_Palsa_N1_2_FD_200451 | JGI IMG/M metagenome (GOLD analysis project Ga0302310, IMG submission 200451) | Peat permafrost microbial communities from Stordalen Mire near Abisko, Sweden - III_Palsa_N1_2 | ecosystem: Environmental > Terrestrial > Soil > Palsa > Peat permafrost | place: Sweden...
CGACGAAATCCACACCGTGATTGGCGCCGGTGCCACCTCCGGCGGGGCGATGGATGCGAGCAACCTGCTGAAGCCGGCGCTGGCTTCGGGTTCGCTGCGCTGCATCGGCAGCACGACCTATAAGGAGTTCCGCAACTACTTCGAGAAGGACCGCGCGCTGGTGCGGCGGTTCCAGAAGATCGATGTCGCCGAGCCGACGATCGAGGATACCATCAAGATCCTGCGCGGGCTCAAGGTCAATTACGAGAAGCACCACAAGGTGAGCTATACCGACGAGGCGATCAGGGCGGCGGTCGAGCTGTCGGCCAAGTATATCAATGACCGGAAACTGCCGGATAAGGCGATCGACGTGATCGACGAGGTGGGTGCGAGCCGGATGCTGGTGCCCGAGAGCGAACGGCGGAAGATCGTGACGTTGCGTGACGTCGAGGAGATCGTGGCGAAGATCGCGCGCATCCCGCCGAAATCGGTCAGCGCCGACGACAAGGAGACGCTGCGGACGCTGGAGCGCGACCTGAAGAGCATGGTGTTCGGCCAGGATAAGGCGATCGAGGCGCTAGCGAGTGCGATCAAGCTGTCGCGCGCGGGGCTGCGCGAGCCGGAGAAGCCGATCGGCAATTATCTGTTCAGCGGGCCGACCGGAGTGGGGAAGACCGAGGTGGCGCGTCAACTGGCGGCGACCTTGGGGATCGAACTGATCCGATTCGACATGTCGGAGTATATGGAGCGGCACTCGGTGAGCCGCTTGATCGGCGCGCCGCCGGGGTACGTCGGGTTCGATCAGGGCGGGCTGCTTACCGACGCGGTGGACCAGCATCCCCACTCGGTGCTGCTGCTGGACGAGATCGAAAAGGCGCACCAGGATCTGTTCAACATCCTGCTGCAGGTGATGGATCATGGGAAGCTTACCGATCACAACGGCAAGATCGTCGATTTCCGCAATGTGATCCTGATCCTAACCACCAACGCGGGTGCGGCGGATATGATCAAGCCCGCGATCGGGTTCGGGCGCGAGGCGCGGCACGGCGAGGATGAGGCGGCGATCAAGCAACTGTTCACCCCGGAGTTCCGCAACCGGCTTGATGCGGTGATCCAGTTCGCCGGGCTGACGCCGGAAATCGTCGGGCGCGTGGTCGAGAAGTTCGTGATGCAGCTGGAGGCGCAGCTGGCGGATCGGAACGTGACGATCGAGCTGTCTTCCGCGGCCAAGGAGTGGCTGGCGGAGCGGGGCTACGACCGCTTCTATGGCGCGCGGCCGCTGGCGCGGGTGATCCAGGAGCACATCAAGAAGCCGCTGGCCGAGGAACTGCTGTTCGGGAGGCTGGTGCAAGGAGGTGCTGTGAAGGTGACGATGAAGGATGGGGCGCTCGATTTCCAATATATCGAGGCGAGCCTGCCGGCGTTGCCACGGCCGGAGGGTGACGACGGCGAAGGCGGACTGGAGCGCGAGCCCGAGCACGTGGGGTGAATCCGCGCGAGTTTGCGGCGAGGGGGCGCTTCCGGAAGGGAGCGCCCTCTTTGATTCTGGGGACGGGTGTGTGGTGACCGATCCAGGTCGCCGAAATAGAACGGGCCCCGTGAGGGGCCCGTTTCATTCGGCGGTAAAGCCGGATTAGACGCTGGTGACGTGAGTGATCTGGTCGCTGTTGGTGAGGCCAGTGAAGGTGATGACGGTGCCGTCGGTGAGGGTGGCGGTGATGCCGCCGCTGACGGTCGCATAGGATATGTTTTCGAGACCGGCGAAGCCCTGTAGTTCCAGCGTGTCGCTGGAGCTCCAATTACCGATCGTGATGGTATGCGAGCCTTCAGCGAGCCCGGCTACTTCGAAGGTATCGGCGCCGCTGCCGCCGATAAGGGTGGAGTCGCCCGTCCCGGTTTCAAGCAACACATTGCCCGAGCTGCCCGCGGCATTGATCGAAGTCGCGCCGGCGCCAGCGACCAGGGTGTCGTTGGTATTGCTGTTGTCGGTGACCTGATCGTAGAGCGTGCTGGTCGGGGCATTCGCGCCGCCAAGGAAGAAGTTATAGGTCTCACCGGTCCAGTAGACCGCGCCGCTGCCGCCCGCGTTGATGGTGGTCGCGCCGCCGTTGCCACCGAGAGAGTTGGTATTTGCGGTGCCGCCCTGAACGGTGCCGCCGCCGCTTACGGTGGTATAGACCGTGCCATTGATATCGAAGCCGAAGGTATTGCCACCGCCGCGGATGCTGCTGACCGCGTCGCCGTTGGTGAGGGTGAGGAAGCTTTCGTTTTCGCTGACCAGAATGCCCGCGTAACCGGTGACGGTGACGTTCTCATTGCCGACGCCGGCGTTGATGGTGTCGGCGCCCAAGCCGGGAGTGGCCCCGCTGGGGCCGGCGAAGACGATGTCCTGAGTGTCTTGATAGAGGTTGACGATGGTGTTGCCGGTACCGGTGCCGATGGTGGCGTTGCCATACATGTAGTTGACGGTGTCGTTGCCGTTGCCGAGCACCACGGCCAACGAGCCGGTGTCGGTCTTGCCACCGATCCAGTAGCTGCCGTCGCCGGCGGCAATGGTGGCGCTGGAATTGTCGTCGAGGTTGAACCGGCCGCCACCGGAACCCGCGAGGATGCTGGTCGCGCCGCCGGAGTTGGTGACGTCGAGCAGGATCGGGCCAATCGCTTCATCGATGATTGCGCTGTAGTTGGCGGCGGTGATCGAGGTCAAACCATCGGAAATGTCGAGAACCGGCTGGGTCGAGTAGGTATCGGTGCCGGCCGACCCCGACGGGGTGGTGTCCATCTGATACTGGCTCAGCGTGTATTCGCTGATGAGATGCGCATCCAGCAAGGCGGACGCAATGTACCCTACCGAGGAGGTCGAGCTGTAATAGAGTAGGCTGCTAGTGTTGACGCCGCCGGTCAGTGTAACAGTCATGTCCCCGCCTCCAGAATGCCCATCAGCGCCAGGGCCAATGCGTAAAGAATGTGTGAAGAAGTCTTAGTGCAGTGCGGAAGGAGAAGGCAAGAGTTAATTTGCGCAAAGGAGAAAATTTACCACCTTGGGAAAATTACAAAGGTTTTTCGATCTCAGTCCAATAAATGAGATCGGAGCGGCCGTTCTGATCAAAAACCTAGGTAGCTGAGTTAAACTTGATTAATTCGGCGGCAACCGCCTCGAGCGAGGCGAGAAAAACGCCGGTCAGATTACCCTTCGGTCACTTCTCAGAAAGAGCAAACACGGAAAGAATTCCGTTCTGGTGCCTGATCGGTCAGCCGCTGAGCGTGACCGGGCGGCGGGCGAATCGCCCAAGCGTTCACTTCCTCGCAGAATCGGGCAAGCGGCCCAAAGCTCCAGCTCGTTGTTCCGACTTATCAGTCGCGTCTCGGGGCGATACGAGCGCCGGCGATCGTGCGCTCAGCTGAGGGGCTGGATGGTAGGCTGAGAGACGTTCGCCAGCCGGCGCGCGGTGGTGAGCAAGAGAGCCCGGTCCGCGGGACTGCACTCGCGATAGAGACGGAGCAGGGCGAGCTCGTCGCCGGTGCCGGCGCCGGAGGGAGCCTGTTTGTTTGCGCCATAGAGCAGCCACTCCACCGAAATGCCCAAAACCGTCGCGATTCTCGACAAGTTTCCGGTGATTTGTCCGGCGCGCCCGGTCTCCCATTGAGCGACCGCGCTGCGTGAGACGCCGGTTGCCGCGGCGAGCTGCTCCTGAGTGAAACCGCGCTCGCGCCGGGCTTCCCGGATGCGGCGGGCTTGCGCTTCGAGATCTGACATAGGGCCTTAGTGTCAAAAGTTCTAACGAAATGCAAGTTAGTATTGTTGACTACGTGGCGTTATTATGACTAACTGCGGTTAACGCCGAAGACGGCGGAGCCAAGGAGACACAGCATGACACGGCGGAAAGGTAAGGCCCGGAGCGGGTCGCATGGTGCGAGCGACGCTAGCCGGGCGAACGACGATAGCCGGGCGAGCGACGCTAGCCGGGCGAACGACGATAGCCGGGCGAATGAAGAGGGAGAGCGGCCACCGATGCCCTCTGGACACCCGGTGGCATGGCAGGTGTTGATCGAGGGAACGTTATTAGCGGGGACGGTCTACCCCCTGCCGGTGTTCCTGTGAGTTCGGCAAGGAAGCAATCCGACGAGGCGGCGGTAGCGTGGCTGGAGCAACGACTTGAAGCGGCTGGCGCGACCTTGCTCGCAATGCCGCAGCGCGGGATGGGGCCGCGGTTGCGGCAAGTGCGATGGCCGGAAAGCTTCGCGGGGGAGCGTGCCGCGGGGGAGGGGGCGGATGGACGGCGATTGCGCCCGCCGGTGCCGACAGCCGCAGATATCAGCCGCATGGACGAGACCTACAGCTGGATCGGGCTGATCCCAGCGGATCGGGTGGTGCTACGGCGGATTGTGCACGCCCGCTCGTTGGTGTCGCCGCTGACCGGAAGACATATATATAGTTGGCGCAAGGTGGCGGTGCTACTCGGCGCCGACCACAGGGCGGTGCAGCGTTGGTATTTGAGCGGACTGGCGCTGATGTTGGACGAGTTGGAGAAATTAGGAAAAAGATCTTGCATTTGCGACCATTATAGGCTATGAATCCTTGTATGATGGCACGTCCACTATTCGCGATTTCGGTATCTGACCGATGATCCGACGAACGGTGCGACGAAGACCGGTGAAGACGAAGCCGGATAGCGCCTCAGGAGATGGCGCGGCTGGCGACGCAGATAAGACGGGCGGCAGAGCAGAGGCTCTGCCGCCCGTTTCTGTTGGCGAAGAGGGAGCGGCCGACGAATTGTCGCCGTTGGATGTGATACTTCAGGCGATGCGCTCGAAATGGCAGCAAGGCGACAAGAACGGCGCGGCATCACTGGCGCGCGCAGCAGCGCCCTATGTGCATCGCAAAGTGAACGCCGGACGGGACGACGGTTCATTGACGATTCCAGGGCCGATTGAGGGATTGAGCAATGCCGAACTCGATCTCATCGTTAGCGGAGGCGCGTCAGGCAGCAGCGATGGCGGAACTGCTGATCAGGCGCGGGATCAGGACCTCGCTGACGAGTTGGGCGACGGTGGCACTGGCGGCGTCTGAGATGGCGCCGGCGCGGCATCACCTCTTGTTAATGGAGCAGTTGCAGCGGCTGATCGCCGGGGGCGGCCGTAGGCTGATGGTGCATATGCCGCCGGGGGCGGCGAAATCAACCTATGGGGCAGTGCTGTTTCCGGCTTGGGTGTTGGCGGCGAGACCGCGGTTTTCGGTGGTGCTGGCGTGCCACACCGCCTCGTTGGCGGAGCACTTCGGCCGGTCGGTGCGGCATCTGGCGCTTGAACACGCGGCCAGACTGGGATTTGCGCTGCGTGCCGACGAGCGGTCGGCGCAGCGGTTTTCGACCGATCGGGGCGGGAGCTTCTTTGCCACCGGTGTGCATGGACCGCTGACCGGGCGGCGCGCGGACCTGATCATCGTGGATGATCCGATAAAGTCGGTGGCGGAGGCGGAGAGTCGGGCCACCAGAGATTCACTCTATGAGTGGTTCCGCGTCGATTTGCTTACGCGGCTGCGTCCGGGCGGGCGGGTGGTACTGATTATGACACGCTGGCACCCCGACGATCTGGCGGGACGGTTAGTGGCGGACGGTGGTTGGGATGTGCTGTCGCTGCCGGCGGTGGCGGAGCTGGGTGACCCGATGGGAAGGGAAGCGGGCGAGCCGCTTTGGCCGGCGTGGGAAGACCGCGTGGCGTTGGAGCTGGTGAGGCAGTCAGTGGGTGAACGCACCTGGGCGGCTTTGTACCAGCAATCGCCGCGGGCGCGGCAGGGCGGGATGTTCGATCCGGCACGGATCGGCGTGGTTGCGGCTGATAGCGTGCTGATCCTGCGAGACACGGTACGCGCTTGGGATCTGGCGGCCACCGCTGACCGTGGCGGGGCTGATCCGGATTGGACGGCCGGGGTGAAATTGGCGCGGCTGGAGGATGGGCGATTTGCGATTCTGGACCTGGTGCGGCGACGCGACGGACCAGCTGCGGTGGAAGAGCTGATCGTGGCGACCGCGGTGGGCGACGGGCCGGGGGTGCGGATTTCCTTGCCGCAGGACCCCGGGCAAGCCGGGAAGTATCAGGTGCAGCAGTTGGTTCGCAGGCTTGCCGGGTATCGGGTTGCGTCGAATGTGGAAGCCGGGCCGAAGGAGCAGCGTGCCGGGCCGGTGGCGACTCAGGTGGATGCCGGCAATGTGGTGATGGTGCGGGCAGACTGGAATCAGGCGTTTCTTGACGAGATCAGGGATTTTCCCAACGGCAGCAAGGACGATCAGGTTGACGCATTGTCGCGAGCTTTTATGGCGATCGCAAGTATCGGGTTGCCTGCCCGGGTGCTTCGGGTGCCTTTAATCGGCCGCTAAATTATCAAAGTTTTTTTTGCTTCTTTTTGTTCACAAAAAGAAGACTCTCCTTTTTTAGTCGGAGCAGTTTGGTGTTCGAATCGATCTGCAATTTTATTGCCGAAGACCGGGATTATCCGGAGCGTACGCGAAAGCTGGATTTATTTAAGAAAGTCTTGGACGGCTCATTATACGACGGCTTGCCGTATGAATTTCAGGATGAGCGGACCGGCGGCGGGGAGTATATTCCGCTTCGACTGCGCAAGCCGTCGGTCCGCTATGCTTTGGCTCGGGTGGTGGTGGAGGATTCGGTAGCGCTGTTGTTCAGCGAAGGGCATTTCCCGACAATCGACTGCGAGGATCTTGATATCAGGGCGATCCTTGCGGACGTCGTGAAGGAATGCCGGCTGAATGAGGTGATGGTTGATGCGGCGATTCGGGGATCGGTCGGATCCGTGGCGCTGCTGATGCGCGTGCTGCGCGGGCGGTTGTTTGTTTCGGGTATGGACACGCTGTATCTGACGCCTGCTTTCGATCCATTGGAGCCCGACACGCTGAAGTCGGTGACCGAGCGTTATAAGGTCGCGGGGACGGTGTTGGCCGCGGACGGCTATGAGATCGCCGACCCGAGCGCGCAATATTGGTTCATGCGGGTGTGGGACACCAAGTGGGAGCGATGGTTCGAACCGATGCCGGTGGGGACGAGTGCCCCGGCGGTGGAGGATCATTCACGATCGGTGCGTCATGGGCTGGGATTTGTGCCGATCGTGTGGATTCGCAATCTGCCTGGCGGTGACCAGGTTGATGGTGCTTGCACTTTTCGGGCAGCGATCGATACCTCGATCGAGATCGATTATCAGCTGTCGCAGGCGGGACGAGGGCTGAAATACAGCTCTGATCCGACGCTGCTGATCAAGGAACCCGCTGGAATTGACGGTGCGATGGTGCGCGGCGGCGCCAATGCGCTGGTATTGAGCGAAAAAGGTGACGCCAGGCTGCTGGAGATCGGCGGCACTGCCTCGCAGGCAGTGATCGAATATGTGCGAACGCTGCGGGAATTCGCGCTGGAGAGCGTGCACGGCAATCGGGCCGACGCCTCGCGGCTGTCGGCGGCGGCTTCTGGCAAAGCGCTCGAGCTGATGAGCCAGGGATTGGTCTGGCTCGCCGATAATTTGCGGGTGAGCTATGGCGAGGGCGGTTTGCTGGCGCTGGTGCGGATGATTTTGCGCGCGAGCCACCAATTCAAATTGCGGGTGCAGGGCCGCGAAGTGGAAGCGCTGGACGCGAATGCGCGGCTGTCGCTGATCTGGCCGCGCTGGTTCGCGCAGAATGCGCAGGATCGCGAGGCGGATGCGAGGACGCTGGCGACGCTGGCACAGTCGCGGCAGATCAGCCAGGAGACGGCGATCAAATCGATTGCGGATAGTTACGATATCGCAGACGTGAGCGAGGAAATCCGGCGGATTGAGGCGGAGAAGGAGAATACATGACCGATCCGGTGGAAGCACCAGAGGATGAATTGGAATCGCTGCGGGCCCGAACCAGGGAGCTGGAAAGCCGGCTTTTGGAGACGGAGGAAGCGGCACGGACGAAATTGGTGCGCGCGGAGTTGAAGACCCACGCGGTACGGGCCGGGATGATCGACCTGGACGGGTTGAAACTCGTCGACATCGATGAACTGCATTTGACGGCGAACGGCGAGGTTGATGGTGCGGCGTCGCTGATGGCTGCGTTGCGCAAGCGGAAACCCTGGCTGTTCGGCGATGTCAGCAGCTCGAGCGCAGCGAGTCCGCCACCTAGCGCGCCGTTGAAGAAGAAGCTCGCGACTGAAATGACGACCGAGGAATGGCGCGCGGCGAGGACGGATATTCTGCGCCATCGGTGATGGATTTGGCTGGATTTATTTTGCAACCCCGGCGCGGCCGGGAATTTGATTAGGGACAGAGATGGGCATTCAAAATTTCCCGGCCGCGCTGCAGCCGATCATTCAACAGGGTTTTCTGGAGCGCGAATTTCAGCAGGCGCTGCGGTCTCGTCTGGGCTATCGGGCGGTCGCGGATCGTGAAGAGATCTCAGTGGGGATTGGTGAGACGCTTACCAAGACTCGTGCCGGATTGAAATCGACGGTCACGATACCGCTACTGGCTTCAACCAACACCAATCTGGATAACGGGCTGATCTCGGCGGGGTGGAACGTCGAGCAATACACGATCTCGATCAACCATTATGCCGCCACCGTCGATCTGAACATGGTCACGTCGCGGGTGGGGATCGCTAATCAGTTCCTGCAGAACGCGTATGTCAATGGCGAACAGGCGGCGCGCAGCCTGGACGAAATTGCACGAAACGCGCTGTTCAACTCGTATTTCGGCGGCAATACACGGGTTCGAGTTACGCTGAGCGGGGCGGGACCCAACGTATCGGTCGACGATGTTCGGGGATTTCAATATGGGTTCGTGAACGGCGTCCAGCAGCCGGTTTCAAGCACGAATCCGCTTTCAGTGACTCTGGGCACCGATGTTTATAGCTTGGTGGGCGCGGCGACAGACACGGTCAATGTCTCGACCACGCCGGGCGGAGTTTCCGGCGTGCTGACATTCGCGACCAGCGTGAGCGTCAGCGACGGAACAGTCGCAAACAGCGTGCAGGCGGCGACCGCTTCAGTAATCGAACGGCCGAATGGGCGCGGGAATACCAGTTTGCTGACCACGGCTGATACGCTCACGATGTCGAGTCTGCTCGACGCGGTGGCGCAATTGCGGTTGAACGCGGTGCCGGAGGTCGATGGAGCTTATAACTGCTATCTGGATCCGGTGAGTGCGCGGCAATTGTTCGCGGACCCCGATTTCAAGCAATTGTTCATGGGCGCGACGGCGGCGAACATTGTGTTCCGCCAGGGAATGGTTAACGACTTTCTGGGGCTGCGCTTTATTCCGACCACCGAAGCTTACGTGCAGCCGCACCCGACCATTGCCGGAGCGTTCGTGCGCCGGCCGATCATTGTCGGCCAGGGAGCGCTGATCGAGGGCGATTTCGCGGGTATGGCGGCGGACGACATCGCGCCGGAGGGGGCGCTGGTTTCGGTGGTGGATAATGTTTGCATGGTGACGCGCGAGCCGATCGACCGGCTGCAGCAGATCATCGCCCAATCCTGGTATTGGATCGGCGGGTTCTGCGCACCATCGGATACCACCACGACCAGTTTGACGGTGCCGACCGCGACCAATGCTGCGTTCAAGCGCGCGGTGATGGTGGAGCATATCGGATGAGCGGGGCGGCAGCGGGGACGCTCACCGACCCGCAGAAGGTCGATATCCGGCGGTTTTGTGGCTATCCGGCGTTTGGCAGCGGGGCTGACGGGAACGCGGGATGGCGATTTTATCAGGCGTACGGTGCGCTGGAATACCGCATGATCAATCTGAGCGTGGACGAGGTGACGGTGGTGACGAACATGCTGATCACCCTCAATGGCTTCGAAACTACGCTATCGGGCAGCATCGGCGATCTCGATACCGATGCGGCGGGGCCGTGGACGCGCAATAGAGACGAGGTGAGGGACCGCGCGGGGATGTTTGCGCTGTGGTCGCGGCGGCTGTGCGACTTCTTCGGGGTTCCACCGGGGCCCGCGATGGTGATGAATGGTTTGCAACTGATTGTGTGAGGCAGTGCGATGAACCAGGCAGAGTTGCTGGGGAAAATCGCGTCCGGCAATGCGACCGTGGCACAGTATCTGGGGACGAGTTGTTCACAGTACCGGCCAACGGGCCCGGGAAATCCGATCACTACGGGGAATCTGATCGGTACCCTGCCGGTCTTTCTGACGCCCTCGGATAAGCTGCAGGACCACCCCGAGTGGATTGCGGAGTTCGATTTCAGCGGCACGCAACAGGGAGACTATTTGGTGACGGCGGCGGGCGTGAACTATTTTATCGCCGCACAAGTGCCGTTCACGCCGATGGTGTGCGTGCAGACCAACGCGGTGGTGAGTTTACTTCGACCGGTGGGTATCACGGAATTCACGAGTGGTGCTTACAGCGGGGTGCTTGCTTCGTCGTCGGATACCTTGCTGTCGGATTGGCCCGTATCACTTGCGGCGTCAGGACGGGCGAAGCAGGGAGAGTTGCCCAATGACGACGGGCTCGCCGCCTGGGTGCTGTTGTTGCCGCCGATTCCGGTGGTGCCGTTAGTTACCGATCTCATCAAGGATAATATCGAGCGGAGCTTCGTGGTTACCGCAGTGGAACAGAATGCGCTCGGCTGGCAACTGCACGTGAAACAGGCGTCGAGCTGATGGCGGACCAGTCGGACGTTGAGGTGGCGCTGGTCGGGCAAATTCAGGGAGTATTGTACCCCCATGGCGCGGGTGCGGCGAGCGCGATCGGCGCGGCTTGCCGGGTGTATCGTGGATGGCCGCTGTCGGCGGCGCTGAACGCAGATCTGGCGGCGGGAGTTGTCAATGTCTCGGTGGTGCCGGTGGCGGGTTCGGTCAAGCCACTAGTGAGCTTCAATGACGGTTGGATGGGTGGCGGGGTCGCGCCGGGCATGACCGCGACGAGTTTTGGCAATAGCGTGACGTTTACCGGCGTGGCTGGAACGGGGCAGTTGGCGGGGTTGCTCGTCGATGGGGTGCCATATGTTTATAGCTCGGTGGCCGGCGATACGGTGGCGCAGGTGGCCTTGGAATTAGGCGCCATGATCTCGGTGAATATCACGGCGACCAGTGTTGATGCCACCGTGACAGTGCCGGGCGCGTATTCGGTGGTCGGGCTGACCGCCGCTGATGTTAGCTTGTGGCAAGAAATCCGCCGGCAGCGTCAGAGTTTCTTGATCGCGTTTTATTGTTCGACGCCGCAATTACGGGACAGCGTGGTGGCGCTGGTGGATTTGAATCTGACGGGGATGAAATTTGTCGGTCTGGCGGACGGGTCTGACGGAAGATTGATATTCGCCGAAACGAACAGCCAGGACCAAAACCAGATCGCCGGAATTTATCGGCGGGATCTGATCTATCACGTGGAATATGCGACGACCGTTACGATGACGACGGCGCAGATGATGTTCGGCGGGCTGGGGCTGAACGGCGCGACAAATTTTACGTAAGAAGTCTTCTTTTTTGAAAAAAGAAGCAAAAAACTTTTGTACGTTAGGTATTAGGCGAAACCCCACCGCTCGGGCGGAAAATTGTTAAAGTTTTTTTGCTTCTTTTTGTTCACAAAAAGGAGACTTTTCCTTCTCCTCTTCTTTCATCGGGGACTAATTCATGCCGATTGTTCAGCAGGGCACGGTCAACACCACCGCGCTGATCGTGCCGGATCTCTATGTACAAATCGTTGCGCCGCAGAATCTGGTCCTGAATGGGGTTCCCACCAATCTGATCGGGGTGGTCGGAAGCGCGACCTGGGGGCCGGTGGGGCAGCCCGTGATTGTGGGCACTATGACGGATTATGCGCAGTATTTCGGTGCGATCCAGGCGCGGAAATACGACATGGGCACGGCGATCGCGGTCGCCGTGCAACAAGGCGCGCAGGCGTTTCGCTGCGTGCGGGCGACGGATGGCACCGATCTCGCGGCGAGCGTGACCTATATGCCGAGCGGAACCGAGGCGAGCATCGTTGCCACGGCACGCTACACCGGGACTTTGGGGAATAAGATTTCGATTTCACTCCAAGCCGGGACGCAATTCGGCACGTCTCGCATGGTGGTCGCGGCTCCCGGACTGTTCCCGGAAGCATTCGATAATATTTCAGGCTCTGGCGCCGCGTTATGGGCGGCCTTCGCGGCCGCGATCAATCTGGGGCAGGGTGTGGCGCGCGGCGCATCGCAGCTGGTTACGATCGCAGCTGGGGGTGGATCGTCAGCGTTTGTGGCGGGAACCAGCCTGGCTCTGTCGGGCGGCTCGGATGGCGCGACCGGAGTGACAGCCACGACGTTGGTTGGAGAAGATGTCGCGCCGCGCAAGGGAATGTATGGGTTGCGCGGGCAGGGATGCTCGATCGGAATGCTGGCGGACGCCGACGACAGCACGCAGTGGGTGACGCAGGCGGGGTTCGGCCTATCCGAAGGGATCTATATGATCCTGGTCGGGCCCGCGGGGGATACGATCACCGACGCGGTTACGGTGAAGGCCTCGGCGGGGCTGGATTCGTATGCGGCCAAGCTGATGTTCGGCGATTGGGTGTGGTGGCAGGACCAGGTCAATGCCTTGACCAGGTTGGTGTCGCCGCAGGGGTTTGTTGCGGGCCGGCTGGGGAATCTATCGCCGGAACAGTCGAGCCTGAACAAGCAGCTTTACGGCGTCGTAGGTACACAGAAATCGACCGTGCCGGGCAGCCCGCAGATGTCGAGCTACGCCTCGGCGGATTTGGCCGCGCTATTGGGGGCGGGCATCGATGTGATCGCCAATCCGCAGCCCGGCGGGACTTATTGGGGCGTGCGCGGCGGATATAATTCGAGCAGCAACGCCGCGATCAACGGCGACAACTATACCAGAATGACGAATTACCTTGCTGCGACTCTGAACGCGGGCATGGGGACCTACGTCGGGCAACTGGTGAACAATAGTCTGTTCCAGCAGATCAGGGCGACCGTAATGTCCTTTCTGCAAAATTTGCTATCGCAGAATATTCTGGCGCAGGTGGGAACGAGCCCGCCGTTTTCGGTGGTTTGCGATGGTTCCAACAACCCGATTACTCGGACCTCGCTGGGATATGTGCAGTGTGATGTGCAGGTCCAGTATCAGGCGATCAACGAAATATTCATTATCAACCTGGAGGGCGGACAAACTGTGACCATCCAAAGCCAGACCTTGCCTTCGGGTCAGGTGTAGGAGGAGCAAGAGATGTCAGGCAGCAATCTATTTTCGGTCGGTCGTGATTGCCAGTTGGTGTTGATCGGGCCTTCGGGCCGGGTTGATCTAACACATGTAACGGGATTCGACGCACGACAATTGACGCAGCAGATTCGCGTTACGCGTTTGGACGGAACCAATCTGGGTACGAATCTACCGCGTGGATGGGAAGGCGAATTCGAGATCGAGCGGGGATCGAGCGCGGCGGAGGATTTGATCGATCAGATCGAACAGAATTACTACGCGGGCGGGTTGATGCAATTCTCGACGCTATATCAGTACATCAATGAAACCGATGGTTCGGTTTCGACTTGGCAATATGCCAGTGTGGTTGTGCGTCTGGCCGAAGCGGGAATGTGGCAGGGCGACAGCGGCGTGAAGCAGAAACTTGATTTCTTTGCATCCACGCGGCAGCGGATGTGAGCGTGCCCATGAACCCTTCGGAGAGAATCGTTTGTGCGACCGCAAGAACGAGCGAGATTCGCGATACGCTGGGACGGCGGCTAGTGCTGCGGCAATTGAACGCTGTCGACCGATTGCGATTGTTCAAGGCCTTGGGCCCGTCTTTGTCGGAAAACGCGGCCTATTTAGGGCTTGCGCTGCTCGCGGTGTCGGTTTCGTCGATGGACGACGTCCCCCTGCCGGCGCCGGGTTCCGAAGCGCAACTGGAGGCGCTGGTGTCGCGGTTGGGAGATGAGGGGCTGGAGGCGGCGGCCTCGGCGCTTCCCGCCGAGCAGGTCTCCGCCGAGCAGCAGGCGCACTACGCGGGAAACTGAGCCGGCACCCCGATCTGATCGATTGCCTGTATCTGGTGAAGAACGGGGTGCCGTTTGACGTCGCTTTTTCCTTGGAGATCGAGGATCGGCTGGCGTGGGTGGTGGCGATCGGAACGCTGGATGGTGGGGCGTTCGATTTCGGCGCGATGCGCTGGAGGGATCAGAAGTGAACGATGCTCTCGAGCGCGCGTGCGGCATGGCGGCCGGAGTCGGGAGGCAAGCGCTGCGGCTGCCGCGGCAGGCGGCACGTGCCGGGGAACTGAGGCGATTGGTGGCCGCGGGACGGTGGGGCGTGACCGTGGCACGGTTTGTTACGCGGGCGGGGGCTGAGGTTGCGGCGACGAGACGGACCGGCAGAAAGGCCGTCGCCGGCGCCGTCGGGTTGGGTCGTGGCGGCGTGTTTGCGGCGGCTGGAGGAGCTCGGAAACTACGGGCGGAGTGTGAGAATGGGGCGGTCGAACTGGCGACGGAGCTAAGCGCGGAGCAAAAGGTGCAGGCAGCGGGCAGGCGGGTTGCGGCGGCGGTTCGTCTTGGCGGGATCAGGGCGCGTCGTGAGTCAGTGAACCAGACCGAGCCACGGGTTAGTGGCGGCGGCAGTGCGCGCGAGAGCGTGAGCTGTGCGGCGGCAATGCTTGGGGCCGGTGCTAGGAATGTGGCGAGAAGCGCCGCTTTGTCTGGGCCGAACGAAACGATCGCGGCTGCGAGGCGGGTATGGTTGCCGTCAGTGGCGGCGATCGCGCGGCGTTCGGTCGCGCCGGTAGGTCAGAATGGGTCGGTGTCGAGGCAGCGGGCGACGGCTCCGGTTGCGGTGGCGGAGGAAACGGCGCGAGCGGCGGTGGACAATAGCCGGGCGCGAGATCTGCCCCGAAAATTAAGCGATCGGCTGGCGCGACAGGCATCGCTGCCGCCGGCTGCGGCGAGCGGATTTGATACTCGGCTGGGACCGGATTGGCATGGCGTGGGGAGCTTGTGGTGATGTCGGACGTGACCCTTTCGCTTGGGAATGTCAGTTTTCAAGGGTTCGAGGTACCGTCGGCGGTTTGTCTGGCGGGCAAGCAACGGCTCGCGATCCATCGCTTGATGAGCGGGGCGCAGATCATCGATGTACTAGGGCGAGACAAGGAAACGGTCGAGTGGAAGGGTATTCTTTCGGGTGAGAATGCGCCCGCGCGGGCGTGCGAGATCGATCGGCTGCGGTTGGCCGGAATGGCGCTGGTACTCAGCTGGGACGTTTATTCGTTCCTAGTGCTGATCGACGCTTTTACCGCGGACTATCGGAACCCGTGGTGGATTCCCTACACCATATCCTGCACGGTGGTGCAGGATATGTCGTCGCCGGTGGCAGATGTCGTGGTTGCGGCGGTCGATTTGATCGCGGCCGATGTGGCGACTGCCGCGCAATACGCCGACGTGTCGGGATTCCAGGCGACCGTGATGGCCGGGGGAATTGTGCCCGGAAGCGCTGCCTACGCGGGATCGTTGGCAGCGGGAATCGCGGCGCAGAGTGATTTGACCAATCAGCTGAACAACGCAGGAAATTCCTTGTCGGGTGATTTTCCTTCGGCGCTCTCGGCGTGCGGGACTATGGCGAGCGTGGCGGCGGGGATGGGCTATCTGGCCCGCGCGGTCACCAATCTTACCAGTCTGGAGCCGTAAATGCAGACGATTACCATTCCGGGCGGCAATTTGTTCCAAATCGCCGCGCAATATCTCGGCGATGCGACGCAGTGGAATCGTATCGCGGAATTGAATGGGCTCAGCGACCCGATGATCTATGGGCTTACTACGCTGATAATTCCGGACCAGAACAGCCAGGCGGGAGGCGGGATTGCAACTCAGTGAGGCCCAGACTCCCGCCATTCTGGTGCTGGCGGACGGAGTTGCGGTGCCGGGAGTGTTGGCAGCGCGAATCGTGGAGAGCGCCTATTCGGCGGCGGATCGGGCGCTCGTGACGTTTGCGCTCAACGCGGCACCGGCGGGGTATTGGAATGGTTGGATGGCCTCAAGGCTGGAGGTACGGATTGGCATCGACGGAGGATGGAACTCGCTTTTCCTGGGCGTAGTCGATTTGATCGAATTCGACCTAACCGGCGGCACGGTGGAAATCGAAGGCCGCGATCTGACCGCGCTGCTGATCGACTACCTGGTCGAGGAGAGCTATCCGAATTTGACCGCGAGTGACATTGCGTCGCAATTGGCAGCAAATGTGGGGCTTGCGGCGCAAGTGACGTCGACCACGGTATTAGTCGGGCGGTACTGGAATTCGGAATGGTCACGGGCCGCGCTGGGGAATTACGGCAAGGCGCGCAGCGGCTGGGACCTGTTGATATGGCTTGCGGCAGAAGAAGAATATGACGTTTACGTGTCTGGAACAAAGCTCTACTTTGGCCCTTCGACGTTAAATAGCGCCGATGCGGTGGCGCTCTCACCGAGCGATTGCGTTACGCTGAAATTGGAACGGTCTTTACGCTTGGCGGGGGATATCGAGATCACCGTGCGAAGCTGGAACAGCCGGACGAAGTTGGGTTATTCGCCGACGGCGTCGGTGCCGGGTGCAGGTACCGCGGTCTGGCGAAAGGTGTTCGTGCGGCCGAATTTGCAAATTGCCGACGCCGAGCAGTTGGCGCTCCGGGAAGCCTCGGTGCTTTCAAGCCATGAACGTGTGGTGACGGCCTGCATACCTGGCGAATTCGCGATCGGGGCGCGCGATCAGCTGGCGTTGAGCGGGACAGGTCTCGATTTCGATCAGAACTATGTCGTGGATGAAGTGGAAAGAGTGCTCGATTCCGACAACGGATTTGTCGAGCACGTGCGGGCGCGCGCCGCGAGCACGGGGCGCCAGGCCGCGATCGCGGGAAATGGATGATGGACCGGTTCCTTAATGCGTTGCGGGGCCAGGCGGCGTCGATGGATTTGGCGGCGGGTAAGCCGCGGTTTGCCATCGTGAGCAGCGTCGATCCGGCCCGTGCGGCGGTGCGGGTGATGTTTCAGCCGGAGAATTTGCTGAGCGGATGGCTACCGCTGGTGTCGAGCTGGGTCGGCGTGGGGTGGGGACTTTGTTGCCCACCGACTCCAGGGGATCAGGTTTTGATCTTGCCGCACGAGGGGGATCCGGAAAACGCGGTGGTGCTGGGGAGTATCTGGCACGACGGCGCGTCGCCTCCGCAGGCACCCTCGGGCGAGCTGTGGATGGTGCATGCTTCGGGCAGTTTTCTGAAATTGCACTCTGACGGATCGATCGCGGCGCAGGCGACGCAATTTGAATTTCAAGGCAATCTTCAAGTCACCGGCAATATCGCGGCTTCCGGGAATGTTCAGGATGGCGAGGGGACGCTGGAGCAGCTGCGGTCGGTTTATAATCAGCACACCCATAATGTTTCAGGTGGCGAGACCAGCGTTCCCAACCAACAGGATTAGCGCATGTCGGATATTTCCCATTTGTGGGGCAATGATCTAACGATCGGTCCGACCGGCGATCTGGCGGTGGCGTCAAACGATGGACTGACGCAGCAGCGGGTGCTGCGGCGGTTGCTTACCAGCGTCGGTGATTATATCTGGCAGCTGACCTACGGCGCTGGATTGCCGGGGATGGTCGGGCAAACCCAGCAAATCTCGGCCACTAAGGCGATTATTCGCTCGCAAATCTTCAATGAGGCGAGCATCGCGACGGTGCCGGAGCCGGTAATTACGGTCACTGCGGATCAGACCGGCGGGGTTTATGCTAGCATTGTCTATGTCGACGCCGAAAGTGGCGCCACCCAGTCCCTTTCATTTCCCGTGGGAACTTAAAGAGTGAATTTGCAGTTTCAAAATTTTCTCTCGCTGGTCGAAGGGATGGCGGCCTCGGTCCAGGGCGCCTGCGCGCAACTGCTGGATTTTTCAGTCGGCAGCGTGGTGCGGGCGATCATGGAGGCCAATGCCGCGGTGGCGCTGTGGGTGCAATGGCTGATCGCGCAAGTGTTATCGATGACGCGCGCTTCGACCAGCGTGGGGCCGGATCTGGATAGTTTCATGGCGGATTACGGCGTAAGCCGTTTGTCCGCGGTGGCGGCAAGCGGATACGTGCAATTCTACCGGCAATTCAGCGGTTATGCGACCCAGATCCCGGTTGGTACGATCGTGCGCACCGGCGACGGATTGTCGCTGTTCGCGGTGACCGCCGATCCGACCAATCCGGCTTATGTGGCTGCGGCCTTGGCCTATGCTTTGCCGGCGACCAGCTTGTCGGTGACGGTGCCGGTGCAGGCGCAGTTGGTGGGCTCCGCGGGCAACGTACTGGCGGGCGCGGTTCAACTGCTGTCTTCGGCGATCGGCGGCGTTGACGGGGTGACCAATCCGGCGGCGCTGACGGGTGGGCTTGATGCCGAATCCGACGCGGCGCTGCGGGTGCGGTTTCAGGCTTTTTTGGACAGCAGGTCGTGCGCAACGCCGGTGGCGGTGGGATTCGCGGTGGCTTCGGCGCAGGCTGGACTGCGGTGGAATTTGGCGGAAAACGTCGCGGTCAATGGGGCGGCAATGCCCGGGAATTTTGTGCTGACCGTGGATGACGGCTCGGGCGCACCACCGACGGCTTTGCTCGGCAATGTCGCGAGCGCGGTCGATCTGGTGCGGCCGGTGGGGACGTCGTTCAGCGTGGTTGCGCCAACGGCGATGACCGTTGTGGTCGCGCTGAACATTTCGATTCCCACGACCGGGCTCGCCGCGGCAGCGGTACTGGTGACACAGGCGATCCAGACCTATGTCGCGGGGCTGGGAATGGGTGGCATTCTGCCGATCACGCGGATCGCCCAGCTGGCCTATGACGCGGCGGCGGGGATTACCAACGTGAACGGGGTGACGATCAATGGCGTGGCAGCGGACCTGATCGCGCCGCCCAATGGCGTGCTGCTGTTCGGCAACGTGACGGTGTCCTGAAATGATCGGTGACCGATCAGATATGCTGGCGCGGATAAAGGCGGTAGTGCCGTCGCGCTGGTTTGGCGATGTCTCGCCAATCTTGGATGGGGTGGCGACGGGGCTCGGGTCGGCGTGGGCGACAATTTATGGGATGCTCGCCTATACCCAGCTGCAGACTCGGATCGCGACCACCACTGACGACTGGCTCGACATGATCTCAACGGATTTCTTTGGGAGCGATCTGCCGCGCCGGCTGAATGAGTCCGACGATGATTTTCGCCAGCGGATTCTGCTGGAGATGGTGCGGCTGCGAGGGACACGCCCGTCGGTTACGGCGACGCTGATCGATCTTACCGGCGTAGCGCCGGTTATCGTGGAGCCGTGGCGGCCGGCGGATACCGGTGTGTGGGGCCAATCCGGCGGGGCGAGCTATGGAATGGGCTATGGGGTGGCTGGATGCTGGGGCAGCGCCATGATGCCTTATCAGTTCTTTGTCACGGCCTATCGGGCGGTAGAGGCCGGTGTGCCGTATCTGGCCGGATACGGTGATGCGAGCGGTGGTTACGGCGCCGGGGCGATTGCCTGGATGAGCGGCAGCGCGATCGGGACGCAGGTGTCGGACGCAGAGATTTATCAGCGGGTGGCGGAGGTGTTGCCCGCGTGCGCGACGGCGTGGGTGAAAATCGCAGCGTAATTGACAAAAGTTTTTTGCTTCTTTTTTTCAAAAAAGAAGATGCTTTCTGTCTCATTTGAACCTCAGGACATTACATGGACCGACAAATCGTTTATCCTGGAGCGATTCCGCTCGATACCGATCTGCTGACATTACAGCGAAATGTGATGGTAGCGTTTGGAGCGTTGACCAGTGCGACGTTAGGCAACGCGATCGTCGCCGACGGGCTGGCGTGCACACCGACCTCGCCGGCGAGCATGGGGGTGGTGGTAGCCCCAGGCAGCATCACGACTCTTCTGGTGATCGATGCGGCCGCCTTCGGGTCGCTCTCCGCCAATCCTGCGCCGTTGGTGAAGATGGGCGTCAACACGTTGCCGACCAGTTTTGCGGTCGCAGCACCCACGACCCCCGGCTACGCGATGAATTATTTGATCGAGGCGAGTCTGTTGGAAGCGCTCAGCGACGAGGTGGTCCTGGCCTATTACAACGCCGCTAATCCCAGCCAGCCATTTTCGGGACCGTCCGGGGGGAGTGCCGCACAGCCGACGCAGTTGCTGGAATCCGTTGCACTTCAGGCCAAGGCGGGAGCGCCTGCGGTTGCCGGCACGCAGACGACGCCGTCCCCCGATAGCGGATGGACCGGACTCTACGTGGTCACCGTGACCTATGGTCAAACTTCGGTAACCAGCAGCAGCATCGCGGTGGTGTCAGGCGCGCCGTTCATCAATTTGAAATTGCCCCAGGTCTCCAATATCCAAGTCACCAATATTCAGAGTTTTACCTCGAGCGGCAGCTTTACCGTGCCGGCGGGAACGACTCAGGTGCGGGTAAGGCTGGTCGGCGGGGGTGGAGGCGGTGCGCCAAGCTCGGCGACGCAGGCGGGAAGCGGCGGCGGCGCGGGGGGCTATGCCGAGGGGGTTTACGGCGTGTCGCCGGGGCAGAGCATCGAGGTGACCATCGGCAGCGGCGGCTCGGGCCAGGCGGCGAGCTCGGGCGAAGGCGGGGGCTATGGATCCACGAGCAGCTTTGGATCCTATTGCAGCGGCGCCGGCGGCAATGGCGGGGCGCTGGGTTCGACAGCGTCGCCGGGCGGTGAGGGCGGCGTCGGGTCGGGCGGACAACTTAACATCCAGGGCGGCATGGGCGGCGATGGTTCACCTGGCGGTATCGGCTGGGGCGGCTACGGTGGAGCCTCGTATTTTGGCGGCGGCGGGCGCGCGGCGACGACCGCGGGGGCCGAGCAAGTCGGACATGCGCCGGGCTCGGGCGGCGGCGGGGGATATGGCGGCGCATGCGCGAGCGGAGCCGGGGCGAATGGGCTGGTTGTGGTGGAATATTGAGGAAGTGACGAGTCTAGGGCGAGCGGTGGGAGCATTGAACAGATGACGAAATCTCTAATTTTTATGTTGTTTGCCGTGGCACCGGTGTGCGCCTGGGCGCAGTCCAGTTACCAGTTGCCGGACGGCATCAACCGGGCGCCGGCAGCGGCGATTGTGGTGCCGAACGCCAGCGGCGTAGCGGCGCCGCCGTCGGTCAGCAATCCGCTGGTGGTGGGGACGGTGCCGCAGGGCGTCAGCTTTTCGTCGTGCGGGGGTACCATCGCTACGACGAACGTGCCGCAACTGGTGCTCGCGGCGAATCCGAATCGGCATTATCTGGTGATCGACAACCAGACCACTACGCCGATGTCGTTGGGACTGAACTCCAGCGTCACCGTTACCACGGGGATCCCGGTGTTTGTCGGTGGCGGCGGCTATGAATGGGCTTCCGAAGTGCCGACGAATAACATCTATATCGTCGGCACCGCCGGCAACGCGTATGTGTGCTGGCAAGGATGATCTGCTGCCCGATCAGCCTCGAAATGGAGCTGTCAAGTCGCCAGGAGCGGCCAGGTCGTTATTGGCTAGCCCAGATGATGCGATGCATCCATTCGACCTGACCGAGATCGAAACTGCGGTCGTCATGTTCGGGATTGAGACTCTTAAGCTCGACCCGCCGGGCGGAGCGGCGAACCAGCAGTTTGGCCATCACTTCGCCATCGCGCGTGCGTAGCACGACGCGATCGCCGCGCCGGATCGGGGCGGCCGGCGAGATTACCACCACATCACCATCGCGAAACACCGGCTCCATCGAGTCGCCGGAAATCTCTAGCGCATAGGCGTTGGGATCGTTGACGCCGGGCAGGCTTACTTCGTCCCAGCCGGTGCCGACCGGAAAGCCGCCATCGTCGAAAAAGCCCTCCGTGCCGGCTTGCGCGAGGCCGATCAACGGGACGGCGCGGCGGGAACCGGGCTGGCTGCGGGCGCCGTTGACCAGAGCGGTGAAATCGGTGAGCGAGGCACCGGTGGCGTCGAGCACCTTGGCCAAGCTCTCTGTGCTCGGCCAGCGGGCACGACCCTCCGGGGTCGACCGTTTGGAAGGGTTAAACGTGGTCGGATCGAGTCCGGAACGGCGGGCCAAACCAGACGCTGAAAGGCCCCGCTCGGCCGCCAATGAGTCCAAAGCCCGCCAAATATCTTCATGCCGCATGTTGACAACTCCTTTGACGGAAAATTTGCAGTAGATTAACGATTAAGCAAGCGTTTTTTTATGAGACATACTCCAGTATGCGGGCTTTCTTCCTAGGAACGTTCCTGCTATGTTCTTCCTAACGGAGGAACTTATGAAACAAAACTTTACAGCAAATCTATCATCGCAGCGCGTGGGGGGCACAGTTCCTAAACTAGGACCCTATTCTACTCCGTTCTGCCACGCGATTGAAGCATGGTTCTGGGCGTCCGGCGCGATCGCTTCACGCCGTGATGGCTGCCGCTCGGGGTCGGGGAGCGGAGTCGTGCGCCCGTGCGAGCCCGACGATGTGATGACGTGTCTCGACCAACTCTATCAGAAGCAGCGGATTACGCTCGCGCATGCCCGCGTGCTGGTAAAGTGGGGCGAGCGGCGCGTGGCGCCGAGCGCTCGGGAGCCGGCCGAGGCGAATGACGCGAGGCTGTGGGGCGAGGCGCTGCTGCGGCTGGAATGGGTGATGCGTGCCAAGGGAATACTCGCCTAAAGGGAAGTTACAAAGTATTAGGAACTTAATCCTTGCAATTCTCCGAATTTCTTGATTAAGCTGTTTCGTCGCCGGGCGAATTGCGTCCGACTTCGTTCCTGAAATTTAACGCTTTAACGCCCGCAGGCCAAACGGCCTAGTGGGCGCTTTATTTATTTTGGAGCTAAATCATGGCATTCTCAATTCGGAATCTTTCCGTCCTCGCGTACGCGAACGGTTTCACCCTGTGGCATTACAAGTCCGGACAGGAGGAGCGCAGCAGGCTCACCACAAAGAACTTTTTCGCCGAAGCAGAGGACATGTTGGCCGACGGAGATCTGATGATCGCGAATACCCTGAACGGGCCGGTGCTGATGGCGGTGCTCGCGTCGGGTGGGGCGGTACAGGCGATGATTATGCGCTGATCCGGGCTGCCCCGGCGGGCTGGTGCAAAACTTCGGTGGCATGACGCGCGAGCCCTCCCTCGCAGATATAAACGCGATTGGTCGCGATTTTTACCAGCCCCATCGCCGCGAGCCGGGCCAGGCAAGGGCCGTCTTTCATCCCGGACGGACGGCCCTGGGCGCCGCTGAGCACCAGACGGTGCAGCGCCGCGCGACAGCAGGATTCGAGGTAAGGGTCATTCCACATCGCGGCAAAACCATAAGCAACCGAGCGCGAATGACAAGGCTGAAACCTGGGGCTCGTTGACATTCAGAGGGCGCGAGCATCAAAGGGAAAGAGTGGGAAGGAAGGGAAGGAAAGGTCTTCTTTTTCTTGAAAGAAAAAGAAGCAAAAAGAACTTTAAACGTTTTGGGACAATGCGATGACGGTGAGGTCTTTGACCTGGAAGGAAGGGGGGAAGGTGAGACCGGGCAGGTCTCTCCGCCCCGTTCCCTCCAAGGCAGTGTCCTTGCCGCTATCCCACCGACCCAAAACGTTTAAAGTTCTTTTTGCTTCTTTTCTTTCAAGAAAAGAAGACTTCTTCTTCCTTCCCTTCCACCCCCTCCCCTCCGACGCCCACGCCCTCTGAATGTCAACCAGTACTAAATCGTGATGACGCCGCAAATCGCTTCTGCATTGATTCCACTCACTCGCATGATCGATCCTGAGCGGGCACATAATTTGGCCCTGACCGCCTTGCGGCTAGGTTTGGCCGGGCGCGACCGCGGCACCGCGGATGCGTTGCTTGAGGTGAGTGCCTTTGGGCGGGTTCTGCCTAATCCGATCGGGTTGGCGGCGGGGTTCGACAAAAACGCGCTGGCGGTGGCGCCGCTGTCACGTTTGGGGTTCGGGCTGGTCGAATGCGGGACGGTGACGCCGCGGCCGCAGGAGGGCAACCCCAGGCCGCGCCTATTCCGCCTGCCCGAGGACCAGGCGGTGATCAACCGGATGGGGATGAATAATCGCGGATTGCACGCGTTCATCGAGCGTTTGGCGGTTCTGCCCCGTAGCGGGATCGCCGTCGGCGCCAATGTCGGCATCAATAAGGACGGTGCCGACCCCGAGCGGGATTATCCGGCGCTGGTGGCGGCGGTGGCGCCCCACGTCGACTATATCGTGATCAACGTGTCTTCGCCCAACACGCCCGGCCTGCGCGATCTGCAGAATGAAGCACGTCTGTCGGCGATCTTGGCCGCGGTGCGGGAGTCGGTGCCGGTGCGGCCCAGCCTGTTGGTGAAGCTCTCACCGGATCTCGGCGAGGCGGGCTTGGAGGCGGTAGTGGAATGCGCGGCCAAATACGGGGTCGATGGGCTGATCATCGCCAATACCACGACCGCGCGTCCCGCGAGTTTGCGCTCTGCACTGAAGAACGAGACCGGTGGGTTGTCCGGGCGGCCACTGTTCGCGCCCTCGACCGAGATGTTGCGTCGCGCCCATCGGCTGGCGTGGGGCAGGCTGATGCTGATCGGCTGCGGCGGGGTCGCCGATGGAGCTTCCGCGTTGGCCAAGATCGAGGCCGGGGCGAGCCTGGTGCAACTCTACGCCGCGTTCGCCTATGCCGGGCCGGCATTGATCCCGAGAATCAAGCGAGAGCTTGCGGCGCTGATGCGAGAACGCGGCTATCGCTCCGTGAGTGATGCGGTGGGGGTGTCGGCGTGATGCGTACTATCGGCGGCGTCGGCGAGATCGCGACGAGGTACGACGCTGTGGTGCTGGATTTGTGGGGCGTGGTGCACGACGGGGTCGCGCCTTATCCCGGTGTGATCGACTGCTTGAGCCGGTTGCGCGATGCAGGGATCGCGGTGGTAATGCTTTCCAACGCGCCGCGGCGCGCGGCGGCGGCGGCCGGCGCGCTGGACCGGATGGGGATCACGGCCAACCTCTACCGCACGGTAGTGACCAGCGGCGAGGTGACGCGCGAAATGCTGCAGGAGCCGCGCGATGGGTCGGTCGCGGACTGGGGCGACCGGCTGTGGCACTTGGGGCCGCCGCGGGACCGCAATCTGTTCGAGGGGTTGGCGCTCGACGAAGTGCCGCTCGATCAGGCCGGCTTCATTCTGAATACCGGGCCCGACGACGAACGCGATCCGACCGATCCGGCCGCCTTCGACGCCGAACTGCAACAGGCCGCCGCGCGTGGTTTGCCGATGCTATGCGCGAATCCGGACTTGGAAGTGGTGCGGGCCGGGAAGCGGATCATCTGCGCCGGTGCGTTGGCGCAGCGTTACCAGGCCATGGCCGGGCGTGTGGTCTCGGTCGGCAAGCCCGATCCGAAAATCTACCGGCCGGTATTCGCCGCGATCGATGCGCCTCGCGCGCGGGTGATCGCGGTGGGGGACAGTCTGCGGACCGATATGGCCGGCGCCCAGGCGGTGGGGATCGATCACGTCTGGGTGCTGGGCGGCATCCATAAGGAAGAGTCGGACCCGGTCGCCGCGGCGCGAGCGGCAGGGCTTGCGCCCAATTTCTTATTGCATCGCTTCGTCTGGTAGCGCTGACATCGGCCGGCGTGTGTATGTTGCACCGCAAAAACGCGCCCGTGCCATGCGCCCAACCCTCTGGAAGACACCGCCCGCCCGAGCGATCTTCCAGCCATGTCAGAGGCATCCACATTCGCAATCCCGCATTCGCCGTCCTATCGGCTGATCGCTTTGATCGTCGCGGCGGCGCTGTTCATGGAGCAGCTCGACGGCACCGTTCTGGCAACCGCGCTTCCCACCATGGCGCGGGACTTCGGCGTCGATCCGGTGCGGATGAGCATGGCGTTGACGGCGTATTTGCTCGGGCTCGCCGTCTTCATCCCGACCAGCGGGCGGATCGCCGATCGCTATGGCGCCCGTAATGTCTTCCGCGCGGCGATCGCGATTTTCACGATCGGCTCGGTGTTGTGCGGTCGGTCGGAAAGCCTCGGGGTCCTGGTCGCCTGCCGGCTCGCTCAGGGGATTGGCGGCGCGATGATGGTGCCGGTCGGGCGGCTGCTGCTGCTGCGCTCGGTGCCGAGGGACAGGCTGGTCTCGGCGATGGCGTGGCTGCTGGTGCCGGCTACGTTGGGGCCGATCCTGGGGCCGCCGGTCGGCGGTTTCATCGTGACCAACCTGTCTTGGCGCTGGATCTTCGATATCAATGTCCCGATCGGGGTGCTGGGGCTGGTGCTGGCGACGATGTTCATCCCCGACGTCCGGGAAGAGGGCGCGGGGACGCTCGATCTGCGCGGCAGCGTGATTTCC